>Ga0308157_10007534_pt1 | contig 12653 bp, 9 predicted proteins | sample PhyBR1_FD_201035 | JGI IMG/M metagenome (GOLD analysis project Ga0308157, IMG submission 201035) | Phyllosphere microbial communities from UC Gill Tract Community Farm, Albany, California, United States - DLSLB.R1 | ecosystem: Host-associated > Plants > Phyllosphere > Unclassified | place: USA...
CTTGTGAACATTGTTGATTGCGTAGGCCAGTTGACGACGGCCCCAGTCTTCCAGGCGGTGGATTTTGCCACCATCTTCTTCGATCAGCTTGGTGTAACGCTCAACCATGCCGCCGACTTGTTCGCTCTGGTCCGGGTGAACCAGGAAGATGATTTCGTAATGACGCATGAATGCTCCTTACGGGTTAGTAGTCTGCCAGTGAATCTGGTCAGACAAGGAGTGAATGACACTGTATGTCTTGCACGGAGGGGAGGCACATGAGCGCCTGCCAGCTCGGCAAGGGGCGCAATTGTAGAGAAGGCGTTGCGCACAAGCAAGGCAATTGGCGAATATTTGAACAGCCTGAAACATATTCACATGGCGTCAAAGCCCCATTCGCGGGTAACCCCGCTCCCACAGGAAATCTGCAATGCCAGAGGCAGCAGCGAACCTGTGGGAGCGGGCATGCCCGCGAAAGGGCCGGTACAGGCTGAAGATCAGCGCTTGGCCTGGCGCTGACGCACGGCCTCAAACAGGCACACGCCCGTGGCGACCGACACGTTAAGGCTGCTGACGCTGCCGCTCATCGGCAATTTCACCAGGAAGTCGCAATGTTCGCGGGTGAGGCGGCGCATGCCCTTGCCTTCAGCGCCCATGATCATCACCAGCGGCCCGGTCAGGTCTTGCTGGTAGATCTCCTGCTCGGCCTCACCCGCGGTACCGACCACCCACAGGCCACGTTGCTGCAGTTTCTCCAGCGTGCGCGCCAGGTTGGTGACAGCCACCAGCGGAATGACCTCGGCAGCGCCGCAGGCCACCTTGCGCACCACCGGGGTCAGGGTAGCCGACTTGTCCTTGGGCACGATCACTGCCGTGGCGCCGGCCGCATCGGCAGTACGCAGGCAGGCGCCAAGGTTGTGCGGGTCGGTCACGCCGTCCAGCACCAGGATCAGCGGCGGGGTTTCCGTGCGCTCGAGCAACTCTTCGAGCATCAGTTCGCCCCACACCTGGCTAGGGCTGACCTCGGCGACAACGCCCTGGTGCACACCCTCGACCCAGGCATCCATTTCGCGGCGCTCGGCCTGGCCAACCGCCACGCGGTTTTCCGCGGCCAGTGCCAACAATGCCTGCAGGCGTGGCTCGCTGCGCCCTTCCGACAGCCAGATCTGCTTGACCCGCTTCGGATGGTGCTGCAGCAATGCCTGCACGGCGTGCACGCCGTAGATCTTTTCCAGCTGACTCATGACTTGCTCTTGCTCTTGCGTGGCGCACCGGACTTCGGTGGGCCTTTACGGTGCTTGGTCGGTTTGCCGGTGGCCTTGCCACCTTTGTCCGACTTACTGCTGGCGTGGCCGCCCGTGCGCGCCTCGCTCATCAGCGCCTTTTTCATCTCGCGGCTCTTGCGCACTTCGGCATTACGCTGCACGGCGTCTTTCGGGAAGTAGGCTTCGGCGGCCTCGCTTTTACGGCTGCGCGGCTTGGGCGTGGCCTTCGCCTCGCTCAGCGGCGGCTGCTCGGCCTGGTCAACTGCTGGCGCGGCGCCGCGCTGCTTGCGACCGATAGGTGCCGCCAGGGTCGACTGGGCCACTTCGAAGTCGATCTTGCGCTCGTCCAGGTCTACCCGCATGACCTTCACTTCGATGGTGTCGCCCAAGCGGAAACTGCGGCCGGTGCGCTCGCCGGACAGGCGGTGGTGCACCGGGTCGAAGTGGTAGTAGTCGCCCGGCAGCGCACTGACATGCACCAGGCCTTCCACGTAGATATCGGTCAACTCGACGAACAGGCCGAAGCCGGTCACGGCGGTGATCACACCCGGGAAGGTCTCGCCCACGCGGTCTTTCATGAACTCGCACTTGAGCCAGTTGACCACGTCGCGGGTGGCTTCGTCGGCCCGGCGCTCGGTCATCGAGCACTGCTCACCCAGTTGCTCGAGGGTGTTCTCGTCGTACGGGTAAATGCGCGCCTTGGGAATGCTCATGGCACCGGCCCGCTTGACGTGCGGGGTGTCGACCTTGGAGCGGATGATGCTGCGAATGGCGCGGTGCACCAGCAGGTCCGGGTAACGGCGGATCGGCGAGGTGAAGTGGGTGTAAGCCTCGTAGTTGAGGCCGAAGTGGCCATTGTTCTCGGTGCTGTACACGGCCTGGCTCAGCGAGCGCAGCATCACCGTCTGGATCAGATGGAAGTCCGGGCGCCCGGCGATGCTCGCCAGCAGGGCCTGGTAATCCTTCGGCGACGGGTCCTTGCCTTTGTGCAGGCTGAGGCCCAGTTCGCCAAGGAAGGCGCGCAGTTTTTCCAGACGCTCCGGCGGCGGGCCGTCGTGCACACGGTACAGGGCTGGCACGCCGTGCTTCTGCAGGAACTCGGCAGTGGCCACGTTGGCAGCCAGCATGCACTCTTCGATCAGCTTGTGGGCATCGTTGCGCACGGTCGGGCGGATTTCCGCGATCTTGCGCTCGTCACCGAAGATGATGCGGGTTTCCTGGGTCTCGAAGTCGATGGCGCCACGGGTGTGACGCGCCTCCACCAGCACCTTGTACAGGTTGTACAGGTTCTTCAGGTCTGGCACGACCGCCTTGTACTCTTCGCGCAGCGCCTTGCCTTCACGGGTGCGCGAGTGCTCGAGCATGCTGCTGACCTTGTTGTAGGTCAGGCGGGCGTGGGAGTGGATAACGCCTTCGTAGAACTGATAGTCGACCATCTGGCCGGCCTTGTTCATGGTCATTTCGCAGACCATGGCCAGGCGATCGACGTGCGGGTTCAGCGAGCACAGGCCGTTGGACAGCTCCTCGGGGAGCATCGGCACCACGCGCTCGGGAAAGTACACCGAGTTGCCGCGCTGCTGCGCTTCGACGTCCAGGGCCGAACCCAGGCGTACATAGCTGGACACGTCGGCAATGGCCACATACAAGCGCCAGCCACCGGAGAACAGGCGCAGCTTGCCCAACGGCTCGCAGTACACGGCGTCGTCGAAGTCGCGGGCATCTTCACCGTCGATGGTGACGAACGGCAGGTGACGCAGGTCGATGCGCTTCTCTTTGTCCTTGTCTTCGACTTCAGAGCGGAACTTGCGCGCTTCCTTGATCACGTCCTTGGGCCACACATGGGGGATATCGTAGCTGCGCAGGGCAACGTCGATTTCCATGCCGGGGGCCATGTAGTTGCCAATGACCTCCACCACGTCGCCTTGCGGCTGGAAGCGCGGGGTTGGCCAATGGGTGATCTTGATCTCGACGAACTGGCCGATCTTGGCACCACCGTTGCGCCCCGCAGTCACCAGCACTTCTTGCTGGATCTTGGGGTTGTCGGGAGTCACGTAGCCGATGCCGCCTTCTTCGAAGTAGCGGCCGACCACGCTTTCGTGGGCGCGGGAGATGACCTCGACCAGCACGCCTTCGCGACGGCCGCGGCGGTCCACGCCGGACACGCGCGCCAGGCCGCGGTCACCGTCGAACACCAGGCGCATCTGCGACGGGCTGAGGAACAGGTCTTCGCTGCCGTCATCTGGAATAAGGAACCCGAAGCCGTCGCGGTGGCCAGAGACCCGGCCGCAGATCAGGTCCAGCTTGTCTACCGGGGCATAAGTGCCGCGCCGGGTATAGATAAGCTGGCCATCGCGCTCCATGGCACGCAGACGGCGGCGCAAGGCTTCGATCTGGTCTTCTTCATACAGACCAAATTCTTTCGCCAGCTCCTCGCGTGCGGCGGGCTCGCCACGGTCGGCAAGGCGTTGCAGGATCAGCTCACGGCTGGGAATGGGGTTATCGTATTTTTCCGCTTCGCGAGCGGCCTCGGGATCGAGGGATTGCCAATCGGCCATCAGAAGGGGTTCACCTTGGGGTATATAGATAGGAATTCTGGCATAGGCGTATTGAAACCGGAAATGTCGGCCTTGGACAGCCCCCGCTGCAGTGCGTAAACAGCAGGAATAGGCCAGTGGAATCAACAAGTTGAAATTTTTGAATTTTTTTTTGCCAAGGGGGTTTACAGCCCCCCAAGCCGTCCGTATAGTGCGCACCACAACGACGGACTAGCCCGAAGTTGTAATAGAGATTAGCGGCGCTGTAAAGCACCAAATAATCTCGAATGTGTGCCCAGGTGGCGGAATTGGTAGACGCGCTGGTTTCAGGTATCAGTGACCGCAAGGTCGTGGAAGTTCGAGTCTTCTCCTGGGCACCAAGTATTTCAAGTAACAGATGACCAAGGATCTGTTACTACTGTGTGAAAGCGAACGATTGTCGCCTTCTCCAGATGATGTAAAGCTTTGCCCAGGTGGCGGAATTGGTAGACGCGCTGGTTTCAGGTATCAGTGACTTAACGGTCGTGGAAGTTCGAGTCTTCTCCTGGGCACCATACAAAAACCCACTAGCTTGCTAGTGGGTTTTTTCTTGCCTGCGATTTTTGTACCCTCCCCCCCCTTGCACCATGGTCTGACGATGAATTTATCGTCACCCGGCCACATGAGAAACGATTTCGTTTACCATTGTTTCCAAATATGTTGCCGTAAGCGAGGAAGTACCCGCATGACGATCCGCCCGCAACCGCTGATGCGTACCTTGGCCGCCGCCGTGCTGAGCCTGGTCATCGGCGCTCCGGCCGCCATGGCTGACGCACCGGTCACCCTGACCATGTACAACGGCCAGCACAAGGAAATCGGCGAAGCCATCGCCAAGGCCTACGAGGCCAAGACCGGTATCCACATCAATATCCGTAAAGGCAGCAGCAACCAGCTGGCCAGCCAGATCATCGAGGAAGGCGATCGCTCGCCGGCCGACATCATCTACACCGAAGAATCGCCACCGCTGAACAACCTGGGCGAGCTGGGCCTGCTGGCGAAAATCGACGACGCCACGCTGAACATGCTGCCCAAGGAATATGTGGCTGCCAACGGCACCTGGATGGGCGTTACCGCGCGCACCCGCGTGGTGGTCTACAACCCGAAGAAGATCGACGAGAAAGACCTGCCGACCACCGTCATGGACTTCGCCAACCCTGACTGGGAAGGCCGCGTAGGCTATGTACCGACCAGCGGTGCGTTCCAGGAGCAGGCCGTTGCCATCCTGAAGATGCACGGGCGTGAAGCCACCGAAGAATGGCTGACCGGCCTGAAGGCCTTCGGCAAGACCTACACCAACAACATGGTCGCGCTGAAGGCCGTGGAAAAAGGCGAAGTGGCTGCCGTACTGGTGAACAACTATTACTGGTATGCCCTGGAGCGTGAGCGCGGCAAGCTCGATTCGAAACTGTACTACCTGGCCGACGGCGACGCCGGCAATCTGGTGACCATCTCGGGCGCCGCGGCCGTGAAGGCCAGCAAGCACCCGAAAGAGGCCCAGGCCCTGCTCAACTGGATGGCCAGCGAAGAAGGCCAGCGCGTGATCACCCAGACCACCGCCGAGTACCCATTGCACAAGGGCATGGTCTCGGACCGCGGCCTGAAACCGTTCGATGAACTGCACCCGCCGAAGATTTCGCCAGCTGACCTGGGTAATGCCGAAGAAGCCATCGAGCTGGAACGCGAGGTCGGCCTGCTCTGATGACCGCCGCCCTGTCCACCCCGCTGCCGGTACGCTTCGTACCGCGCCGCAAGCGCCCTTCGATCTGGGTCGTGCTGCCTGTGCTGTTCCTGGTGGCGATGAGCTTGCTGCCCCTGGCTTATGTGGCGATCAAAGCCTGGGAAGCCGGCTGGCACGAAGCCCTGTACTTGCTGTGGCGGCCCTTTGTCTGGGGGCTGATGCGCAATACCCTGCTGCTGATGGTCGGGGTAACGCTGACCTGCATGGTGGTCGGCCTGGCGCTGGCCTGGCTGCTGGAGCGCAGCAACCTGGCCGGTCGCCGGCTGTGGGGGGTGCTGCTGTGCCTGCCGTTTGCCGTACCGTCGTTCGTCAGCAGCTTCACCTGGGTATCGCTTAGCTCGGACTTCGAAGGGTTGGGCGGGGCGATCATGGTCATGGCCCTGTCCAAGTACCCGCTGGTGTTCCTGCCGGTGGCCGCGACCCTGCGCAATCTCGACACCTCCCTGGAGGAGTCGGCGCGCACCCTGGGTTGTAGCCGCTGGGGCGTATTCACCAAGGTGACCCTACCCCTGCTGTGGCCATCAATGCTCGGCGGTGCCCTGCTGATTGCCCTGCACATGCTGGTGGAGTTCGGTGCGCTGTCGATTCTCGGCCTGCAAACCTTCACCACGGCGATTTACCAGCAGTTCGAACTGGAGTTCAGCAACGCCAACGCGGCCATGTTGTCTGCCGTCCTGTTGGCGATGTGCCTGGTGATGCTGTGGCTGGAGCTGCGCGTGCGCGGCAAGGCCCGCCATGTACGCATCGGCCAGGGCGTGGCACGCCGTGCACAACCGGTGCGGCTGCGTGGTTGGGCAGTGCCGGCGCAGCTGTTCTGCCTGGGCCTGGCAGTGCTGGGCAGCGGCATTCCCCTGGCCATGCTCGGCTACTGGCTTAGCGTAGGTTCGTCAGCGGCATTCCCGGTGGCGGCCATTTCCAAGGCGCTGTTCACCTCACTGTCGGTGTCACTTGGCGGTGCCGGCTTCTGCGTGCTGTTGGCGCTGCCGATCAGCTTCCTGGTGGTGCGCTACAAAGGCCGCCTGGCGATCTGGGCCGAGCGCCTGCCGTACCTGCTGCACGCCCTGCCCGGCCTGGTGATCGCCCTGACCCTGGTGTTCTTCGCCTTGCACTATGTGCCGGCGCTGTACCAGACCACGGCACTGTTGCTGCTGGCCTATGCACTGCTGTTCCTGCCGCTGGCGCAATCGCCGGTGCGCACCGCGCTGAACAAGGCTTCGCCAACGCTGGAAGAAGCTGCGCGTACGCTGGGTGCGAGCAGTTTTGCCGCGTTCTGCCGGGTGACCCTACCGATTATCTTCCCGGCCATGGCGGCAGCGTTTGCCCTGGTGTTCCTGGATGCCATGAAAGAGCTTACGGCAACGCTGCTGCTCAGCCCGACCGGCATGACCACCCTGGCGACCGAGGTGTGGGCGCATACGGCAAACGTCGAGTTCGCGGCGGCGGCGCCTTATGCGGCATTGCTGATTGTGGTGTCTGGGTTGCCGGTGTATTTGCTGACTACGCGGATGTACCTGAACAAGGCTTGAAAGCTTGCCCAGGCTGCCATGTGGCCTGGGCACAAGCCTGAGTACTTGAGACTTCATCACAAGTTCACTTTAAAACTCCCACCAGCCAGTTGAAAGCAAAGAACAAGGTCGTCGACACTACAAGCCCCATCCAAGACGGCAACAAAACTCTTTTAATAGGCCTTGGAAAATTCTCGAGATCTGAAACATCTGCCACACCTTTTCGAACAAACAACCCTGGAATCATCAGCATATTTGCCGCCAGGCAAGTACGCATTAATTTTCCAACAAGACCAGCCGCTGAAAAGTTTTCCCTGTTACTCTGAATATACTTGCATTTCGCTAAAGCTTTTTCGATAGCCTCTATAGATCGACAAGCTAAGTAAACCATCACACACACGCTGATTGCCATACAAGCGAGCAGGATAGACGCGATTATCGTCAAAGCTTCGGCACTCATTCTCGCACTCTTCCTTCAGGCCCGGCTGACACTATACCCCGGTGCCTGGCACTGCACTAGTAGGTAACTAACCAAGACTATTGTGCGAAATTCCTTACAAATTTAACGATGAAGACAGCTCGCTTCCGCTCACCGCAGGCTCCAGCCGAAAACTACTAATAGCCTACCAATTTCAACCACACCCAAAGACCAATGAGCGATAAAAAAACAGCCACATGAACAAACCACAAGGCAACTAGCATACGCCGCAAACCACCAGGAAACCTCTTTACATCCTGACGATCCAGAAGGCCTTTACGAATACAAATCGCCCTCATCGACAACATGACGGACGCCGAACCGGTACGCATCACTTTACCTAGCAAGCCGGCGGAGCTAAAAATCCTTTTGTTACCCGAAACCATTGAACTATTAGAAAGTAACGATTCTATGTAATTTACATAACGAACTGAAATATAAATCCACACAAATATGACTATAAACATAGCTACCATCAAAGGAAGACCTAACCACCTCGTGTCGAAGCTAGTCATTGCGGCACCTCATATAACAACTCACCAACCATCTCACCGATATCACCTACGGCCGTACCGCCTATAGCACCACCAACAGCACCGCCAATCACAGTACACGCGAGAGCCCCCGGACCTCCTGTAGTCACACCGAGGAAAAGCACGCATCCAGCACCACCTATAAATCCACCAATCGATCCGCCAGCGATTGATCCACCTGTACTGCCAACCAGAGAGCCTCCTTCTACATACTTGGCCCTTCTGCAGTCTTCAGGACGCCCAAAGGTACACGCATGATGGATACTCAGTCCCGTTGACGCCACATCGAGCCCCAAACCGATGTAAGTACCCTTCTTTATCAAATTCGCTGCTTTCGATACACCCGCGACCTTCTCGGCATATCCAGCAATCTCACCTGTATGTAGATAGCTCTTGGTGGATATCTCAAGCGTTCTTTTCATCGAGCCTTTTTTTCGTAAGCCTGAACCATGCGCAGCCACTTTGTTCAGTTGCTCCTCCAACTTTACAAACAACGCCATTCTCTTCGTATAAAATTCTTCACGCGCTTTCAGTGTTCCACCTTTCAAGTACTCCCGATGTAACATCTCGATTTCTTCCAAAGTCTTCTTGATCGCTTCAAGGTATCTGCTCCAGCCGTCGCTCACAGCGCCAGCTCCCATGGAAGCATGAGCGAGCAGGCTTTTCAAAAACTCGTAGTTATCCAGAAGAAATTCATCTACCCCTGCGCCGTTGATCTCAAGCTGATGATGTATTCCCGCCGCCTTCGCCATCAAGAATGCTTCATGACCTGTGCACATAGGCGTGCTGGGATCACCAACAATCACAAGCTCCCCGCCGACAACCACACCATTGGCGATATGTGCATTCAGCACATCAAACTTGGCCCGCTGATTGGCCGACATGGGCGTGCCGGCCTTCAGCGACTCATACGATTGCGCCTGAGGATTGATAAAGCTGCGTGCCTCGGACATGGTCGCACCTCACGCATACTTCTTGTTGGCGATGCGGTCCCAGCCGCCGGTCACGCTGCCGCCCGCGCTGCCGTCGCGGCGTTTCTGCCGCGTATAGGTGGTCTTGATGCGGCCGTAGTTCAATTGAATCACTTCTATCGGCACCTCGGCGCTGGCGCTCTGGACATAATCGGCAATGATCACTTCCTCCAGCACCACTTCGTAGTACTTGAGCTTTTCGGTACCGGCACGGCACACCACTAGCTTCACTTCCTTCAGGTGCTGGCCGGCACAGCTGGCCTCCAGCAGCTTGCAGCTAGCACTGTCCAGGTATTTGGTGAAGGTAAAGTTGGTGAGTGTGGTGCGGCCTGATGATGCGCCACCCGCTGAGCTTGCGGTGGCAGAGGTGCTCTGATTGGCACCGAACTTGTAGCCGATGATTTCGATCCAGTTGGCGTACTGCTCGTCCAGTGCTTCGCCAGGATTTCCGCGATTTGAATATAAGCATCAAAGCCATGCTTACCTCTCCTTGGTAAAAATTGGGCTGATAACGACGATGTTCCGACATCGCCGTCCTGTCGTTCCTGAAGAAAGCGGCGAAGTTTGCCGAGTGCCTTCAGGCAAGATCGACACTAGCTCCCTGCGTCTAGCGCTGCAACAGCAAACATTCTAACGAGACCTATTCGGGAAATATCCTACAATTTTGAGGAAGATGCAGACTTGATCACGTAAATGAATGTTTCACCTTCATATTCAGCGCTGTCTACAAATTCGCCAACATCCGACGCACGATCAGGCCATGTACCTGGCCAACCGGCAGCATGTACAGCCGGCCAAAGGCATTGAAACACCGCACCGACGTGGTCACTTTCAAGCGCTGCCCATTCACATCCATGCAGACCATCACCGCCAAGTGCGTATCGCGCGACGTCAGCACCAGTTGCTGGTCGCTGATGGCCTCGACAGTGAAGAAGTCCAGATGCTCGCCGTCGGCTGGCACATGCCCAGGATTCTGGGGAGTGAAGCCATGGATATCGGCGACATTGAATCGACGCGAGATGAAGTCACGAATGCGGAAAGCCTTGGCCAGCCAGGCGGAAACATCCGAGGTCATGGCGCAGTAGGCTTGCAGGGCGGTCATCGGGGCAGTGAGCTGTATGCTGGCACTGTGGAGAAAATCGAGGTCTGCCTGGGCGGCGACCAATTGGGCGGACATGAGCAACTCCCTTTGTCATGTGTCGCTGACAGCATAGCAACATGACTCGCTGTAGGAGCGGCCTTGTGTCGCGAAAGGGCCGCGAAGCGGCCCCAGCAATAGATGTGTTTACGCGAATATCCTGGGACCGCTTTGCGGTCCTTTCGCGACGCAAGGCCGCTCCCACAAGAAGAGACTGCGCAGGATTCAGGCCCGGAACTGGCCCAGGCTGGCGCGTAGCTGAGCCGCCAAGTCATCCAGCACCTTGCTGCTGGCCGTGGTCTGCATCACCACCTCAGCCGAGCGTTCGGCCTGGGCATGGATGTTCTCCACCCGCCCCCGCACCGCCTGTGCGCCATGGGCCTGTTGTTCGGCAGCGCGAGTCGCCAAACCAATGGCCGCGTGAACTTGCTCCACCGCAGCCTGCACCGACTGCTGGCGACGTTCGTTGTCGCGCAGCACCAACAGGCCTTCACTGGCCTTGAGCCCGGCCTGGCTGATAGTAGCCACGGCCTCCTTGGCGCCCTTCTGTAACGCGGCGATGTGCGACTGTATATCGCCAGTGGAGCTTTGTGTCTTGCTCGCCAGCGCCCGCACCTCATCGGCCACCACGGCAAACCCGCGCCCGGTCTCACCTGCCCGGGCCGCCTCGATGGCGGCGTTCAAGGCCAGCAGGTTGGTCTGCTCGGCGATGCCGTGAATAACCGTCAGCACCACTTCGATCTGCTCACTCTGCTTGGCCAGGCGCTCGATCACCTGGGAGCCCGTCTCCACTTGGCCGGCCAGGTTCTCGATCAAGCTCGCCAGCTGGGTCGAGCTGCGGCTGTTCTCGTCGGTGGCCTGGCGAATATCCACCACCTGCTGCAGAGCCGCCTGCATCGCATGGCTTTCGGCCTGCGCCTCATCGGCCATGCTCGACAGGTCACGCAGGCTGGCTGCCACTTCATCACGCTGCAGCGCGGCAGCAGCATCGGCGCCGGCATTGCGCTGGGCCATCGCGCCTATCTCCACGCCGGTACGCTGCGCCACTTCGCCCGCCTCTCGCACGATTGGCTGCAGCTTGTCGACAAAACGGTTCACCGCCGAGGCCATGTCGCCAATTTCATCGCGGCTGTCGAGCGGCACGCGCTTGGTCAGGTCGCCCTCGCCCGCCGCAAGGTCATTCAGGGCAGTTATCAACAGGCGCAACTTGCTCAGCACCCGGCGCCCCAGCACCACGGCCACGACCAGCAATACACCTAGCCCCACCACCGCTAGGCCCAGGCCGATGCGCCAGCGCAGCTCGGCAGCGGCATCGCGTACGGTCTGCGCAGTGTTGACCTGCATTGCCGCTGCACTGCCCTGTGCTTTCTCCAGGCGTTCGCGCAAGGTGTTGCCGCTGTCGGCGGCAGCACCGTTCAGGCTGTCGCCAACCAACTGTTCACCACTGGCAATCAGCGCCGAAAAGCGCTGGTCAAGGGCCTTGAGTTCCTGGTCGATGCCTGCGGTGGAAACCCCCATGACCACTTTGCCGATTTCCGCACCATTGGGGTTGATCGGCGCTTCCACGAAGTACACCGCCGGGTCGCGCCGGGCGGCGTCGATCACCTTGTCCAGCGCGCGCTCGCCTTGGCCTTTCTCCATCAACGCCTGGTTGATCGGGTTTTGCCGGTTCAGGTAGCGGGTCAAGTGCTGGCCCTGGGCGTCGTCGTAGATCACGAACAGCACATTGGGATTGCGCTGGGCGCGGCGGGCGAAGTCGGAGAGTACCGGCACGTCGTTATCCCAGATCGCCCGCGGGGCGACCGAGGCCAGTAACTCGGCCATGTCGCTGGCCGAATCCTTGAGGTTCTTCTCCAGGGTGCTGCGCAGTTGCTGCTGCTCGCTTTGCAGGCGCGTCGCCAACCCCGCACTGAGGCGCTGGCGAGTGCTGCTGGACAGGCCGTCGAGGCCCGAACGTACATCTTGCCCGGCTTGCTCCAGCTCGCTGGCGAGTTGGCGGCTGTCATTACCCAGGCGCTCGCCAAGGTCGGCCTCCAGGGCAGTCACCGTGCTGCGGGTGAGGGCAACGGCAACCAGCACCTGCACCAAAAGCGCGATACCAAGGGCAACAAACACAGGCCGCAGAAGGCGGCTTCGTAACAGTGAGAGGATGGCAGACACGTTGTAACCCTCGTGTTTTCTGGCGCCACTATTTTGATGGCATCGTCAGATGTTTCTTACAGCAAGGGTTGTGCCGGGGGGAGCAGGGATATGCGCCAAGGTTGAGCAACGGGGTTGCCTGGGCTGGTCCTATCGCCGGCAAGCCAGCTTCCACAGCAAGCCCACAGCGCTCAAGGCAGGCATACGCCACAATCGAGTAGGAGGCGGGCTCACACCCGCCGTCCTCTCACACCACCGTGCGTACGGTTCCGTACACGGCGGTTCAAGCTATGCGGCTAAGCCGTTTGATCGTATCCAGTATCGAGACCAGTCC
>Ga0308157_10007535_pt1 | contig 12652 bp, 9 predicted proteins | sample PhyBR1_FD_201035 | JGI IMG/M metagenome (GOLD analysis project Ga0308157, IMG submission 201035) | Phyllosphere microbial communities from UC Gill Tract Community Farm, Albany, California, United States - DLSLB.R1 | ecosystem: Host-associated > Plants > Phyllosphere > Unclassified | place: USA...
ACCGAATTTGGACAAACAGAAATTGTGCAAAAAAAATTGGAAGACTTATTAAAAAAAGTAATTTTGCCCAACCAAAAAGTCCAGATTGAACACCGCTGGAGCGGAATCATGGGCATGGGTAATAGTAAAAAACCTATTGTTTCTCAACTCTCTGAAAACGTGTATTGTGGCGTTCGACTCGGAGGAATGGGAGTTGCAATAGGTAGTTTAATAGGAACCGAATTAGCAGATTTAGTATAAAAAAATGGCAACCAAAATAACTCCGAAAAAATCAACTAAGAAACCCGCTAAAAAAAGCTCAGGAACTTTTATGACCAAAGTTAAATGGTTTTTATTAAAAGTATTATTGTGGTTTTTTGGACTTTCGATCGCATCGGTGGTATTTTTTAAATATGTACCCGTACCAATCACTCCCTTAATGGTAATCCGTTATTTTGAAAATAGTGCTGCCGACAAAGAAAACCACTTTAGCCACAATTGGGAGCCTATCGAAAAAATTTCAATGAACCTTCAAAAGGCCGTAATCGCTAGTGAAGACGGAACTTTCTTGACTCATAATGGCTTCGATTTTATTGCCATGCAAAAAGCTTACAAAAGCAATGAAAGAGGTCGAAAGGTGAGAGGCGGAAGTACCATTTCGCAACAAACTGCCAAAAATGTTTTCCTTTGGCAAGGTCGCAGTTATTTTAGAAAAGCTCTGGAAGCTTACTTCACCGTTTTAATTGAAATAATTTGGGGCAAACAACGCATTATGGAAGTGTACCTCAACAGTATCGAAATGGGCGATGGCGTTTATGGAGCTTACGCAGCAACCGAACATTGGTATCGTCGTGATGCATCTAGTTTAACAATGCAACAAGCAGCCGGCATTGCTGCTATTTTACCTAATCCAAGAAAATTTAAAGCTACTAGCTCTTCTTCATACATTAATAATAGAAAGACAAAAATTGTTCGAATTATGAGACAAATGGGGAAGATTGAATATTAGTTAAAATGGGAATTAGTAAATACAGATTAAGTATCCCTATTTATATTTAAGTATCCCTATTTATATCTTTTTTACCGCAAACTTTCAACGCAATTTTTGTCATTCTGAGGAACGAAGAATCTTCGCAAGTAGCTCGACAATCTAAATCTACAATACAAGTTATATTGGCTTTTCTACTCAAATAGCGGCAACACAACTCGGAAATGCTGTGCGGAGATCCTTCCTTCGTCAGGATGACAATATTGCGAAAAAGAATAATAGAATATACCCGTTTTACTTTTATGTTAAACAGTTATTTGTATTCAAATATTCAGCAAAGAAATCTTTTTTAGTAGCTTCCCAATCTTCTGAAATGATACTGAAATAAACATCATCTTTACTTTTTCCTTCAGAATCGATATAATTATTTCTGAACAAACCTTCTTTTAAGGCTCCTAACTTTTCTATTGCTCGTTGGGATTTTTTATTTTCAAGATCGGCACTAAATTGTATTCTCTTAAATTGAATTTTTTCAAAACCAAAGTTTAGCAACTCATATTTGCAGGCCTTGTTTAATCCGGTTCCTTGAAATTCTTTACCATACCAAGTCCAACCAATTTCGCATTTTTGACTGGCATGATTTAAATATCCATATCTTGTGCTTCCGGCAACTTTATCAGTTGCTTTATCAATAATCAAAAACGGATAACAAATTCCCTCTGCCTTTTGTTTTAAAGTGCTTTCTATATAATTTTTAAAATCAATATCATTTCGAACATACATTCCCATGTATTTCCATATTTCATCATCAAAAATAATTGCTTTCAACTCGATGTTTCTTTCGCTTTCAAAAGGAATCAACAAGACTTTTTCGTTTTCTAAAATGATTTCAGATTGTAATATTTGGCTATTCATTAGTTGTTTTTTAGTACAACGAAAATAATTCTTTTACAATTCTCAATAATTTGACAAAAAGAGGATTTTGTTATAAATCTCTAACAAACTAAACCCCAATAATTATAGATTATTGGGGCTTAGAATACAGACAACTAGATCTAACAGGTTTTTCGAAACCTGTTAGGTCTTCCTTCAAGGTTAATAAAGATTATCTTTAAAATTTAAACGATATTCCCAGCACACCATTAATTCCAATGTTCGGAATTCCAGAAGTTGCTAGTCGGGATAAATGTGGAATATACGTTTTGTTCAGTAAATTATTTCCATTCAGATTGACATCAAAAACGGTTTTTCCTAGTTTTACTTTTCCTCCAAAACCCATGTTTAGCAGTGTATAACCATCCGAAGAAATATCGTATCCGCTTACGTTATTTTGACTAAAAGTGGTAGAGACATTCAGAGTAGCGAAACCTTCTTCAAGCCATTTACCAAGAACAAAATCCGTTTTCAAAGTGTTGTTCCAATTGTTTGCTGGAATCTGAGGCAAATATCCGCCACTTTGCAATTTCCCGGTTACGGTTTCAAAACTGGTCTCCAAATGCAGCCAATCCAAAGGATGCGGATGAATATGCAATGCAATTTCGCCTCCATATAAATTAGCATCGTTTTGGATGTAATCATACACTTTCACTCCATCAATCTCAGCACCTGATGGGGATGCGTAAATATAATCGTTGATATGATTGTAAAAAGAACTTACACTAAACTCAAAATGACTGATTTTGTATTCTAAATCCAGATCGGTCTGAAGATTCTGTTCTGTTTTCAAATTGGGATTTCCAATTTCGTATCTAAAAGTTCCTTCGTGAACACCATTTGAAGATAACTCAGCCAAATTCGGCGCTCTGAAACCTGTAGCTGCATTCAAACGGAAAGTTAAATCGGTTGCCAGATCAGTTTTATATCCTAATGAAGCATTAAAACTATCATACTTTTTATCAAGTGCTTCAAAATAACCTTCCTCACCAATAATTCCATGCTCATAAGAAACCAAATGTCTATTATCAAAACGAATTCCCGCCTGCAATGAATTTGATCTCCAAGCGTAAGTTCCTGTTCCAAAAATTCCGAAATCATTAGTAATGGCATCTGGAATTAAAAATTCTTCCCCTAAATTCTCATTATCCTGAGACATTCCTTGCACACCAACAATCATTTCTACTTTGCCAATTGTAGGCAAATAATATTTGATATTGTAATCGAAAGTGTTCAAAATCATGTGCAAAGCTGCAACACTACTATCTTCAAACTCAGAACGATCATTTCGGATATATCCCAAATTCACATCCATTTTTGAATTAGAAAAAAACAGCGTGTTATTCAAAGAGAATAAATTATTATAAACTCCCTGTTTTGGGTAAGCCGTTTTCTTTGTTGTGGTTTGATCAGCTATTCCATCTTCGGGAATTCCTAGATTTAAATTATTGTAATTGTATCTCAAAACGCTTGAAAATTTGGCATTGCTATATCCAATTCCAGCTTTGAAATCCATCTCCTGAAAACGGGTATTAGTCACACGATCGCCATCAGGAATTTTATAATCGGACTGAGTGTTGTAAGCTCCGCGAATTAAATATTTCCAATTATCGGTAGAAGCTTTTAAGCCTAAAGTAGTACTGCTACCAAGCGTATTGGAGAATAATCTTTGTCCAAAATCACCTTGGAAAGTATTAGCCAGAGCAAATTTTTCGGGATTGAAAAACAAAACGCCACCCAATGCATCTGAGCCATACAACAAAGAAGCTGGTCCTTTTATTACCTCAACATTTTCTACTCCTGCATCGTTAAGGCCTAAACCATGTTCATCACCAAACTGTTGATTTTCCAATCGGACTCCTTGACTATAAACCAAAACACGATTTCCACTTAATCCCCGAATCACGGGTTTACCAATAGAAGTCCCCGTCGAAACCTGAGAAACTCCTGGAATAGTTGCCAATCCTTCTATCAAAGTGGCACTTCCTTTAGATTGCATCGATTTGATACTTTCGCGGTCGACTTTCATTACATTTTGAGATTGCAATTTCGAAAAAGGTGTAGACACAATAACCTCATCCATTTGAAAAGCCTGTTCGTCCAAGACAATATTTAGCGTCTGGGTATTTTGGACTTTTACAATCTTTTTACTTTTAGTTGCAAATCCAACGTATGAAAATATAAGAGTTACATCTCCGTTTGGAAGTTCATTAAGTGTAAAAACTCCATTTTCATCTGTTTTGGTTGATTTATGTAAATCCGAAGCATCAACGGTAACTCCAATTAAAGGATTATTTTTAGAGTCGGTTACTTTTCCCGAGACCGAATTTTGAGCGTAAATAAAAGTGCTAAGCCCTAGGAATAGAGCCAATATATATCGTTTCATTTAAATAGTTGTATTATTCCCAATCAAAATATTTTATGATGGGAAAGTGATTTTTTTTTAAAATGGCTATTAGCTCTTGGCCATTAGCTTTTAGCACTGCTGCAATCTATTTTTCTGCAACCTGCTTTTTGAAATCTATTTCAATAAATTAAAAAATCGGCGGACCACGATGGGAATACAAACTACCTGAAAACGAAAATACAGTCTCAGTCTTTGTGAAAAAATAAGGAATTTTGACGTCCCCAAATAAGAATGCTTGGGAAAATTTTACCGGAGTTATAAAAGTGCTAAACCCAAATTGGCAAACATAACAATGATCAAAATTGTGATGCTGATGGGTTAATTCTGACTTAGAATTGTAAGCGTGATGACATTCTTTTTTGGAAAACTGCTCTTTTAAGTGGCTTACACTATCGAATGATTGGAACAGTATTGAGAATAATACCGCAACAATCAACGAAAAATTTATTATGAGCTGTTTCCTTTTCATTACTGCAAAGGTACAAAAACAAAAAAACTACAACGGTTTAAAGTTGTAGTTTTGTTTTAAGCAATTATTAAATATTGACTAACCTAAATTGGCTTTTAATTTGAATTTTCTTTGAAAAATTTAAACTCCACTAAAAATAGTGAATCCTCCATCTAAAGTCACTTTGGAACCATTAGCAAATTTTGATGCATCACTTAACAACCAAATCAAGCCTCCGCTCAATTCCTCTGGACTACCAAAACGGCCATATGGAGTTTTTTTAATTACCAAATTACCTCGCTCTGTAAAGCTTCCGTCTTCATTGGTTAATAATGTTCTGTTTTGTTCGGTTAAGAAAAAACCTGGCGCAATAGAATTGATACGAATCTTATCGCCATAACGTCTCGAAAGTTCTACAGCAAACCATTTTGTATAGGAATCAATTGCCGCTTTGGCCAAACTATATCCTAAAACCTTTGTCAATGCCTGCACTGTAGCAACTGAGGAGATATTTACAATACTTCCACTGCCTACAGTATCTTTTATTGCTTCACCAAAAATTTGTGTTGGCAAAAGTGTTCCAAACAAATTAAGGTCCATCACTTCTTTTAAAGCATTCATGTTTAATTTAAAAATATCCTGATCTGGCTGAACAACCGCATCTGGCATATTTCCTCCAGCAGCATTTACCAAACCATCAATTTTCCCATATTTGGAAAGAACTAAATCACGAGCTGCAATTAAATCGGTTTCCTTAGTGACATCTGCAATTAAAGCAAGTGCATTTCCTCCTCTATCAATAATAGCCTGAGTGCGTTCATTAGCTACTTTTACATTTCGACCTAAGACACAAACCGTTGCCCCTGCCTCAGCAATTGCATCTACAAAAGCTCCGCCTAAAATTCCAGTAGCCCCTGTAACTACAATAACTTTATTATTTAATGTGAAATCTGTTTTCATTAAAATTAGATTTTATTATCAATTGTGAAAGATACTGAATTATTGAAAAATAATTTACTCCATTAAAAAAACGGTTAATCCTCTTGCTCCATGCGCTCCCAAAACTAAGGATTGTTCAATATCGGCTGTTTTTGAAGGTCCTGCGATAAAAGTTCCAAAGCCATATTCCTGATTTCCAATTCGGTCATAGGCCTGATGCATTTTGGCAACAATATCTTTTTTATTGACAACAATAGCCAAATATTGCGGAATAAAAGTCGAAACTCTTTGTCCCATTAAATCATCGGTAATCCAAAGTGCACTATTTTCGGCAACACCAAAATGGGCTTTTACAATCATCAGTTCAACGTCTTGCAACGAATGTGGATCATCGTTTGTCCAATTCAAATTGGCAATTTCGTTAATTTCAGGAATCGTAGTCGATAATCGTTTCGCACTATCAAAATGTTGTTTTACAAAATCAATCACTTCTGAATAATGAGCAACTTCTACAAAGTCACCACCGATACCTTTTAAAACCGATTTATATTGTTCTAAAACATCCAAATGAGATTCCATCAGAGGTTCCAAATTAGGCAATTCGTTTACTGCCTTTGGCTGATTTTGCTTTATTTTGTTTAATATCGAATCTCTGCTACTCATCTTTCTTTCCTTTATTTGCTTTTCCATTCTTCTTGTACCATTCTCTAAAAGATTCTTCTGGTGGTGCTGGCATTTCGCGCTGATCGTGCCATTTATTCAATTTATTATTAACCAATGCTGGAAAATTCTTCATTACAAAACGACCTGTTTTACCGGCAATTTCAAAAACCATCGGATTGGCTAAAACCGTTGACATCGTTTGCATGGCTACTGTTTTGGCTGTTGGTGTGTACCCTTCTTTTACCAAAACTTGTCGCCATTTGTATAATTGGTCATGGATATCAATTTTTACTGGACAAACGTTGGTACAAGAACCACAAAGCGTACTTGCAAATGGCAAATCGGCATTCTTTTTCATGTCTAAATTTGGAGCCAAAATAGAACCAATTGGTCCCGCAACTGCATTGTGGTAACTATGTCCACCGCTACGTCTATAAACTGGACAAGTGTTCATACAAGCGCCGCAGCGAATACATTTCAATGAGTTCCTAAAGTCTTCGCGTCCTAATTGTTCGCTTCTTCCATTATCAACAATTACAATGTGAATTTCTTTTCCTTCTCTTGGCTTTTTAAAATGACTTGAAAAAGTGGTGATTGGTTGCCCAGTTGCACTTCTTGCTAATAATCTCAGGAAAACTCCCAAATGTTTGCGCTCTGGAATTAGTTTTTCAAAACCCATACAGGCAATGTGAACATCGGCTAAATGTGCGCCCATATCGGCATTTCCTTCATTGGTACAAACGACAAATTCGCCCGTTTCGGCAACGGCAAAATTAACTCCGGTCAAAGCTGCTTTACGAGTCAAAAAAACATCTCTCAAATGCTGACGCGCTGATTCTGTTAAATATTGCGGATCTATATTTCCTTTTTCGGTTCCTAAATGTTCGTGGAAAGTTTCGCTTACGTCTTCTTTTTTTAGGTGAATGGCTGGTAAAACAATGTGACTAGGCGGTTCATTTCGAAGTTGAACAATTCGTTCTCCCAAATCAGAATCGATGACATCGATACCTTTTTGTATTAAATAATCGTTCAAATGGCACTCTTCGGTAAGCATCGATTTTGACTTTACCATTTGTTTGATCTGATGCTTTTCTAAAATCGAAAGAACGATCGCGTTGTGTTCATCACCATTTGCTGCCCAGTGAACAATTATTCCGTTTTTTTTTGCATTCGCTTCAAACTCCACTAAATAATCATGAATATTTGAAAGCACGTTGAATTTTATTTGCGAAGCAGTCTCTCTAAGCAATTCCCATTCCGGAATTTGATGAGCTGACCTGTCACGTTTTTCACGGACAAACCAAAGCGTTTCGTCGTGCCAATTGACACGCTCAACATTTTTATTAAAAAGGCTTGCAGCTTCACTATGCGGAATGGTTTTCTTTGAATCCATTTGGTTTGTTTTAATGAAATTACAATTTTAGTGTATTCAATATTTCAGCAATATGAATGGTTTTAATTGGACTTTGCTGCCTTCTCAAAATTCCCTCCAAATGCATCAAACAAGACATATCTCCTCCTGTAATGTAATCAACGTGATGTTGTGCGTGATCTTTGATTCGGTCTTGTCCCATCTTTACAGAAATAGCTTCTTCGGTAACGCAAAATGTTCCTCCAAAGCCGCAGCATTCATCTTTTCGGGATAACGAAACCAAATCTAGTCCTTGAATTTTGGCTAATAATTGTCCAGGTTTGGAAAATTGTGGAGCGTTTAATTCACTCATTTGCGAAAGCTTCAATCCGCGCTGTCCATGACAACTTTGGTGCATTCCAACTTTGAATGGAAAATTACCTTCGATGCTTTCTACCTTTAAAATATCAGTAATAAATTCGGTTAACTCGAAAACTGAGGCTCGAAGTTTTGCTGCCAATGCTTCTTTGGTATCGCTATGCAAATGTTCTTTTACATGCATTACACAACTCCCAGACGGGCAAACGATATAATCAAAATCTGCAAAATTATCAATGAAATTTGCATCGCAACCTTTGGTTAAATGTTGGTAACCGCTATTTGCCATTGGCTGTCCGCAGCAAGTTTGCTTCATTGGAAAATCCACATCACAACCTAATTTTTGTAGTAATTCATAAGTTGCAATACCTACTTTTGGATAAAATTGGTCAACATAACACGGTATAAAAAGTCCGATTTTCATATGTAGTATTTATTATTTCTATTGTTCCCAATTTTAAAATAATAATGGAACCAATTTTTTCATTCTGTAATTTTCTTTTAGAAACTGAGATGTAATTTGTTTATCGGAAATCACCATTGCTGCGCCCAAAGCCGATCCTAATGGCGAATGCGTAGACAACACTTTGAATGAACTGAAATGATGTGACATTAATTTCATGAAAACATCATTGTCTGTAAATCCCCCATCGATAAATATCTTCTTTATTTTACTGTTTCCGATAGCTTTATTGATCGTATCAATCTGCAATTCCATTAATTCAATCATCAATTGGTGGTATGCTTCCTCAAAAGTATCAAATTGATTTAATTCTGTTTTCTGCGGAAGTCTTTGCAATGATATCCCTTCAAATTTAAAGTAGACTGCTGGTTTTTCAATCAAATTCAAATAAATATTCTGATCAAATTTCACGTCACGATGATATCCGTATTCTTTTTTATAATATTCACACAGTTTTTCAACCTGCAAACGGTATTCATTCCCCATAAAAAAACGGGAAGCTTTCACTCGTTTGCCGTCAATTCGCAAATAATTCAGGCAATTATTTTCAATGTCTTCCCTGCTTAAACTTTCGGAATTAAAAGGATTTAAAGCAATGCTCCATGTTCCTGTAGAAAGCAGTAAAAAAGGTTTCTTTTTGCTTAAAATATAAGGCAACAAAGCCGAAGAACTATCGTGAATTCCGACACCAATTTTAATCTTTTTATCTCTGTAAGTAGTGTTAATACTAGCTGAAGTAGGCACAATTGCAGGCAATATTTTGTCGATGCCTTCATCATGAACCCATTTATGATAATCTTCTTCATCATAATTCCAAAGATTCGTATGACAACCGATACTCGTGTATTCACTCACCGGAATTCCCGTAAACAAATACGATAAATATTGAGGCAAATGCAGACTATATTTTATTTGAGAAAACAACTCAGGCTTCGTTTTTTTGAGCCAAAACAATTGCAATCCCGAATTTAACATGATAGAAGTTGGAGGCGAAGCTGTTGCAGCACCAATAGTCAATTCATCACCATGCTTTTTATAGAAATTTTCTAGAATTTCCTGAGGAATTTCTTTGGTATAATTATATAACGGAGTCAGTGGTTTTCCTTTGTAATCAAGGTGTACTAAACTGGCACCGTAGGATGAAAAATTTAAAGTTTTAATATCAAAACGAGGATCTTCTAAAATGGTGTCAAAAGTTTCTTTGATCCAGGAACGAAGTGTCTCAAGATTCTCGGTTTCAAAGCCATCTTCATCAACCGTTAGCGGAAGATTTACATAGTCACGGTATACTTCATTATAATCCTCATCAAAAAGAAAAAACTTTTTGTTTGTTTTACCAATATCAAAAACTGCATTTACTTTAGTCATAACTTATAATCCTGTAGCCATTGTTTTAAGTCCTCTTTCGCCAATAAGTTCTTTTCTCACATTCAAACTACGATACAAAGCCACTGGGTTTAATGCTGCTCCATTACGTAAACGAGCTTCTGCAACTAACGCACGAACATCGGTGCGGAAAGCGTTTTGTAAAATCTCCTGAGCTTTCACCACATCATTTTCTGCTTGTGCAATTTCCAATGCGTTTCTATCCACAGAAAGTGCTTGTGCATAAGCAATCATAATCGCTTCAACAGATTGCAATAAATCTTCCAAAGGATCTTTGATGTTGTGAGAAGCATCAATCATCCAGCCTAAATCTTTGGCGTGATTCATTCCTCTGGCATCCATACCTTCAACTAATTCATTAAAAATCAAGAATAATTGGTATGGTTTTAAAGCTCCAGCCGTTAAATCATCGTCTCCATATTTTGAATCATTGAAGTGGAAACCACCCAATTTATCTTCCATTAGCAATAAAGAAACGATTTGTTCAATATTTGCATTTGGCAAATGATGTCCTAAGTCAACCAACGTTTTTGCTTTGTCTCCTAATTTTTTTACATACGAATAGGATTGTCCCCAATCGGCAACAGTAGTAGAATAGAAATTAGGTTCCGCACATTTGTATTCTAAAAATAATTTCCAGTTTGATGGAAGTGCTGCGTAGATTTCCTGTAAACTCTCTAAAGTGTTTTCGTAAGCTTTTCTGAAATTCAATTGACCTGGGAAATTAGAACCATCAGCCAACCAAACGGTCAAAGACTCAGAACCCAATTCAATACCTTGTTTAATTACCTCGATATTGTGATCTACAGCTTGTTTACGAACCGCTTTATTTACGTTTTGCAACGAACCATATCGGTATGAATATTCAGAATTAGCCTGATCTTGAAATGTATTTGAATTTACCGCATCAAACAATAAATTGTGTTGCGCAGCCAAAGTTTTTATCGCTTTATGATCTTGTGGAATGTCCCACGGAATATGCAATGAGATTGCTCCGGAAGCATTATTAAGTTTGTGTAACAAACCTACATCTTCTATTTTTTCTTCAAGAGAACGAGGTTCTCCGCCGCCTGCAAAACGTCCAAAACGTGTACCTCCAGTTCCTAAAGCCCAAGATGGAATTGCAATTTGAAAGTCGATTAATTTTTGAATAATCGCTTCGCTATTAGCAATTTCAGAAATAGAAAAGTTTAATTTATTGGAATGACTTTTTAATAAATCGTCATTATGTGAAGCTATTTTGTGTGATTCAATTAACATAATTTTTTTATTATTAAAGTTAGCAATTTAAGTGGTTTTGAAAGATACTAACGTTTGAAATTAATCAAACGTTAGCACTTTTCTTCAGTTTTAAACCAATAAAAAACCAAAAACAATTTATCTATAAAAGCCCATTGCTACTCCGCCGTCTACATTCAAAGCGTTTCCTGTTGATTTGTTCAACAATCCACCTACAAATGCAAAACAGGCATTAGCAATATCATCCGGCAATATTATTTCGTTTAATAAAGTACGTTTAGCGTAATACGCTGGCAATTCGGCAACCGTAATACCATACGCTTTCGCACGACCTTCTGCCCAACCTCCTGACCAAATATTTGAATCAGAGATTACTGCATCAGGATTTACTGTGTTTACACGAATTTTATCAGCACCTAATTCGGCTGACATCAAACGTGTTAAATGAGCCTGAGCCGCTTTGGCAGAACCGTAACCAGGATTATTTGGACCTGCTACGACTGCATTTTTCGATACAATGTTTACGATATCGCCACCAAATCCTTGTTTGCGCATCACTTCGATTCCAGCTTTTGAAACAATAAATTGTCCTTTTACTAAAATATCATACAATCTGTCCCATTCTTCCAATGAATGTTCTGCAATAGATTTTGAAATACTAATTCCTGCGTTGTTAATCACAATATCAACCCCTCCAAATGCCAAAGCTGATGCATCATACGCTTTTTCAGCGCTAAGTTCATTTGTTACATTTAATAAAGTACTTGCCACTGCATCTTTCCCAAACAATTTGATGAATTCGGCTTTAGCTCCTGCCAAACGCTCTTCGTCAATGTCATTAAGGATAACGCAAGCTCCTTCTTCAGCGAATTTTTTAGCGATAGCTTTTCCTATTCCACCACCTGAACCAGTGATTAATGCTACTCTTCCAGACAATGCTTTTGGTTTTGGCATACGTTGTAATTTGGCTTCTTCCAACAACCAATATTCGATATCAAAAGCTTCCTGACGTGGCAATGACGTATATTCTGAAACTGCCTCAGCCCCTTTCATCACATTCACCGCATTGACATAATACTCCGATGCCAAACGCGCCATCGTCTTATCTTTTGCAAAAGTGAACATACCAACTCCCGGATATAAAATCACGACAGGATTTGGATCACGCATTGCTGGTGAATTTGATTTTTTACATGTATTATAATAATCTGCATACATCTTTCTGTACGCTTCAAAAGCCGGAGTTAATTTAGCTTTGATAGCAGCCAAATCAGTTAAATCTTCGTTTGGATCTAATTCCAAAACCAACGGGCTGATTTTTGTTCTTAAAAAGTGATCTGGACAAGAAGTTCCAAGGGGCGCTAATTTTTCTAAATCATTAGAATTGATAAACTCCAAAACTCTTGCATCGTCGGTATAATGACCGATCATTTTTCTTTCAGAAGAGCAGAAACCTCTCAAAATTGGAGCCACTTTTG
>Ga0308157_10007536_pt1 | contig 12651 bp, 9 predicted proteins | sample PhyBR1_FD_201035 | JGI IMG/M metagenome (GOLD analysis project Ga0308157, IMG submission 201035) | Phyllosphere microbial communities from UC Gill Tract Community Farm, Albany, California, United States - DLSLB.R1 | ecosystem: Host-associated > Plants > Phyllosphere > Unclassified | place: USA...
GCCGGTTGGTGCGGGCCCCCACCCGTTTTCATGGTTTTCTGCTGATGTCTTCCCTGCCACCCTTGCCCGAACCCTTCGCGCGCCGCCCGCGGGCAGGCAATGCGGCCGAGGTGTTTTTTGCCTTTCTGAAGCTGGGACTGACCGCTTTTGGCGGGCCGGTGGCGCATCTGGCCTACTTTCGCGTGGAATTCGTCGAGCGGCGGCGGTGGATCGATGACGGCAGCTATGCCGATCTGGTCGCGCTATGCCAGTTCCTGCCGGGCCCGGCAAGCAGTCAGGTGGGCTTTGCGTTGGGGCTGGGGCGTGCGGGCTGGCCGGGCGCGCTGGCCGCCTGGCTCGGTTTCACGCTGCCCTCGGCGCTTGTCCTGATACTTTTTGCCTTGGGCATCCAGCAATGGGTCGGGCTGGCCACATCGCCGGCCGTGCATGGGCTGAAGCTGGCCGCGGTGGCCGTGGTCGCGCATGCGGTATGGGGCATGGCGCGCTCGCTATGCCCCGATGGACCGCGCGCGGCGCTGGCCATTGCTGCGACGGTGCTGGCGCTGGCGCTCCCCTCGGCGCTCGGACAGGTGCTGGCGATTGCCGCGGCCGCCATCGTCGGCTTGTTGTGGCTGCAGCCCGCGACGCTGCCCCCACCCAAGCCGCGCGATCCTGGTCTGGGCAAGACCACGGCCGTGCTGTTGCTGCTGGCATTCACTCTGCTGCTGCTGTGGTCCCTGCTGGCCGTCGCCATGCCATCGCTGAACGCGCAGTTTGCCGCGTTCTATCAGGCCGGAGCGCTGGTGTTTGGTGGAGGTCATGTGGTGCTGGCACTGCTGCAGGCCGCGGTCGTGCCTGCTGGCTGGATCGAGAATGACGCGTTCATTGCCGGCTATGGCCTGGCCCAGGCCGTGCCCGGACCGCTGTTCACTTTTGCAGCTTATCTTGGCGCGCTGATGCCCGCCCCCATGGGCGGCTGGACGGGCGGCATGCTGCTGCTGGTTGCGGTCTTTCTTCCCGGACTGTTGCTGGTAGCCGGCGCGCTGCCTTTCTGGGAGTCGCTGCGTCAGCGGCGCCCGGTGCAGCGGGCGATGGCTGGCGCCAATGCCGCCGTGGTCGGGCTGCTGCTGGCCGCGCTTTACGATCCGCTGTGGACCAGCGCCATCCACTCGCGTCTGGATTTCGGCATCGCGCTGGCGGCGTTCGGGCTGCTGGCCCATGGCCGCCAGTCGCCGCTGCGCGTGGTCTTGTTGTCGGCCTTCGCGGCCTGGCTGCTGGTCTGAGGAATCAGCCCGCCGCTGCAATCACATCCGCTGGCGCCTGCACCAGCTCGATCAGCACGCCTTCGCCCGCAATCGGGAACTCGTCGTTGCTCTTGGGGTGCAGAAAGCAGATGTCGTAGCCCGCCGCGCCCGGGCGTATGCCACCGGGCGCAAAACGCACGCCCTGCGCCGTGAGCCACTGCACGGCCAGCGGCAGATCGTCGATCCACAGACCGATGTGGTTCAGTGGCGTGGTGTGCACCGCAGGTTTCTTGTCCAGATCCAGCGGCTGCATGATGTCGACCTCGACCTTCATGGCGCCGCGGCCCATGGACAGGATGTCTTCATCGACATTCTCACGTTCGCTCTGGAAAGTACCGGTCTGCTCCAGCCCCAGCATGTCGACCCAGAGCTTCTTCATGCGGGCCTTGTCCGTGCCGCCTATCGCCACCTGTTGAATGCCCAAGACCTTGAATGGGCGCTGCGCTGCAGTCATGTTGCTCCTTGTGTTGTTCTGAACGGCGCCCAGCCCGGGCGCACCTGGCCATTTTCGAAGAAATGCAGTCCGCTGGTGCGATGCGCGCGCAGAAAAAAACCGCCTTGCATGCATGCAAGGCGGTTGCGGCAATCCAGCGCCTTGGATTCAGCGCTTGAGAAATCCGGCCACGCCCTGGTGAAATGCGTCGCTGGCATAGACCCGGTGCACCAGGTCGTCGTCTGCGAGGCTTTGCTCGACAACGATGCGGCGCAGGCTTTCCTTCACGGCGGCCTGCGTCACGCCCGACAGCGGCATCAGCCGTTCGGCCAGCGCATGCGCGCGCTCGCTCAGTTGCTCGGCCGCGCAGGCCTCGTAGATGAATCCACAGGACAGCGCCTCGTTCGCGTCGAGGTACTCGGCCAGCAGCAGCATCTTCTTGACGCGCGGCACGCCCAGTGCGGCCTGCAGTCGCGCGATGTTGCGCGACGACAAGGTGTTGGACAGCGTCTTGGCGATGGGCGCGCCAAAGCGCGAGCCGCTGCTGCAGATGCGGAAGTCGCAGGCCGTGGCCAGGGCCAGGCCGCCGCCCACGGCCCAGCCGTCGATCACCGCAATCGTCGGCACGGCAATGCGTTCGACGGCGTCGATGACGCGCTCGACAAACGCTTCGTAGGCAATGCCCTGCTCGCCATGCTGGAAGTCGGCAAAGTGGCCTATGTCCGTGCCGGAGATGAAGGACTTTCCGCCCGCGCCGCGAAACAGGATGGCGCGGACCTGCGGATTGAGCGCGCAGTCGGCAATGCGTTCGAGCAGGGACTCGTACATCGCCAGCGTCATCGCGTTGTGGCGCTCCGGGCGGGCTATGGTGATTTCGGCCGCGCCCGAAGGCTGTATGTGGAGTTGGACCAGTTCGCTCATGCTGACAGTGCGTAGATTTCGGCCATGATTTCCTCGTTGTGCTCGCCCAGCAGCGGCGGGTGGCGGCGCACCTGCTGCGGCGTGCCCAGCATCTTCACAGGAAAGCCGATGTTCTTGACCTTGCCTTCGATGGGATGGTCAATTTCCATGCACATCTTGCGGTGCACGCCATGTTCGCCTTCGAAGGCCTCGGGGTAGGTCAGCAAAGGACCGGCCGGAATGCCGGCTTCGAGCATGGTGTCCACCCAGTCTTCGCTGTCGCGCTCGGCAAAGCTTTTCTCCAGCGCCTCGATCAGCGCTTCGCGGTGCTTGAGGCGCAGCGCCACGGTGGCGTAATCCGGATGCTCGACCAGGTCCGGGCGCTGCAGCAGCGCGCAGAGCTTGGCCCAGAGCTTCTGGTTGGTCGCGCCCATGACGAAGTAGCCGTCGCGCGCCTTCACGGCCTGGTAGGGCGCGCTCATCTTGTTGCTGGTGCCCAGCGGCGCCGGCGGCACGCCCGTGCCCCAGTAGTCGGACATGTCCCAGATCGAGAACGCCATCGCCGAGTCGAACAGCGAGGCATCGATATGCTGGCCCTGGCCGGACTTCTGCGCGCCTATGTAGGCCGCCAGCAGGCCATAGGTGGCAAACAGGGCGCAGCCGATATCGGCCACGGGCACGCCGGCCTTGACGGGCTTTTCGCCCTTGTAGCCGGTGACGCTCATCACGCCCGACATGGCTTGGGCCATCAGATCGAAGCCGGGGCGCGATGCCCAGGGGCCGCTCTGGCCGAAACCCGAGATGCTCACATAGACGATCTTGGGATTGATCTTGCGTATGGTCTCGTAGTCGATCTTCAGGCGCTGCACCGCGCCGGGGCGGTAGTTCTCGACGATCACGTCGGCCGTCTCGGCCAGCTTGTAGAAGAACTCGCGGCCTTCGTCGCTCTTGAGGTCCAGTGTCAGCGAGCGCTTGTTGCGGTTCATGTTGAGGAAGCCCATGCTGTCGGGCCCCTTCATCTTGAAGCCCATGGCGCCGCGCGTCTGGTCGCCCGTGGGCGGCTCGACCTTGATCACATCGGCGCCCAGGTCGGCCAGCAGCATGCAGGCAAACGGGCCGGCCATGACCTGGCTCACATCGAGCACGCGAATGCCCTGCAGCGGCAGTGGGGGGGTGTTCTCGCTCATATCAGCTCTCCTCGGTCACTTTGGCAAGGCGCACGACCTCGCCCCATTTCTTGTACTCGGTGCCCATGAAGGCCGCGAATTTCTCTACGCTGCCGCCGCCGTCCTCGACGCCAAAGCTGTCGAAGCGCGCGATCACGTCGGGCATGGCCAGCACCTTGTTGACATCGGCGTTGATGCGCTGTGCCAGCTCCTTGGACATGTCCTTGGGCCCGACCAGGCCGTACCAGCTCGACGCATCAAAACCCTTGAAGCCTTGCTCGTCCATGGTCGTGAGCTCGGGAAAGCCCTTGGCGCGGTTCACGCGGGTCTGGGCGATGGCCGTCATCTTCTTGGCCTTGACCTGGGCCGTGGCCGCGGTCATGGTGTCGAAGCTGAAATCGATCTGGCCGCCGATCAGGTCGGTCTGCATGGGGCCCGAGCCCTTGTAGGGCACGTGAATGGTCTTGACGCCCGCGGCCATGTTGAACATTTCGGCCGCGAGGTGCTGCACCGAGCCCGTGCCCGACGAGCCAAAGCTGATCTTGCCGGGGTTCTTCTTGCACAGCTCGACCACTTCCTTGACGCTCGCATAGCTGTTCTTGTGGCTGGTCACCAGCAGGTGCGGCGTCGCGCCGATCAGCACGATGGGCGCGAAGTCCTTGAGCGGGTCATAGGTGATGCTCTTGAAGATCTGCGGCGAGATGGCATGCGTGTTGACATGGGCCATGAGCAGCGTCAGGCCATCATGGAAGCGCGTCTTGGCGAAGTAGTCCGCGGCCAGCGCACCGGTGGCACCGGGCTTGTTCTCCACGATCACCGACCGGCCCCACATCTCGGTGAGCTTCTGGCCCACGATGCGCGCAAACACATCGGTGCCGCCGCCGGGCGCCCAGCCGACCAGGATCTTGACCGGGCCCTTGGGCAGATCGGCGGCGGCCATGGACCATGGGGCGGCCAGTGCGGCCGCGCTGGCGGCCATGAAATCGCGACGTTTCATGCTTGTCTCCTGTGTTTTGTTTGGCGCAATAGTCGCCCAGCGCTGCAGCGGCGGCAAGAATGCATCAAGCATGCCTGGCTTCGTAAATCACGAAACCCAGCGCACGAGGAATCGCGAAATCGTTAAGCGGTGGTTCTGCGCAGCAGTTCCGCCACGACGTTGCGCAGCGTGTGCTCCTGCGCCCTGCCCTGGACGCTGGCCAGCACGTAAGAGCGCTGGTGCCAGTCACCGGCCAGCGCGATGTGGCCTATGCCGGGCTCGGGGTGCAGGCTGGCGAGCACGGCTGGCGGCATCAGTCCCACGCCCAGGCCGTGGCGCACCAGTGCGAGCATGGTGTCGAAGCCGCTCACCGTGAGATGCCGGCCCATGGCCCGGCCCCGGCTCTGGTGCAACCGCTGCAGGCTGCCCAGGATGGCCGAGCCCTGGCCCAGGCTGACCAGCGGGCAGTCCAGCAGCGGATCGGCTTCAAGCGGCGCGTCGCCAAAGGAAAAATGCGCGCGGCTGTAGACCGCGACCAGCGCATCGGCGCGGTAGTCGAACTTCTCCATGTCTATGAAGCCGCTCTTTTTCTCGAAGATACCGATATCGATCACCTTGTCGCGCAGCAGCTGCTGGATGATCTTGCTGTTTTCCTCAATGATATGCAGCGTGATCTGCGGGTACCGGGCGCGTACCTGCGCCAGGTCGCTGGCCAGGAATTCAATGATTGCCGCCTTGGGCGAGCCGATGATGATGCGCCCGTCCTGCCCTTCGCGCATGGCCTGCGCATCGTCGGCCAGGCGCGTGATCAGGCTGTCGATCTGATGGATATGGGCCAGCAGCTTGGTGCCCGACTCCGTCACCTTGACGCCATGCGGCACGCGCTTGAACAGCGGCGTGCCCAGCTGCCGCTCCAGGTCCGTGAGCCGCTTGGACGCTGCGGCCACGGCCAGTTGCAGCTTGTCGGCGGCGCGCGAGATGCTGCCTTCCTCGGCAACGGCCAGGGCCAGCTGCACGGTGAGGGTGTCGATCTTCATGGTTTTGCGCCTGGCTGGCCGGTGAATGCTTGTCGAACGGCATTCACCACCTCTGCATGCAGGTGGAACAGCCGCCCTCCTTCGGCGAACAGCATGGGCCACTCGCGCGCCAGCTTGCCGCTGACGATCCATTGGCTGGTCTTGAGCGAACGGATGATGCGGTCCGCATCGGCATCAGGCATCTCGACCACTTCCTTGATCGCCGCGCGCGCGGCATCGTTGGTGCGCAAGGCTTCGGCCTCATCGGCCATTTCATGCTCCACCGTCTCGCGCAGCAAGTCGCTCAGGTAGCGCACCTTCTCGGTCAAGTCGATATAGCGCCAGGCGTGCAGTGCGTCGGCGGATGCGGGGAACTCCAGATTGCTGCTGACGCCGTCGGGATAGGTCTGTTCTTCACCAAAGCGGTATTCGTCCAGGTAGCGCCGCATCAGGGGGCGTGAGAAGCCTTCCAGTGCCTTGTCATACTCGGCCAGGCCCCTGGCCGAGCCCGCGATGGTGGCCGAGACGGGAATGATGATGTGCGCGGGTGTGGCTCCATCCTCCGCCAGCAAGTGATTGATCAGAAAGCGATGCACCCGCCCATTGCCATCCGACAGCGGGTGCAGATAGACAAAGGCAAACGACACCGCGGCCGCGCGTACCACTGGATTGCAGCCCTTGATCTTCTCGTCGAACACCAGCAAGCCCTCCAGCATGGCCAGCACATCCGGCCCCATGGGCGCGATGTAATGCACCACCTCCTTGAATCCCGTCTGTCCGACAAACACCGGCGATGAGCGAACGCCCAGCCGCAGTGCGTTTTCGCCCAGGATGGAGCGCTGCAGAAGCTGCAGATTTTGCAGCGAAAGCGGCTTGGCCATTTTGCCGCTGTGCTCCTGGATGGCCGCAGCGAAGCGCCGGACTCTGTCCTTGTTGTCTTCTTCATGCTCGATGGCAAAACTGGCGCGCGACTCCTGGAAAGTCAGCCACGCAGCGGATCGCATCAGCAGGTCCTTGCCATAGGTCGTGTCGAGCTTTTCCACCCCCGCCGCCACGTCATAGATCCAGTCGCGGTCGGCGACGGGGCCCAGGTAGACAAGCGGGCAGTAGCGGGCATCGCCGGGCATGTTGTCCCTGACCTTCCAGCGCTTGTTGTTCTGCGACTTGCTGGCGCAGAGGTAGTCGCTGGAATGCAGCGCGTCGACATAGGGGACGTTTTGCGGCGTGTCCGGCACATCCAGCTTCAGGCCAGTGAACCACTCGTAGAAAAAGCCGCAGCGCCTGGCGTACTGGCCCGTGGGCGCGTCAAGAACCCATGCCTGCAGCTCCTGCGGCTCGATGACGGCAAACAGGCGCGAGAAGAACTCGAAGTTCAGGCGCTCATACTTGAGCCCGAATTCGAAATGGCCACGCAGGTCATCCTGGGGCATGTAGGAAGCGGGCCAGAAGCGATGTTCGACATCCGCCTCCATGAGACTTCTGCGCTCGCTGCCCAGCCGGCTTTGCGTGAGCAACGGCTGAATGAGGCGGATGGCGTAGCGGTCAGCCAGTTTCTGAAAACCGAGGAATGTCGTGGTCATCCGCTTATTTCACTATATTTACAGTGAAAACAATAGGATGTTCTGATTTTTTCGCGAAAACAATAGGATTGGGCGCGAGAAAGCGGCTGATCCGGCGCCAGTCAAGCCGGGCCAGCGCGCCCGCTCGTCCTTCGACAAGCTCAGGACGAACGGGGTTTTGCGGCCCTGCTGTCTTTGCAAGGCTTGGCCTGGCTTAGCCGCTCCAAGCCAACCGCCTCGCTTTGAACCAGCGCATCACACGGTAGAAATCAGACGAATTCCAGAATGATTTCATCCACCGCCAGCGAATCCCCCTTGCTGGCGCTGATCGTGCCCACCACACCATCCTGCGATGCAAACAGGATGTTCTCCATCTTCATGGCTTCGATCACGGCCAGCTTCTCGCCCGCCTGCACCTTCTGACCGGGCTGGACGGCAATGTCGATCAGCAGGCCGGGCATGGGCGACAGCAGGAACTTGGACAGATCCGGCGGGGCCTTGAACGGCATCAGCTGGTGCAGCTCGGCGCCGCGCGGAGACAGCACCAGGGCTTCGATCTGCGTGCCATCGTGGGCGATGCGCAGGGCCAGCGGGTTCTTGCCCGTGCCGCGCTCGATCTGCACGGTGAACGGCCTACCGTTCACCAGGCCTTCGAGGCGCGCGTCGCGCAGATGGCTGTCGCTGCTGATTTCGTAGATCTTGTCACCGCCTTCGGACTGCACCGTGACCTTGCTCGCATGGCGTGCCAGATCGAAGTCTTCGACGCGCACCGGCTGGTGCTGGTTGCGGCCTTCGGCGCCCAGCGTCACCACCGTGTATTGCAGACCGAGCTGGAGTTCATGGCCCAGCATCTGGCCGGTGATGGTCGAGGCGCGCTCGCGGTAGCGGCGGTTCATGTACGCGGCCAGGGCCACGAGGAACTGCGGGTCGCTGTGGGGCACGTCCTCGGCGTGGAAGCCGCCGGCGTAGTGTTCCGCGATGAAGCCGGTGTTGAAATCGCCGGCAATGAACTTCGGATGGGCCAGCAGCGCGGCCTGGAACGGGATGTTGGAGCTGATGCCGCGGATCACGAAGGCATTGAGCGCGGCGCGCATCTTGGCGATGGCTTCATTGCGGTCCTTGCCATGCACGATGAGCTTGGCAATCATCGAGTCGTAGAACATGGGGATCTCGCCGCCCTCGTAGACGCCGGTATCGACGCGCACGCCCTGCAGGTGTTCGGTATCGCCCTGCCACATGGTCTGCGCCGGTGGCTGGAAGCGCACCAGCCGGCCCGTGGACGGCAGGAAGTTGCGAAACGGGTCTTCGGCGTTGATGCGGCACTCGATGGCCCAGCCATCGCGGCGCACATCGGCCTGGCCGAAGGCCAGCGGCTCGCCAGCCGCGACGCGAATCATCTGCTCGACCAGGTCCAGCCCGGTGATGGCTTCTGTGACCGGATGCTCGACCTGCAGCCGGGTGTTCATTTCAAGGAAATAGAACGACTGGTCCTTGCCGACCACGAACTCCACCGTGCCCGCGCTCTGGTACTGCACGGCCTTGGCCAGCGCCACGGCTTGGGCGCCCATCGCGGCGCGCGTTTCCTCGGAGATGAAAGGCGATGGCGCCTCCTCGATCACCTTCTGGTGGCGGCGCTGTATCGAGCATTCGCGCTCGTTGAGAAACACCACGTTGCCGTGGGCGTCGCCCAGCACCTGGATCTCGATGTGGCGCGGCTCCTCGACGAATTTCTCTATGAACACGCGGTCGTCGCCAAAGCTGTTGCGGGCTTCGTTCTGGCAGCTCGCGAAGCCGTCAAAGGCTTCCTTGTCGTTGAACGCCACGCGCAGGCCCTTGCCACCGCCGCCGGCGCTGGCCTTGATCATCACGGGATAGCCAATGCCGCGCGCGATCTCCACGGCCTGCTCGGGGCCGGCAATCGCGTCGTTGTAGCCCGGAATGGTGTTGACCTGGGCGGCGGCGGCGAGCTTCTTCGAGGCGATCTTGTCGCCCATGGCCGCGATGGCGTGGTGCTTGGGGCCGATGAAGACTATGCCCTCTTCCTCGACACGCCGCGCAAAGGCTTCGTTCTCGCTGAGAAAGCCGTAGCCAGGGTGCACGGCCTGGGCGCCGGTCTGCTTGCAGGCGGCAATGATCTTGTCGGCAAGCAGGTAGGACTCGCGGCTGGGCGCGGCGCCGATATGCACGGCCTCGTCGGCCAGCTGCACATGGCGCGCGTCCTTGTCGGCATCGGAATACACGGCGACGGTGGCGATGCCCATCTTGCGGGCGGTGGCGATCACGCGGCAGGCGATCTCGCCGCGGTTGGCAATCAGAATCTTGGTGAACATGGATTTCTTCCTGGCGCTGTCGTGCTTAGAGCGGGATGTTGCCGTGCTTGCGCCACGGGTTCTCGAGCTGCTTGTTCTGCAGCATGGTCAGGCTGCGGCAGATGCGCTTGCGGGTCTCGTGCGGCAGGATCACATCGTCGATGAAGCCGCGCGCGCCGGCGACAAACGGGTTGGCGAAGCGCGCCTTGTATTCGGCCTCGCGCGCGGCGAGCTTCTCGGGGTCGTTCTTGTCTTCGCGGAAGATGATCTCCACCGCGCCCTTGGCGCCCATCACGGCGATCTCCGCCTGGGGCCAGGCCAGGTTCACGTCGCCGCGCAGATGCTTGGAGGCCATCACGTCATACGCGCCGCCATAGGCCTTGCGCGTGATGATGGTGATCTTGGGCACCGTGGCTTCGGCGTACGCATACAGCAGCTTGGCGCCATGCTTGATGATGCCGCCGTACTCCTGGCTGGTGCCGGGCATGAAGCCGGGCACGTCGACAAAGGTCAGCACCGGAATGTTGAACGCATCGCAAAAGCGCACGAAGCGCGCGGCCTTGATCGAGCTCTTGATGTCCAGGCAGCCGGCAAGCACCAGCGGCTGGTTGGCGACCACCCCGACGGTCTGGCCGGCCATGCGCGCGAAGCCGATCAGGATGTTCTTCGCGTAGTCGGGCTGCAGCTCGAAGAAGTCGCCATCGTCGACGGTCTTGGCAATCAGCTCCTTCATGTCGTAGGGCTTGTTCGGGTTCTCGGGCACCAGCGTGTCCAGCGACAGGTCGGCGCGGTCGGACGGATCGCTGGTGGCGCGCAGCGGCGCCTTTTCGCGGTTGTTCAAGGGCAGGTAGTTGTAGAGCCGGCGCAGCATCATCAGCGCCTCGACGTCGTTGTCGAACGCCATGTCGGCCACGCCGCTCTTGGTCGTATGCGTCAGCGCGCCGCCGAGTTCCTCGGCCGTGACTTCCTCGTGGGTCACGGTCTTGACCACTTCGGGGCCGGTCACGAACATGTATGACGAGTCCTTGACCATGAAGATGAAGTCGGTCATCGCCGGCGAATACACCGCGCCGCCCGCGCAGGGGCCCATGATCATGCTGATCTGCGGCACCACGCCGCTGGCCAGCACGTTCTTCTGGAACACGTCGGCATAGCCGCCCAGGCTGGCCACGCCTTCCTGGATGCGCGCGCCGCCGGAATCATTGAGCCCGATCACGGGTGCGCCGACCTTCATTGCCTGATCCATCACCTTGCAGATCTTCTCCGCATGGGTTTCGCTCAGCGCGCCGCCGAACACCGTGAAATCCTGGCTGTAGACGAACACCAGCCGGCCGTTGATCATGCCGTAGCCGGTGACCACGCCGTCGCCGGGGATCTTGTTGTCCTGCATGCCGAAGTCGGTGCAGCGGTGCTCGACAAACATGTCCCATTCCTCGAACGTGCCGTCGTCCAGCAGCAGTTCGATGCGCTCGCGCGCCGTCAGCTTGCCCTTGCCGTGCTGCGCGTCAATGCGCTTTTGTCCACCGCCCAGCCGCGCGAGTGCGCGCTGTTTCTCGAGTCGCTCCAGAATGTCCTGCATGATGCCTGTCTTTCTTTCTGAGTCTTGGCGCTGCCCCGGGGGCTTGTGCGCTTCTTGGGAATGGATGCTGGCGCGCCTATTGTGGCGCGCCCTGGTTTGCGGGCGGCGCGCCCGCATGCGCGCCCCGTGACTGCGCGGCCAGCAGGTTGCGCGCCGCGGTCGACGCGGGCAGCCGGCCTTCGGTCACCGCGGCCAGGGTCTGCGGCAGCAGCGCCTGCACCTGCGGGTGCTGGCGAAACGCCAGCTTGAGCCCGGCGTCGATGCGCTCCCACATCCAGGCCAGCGACTGCTTTTCGCGGCGCGCCGCGAGCCGGCCATTGGTGGTCTGCATTTCGCGGAACTGGCTCACTGCCTGCCAGAAGGCCTCGACGCCCTGGCCCAGCAGCGCGCTGATCTGCAGCACGCGCGGCTGCCACAGCGCACCCTGTGTGGCGTGGTCGGGATGGCCATGCATGCCCAGCAGGCGCAGGCTAGAAGTGATCTGCGCTTCGGCGCGCGTGGCCGCGTTCTTGTCGATATCCGCCTTGTTGATGACCACCAGGTCGGCAAGCTCCATCACGCCCTTCTTGATCGCCTGCAGGTCGTCGCCCGCATTGGGCAGCTGCAGCAGCACGAACATGTCGGTCATGCCGTTGACTGCGGTCTCGCTCTGGCCCACGCCCACGGTCTCGACGATCACCACGTCATAGGCCGCGGCCTCGCAGACCAGCATGGCCTCGCGCGTCTTCTCGGCCACGCCGCCCAGCGTGCCGCTGGCCGGACTGGGCCGGATATAGGCTTGCGGGTGGACCGACAGATGCTCCATGCGCGTCTTGTCGCCCAGGATGGAGCCGCCCGACACCGACGATGACGGATCGATCGCGAGCACCGCCACGCGCAGGCCCTGCTGGATCAGATACAGGCCCAGGGTCTCGATGAAGGTCGACTTGCCCACGCCCGGCACGCCGCTGATGCCCAGCCGGAAGGCCTTGCCGGTATGCGGCAGCATCGCGGTGAGCAGCGCATCGGCCTGGGCGCGATGATCGGCGCGCGTGGACTCGAGCAGCGTGATCGACTTGGCGATCGCCCGGCGCTGCACGGCAGGGCTGCCGTGCAAAATGCCTTCGAGCAACTCGGAAGGGCTCATGCCACCGCAGCCTTGCGGATCTGCTCGAGCACGTCCTTGGCGCTGGCCGGGATCGGCGTGCCCGGGCCATAGACGCCCTTGACGCCGGCCTGGAACAGGAATTCATAGTCCTGCGCCGGCACCACGCCGCCGACAAACACGATGATGTCGTCCGCGCCCTGGGCTTTGAGCTCGGCAATGATGGCCGGCACCAGCGTCTTGTGGCCGGCGGCCAGCGTCGAGACGCCCACCGCATGCACGTCGTTCTCTATGGCCTGGCGTGCACACTCTTCGGGCGTCTGGAACAGCGGGCCCATGTCGACGT
>Ga0308157_10007538_pt1 | contig 12650 bp, 7 predicted proteins | sample PhyBR1_FD_201035 | JGI IMG/M metagenome (GOLD analysis project Ga0308157, IMG submission 201035) | Phyllosphere microbial communities from UC Gill Tract Community Farm, Albany, California, United States - DLSLB.R1 | ecosystem: Host-associated > Plants > Phyllosphere > Unclassified | place: USA...
CACCCCGTGCATCACGGCAATCGAATAAGGGTTACGGATATCGGCGACAAGCATGCCGATCAGGCGCGTACGCCAGCGTTTCAGGCCACGGGCCATTTGGTTGGGGCGGTAGCCGAGTTCATCAATCGCCTGCTCGATGCGCCGGGCAATGGCATCGGAGAGCAGGGCGCGGTCATCGCCGATGAAACGCGAGACGCTGGCCTTGGATACGCCGGCATGTTCGGCAACGTCGAGCATGGTCACGCGGCTTCGTTGTGCGGCGGAGAAATCGTTCACGGGCGTATAGACCTTATTTTTATATTGCGGGGATAAGCTCTGAAACCGGTTTCAGTGTTCTCCGAAAAACGAAATATCGTCAAGTGCTCTCTTATTCGCTTGCAGTGATCCATCCTGTTATTCCGACAGACGGTCATTTGACCTGTCAGATATGACAGTAGGCAAAAGGGAGAATCCGGCGCTTAATCGGAACAACCCACAGAATTCATTGACGGCACACAGCAGATTATCGCAGAGAGTAGATAACATGGAGCAGAGTAATCAGCTCACCGCGGAGCCTTTTACATTAGATGGAATTAGTTCATCAGACCCGGACGGCCACGTGCCGCCGGATGTTTTGATTAACGGGACGAAAGGGAGAATACCGCGCTGGGCAAATTTTCCACAAAAGCCGCTTCCAGGTGAAGATGAAGATTACACGAAGCTTTATGTTTATTGGGAGCAAAACAAAGAAACGAACGTGATTTTCTGCGAGAGATATACCTATCTCGACGATAAACCAGAGTTCGAATTCGATCTCACAGCAGAACATATGAAAGAGGACGGCCTTGCCGACATTTATTATCTGCTTGTGGGGCGTAATGGTAATGATGATGAATCGCCCCGGCGTAGACTAACAATAGTACACGCTCTCAAGCCCACGCTTCGTAAACCAGCATTTCCGGATGCAGATCTTTGGGGCTATATAAATTGCAAAACCGTTCCTTGGGTTGGGGAAAAATACAGGTCGAGATAGTGCCTGAGGCTGCGGATATATTCCAGGATGAGGATGTGTGTGTACTCGTCTGGCAGGGGTTTGCGACATTAAATGGATCTCCCCCTGTACTCACTCCGCAGCATACGTTCAGGGAATTAATTGATGGTGATAAACCTGTTAAAGGGTTTGTTATAGATATTCCGTTTGATCCTTTTATAAGGCCTATGTTTGACAAGCATTCTGCTATCGCCCGATACACCATTCTCCGTCGGGGGGTACCGATTTATGCCTCACATCCTGGTCTGGTCAAAATAGACCGCGTCGAGTCGGGTTGTCCAGAGCCCTGCGGCGGCGGTCCTTTGAAGTAAATGTTGTAAAACAGCTGTAATCAAAGCGGTCTTTGGCCTCTACGTCATGCATGTCGCTCATATTGGCGACAGAAAGTTGCTTGGGTGCGGCTTGGGTTTTTAATTACTACGAGGAAATGAAGGTGAATACTTCGATTTTTAACGATAAGCCGCAATCTGCTGTTGCTCTTGGTAAAAGTAGTCGCCTTGCGCTGCGTACTTCTAACGTTAACGTAGGGGTGCGCTTGGCTGATCCCGAGTTCGTTGGCTTGCTACCGGGTAGGCTGTTGCCGAAGGCAATCATTGATTCAGGTACCGCCCAGGTAAAATTCCTGACTTCAACAATCCTGACGCCCGAAGATAACGATTTATATGAGTTGTACCAGCGCAAGGGCCCGGGCGGTACAGAAGACATGATTGCAGACGACAATTTGGGGGCAGTCGCCGGCCGCCCGGCGGAAGTGCTTATCGACGTGCCGACCGCGGCGCTGGTGGATGATGATGTGAATAAAGCTTCAACAACGTGGCAGTTTCAGTTAAGCGTACTTAACGGAAAGAACGGCAATCGGGATGACTCGAATTGGTTCACTGTAGAAATCGATAGAAATCCACCAGAGGTGGACAAGGTAACGGGTACGAAATTTCCGCCGGAAAGAGCTGTTTACCTGAATCTGCCCAATAAAACCGTCGACGACGCATGGCTGGAGAATAATGAGTTCTTACAAATAAGCATCAATCGAAACTACGAGTTTTATAGTGCAAGCGACACTATTCATGTGTATTCAGGCTCCACATATGGAACTGGAAAGTTGCTCCATACTCAGCGGTTAACAGCGGACACAGTTGAAGTGCCAAGTGCTGAATTGCCAAAAATAGACGCGCGGGAATATCTTTGGTACACGCTGACGGACGCGACGGGCAACATCAGCGAGCAAGCGGTTGCCAATGATTATCAAATTTCTCGAACCCCACCTCCAGTCTTTCACGATTGTGAGTTTCCCCAGGGTATCTTGCCGGACCCAATCGACCTCAACGATCTGCAGGGTACGGTGTATTTGAATGTCAAACGCCCGGACAATGCGCAAGACACCGACCGCATTGCTGCAACTGTCACCAATGGAACGCTTCCAGTCAGTTTGGGGACTCGCCCCTTGGGTGCCGCCACTGTGCTGCAGTTCCCTATCACAACCAGCAGATTGCTGGCGCTCTGGAATAATGCGACCGCGGCAGTGCCGATTACTGGATCTTATAAGTTTTTTCGTGGAACTGAACCTGAAGATGCTCCGCCAGGTACCGACTCCCAAATCAATTTACTTGCCCCCGGCCCAAGTAATCCGGGCTTTCCGGACATCAAAAACCCGAACATGGTAGAAGTTACCGTGGAGGGTGCGTCGGGAACCAAGAACCACATCACCGCTTCCGACCGTTTGGCGGATATCACATTCAGCACACCGATGATAAAAACCGGCGACACGTGGGTGCCTGTAACTGGCGACATTGCCAGATTCTGGATAAACGGCGAGGAAGTTGCTGACTTTACGCTGACTGCGGGTAATACGGACCCATTGACTCATACCATGACGCCTGATGAGTTTGATGCAGTGATCGGGGCACCAGGTCCAAAGCAGGCATATTGGACGATCGAAAATAGCGCTACCAGTCCAGCCGTCATAGAGTCACTTAACACTGAAGTCCAGGTGGATCTCGCCAAGGTCGACTTAGTGGCGCCAACAGTTAGGCTGTTCAATGGACTAGTATCATGCGCGTATCTGACCCGGCCTGATCTAGAGTTGCCGGTGACCGTGACGATAGATGCAACGCATATGCCGAAAGACACAGTTGTTACCGTTTATTCGGAAGGCTATGAGGACGCGCTTGGAACCAAAAAAATCGGTGGAACAGAGTTTTGGGACACTTATACCATACTTGGCACCGAAAGCCCGGCGGAATTCGTTCTTAATGTCAAGCCTTATTTGACCAAGATCAAGCCTATTCAACCACCCTTCAGTTCCGGGTTGCCAAATGGCTATATCAAAATCTGGTATTCGATACTCATCTCGGGTGCTCCAAATCCTTCTGAAGAGTTTTTTAACGAGGTGTCGCTACTAAATTCAAGTAACAATTATTGCGAAGGTACTCCGACAATTTAGGTTTGTCAGCATTGCTGCCGGGACAGGTTGTCCCGGCAGTTGGCAACGATTGGAAAAAAACAATTGTGCAATATCGGACATGTCCTACATACCAATGCGTAACGGATCGGTAGTTTGGCGCCGCCTTGGGTGAAGGATCTACTCGATCTATCACCATCGACGTATATTTGGAGGATTGGATTTGAGTACTTCATCTCTTTGCAAAACCACACATTTTCGCTCTCGTGCCAAGACCGTTATCTGGCTTGGAACCTCTTCGTTCTGCTTCTCATTGCTGAATTGCGAGTCTGCTTTCGCCGCCGGACTGGTGGGAACGGCTCATACAGTCACCAAAGGCGATAACGTGGAGTCCTGGCAGCTTTCACAGCAGGCGACATTGAATATCGATCAGGCTGAGACTCTGGGCATCGTCGCTCGGCAATCTCAAGTCAACGCGGTAGGGGCAACCACTCAGCAGATCTTTGCCTTCGCTGGATCAGTGGTAAACCTGGCGGGAACCACTGTGACAGGTGGCAATGCGCGTTCCGGGGTTGAACTGACTAACAGTACCGCGACGATTTCTGGCAATAGCACTATCTCCAGTGATCGCCTTGGGCTCCAGGCCGGACGCAACATCAACGTCGATTCCGGCTCGAAGGTGACGGTCAGTGACAGTACGATCCGCGGGGCAACAGGCGGAGCACGTGCAACGGCCTTCAGTACATTAGAGTTTTCGGGCTCTACTATCGAAGGGACCGGTGCAGGCAGTTATGGTGTAACGTTGCTGAGCGGTTCGGCTTCCGCTACGGAAGGCAGCCAGATACTTGGTGGTCAGAATGGCGTAAGGCTTGGACTCGAGGGTGCAGGGCTGCCTGGAAGCCATTTGCTGTTGCGAGGTTCAGGTGTTGAGGGCAAAGGCGGGTCGGCAATTGTCGTGGATTACCAGGGGACCAGCGCAGCCGCCTCCCGGATCGACGTCCTCGACGGCTCGGCGCTGACGGGTGGCTCCGGGACCATTATTGAAGTCAAGGGGCTGGGCAATGCGGACGTCAATGTGGAGCGCAGCGGCCTGATGGGCAACGTGCAGATTGCGGATACCAGTACGGCAGCGCTTGGTTTCAACCAGGCATCGTTGACCGGAGATGTGACAGCCGATACTGGAGCAACTGCTTCTGTAGCACTGCAGCAGGATTCGCAATTGACCGGTGTCATGACCAATGTCTCCAGCGCCACTATCGATTCGACGTCACGCTGGAACATGACGGGCAACAGTCAGGTGGGCGATTTGGCGCTCAATGGCGGTACGGTAAGGATCGGTGCCGATACCGTCTTCAATCAACTGGACGTGCGCAACCTTTCTGGTAGTGGCCTGTTTGAAATGAATGTCAATTTCACAACAAATCAATCCGACGTGCTGAATATCACAGGAACAGCGACTGGAGATCATCGTTTGTTGGTCGCCTCAACTGGGACAGAGCTGCCGAGCGGTCAACCCGTGGATCTTGTGCATGTCGCCGGCGGTGACGCCAAATTCTCATTGGCCAACGTCAATGGCGAGGTCGATCTAGGTGCGTTTTCTTATGGCCTGAAACAGAGTGAAAGCGGCAACGACTGGTTTCTCGATCCGACTGCTCGGACGGTCAGTCCGTCTACTCGCGCTGTCACAGCGCTTTTCAATACTGCCATCACTGTGCTTGATGGAGAGGCTATGTCTTTACGCAGCCGTATGGGTGAAGTGCGTTTCAATCGCTCTAAATCCGGCGCGTGGGGGAGGGCGTATGGCAGTAAGTACAATGTTTCGGACGCGTTTGGTGATGGTTATCGACAAGATCAGCATGGTTTCACGCTTGGCGCAGATGCTCCGCTGCCTATAGGCGGTGGACAGTGGCTGTTGGGCGTCATGGCCGGGCAAAGTCATTCTGACTTGAATTTGCACCGCGGAACCAGCGGCACGATCAAAAGTTACTATGTGGGCTCCTATCTCACCTGGATCGATAATGCCAAAGGTTATTACGTTGATAATGTGATCAAGTTCAATCGTTTTCAGAATGAAGCTAAAGTCGGGTTGAGTGATGGAAATCGTACGAAGGGTGATTACGATAACACTGGTGTCAGCGGATCTATTGAATTCGGACGCCATTTCGCATTCGATCAAGGCTATTTCATCGAACCGTATATCCAAGGCAGTGCTGCAATAATCCAGGGCAAAGATTATCACCTGGCGAACGGCTTGAGCGTCGAGGGTGATCGTACCCGTTCCATGCGTGCCGAGGGCGGTATGACGTTAGGTCGAAACTTGCAATTGCGCAACGGAGTTGTCTGGCAGCCTTATGTTCGTGCGGCTTTAGCTCACGAGTTCTCAAAGAGTAACGAAGTACAGGTGAATAATAATGTATTCAATAACGACCTTTCCGGCTCGCGTGTAAAAGTTGGCGGCGGTGTTGCGCTTAACATGTCGGATCGATGGCAGGCGCATGCGGAACTGGAATATATGAGGGGCAACAATATCGAAATGCCTATCGGCGCAACGCTTGGCCTTCAATTGAAATGGTGAATAAGTAAGTTAACGAGTTATAAAAAAGCCCCTTCATAAATGATGGGGCTTTGATTATTTTGTCAAGTCAAGGAGGTGTCGAAAGTTGCGGTGCAGGGAAATGTTCCACTTGCGTCCGATTTAGCTACGTCAGCTGTGAAGGTGCCAGTGAATCGATCGGTTTCCATGTCCAGTTTATAGTCCAAGGTGCCCGAGGTCGCTTTTTGTAGAGTTGGGGCCTGCTGGTTTTCGTAGCTGTTGTAAGTGACATTTGCACCGACATCAAACTCAGTAATAGCCGTTGATGCCTCAAGCTTGGATTTTTCAAAAACAATGGTGAAGGTCCGTACGAATGGCTTTTCACGGTCATAGGCAATGACGATGTATACGTCACCCCTGCCGGGGGTCGTGTCCGACCTTAATTCTGTATACCAAGCTCTGAATTTCGTGCCGTCTTCCAGGTCGGCGGTGAAGTCGTCTATGAAGTCGTTTTGGTTATAGCCAGTTTTCAGTGCCGCGCTGCGCATGAGTTAAATCTCCATATTAGCGAGTCGGGAAGATCCAGGCAGCATCGTAAGATAAGAGTGCGTGGACAACCCATATAAGACGACCTTCACTGTCTTGTAAACTGTCAGATATTACAGCTATGCAATAGACTGTTTTTATGCTTGGAGTCGTAGAGTGATTCAACTGAACAAACCAGCCGCAATGTTCATCGAGAATCCCAATATTGCTGTATTGAATACAAATCCAATCAGCGACTGTGCGAGGACAATCTTTCGAATATCCCGTGTCGCAACACCCACATCCGAAGTCTGCACAGCCACGCCGATGGTGAACGAGAAGTACAGAAAATCCCAGTAATTGGGGGTGGTCAGTCCTTCCGCAAAACGCAGTGCTGGCTCCTTCCCATTCCAGGTGTAAAACAACCTCGCGTAGTGCACGCAAAAGATCACCCCGATCAGCAGCCATGAGCCGATCACCGTCAGCGCTGTGAACCCGTAGTGCATGAGTTTGCGTGAGGTTTCCAGGTCTTTGCTGCCGGCTAGTTCAAGGGTGATGGTGGCGAGACTGGCCAACGCGGCAATGCACACCACAAACAGCACCAGCCCGGCATTCTCATCTTCGACTTCGGCGATGCGTCGCACGTCCGGGGCCTTGGCGCGTATGGTCAGCCAGAACATCAGGATCAGGTATGTCCAGACACCGACGTTCCAGCCAATGAGGATTTTGCTGACGATGGAATCGGCCGGGACCAGCAGGCCGGTGGCGAGGCCGAGCAAGGCGGCAGCGGAAAGGCGAGGGTGGGTGCGGGCGAGGAAGGGCATGAAAGCTCGGTAGGTGAGGGAGGTTTCACCACCTTAGCCCAGCGATGACAGATGTGGCCACTGCGCATGATGTTGGCCAATCCTTGTGGGAGCGAGCCTGCTCGCGAAGACGTCAGCAGATTCAACATTAATGTTGGCAGACCGGACGCATTCGCGAGCAGGCTCGCTCCACAGTTTGATCAGCGTTGTTTGGTGAATCGTTGTACGAGCTTCATGACGACGACGAAGAACACGGGGACGAAGATGACTGCCAGCGTCGCGGTGATCATCCCGCCGATCACGCCAGTGCCGATCGCTTGCTGACTCGCCGAGCTGGCACCCGTGGCGATGGCCAATGGCACCACGCCGAGAATGAACGCCAGCGAGGTCATCACGATCGGCCGCAAGCGCAAGCGAGCAGCCTGCAACGTTGCATCGATCAGGTCGTGACCTTCGTCATACAGGCTCTTGGCAAACTCGATAATGAGGATCGCGTTCTTCGCCGACAGTCCGATGATGGTGATGAGACCGACCTTGAAGAACACATCGTTGGGCATGCCACGCATTGTCACCGCCAACACCGCGCCGAGCACGCCCAGCGGCACCACCAGCAATACAGAGGTCGGAATCGACCAGCTTTCATACAGCGCCGCCAGACACAGGAACACCACCAGCAGCGACAGGCCAAGCAGAATCGGCGCCTGATTGCCGGACAGACGCTCCTGCAACGACAACCCAGTCCATTCCTGGCCCAAGCCCTTCGGCCCCAACGCTACCAAACGCTCGATTTCCGCCATCGCTTCGCCAGTGCTGTGCCCTGCTGAAGGTTCGCCGGAGATGGCAATCGCCGGATAACCGTTGTACCGGGTCAACTGCGCCGGGCCTTGAATCCAGTTGGCCTGGACGAATGCGGACAGCGGCACCATGTTCCCGGTGTTGTTGCGCACATGCATTTTCAGCAAGTCACCCACCTGACTGCGCTGATCACCTTCGGCTTGCACGACCACGCGCTGCATGCGGCCCTGATTGGGGAAGTCGTTGATGTAGCTGGAACCCACCGCAGTGGACAGCACATTACCGATGTCGGCAAACGAAACGCCCAAGGCGTTCGCCTGCTTGCGGTCGACGATCAATTGCACTTGCGGCGCTTCCGCCAGCGCGCTTTCACGGACGTTCATCAATAGCGGACTTTTCTCGGCGGCGGCGAGCAGTTCCGTACGCGCCTGCATCAACGTCGCATGGCCCAGACCACCGCGATCCTGCAAGCGGAACTCGAAACCGCTGGACGTGCCAAGGCCATCCACCGGCGGCGGCAGCACCGAGAACGCCATGGCGTCCTTGATCTGACTCAACGCAGCGTTGGCGCGATCGGCAATCGAGCTGGCAGCATCGTCACTGCCACGTTCCGACCAATCCTTGAGCGTCGAAAACGCCAGCGCTGCGTTCTGCCCGCTACCGGAAAAACTGAAACCCAAGATCACCACACTGTCACTGATTCCCGGTTCACCGGCGTTGTGCGCTTCGAGCTGTTCGGCTACTTGTACGGTGCGGTTCTTGGTCGCGCCCGGCGGCAGCTGGATATCGGTAATGGTGTAGCCCTGATCTTCTGTAGGCAGAAACGAGGAGGGCAGGCGCGCAAAACAGAACCCAAGTCCAATCAACAGGACGACGTAGATCATCAGGTAGCGACCGGTGCGCTTCAGCGCATAGCCGACCCAACCCTGATAGCGATCGGTCAGTTGCTCGAAACGACGATTGAACCAGCCAAAGAAGCCAGACTTCTCGTGATGCTCGCCCTTGGCAACAGGCTTGAGCAAGGTCGCGCACAACGCCGGCGTCAACGTCAGGGCGAGAAACGCCGAGAACAGAATCGACGTCGCCATGGACAGCGAGAACTGTTGGTAGATCACGCCGACCGAGCCTTGCATGAACGCCATCGGAATAAACACCGCGACCAGCACCAGAGTGATGCCGATAATCGCGCCGGTAATCTGCGTCATCGCCTTGCGCGTGGCTTCCTTGGGCGGCAAGCCCTCGCTGGCCATGATGCGCTCGACGTTCTCCACCACGACGATGGCGTCATCCACCAGAATGCCGATAGCCAGCACCATGCCGAACATGGTCAGCACGTTGATCGAGAACCCCAGCGCCAGCATGGTCGCGAACGTGCCCATCAACGCCACCGGCACCACCAGTGTCGGGATCAGCGTGTAGCGCACGTTTTGCAGGAACAGGAACATCACCGCAAACACCAGCAGCATCGCTTCACCGAGGGTGTAGATCACTTTGGTGATCGAGACTTTGACGAAGGGCGAGGTGTCATACGGAATCTTGTACTCCACGCCCGCCGGGAAGTAGCGCGCCAGCTCGTCCATCTTCGCCCGCACCAGCGTTGCGGTGTTCAGTGCGTTGGCGCCGGGAGACAGCTGCACGCCGACGGCGGTGGACGGCTTGCCGTTGAGGCGAGTGCCGAACTGATATTCCTGACTGCCGATTTCGACGCGCGCGACATCACCGATGCGCACCGTGGAGCCATCGCGATTGGCCTTGAGCACGATGTCGGCGAATTCCTGCGGCGTCGACAATTGGCCTTTGACCAGAATTGTCGCGGTAATTTCCTGCGTCGAAGGTGACGGCAGATCACCGATGCTACCTGCTGAAACCTGGGCGTTCTGCGCAACAATGGCTTCGTTGACATCGGCCGGCGTCAGATTGAACGCGATCAGTTTCTGCGGATCGATCCAGATGCGCATAGCCCGCTCGGCACCATACAACTGCGCCTTGCCGACACCGTCCAGGCGCTTGATCTCGTTCATCACATTGCGCGCCAGATAATCGCTGAGCGCCACGTCATCGAGCTTGCCGTCGCTGGAAGTCAAAGTGATTAGCAAGAGGAAACCGGAAGAGACCTTCTCCACCTGCAAACCCTGCTGATTGACCGCTTGCGGCAGACGCGACTCGACGACCTTGAGACGGTTTTGTACATCGACCTGCGCCAGCTCCGGGTTGGTGCCCGGCTGGAGCGTCGCCTTGATCGTCGCGCTGCCCAGGCTGCTTTGCGATTCGAAGTAGAGCAGGTGATCGGCACCGTTGAGTTCTTCCTCGATCAGGCTGACCACGCTCTCATCGACGGTCTGCGCCGAGGCGCCTGGGTACACGGCATAGATTTCGATCTGCGGCGGTGCGACGTCCGGGTATTGCGCGACCGGCAACTGCGGAATGGCCAGCGCACCGGCCAACAGGATGAACAGGGCGACCACCCAGGCAAACACCGGGCGGTCGATAAAGAACTGCGGCATATAAGAGCGTCCTGCTTACTGACCAGTGGTCTGGGCAAGTGGAAGAGGGGTTTCGTCGACCTGTACTTTTTCCCCGGGACGGGCGTGTTGCAGGCCTTCGATGACAATACGGTCGCCGGGCTTCAGGCCGCCGGTGACGATCCAGCGATTGTTCTGCACCGCACCCAGTTGCACCCGTTGCTGCGCCACGCGCATCTGCTCATCGACGGTCAGCACCTGGGCAATGCCGGCACTGTCACGCTGCACCGCGCGTTGCGGCACGGTAATGCCGTTCTGAATGGTTGCCTGTTCAAGGCGTACGCGGATGAAACTGCCCGGCAGCAGGTCGAGATCCGGATTGGGGAATTCACTGCGCAGGATGATCTGGCCAGTACCCGGATCGACAGTGATGTCGCTGAACAGCAGCTTGCCGGGCAATGGATACAGGCTGCCGTCATCCTGAATCAGCGTGGCCTTGACCTGATCCTGACCGACTTCCTGCAACTGCCCAGAACGGAACGCCCGGCGCAGTTCATTGAGCTCGCGAGTCGACTGGGTGAGGTCGGCATGAATCGGGTTGAGCTGCTGAATCAGCGCCAGTGGCGTGGTTTCGTTCTGCCCCACCAGCGCACCTTCGGTGACCAGCGCGCGGCCGATGCGGCCGGAGATCGGCGCGGTGACGGTGGCATAACCGAGGTTCAGTTTCGCCCGTTCCAGCGCTGCCTTGCTGGCGGCGACATCAGCGGCGGTCTGTCGGGCAGCGGCGCGGGCGTTGTCGTAGTCCTGACCGCTGATGGCCTGGTCCTCGATCAACTGCGCATAGCGTTGTTCTTGCAGTTTCGCCTGAAAGGCGTTGGCCTCGGCCTTGCGCAACGCCGCTTCGGCACTGTCCAGATCGGCCTTGAACGGCGCCGGGTCAATGCGGAACAGCACATCGCCTTTTTTCACGTCGCTGCCTTCGCGATAGGTGCGCTGCAACACCACGCCGGCTACTCGTGCGCGCACTTCGGCAATCCGTGGCGCGGCGATGCGGCCGCTCAGTTCGCTGCTGATCGACAGGGGCTCGGCTTTAATGGTCTCTACGCGCACGGTGGCCGGCGGCGTCTGCTCTTCGGCGTTCGAGGATGAATCACAAGCGCTCAGCGTCAGCGCCAATGCGATCAGGCCGAGCCCGGCCAGCAGTTTTCCAGACATGTACAACCCCCAATATTGAAGGCCGCATCCTACGGCCAGACGGGGAGGTTAGCGGTGAAGCTTTGTAGCTGCTGTGTGAAATTGTGTAAGGGTTTTGCTCCGTGGCGGGTGAGGGCGTATATCCTGCAGGCCTTGAAATTTATTGCGACAGTTCGATCGCTTTCGCGAGCAGGCTCGCTCCCACAGGAGATCGCATTTCAATGTGCGAGCGAATGAGCCCTGACTGTCGCCCCAGCATTTTCTGGAACACCCCATGCCCAACATCCTCTTGGTCGAAGACGACACCGCCCTCGCCGAACTGATTTCCAGCTACCTGGAGCGCAACGGTTATTCCGTCAGCGTCATCGGCCGTGGCGACCATGTGCGCGAACGGGCGCGTATCAGCCCGCCGGATCTGGTGATCCTCGACCTCATGCTGCCGGGCCTCGACGGCTTGCAGGTGTGCCGCTTGCTCCGTGCCGATTCGGCGACACTGCCGATCCTCATGCTCACGGCCCGCGATGACAGCCATGATCAAGTGCTGGGCCTGGAAATGGGCGCTGACGATTACGTCACCAAACCCTGCGAGCCACGGGTGCTGCTGGCGCGGGTGCGTACCTTGTTGCGGCGCAGCAGCCTGGGCGAACCGTTGGCGGTCAATGACCGGATCGTCATGGGCAATCTGTGCATTGACCTGTCCGAGCGCACCGTGACCTGGCGTGATCAAGCGGTTGAGCTGTCCAGCGGCGAATACAATTTGCTGGTGGTGCTGGCCCGGCACGCCGGCGAAGTGCTGAGTCGCGACCAGATTCTGCAGCGGCTGCGCGGCATCGAGTTCAATGGTACTGACCGCTCGGTGGACGTGGCGATTTCCAAGCTGCGGCGCAAGTTCGATGATCACGCCGGCGAG
>Ga0308157_10007539_pt1 | contig 12649 bp, 10 predicted proteins | sample PhyBR1_FD_201035 | JGI IMG/M metagenome (GOLD analysis project Ga0308157, IMG submission 201035) | Phyllosphere microbial communities from UC Gill Tract Community Farm, Albany, California, United States - DLSLB.R1 | ecosystem: Host-associated > Plants > Phyllosphere > Unclassified | place: USA...
CGCGCCCTTGCCGATCGTGACCGGCGCTATCAGCTGGCTGTCGCTGCCCACGAACACCTCGTCCTCGATCACGGTGCGGAATTTGTTGGCGCCGTCGTAGTTGCAGGTGATGACGCCGGCGCCGATGTTCACGCGCGAGCCGACCGTCGTGTCGCCGACATAGGCCAGGTGATTGGCCTTGCTGTGCGCGGCCACAGTGCTGTTCTTGACCTCGACGAAGTTGCCGATATGAACATCCTCGCCCAGCTCGGTGCCCGGACGCAGGCGCGCATACGGCCCGATCTGCGATGCGGCGCCGATCGCGGCGCCTTCGATATGGCAGAACGGCTTGATATTGGCGCCCGCGCCGACCGTGGCGCCGACCAGCACGCAGTTGGCGCCGATCTTGACGCCATCGGCCAGCTCGACCCGGCCTTCGAACACGCAGCCGACATCGATCACGACATCGCGGCCGCAAACCAGTTCACCGCGCACATCGATGCGCGCCGGATCCATCAAGGTCACGCCTTTTTCCAGCAGCGCGTGGGCGATATTCAGTTGGTGACGACGCTCGAGTTCGGCCAACTGCACCTTGCTGTTGACGCCAGCCACTTCCCATTCGCCGGAAGGTTGCGCCGAGACGACCGGCACGCCGTCCGCCACGGCCTGGGCCACGATATCGGTCAGGTAGTACTCGCCCTGGGCATTGTTGTTGGACAGCGCCGCCAGCCACTTCTTGAGGTGGCGGGTCGGGATCGCCATGATGCCGCTATTGATTTCGCGGATGGCGCGCTCGGCCTCGCTGGCATCTTTTTCTTCGACGATGCGCACGATCTTGCCGTCCTCGCGCACGATGCGGCCCAGGCCGAAGGGATTGGCCTGCTCGACGGTGAGGATGCCCAGCTTGTCGCTGCCGGCGGCCTCGACCAGGCGGCGCAGGGAGTCGACCGAGGTCAGCGGCACGTCGCCATACAGCACCAGGGTAGCGTCCGCATCGTCCAGTTGCGGCACGGCCTGCATGACCGCGTGACCGGTACCCAGCTGTGGTTGTTGCAGCGCGGTGTCGATCGTCATGCCGGTTTCTTGCGCCAGCGCGGATACCATCTCGGGCACCGCTGCGCCGCCGTGCCCGTAAATCACACATAATTTCTTCGGGCTCAAGCTTCGGGCCGTATCGATGACGTGGCGCAACAGTGGCTTACCAGCCAATGGATGCAGAACTTTCGGCAGGGCAGACTGCATGCGTTTGCCCATGCCGGCGGCGAGGATCACAACGTTCATAAGCCGTTCTCAAAAAGTTGAAAATATGAAAAATTTTAGCATGCGGGATACCGTGTTCCGGCGCACCTTTGCGTTATTGGCCATTGCCTTGCTGGCCCTGGCCGCCGGCTGCAGCACCATTCGCTTTTCGTACAACCAGGGCGATACCTTACTGTACTGGTGGATGGATTCCTATGTCGACTTTGAAGGACAACAGGCCAGCGTCGCCAAGCGCGACATCAATGGCTTGTTCCAATGGCATCGCCAGACCCAGTTGCGCGATTACGCCGCGCTACTGGGCAATTTCCAGCAGAAACTGGCGGGCAATCCCAGCCAGGCCGACCTGACCGGCGCCTACCGCGAGATCCGCGTGCGCGGCGAGCGCCTGGCCCAGCGTGCGGTGCCCGAACTGACGACGCTGGCCATGTCGATCACGCCCGAGCAGATCGGCAATATCGAAAAGAAATTCAAGGACAAGAACGACGAATACCGGCGCAAGTTCATGAGTGGCAGCGTCGAGAAGCGCCAGCGCGCGCGTTTCAAGAAGTCGATGGAGCAGATGGAATTGTGGTTCGGCCGCTTCAGCAGCGAGCAAGAAGCGGCCCTGCGCCGGGCATCCGACCTGCGCCCGCTCGACAACCAGCAATGGCTCGAGGAACGCCAGTACCGCCAGCGCCGTGTTTTGGCACTGCTGCAAGAGGTACAGCAGAAAAAGCTCAACCGCGAACAGACCACGGCCAAGGTGCAGGGCCTGATGCGCGAGCTGTTTACCCGCATGGAGTCGCCCGAGCGCAAGGCCTTCTATGACGCCAGCATCGACCATACGACGAAATACATCCTGACCGCGATCAAGCTGGCGACGCCGCAGCAGAAGGCCCATGCACAGCAGCGCATGCAGGGCTGGATCAACGATTTCGAGGCGCTGGCGGCAGGCAAATAAACCGGGCAGGGCGGCCCGCGCAGACGTGGAAACCTGCATGCTATAGTGCCGCCCATGCAAAGAAAGTCCACCACATCGAGGCCGCAGGCCGCCAAGCCCCACGGCGCGCCGCGCATGGCCCAGCATCAGGTTCGCATCATCGGCGGCGCCTGGAAACGCACCTTATTACCAGTGGTCGACGCCCTCGGCCTGCGCCCCACGCCAGACCGCGTGCGCGAAACCGTCTTCAACTGGATCAACCACCAGCTCGGCAGCGACTGGGACCAGGCCAGCGTGCTCGACCTGTACGCCGGCTCCGGCGTGCTCGGCTTCGAAGCGGCCAGCCGCGGCGCCGCCTCGGTGACGATGGTCGACAACCACGGCCCGGCCGTGCGCCAGCTGGAAGCCAACCGCGACAAGCTCAAGGCCGCCAATATCACCATCCTGCGCGCCGACGCCCTGACCCTGGCGCACGACCTGGCCACCCGCGGCCAGCGCTTCGATGTGATCTTCCTCGACCCGCCTTATCAACAGGACTTGCTGGCCAGGACCTTGCCGCTGTGCGCCGCGCTGCTGGCCGAGGGCGGCATGGTGTATGCCGAAGCCGAGGCGCCATTGCCGACCGAAGGCGACGAGATTCCCGAATGGCTGCTCGGCTGGGAAACGGTGCGCGCCGACAAGGCCGGCATGGTCTATTACCATTTGCTGAAGCTGCAAGAAAAGCCCGTCTAGCGCTTGCCGATGCGGTAGAAACTGCACAACCATTGGGCAAAACCCGCCCCGGCATGGGGCGAATGCCGTGTTTTCAGGCATAATGCGCGTTCCAACAGGGTGTCATATTTTCAGGGAGCCGCAATGGTTGTAGCCGTTTATCCAGGTACGTTCGATCCGCTCACCCGCGGCCACGAGGATTTGGTACGTCGCGCATCCGGCCTGTTCGACCGACTGGTGGTCGGCGTTGCCGACAGCCGCAACAAACGTCCTTTCTTCACGCTCGAAGAGCGCCTGGATATCGCCAACGAAGTGCTTGGCCATTACCCCAATGTGCAGGTCGAGAGTTTCTCGGGCCTGCTCAAGGACTTCGTGCGCAAGCACGACGCCCGCGTCATCGTGCGCGGCTTGCGCGCGGTGTCCGATTTCGAATACGAGTTCCAGATGGCGGGCATGAACCGCTATCTGCTGCCCGATGTCGAAACCATGTTCCTGACCCCGTCCGACCAATACCAGTTCATCTCGGGCACCATCGTGCGCGAGATCGCCATGCTGGGCGGCGACGTGTCCAAATTCGTTTTTCCTTCGGTCGACCGCTGGCTGCAACAGAAGATCGCCAGCCTGGCGCAGGCGCCGAAGGCCTGATCCACGAGACTTGCCATGGCCTTACTGATTACCGACGACTGCATCAACTGCGACGTCTGCGAACCCGAATGCCCGAACGATGCGATTTCGATGGGCGAAGAGTATTACCAGATCGATCCGCACAAGTGCACCGAGTGCGTCGGCCATTTCGATGAGCCGCAGTGCGTGCAGCTGTGTCCGGTTGCCTGCATTCCCCTCAATCCGGAATGGCGCGAATCGCGCGAAGAACTCCTCATCAAGTACGAACGACTGACGGCCGACAAAGCCGTCGCCTGAACCCCTCCCAAGCCGGCCTTCTCGCCGGCTTTTTTATTTCCTGCTGAGTTTCCCTGACCGCATACCGGATCGACCGGCATGCGGCGCCTGCACGCGCCCGTGCTTCGCGATCCACTACCTATCCAGACTTGGTCTGCGCATCCGCGCGCTTTTCGGTCTACTGCTTTCGCTCGGCCGGGCTATTACCATAAGTATTATTTATATATATCTACAATGTGAACTGTGTGAACTTCTGCCTTTTACATGATAATTTGCTCATATATCAGGCTAAAATACCTTCTGCTCTGCAAATATGAAGACAAAAATCGTGATTTCATTGTTTCATAAATACTCCGTTAATATGCACCCTTCATCGCTTTAATTCCCTCATCATCACTTTAATATACAATTTCAGCCTTACGTGAACAAGCACAAATTTTAACTCTTTGTGAACTTTGTTAAATTGAGCGATCGAGAAAACCCCGGTAACGCAAAGTCACCGGGCGTGACAACACAACCGGGCAGTTTTGAGCCGGTAAAAGGGTAGTGCGGTGCTTGCGGCCTGCAGAAAGCACGGACGCGGCGTCCGTTTCCGGAGACCGCGTCAGGGGAGGAGTTCGGTGATAATCAGTGGCGGATGCCCATCGCACGCACTTCGGCGGCGTCGACCGGATCCAGGCCGGCCAGTTTGCGCTTGAGCGCCAGCGCTTCGTCCAGGGCGCGGCGCGCGGCCAGCTCGGCCTTGCTGCGGCGCGGGCGCACGGTCAGGTACAGCGCGCGGCCGATACCGACCAGCAGTGGGCGGAAGAACAAGACGAAGCCCGCCAGCAAGGCAAGATAGACAGTGGTGCTGAACACCTGGCCGTAGGGCACGGCAGCGGCAGCTTGGACTAGGGTGGCGGTGGAAGACATGATAGGCTCGTTCTGTTATTGTTGAGAACAATAGTGCGTCGCAACATATAAATCTAATTTTGTTCCCTGATGGCCCTTATACTGTTTGTGAATGATTTGCGGTACACTTGCATCCGTCACTTGTATTCACAACAGTTTTCTCCTGACTCCCATGAGCTTTCTGACGCTTGACCTGAATCTGCTGCGCGTATTCGACGCAGTCATGACCGAGCAAAACCTGACCCGCGCCGCCGGCCACCTGGCCATGACCCAGCCCGCGGTATCGAATGCGATCAAGCGACTGCGAGAAAGCCTGGGTGACGAACTCTTGATCCGCACCGCCTACGGCGTAAAGCCGACCCCGCGCGCCGAAGCCCTGTGGCCGGCCGTGCGCCAAGCCCTGGCGGCCCTGGAAGCCGCGGTGATGCCGGAAACCTTCGACGTCTCCAAGGCGCAAGCCACCTTCCGCATGGCGATGGCCGATGCGACCGCCGCGCTGTGGCTACCATCGCTGATGCGCTCGATCGAAAGCGAGGCGCCGGGCGTCAATATCCGCATGGTGCCGCTGACCACGCGCGAGCCGCGTCCGATGCTGCTACGCGGCGATATCGACCTGGCGGTCGGCTTCTTCCCGGGCGTTGCGGCCCAGCTGTCGTATGAAACCGGCTCGCCGATCCGCCACGAGCGCCTGTATTCGGGCGTCTATGTCTGCGTGATGCGCAAGGATCACCCGCTGGCCAAGGAAAAGCTCGATCTCGACACCTATTGCAAGGCGAACCACCTGCTGGTGAGCTTCTCGGGCCGCGCCCATGGCCTGGTCGACGAAGCGCTGGCCCAGGTCGGCCGCGAACGCCGCATCCTGCTGACGGTGAACCAGTTCTTCACCGCGGGCAGGGTGGTCGCGAACTCTGACCTGATCACCGTGCTGCCGAAGCACTTGATGGTCTCGACCGGCATGACCGATGTGCTGATCTGGAAAGAACTGCCCCTGCAGCTGCCGGCGGTCCACCTGGACATGCTGTGGCACGAACGCGATGGCCGCAGTCCGGCCCACCGCTGGCTGCGCAAGAACCTGGAAGCGATGGCCGAAAGCGCGTCCAAGACCGGGGTACGCAAGATCGTCTGACAGCGCCAGCGCGTCAAATTGCTTCACGTGAAACAAAAACGGCCAGGCGATATGCCTGGCCGTTTTTGTTTACAGCGCCGTCGTGTGCTTAACGAATCGGCAGCTTGGTCGTGTTCTTGACCTCTTCCATCACCGCGTAAGTGTGGGTTTCGCGCACACCTTTCTGCAGCAAGGTCTTGCCCAGGAACTCGCGATAGGCCGCCATGTCTTTCACGCGCGCCTTGACCAAGTAGTCGAAGCCGCCGGCCACCATATGGCATTCCAGCACCTCGGGAATCATCTGCACGCTCTGTTTGAACGCATCGAATACCTCGGGAGTGGTACGATCGAGTACGACCTCGATAAAGACCAGCAGCGATACATCGAGCAGCTGCGGGTTGAGCTGGGCCGTGTACCCCATGATGTAGCCCGATTCGTGCAGTTTGCGCACGCGCTCGAGGCACGCCGCCGGCGACAGGTTGACGCGCGCCGCCAGCTCCACGTTGCTGATGCGGCCGTCATTCTGCAGCTCGGCCAGAATCTTCTTGCTGATCTTGTCCAACATCGGGTGTCTCCCGTAAATATTATTCGGTCAGATTGTCGCATCAAAAACTATCTATTGCTAGTCTGGTTTAAAAACAGAATAAATCCAGAAGAAATCCTTCTACAATCGAATCATTTCCACCGACGTCCAAACCGCGCCGACCACCATTTGTGGGACGGCGCTTTTGCTGTACGGTGCCCTTCGTTGTGATATTTCTTTTGACTAGATAGCCATGCAGATCGCTGCTTCCCCGGCCTCCACCTTCGTCCCCTTCGACGCCCTCCACGCTGAAACCCGGCGCGAGCAGACTCCGCTGCGCGCCGCCATCACCGCCGCCTACCGCCGCGAAGAAACGGAGGCCGTGCAATGGCTGCTGGCCCAAGGCGCCACGCCCAGCGCGGACGCCCAGCCGCTGGCGCATCGCCTGGTCTCGAGCGTACGCGAAAAACGTACCCGCGCCTCGGGCGTGGACGCGCTGATGCACGAGTTCTCGCTGTCGTCCGAAGAAGGCGTCGCGCTGATGTGCCTGGCCGAAGCGCTGCTGCGCATCCCGGACAGCGAGACCGCCGACCGCCTGATCGCCGACAAGATCAGCCGCGGCGACTGGCGCAAGCACCTGGGCGAATCGCCATCGCTGTTCGTCAATGCGGCGACCTGGGGCCTGCTCATCACCGGCAAGCTGGTCTCGACCAATAGCGAGCAGGGACTCGGCTCGGCGCTCACGCGCCTGATCGCCAAGGGCGGCGAACCGCTGATCCGCAAGGGCGTCGACATGGCGATGCGCATGCTGGGCAACCAGTTCGTCACCGGCCAGACCATCGACGAAGCCCTGAAGAACAGCCGCGAGAACGAAGGCCGCGGCTACCGCTACTCCTACGACATGCTGGGCGAGGCGGCGCTGACCGAGAGCGACGCAAAGAATTACTACGCCTCGTACGAAGCGGCCATCCATGCGATCGGCAAGGCCTCGAACGGCCGCGGCATCAAGGACGGCCCGGGCATCTCGATCAAGCTGTCGGCCCTGCATCCGCGCTACAGCCGCGCGCAATATGCGCGCGTGATCGGCGAATTGCTGCCGCGCGTGCGCAGCCTGGTCCTGCTGGCCAAGGGCTACAACATCGGCATCAATATCGACGCCGAGGAAGCCGACCGCCTCGAGATCTCGCTCGACATGCTCGAAGCGCTGGCTTTCGATCCTGAGCTGGCCGGCTTCGAAGGCATTGGCCTGGTGGTGCAGGCCTATCAAAAACGCTGCCCGTTCGTGATCGACTACCTGGTCGACCTGGCCAAGCGCAGCGGCCGCAAATTCATGGTGCGCCTGGTGAAGGGCGCCTATTGGGACGCCGAGATCAAGCGTGCCCAGGTCGACGGCATGCCGGGCTATCCGGTCTACACGCGCAAGGTCTACACCGACGTGTCGTACCTGACCTGCGCGCGCAAGCTGCTGGCGGCGGCCGACCTGCTGTATCCGCAGTTCGCGACCCACAACGCGCACTCGCTGTCGGTGATCTATACCTGGGCCAAGCTCGCCAATGTCAGCAACTACGAATTCCAGTGCCTGCACGGCATGGGCGAGACCCTGTACGACCAGGTCGTGGGCAGCAAGAACCTCGACAAGGCCTGCCGCATCTATGCGCCGGTCGGTTCGCACGAAACCCTGCTGGCCTACCTGGTGCGCCGCCTGCTCGAAAACGGCGCCAACTCCTCGTTCGTGAACCAGATCGTCGACGAGAACGTGGCGATCGACTCCCTGCTCACCGATCCCTTCGAGGTCGCACGCGCCAGCGGCGGCCAGCCGCATCCGGCGATCGCGCTGCCAATCGACATGTTCGGCAGTGAACGCAAGAACTCGAGCGGCATGGACCTGGTCAACGAAGACGTCCTGGCCACGGTGGCGACTGGCCTCGCGCAGCAGCGCCAGCACGTCGCCGGCCCGCTGATCGCGGGCGCGGTCGATGCCGGCGTGCCGGCAAATGTGGTCAATCCTGCGGTGTCGAGCGATATCGTCGGCCAGGTGAGCGAAGCCTCGCGCGCCGACGTCGAAACCGCCCTGGCCGCGGCCAGCGCCTTCGCCGGCGAATGGGCCGCCACCGCCACGCACGAACGCGCCGCCATCCTGGAGCGCACTGCCGACCTGTTCGAGCAGAATGGCGTCGAGCTGATGGCCCTGGCCGTGCGCGAAGCCGGCAAATCGCTGCCGAACGCGATCGCCGAACTGCGCGAAGCGGTCGACTTCCTGCGCTACTACGCGGTGCAGGTGCGCGGCTCGGCGCAAGCTGAGGCGCTCGGCCCGGTCAGCTGCATCAGCCCCTGGAACTTCCCGCTCGCGATCTTCACCGGCCAGGTGGCCGCCGCCCTCGCGGCCGGCAATGTGGTGCTGGCCAAGCCGGCCGAGCAAACTCCCTTGATCGCCGCCCGCGCGGTGGAGCTGTTCCTCGAGGCGGGCACGCCGCGCGCCGCGCTGCAGCTGCTGCCGGGCCGCGGCGAAGTGGTCGGCGCCGCCCTGACGGCGGACAGCCGCATCAAGGGCGTGATCTTCACCGGCTCGACCGAGGTCGCCCAGCTGATCAACCGCACCCTCGCCAAGCGCGCGGAACAGGAAGGCATCGACATTCCGCTGGTGGCCGAAACCGGCGGCCAGAACGCGCTGATCGTCGATTCGTCGGCGCTGCCGGAACAGGTGGTGCAGGACGTCCTCTCTTCGGCCTTCGACTCGGCCGGGCAGCGCTGCTCGGCGCTGCGCGTGCTGTTCCTGCAAGAGGACATCGCCGACAAGACCGTCAAGATGCTCAAGGGCGCGATGCAGGAACTGCGCGTGGGCAGCCCGGACCGCCTGGCGACCGATATCGGCCCGGTGATCGATGCCGAGGCCCAGCGCAACCTGCTGGCCCACATCGAGCGCACCAAGGCCACCGCGCGCAGCCACTTTGCGCTCGAGCTGCCGGCGACGGTCCTCGATGCCGGCACCTTCGTGCCGCCGACGGTGCTCGAAATCGCCTCGCTGGCCGAACTCAAGCAAGAGGTCTTCGGCCCGGTGCTGCACATCGTGCGCTACCGCCGCGCCGATCTGCCATCGGTGATCGATGCGATCAACGCCACCGGCTATGGCCTGACCCTGGGCGTGCATTCGCGCATCGATGAAACCATCGACACCATCGTCAACCGCGCCCACGTCGGCAACATCTACGTCAACCGCAATATCGTCGGCGCGGTGGTCGGCGTGCAGCCCTTCGGCGGCGAAGGCAAGTCGGGCACCGGTCCGAAGGCCGGCGGCCCGCTCTACCTGAAGCGCCTGCAGCGCGGCGCGGCGCCGTTGATGGACCATGTGCGCCAGCCTGAAGCCGCGCTCGAAGCCCTGATCGGCTGGATGCGCGCCAACGGCCAGCAGCCGGTGGCCGCGCTGGCCGAAGGTTATGCGCGCACCTCGCTCAATGGCGTGTCGATGGACCTGCCCGGCCCGACGGGCGAAAGCAACCGCCTGTCGTTCACGCCGCGCGGCACGGTGCTGTGCGCGCCTGGCACGGCGGCCGGCCTGCTCAATCAACTGGCCGCGACCCTCGCCACCGGCAACCGCGCCCTGGTGCTGGCGCCGACGCCGGAATCGATCCCGTCCAACCTGCCGGCGGCGGTGAAGGAGCGCGTGCGCTTCGTCGGCAAGGAAGAGATCGACGCGGCCGATATCGCGATCGCGCTGGTCGAAACCGGCCTGGCCGGATCGCTGCGTACGCAACTGGCGGCGCGTCCGGGCGCCATCGTCGGCATTGTCGACACCGACGTCCTGGTCCCGGTGGACCTGTGGCGCCTGGTCGCGGAGCGCGCCGTCTGCGTCAACACGACGGCAGCTGGCGGCAACGCAAGCCTGATGACGCTGGGCCTGTAACAATCATCGCAACGTCGGCGGCCATGACTGACCGCTGACATCACGTAGGGTGGACGGCTCTGCCGTCCACGCGTTCAACCAGCAGGAGAGCAGCACAAAAACACCACAGGAGACCGACATGCTTGTAGGCGTTCCAAAGGAAATCAAGAACCACGAATACCGCGTAGGCCTCACCCCCGCATCGGTACACGAACTGATCGCACGCGGCCACCAGGTCATCGTCCAACAGGGCGCAGGCCATGACATCGGCCTGCTTGACGCCGAATACACCGCCGCCGGCGCCACCATCGCCGACAGCGCACAAGAAGTCTTCGCGCGCGCCGACATGATCGTCAAGGTCAAGGAGCCGCAAGCGGCCGAATGCGCGATGCTGCGCAAAGGCCAGATTCTCTACACCTACCTCCACCTCGCCCCCGATCCCGGGCAAACCGCCGCCCTGGTCAAGTCGGGCGCCGTCTGCATTGCCTATGAAACGATCACCGGCCCGGGCGGCGGCTTGCCCCTGCTGGCGCCGATGAGCGAAGTCGCCGGCCGCATGTCGATCCAGGCCGGTGCGGCCCACCTGGAGAAATCCCGTGGCGGCATGGGCCTGCTGCTGGGCGGCGTGCCTGGCGTGGCGGCTGGCCATATCGTCATCATCGGCGCCGGCGTGGTCGGCGCCAATGCGCTGCAGATGGCGGTCGGCACCGGGGCCCGCGTCACGGTGCTCGACAAGAACGTCGACCGGCTGCGCCAGCTCGACCTGGCGTTCGGCAACCGCATCTCGACCCTGTATTCCAGTGCCCATGCGCTCGAGGAGACCGTGCTGTCCGCCGACCTCGTGATCGGCGGCGTACTGGTGCCAGGCGCCGCAGCGCCCAAGCTGGTCACGTGCGCTATGGTGTCGCGCATGAAGAAGGGCGCGGTGGTGGTCGATGTGGCGATCGACCAGGGCGGCTGCTTCGAGACTTCGCACCCGACGACGCATGCCGATCCGACCTTCCTGGTCGACGGCGTGGTCCACTACTGCGTGGCGAACATGCCGGGCGCCGTGGCGCGCACCTCGACCTTCGCCCTTAACAACGCCACCATCGGCCATGCCCTGGCGCTTGCCAATAAAGGCTGGCGGCGCGCGCTGGCGGACGATGTCCACCTGCGCCATGGCCTGAACGTCTGCCAGGGCAAGGTCACCTTCGAGGCCGTCGCCCAGGCCCTCGGTTACGACTACGTTCCGGCCGATTCGCTGCTGGGCTAGAGGGACTCGTGCGCAAGATCCCGGCACAGGCGCCGGGTGATATGGAAAGCGTATTGCGCGGCCACCGACTTCACGAAGCGCATGAAGTCGTGGGCCGCGTTTTCGTTGGCGTTGTCCGAGATCGCGCGGATGACCGCGAACGGCACGTCCAGTTCATGGCAGACCTGCGCCACTGCGGCGCCTTCCATTTCCACTGCGACCAGGCCGGGCAGGGCGTCGTTCAGCGCCGCGATGCGCAGGCGGTCGTTGATGAACTGGTCGCCGCTGGCAATCAGGCCGCGGTGCACCCGCGGCTGTGCGAGACCGAAGGCCTGTCTTTCGGAGTCGGCGATCGTGTCCAGGAAATCGGATTCAAGGAAAGCGTGAGCGGCTCCAGACAGGCGCATCGAGAATTGCTGGTCGGGCTGGAAATGCGCCTGGCCGGTGAGCGGCACCTCGAAGCGCGGGAACAAGGGACTCGCATCCATATCGTGCTGGACCAGCGATTCGGCCACCACGATGTCGCCGACACGGATCGTTTTATCCCCCGCACCGGCAACGCCCGTGAAGAGGATGTGCGTAACTCCGAACTTTTCCACAAGCGTCGTCGCTGTCATGGCAGCAGCAACCTTGCCAATACGCGATAAAACGCACACAGCGTCGATTTCCCACAGTCGTCCGACCCGGAACTCGCGTTTGCCGTAGATGAGCGTGGCGGGCCCTTCCATGGCTTCTACGAGCCCTGCCTGTTCTTCGTGCAAGGCGCTGATGATCCCTAGACGCATGGTTTTCTGTCGATTGAAGGAGTTGAGAGGCGTTTTGGGACGTTGCTGACCGTCCAGGAAGGCGCAGGAGCTGTCTAGGATTCGAAGCGCTTCCAGCTGCTCCTGGACGCTGCTGAGGGTCGTTCAAACAGGCAACTGTGCATAAGGGGCGGATTGTACACAGCTTCCATCGCTTTCAGTTCCTGATTTGTGTTGCATGAGAATCTTACTGGAAGGGATGAATGGTCTGTCCTGGAAGACGCTTTTTTTGCTCGCTCTGTGTTTGCTTATTTAATTAAGAGATATGTATACAAGGTTGATAGTAGTAGGTAAACGCGATGTTTTCTGTGGATAAGGCTCGTTTACTTCACAGTATCAATGGTTTACGACGCCGTTTACGCGCTGGAAAAAGCTTGCGTTCGGCTTGAACGATTCTTGGACAACAAATTCGCTTTCAGAAAAACCACCTGTTTTGCACATCTG
>Ga0308157_10007541_pt1 | contig 12648 bp, 13 predicted proteins | sample PhyBR1_FD_201035 | JGI IMG/M metagenome (GOLD analysis project Ga0308157, IMG submission 201035) | Phyllosphere microbial communities from UC Gill Tract Community Farm, Albany, California, United States - DLSLB.R1 | ecosystem: Host-associated > Plants > Phyllosphere > Unclassified | place: USA...
ATGTTCTTGCCGTACATGATGACGATGCCGGTGATGCCCAGCGCGATGAAGCTGAAGGCCGTGGCCCAGTGCACCTGGCGTTCCCAGCGGTTGAAGCGCTGCATCTTGCGGCCCGCCTCCGCCACCTGGTTGGCCGGGCCGATGGTCCGGTAGAACACGAAGATCGCCAGCGGCACCGCCAGCAGGATGAAGCCGGCGATGGTCGCGAGCGGCCCGTTGCGCAGGTGGCGCCAGGTATTGCCGCCGCGCTGGACGATGACGTTGCCCTCCTTGCTGCCATACTGGCCCAGGTAGTGGCGGTCCATGTGCACCCGGCCCGAGGCCGAGCTGGCCATGCCCGGATCGGGCACCACCGAATCGGCTTCGATCTGCAGCATGGTCTGTTCTTCGGCATAGGCCGGCGTGGCGTTCTGGTTCTTGACGCCGGCCCAGCTGGCGGAGAACACCAGGGCCGCCGCCAGGAACAGCATGGCGCGCAGCGTATTCAGATTCGCTCGCATGGTGCCTCCTCAGGGATTGGCCCGGTTGTATTCGTTCTGCTTGCCGTTGCGGTTCTCGACCGTGGCCCACCAGGCCAGGCGGTCGTTGTGGAAGCGGCGCTGGTAATGGCGGTCGTCCGGCTTGCCGGCATACTCGCCATGGAGCCAGGCCGGGTGCTGGTCCACTTCGAGGCAGCCGGCCAGCATGGCAAGCGGCACGAGCAGAGCACAGGTCCTGGAGAGCTTCATGTCGGGAACCTCCCCGCATGGTTCTGCGAATCGCGCAAGTCCTGGTTGACGCGCGGCGAATCGCCCTTGGCCTTCATCTCGCCGCCGCGCTTGGGTCTGCCATAGGCGATCTTCCAGCCCCACAACTGCGGGCCGTAGCCGCGCGTCTCGACGCGCTGGCGGTAGATGTCGGCGATGATGTTGGCGTCGCCGCCGAGCAGCGCCTTGGTGCCGCATTGCTCGGCGCAGGCCGGCAGCTTGCCTTCGGCGATGCGGTTACGGCCGTACTTCTTGAACTCGGCTTCGGAGGTATCCGGTTCAGGGCCGCCGGCGCAGAAGGTGCACTTGTCCATCTTGCCGCGGTGGTTGAACAGGCCCGTCTCGGGGAATTGCGGCGCGCCGAACGGACAGGCGTAATAACAGTAGCCGCAGCCGATGCACTGGTCCTTGCTGTGCAGGACGATGCCATCCTCGGTGTGATAGATGCAGTTGGTCGGGCACACCGCCAGGCACGGCGCGTCGGTGCAGTGCATGCAGGCGACCGACACCGAGCGCTCGCCCGGGATGCCATCGTTGATGGTCACCACGCGGCGCCGGTTGATGCCCCAGGCCAGCTCGTGCTCGTTCTTGCAGGCGGTCACGCAGCCGTTGCAATCGATGCAGCGCTCCGTATCGCAGATGAACTTCATTCTTGCTGCCATATTCGCTCTCCTGTCGACTCGTCAGGTCAGGCCCGCACCACGCGGCACAGCGCTACCTTGGTTTCCTGCATCATGGTCACGGCATCGTAGCCATAGGTCCAGCCGGTATTGATCGCCTCGCCGCGCACGATCGGGGCGCCATGTTCGGGATAGTGCTGCTCCAGGTCTTCGCCCATCCACCAGCCGCCGAAGTGGAATGGCGCCCATACCAGGCCCACCGGGACCCGCTCGGTGACCATCGCCATCATCTTCATGCGCGCCCCGGTCGGCGTTTCGAGCCACACGTATTCGCCGATCCTGGCGCCGATCTGGACGGCGTCGCGTGGGTTGATTTCGACGAACATGTTTTGCTGCAGCTCGGCCAGCCAGGGATTGGAACGGGTTTCCTCGCCGCCGCCTTCGTATTCGACCAGGCGGCCGGACGTCATGATCAGCGGGAAGTCCTTCGAATAATCGACCGCCTGCACCGATTTGAACAGCGTCGGCAGGCGCCAGTGGTTGGCCTTGTCGTCATAGGTCGGGTACTTGGCCACCAGGTCGCGCCGCGGCGTGGCCAGCGGTTCGCGGTGGACCGGCACCGGATCGGGGAAATTCCAGACATTGCAGCGCGCCCGCGCATTGCCATACGGCGCACAGCCATGGGCGATGACAACCCGGATGATGCCGCCCGACAGGTCGGTCTTCCAGTTCTTGCCCTCGGCCAGGGCCTGCTCGGCCGGCGTCAGCTCGGCCCACCAGCCCAGCTTTTTCAGGAATACGTGATCGAATTCGGGGTAGCCGACGTCCAGTTCGCTGTGCTTGGTGGTCGAGCCGTCGGCTGCGAGCAGGCTCGAGCCGTCGTGCTCGACGCCCCAGTTGGCGCGGAACGGCAGGCCGCCCTCGGCCACGCTCTTGCTCAGGTCATACAGGATCGGCGTGCCCGGGTGCTTCATTTCGGGTGTGCCCCAGCATGGCCACGGCAGGCCGTAGTAATCGCCCTTGCACGGGCCGGAGTCGGCGCGCAAGGTGGTTGGATTGAAGGTGTGCTTGTTCTCCATGTGCAGCTTGAGCCGCTCGGGCGAGCAGCCGGTGTAGCCGATGGTCCAGCAGGAGCGGTTGATCTCGCGCAGGATGTCTTCGACCACCGGCTCGTTGTGCACCACCTTGATGTTCTTGCACAGTTCGTTGGCGAAGCCCAGCTTGCGCGCGAACAGGTACATGATCTCGTGGTCGGTCTTGCATTCGAACAGCGGCTGGATGACCCGTTCGCGCCACTGGATCGAACGGTTCGAGGCGGTGCACGAGCCCTGGGTCTCGAACTGCGAGGCGGCCGGCAGCAGATAGACCCCGTCCTGGCGGCCGTGCATCGCCGCCGTCATGCTCGGATACGGATCGATCACCACCATCAGGTCGAGCTTCTGCATTGCCGCCTTCATGTCCGGCAGGCGGGTCTGGCTGTTGGGCGCGTGGCCCCAGTACAGCACCGCGCGCAGATTGCTCGGCTGGTCGATGAACTGGCTCTGCTCGTTGACCGCATCGAACCAGCGCGACACCGTGATGCCGGGCTTTTCCATCAGCTCCTTGGAGCCGAAGCGCGACTTGATCCATTCGTAGTCGACACCCCAGACATTCGCGAAGTGCTTCCAGGCGCCTTCGGCGATGCCGTAGTAGCCGGGCAAGGAGTCGCCATTCGGGCCGACGTCGGTCGCGCCCTGGACGTTGTCGTGGCCACGATAGATATTGGCGCCGCCGCCCGGGATGCCGATATTGCCCAGCGCCAGCTGCAGGATCGACAACGCGCGCACATTGGCGGTGCCCACGTGGTGCTGGGTGATGCCCATGCACCAGACCACCGACGACGGCCGGTTGGTGGCCAGCATCTCGGCCGCCATGCGTACGGCCGATTCAGGCACGCCGGTCACGTCGGACACTTTATCGGGCGTCCATTTCATGACTTCGGCGCGCACCGCCTCCATGCCCCAGGTGCGGTCCTCGATGAATTTCTTGTCTTCCCAGCCGTTGTTGAAGATGTGGTACAGGATGCCCCACACCAGCGGGATATCGGTGCCGGGCCGCACCCGCACGTAATGGTCGGCAAAGCGCGCGGTGCGGGTGAAGCGCGGGTCGATGACGATCATCTTGGCGCCCAGTTCCTTCGCGTGCAGGAAATGCAGCATCGAGATCGGATGGGCCTCGGCCGGGTTGGAGCCGATGAACAGCACCGCCTTGCTGTGGTGCAGGTCGTTGAACGAGTTCGTCATCGCCCCGTAGCCGAAGGTCTGGGCCACGCCGGCGACCGTGGTCGAGTGACAGATGCGCGCCTGGTGGTCGCAGTTGTTGGTGCCGAAGAACGACACCCATTTGCGCAGCAAGTAGGCCTGTTCGTTATTGTGCTTGGAGCTGCCGATCACCATCAGCGCATCCGGCCCGGCTTCCTTGCGCAGTTGCAAGAGCTTGTCGCCGATCTCGTCGATCGCCTGGTCCCAGGAGATGCGCTGGTATTTGCCGTTCACCAGCTTCATCGGATAGCGCAGGCGATGCTCGCCGAACGCGTGCTCGCGCACCGAGGCGCCCTTGGCGCAGTGGGCGCCCATATTGATCGGCGAATCGAAGGCGGCCTCTTGCCGCACCCAGACGCCGTTGGCGACTACGGCGTCAACCGAGCAGCCGACCGAGCAGTGGCTGCACACGGTGCGCTTGACCTCGGTCGGCACCGGGGTGTTCGGCACAGTGTCGGCCTGGGCCGGCTCGATCACGTTCAGCGGCAGGTGGCGCGCCAGGGCGCCGGCGCCGGCGGCAACGCCGGCCCCGACCAGGAAGCGGCGCCGTTTCAACGCGCTGTCGCGCGTGGACTTGACCAGTGACATAATAACTCCCCTGCTTGCCTACCAATAGGCGGCGGTCTGGTAATAGCGGCGGATATGATCCGTCTCGTGGTAGCCGCGCTTGACCGCGGGGTCGGGCGCGGCCGGCGCCGGGTGCGGTTCGGCGGCGGCCGGCGTGGCGGCGACCACGGCCAGTGCGCCCAGCGGGGCGGCCTTCAGGAAGCTGCGCCGCGCCGGGTCGGGCCCGCCGTGCGCTGCCTGCGGATCATGCTTGTTCATCGCTCTGTTCTCCTACGGCGAATGCTTCGGCCTCGATTGCCAGGAATGCCTGCGCGACGCGGGCGACCAGGCGGTAGTAGTTGGCGCCCTCGGCATGGGCGATGTCGGCCAGCGCGCGCATGCACCAGGAACCGAGATGGGCGTCGAAGAACTGGCGTTGCACCGCCAGCGGCTGGCGGGCGATGCCGGGGGCGCCGGCGACCAGCACGCGCATGGTTTCGCACAGCGCGCCCAGATGGTCTTCGAAATCGCCCCTGCCGCGCATGCGCGCCAGGCCGAGGCGGGAAAGGGACTCGCGCAGCTGGGCCAGCGGTGTGTCGTTCATGTAGCCGGCCAGGTAGCGCGAACCATAGGGGTCGACCGGGGGCGAGCCGATGCTGATGAACAGCGCGGCGAATTCGTCGGCGACCGCCTGGGTATCGATGACGCCGGAAGCCGCGGCCAGCTGTTCCCAGGCCCGCTCGAGCGCAGGGTCGCCGCCTTCGGCCAGGATCGGGTCGCTGGACGCGAGCGCGTCGAGCAGCGCGGCGTCGGGGGCCGCCAGCAGCAGGCGGGACAGCAAGGCATAGAGGTCGGCCCGGGCCTGGTCCTCGCCCCCCGGCGCCATGCCGGGAACGGCGATGGCGGTGATGGCGGTGACCGATGCGGCGCTGCCGGCCGCGCTCACGCTGGTTGATGACACTGTGGAGTACTCCAGTTGTTCAACTTGTATCGTTAGTGTAGACCTCGAATGACATGGGGTGCGCACAGTTGCCGCTACCGCATTCCGGCGGCATGCATGACAATTCTTATAAGCAATGCAACGAGCGACAAGGTAACGACGCCGCCCAGCCACAGCAGCGCCATCCAGCCCAGCCGGCGCAGCCATTCGCGGCGCGCGGCCATCAGTGGTACCCCGCGTCGTGCCTGACCTTGCCCCGGAATACCCAGTACGACCAGCCGGTGTACATCAGGATGATCGGCAGGATGAACAGCGTACCGACCAGGGCGAAGCCCTGGCTCTGCGGCGGCGAGGCGGCTTCCCAGATCGTAATCGCGGGCGGCACCACGTGCGGCCAGATGCTGATCGCCATGCCGCTGTAGCCGAGGAAGATCAGCCCCAGCGCCAGCACGAAGGGCTGGCGGAACGGCTTGCGCGCCAGCGCGCGCAGCAGCAGCGCCATGCACACCACGACCAGGATCGGCACCGGCGCCAGGAAGGCGATGTTGGGGAAGGTGAACCAGCGTTCGGCCACGGCGGCTAAGCGCAGCGGGGTCCAGATGCTGACCGCGACGATTGCGCCCAGCAGCAGCCAGGCGAGGGGCCGCGCGACCTGGATCATGCGCGCCTGCAGCTCGCCATCGGTCTTCATCACCAGCCAGGTGGCGCCCAGCAGGGTGTATGCGATCATCACGCCGACGCCGGCCAGCAGCGGGAACGGCGCGACCCAGTCGAGCGGCCCGCCGGCAAAGCTGCGGCCCGAGACCGCGATGCCGTCCAGGAAACCGCCCAGGGTCACGCCCTGGAAGAAGGCCGCCGCCACCGAGCCGCCGATGAAGGCCTTGTCCCACAGGTGGCGCTCGTTCTCCTTGGCCTTGAAGCGGAACTCGAAGGCCACGCCGCGAAACACCAGGCCGATCAGCATGAAGATCAGCGGCAGGTACAGCCCGGACAGGATGATGGCGTAGGCCACCGGGAAGGCCGCCAGCAGCCCTTCGCCGCCCAGCACCAGCCAGGTCTCGTTGCCGTCCCAGACCGGGGCGACCGAATTCATCATGGTGTCGCGGTCGCGCTTCTTGGGCGTGAACGGGAACAGCATGCCGATGCCCAGGTCAAAGCCGTCCAGCAGCACGTACATGAAGACCGCGAAGAAGATGATGAGGATCCAGATGACGGATGTGTCGATGCCCATGGTTCAGCTCCGCGTCGGTTGGTCAGTGTTGCCGTCGGGGTTATCGTCGACATTGCCCCCGATGCTGTCGTCGTTGTCGACATCGGCCGCCGACAGCGGCCGCATCGGGGTGCGCCCTTCTCCCGGCCCGCCTTCGGGCGGCCGGTTCAGGACGACGTGCTGCGGCCCCTTGTTAATCAGGCGCAGCAGGTAGACGGTGCCGGCGCCGAACACGAACAGATAGGCCACGACGAACATCGCGAGGGTCACGCCCATCGTGGTCGCGCTGTGCGGCGACACCGCATCGGCCGTGCGCAGCACGCCGTAGATCACCCATGGCTGGCGGCCGACCTCGGTCGTGATCCAGCCGGCCAGGATGGCGACCAGGCCCGCCGGCCCCATCAGCAGGGCAAAGCGCAGGAACAGCCGCTTGCCGTAGATCCGCCCTCCCCGCCGCAGCCACAGGCTCCAGGCCCCGAGTGCGATCATCAACAGGCCCAGCCCCACCATGACGCGGAAACTCCAGAATACGATCAGGGAGTTGGGGCGGTCTTCGCGCGGAAATTCCTTCAGCCCCGGGAACTGGCCGCGCAGCGTGTGCGTGAGGATGATGCTGCCCAGGTAAGGGATCTCGACCGCGTAACGGGTTTCCTCGCGCTCCATGTCGGGAATGCCGAACAGGATCAGCGGCACCGCCTGGCCCGGCTCGTTCTCCCAGTGGCCTTCCATCGCGGCCAGCTTGGCCGGCTGGTGCTGCAGCGTGTTGAGGCCGTGGAAATCGCCGATCACAGCCTGGATCGGCGCCACCAGCAGGATCATCCACATCGCCATCGACAGCATCTTGCGCACGTTCTTATTGTCCCGGCCGCGCAGCAGGTGCCAGGCGCCGGACGCGCCGACGATCAGCGCCGTGGCCAGGTAGGCCGCCACCACCATGTGCATCAGGCGGTACGGAAAGGAGGGATTGAATATGATGGCCAGCCAGTCGACCGGGACCATGCGCCCGCCTTCGATGGCATATCCCTGCGGCGTCTGCATCCAGCTGTTGGCGCCCAGGATCCAGGTGGACGAGATCAGGGTGCCGATCGCGACCATGCAGGTCGCGAGAAAATGCAGTTGCGGCCCGACCCGGTTCCAGCCGAACAGCATCACGCCCAGGAAGCCGGCTTCGAGGAAGAACGCGGTCAGCACCTCGTAGGTGAGAAGCGGACCCATGATGCTGCCGGCGAACTCGGACAGGTAGCTCCAGTTGGTGCCGATCTGGTAGGCCATCACGATGCCCGACACCACGCCCATGCCGAAGGCGACCGCAAAGATCCTGAGCCAGAAGTGGTACAGGTCGACGTAGACCTGGCGCCTGGTCCTGAGCCAGCACAGCTCGAGCACGGCCAGGTAGCTCGCCATGCCGATGGTGATCGCGGGGAAAATGATGTGGAAGGAAATCGTGAAGGCGAACTGGATGCGCGCCAGTTCAAGCGCCGTGAGACCGAGCATGCCAACCCCTTGCGTGTCGTTAGGGCCAAGTTAACCACGCTGCGCGGCGCGCACGATTGACGATGTCATTTTTATCATTGCAGAGTGGTTTTTGAACACTTACCGCTCGAATCGCAACAAAAGTTCCCGATTGTTTCTCATTTGAGGCAGATTTCGGCCTTGCCCGTCGGCATGGTCATTCAGGGCGTCTATAATTCCCGGTGTACCGAATAAAGCGACCATCCCTCATGAGCCAGTCCCTGACCCAGCACGCCGAGCCGCCCCTGAATCTCAATACGCTCAAGTCCTGCGCCCAGTGCAGCATGCACCAGCTGTGCCTGCCGATGGGACTGGAAAACGACGAGATCGACCGCCTGGACAAGATCATCGGCCGTCGCCGCCGGCTCGAGCGCGACGAGCGCCTGTACGGCGTGGGCGAATCATTCCGCAACCTGTACGCGGTGCGCTTCGGCCATTTCAAGACCTACCAGGTGAACGCCGCCGGCGAAGCCCAGATCACCGGTTTCCAGATGGCCGGGGAGCTGCTGGGCATGGACGCGATCAGCGGCACCCACCATTGCGACGCGGTGGCGCTGGAAGATTCCGAAGTGTGCGAGATTCCGTTCGCGCGCCTGGAAGACCTGTTCGGCGAAGTGCCGACCCTGCTGCGCCACTTCCACCGCATCATGAGCCAGGAAATCACGCGCGAACAGAACGTCATGCTCCTGCTCGGCAATATGCGCGCCGAACAGCGCTTCGCCGTGTTTCTGGTGAACCTGTCGGCGCGCTACGCCGCCCGCGGCTATGCGGCCAACCGCTTCCAGCTGCGCATGTCGCGCGAAGACATCGGCAATTATCTGGGCCTGACCATCGAAAGCATCAGCCGCCTGCTGTCGCGCTTCAAGAAACAGGGCTGGCTCGGAGTCGACAAGCGCGAGCTGACCCTGCTCGATCCGGTCAAGCTCAAGGCGCTGGCGGCCGGCACCGACGTGTGCAGCCCGATGGCCTGACATCATGACGCCGCTGGCTTCGTGCGACCTGCACCTGCGCAGCTACGATCGCGTGCATTGGGGCGATCGCCACGACTTCGCCCAGCTGGTGCTGCCGGTGAACGGCGAAGTACTGCTCGACGTCGGCGAACGCCGCGGCCGGCTCGATCCGCTGCATGGCGCACTGATCGCGCCCGGCGCCTGGCATGCGCAATCGAGCCAGGGCAATAACCATTCACTGATCGTCGATGTCGACGGCGCCGCCTTCGGGCACGGTCCCTGGCAAGACCTGATGGAGCGGCCCTTCGTCGCGCTCGGGCCCGCCGCGCGCAAGCTGGTCGAGTTCATGGGTCTCATGACGCGCCAGGCCGCGCCGCCACGCGCGCTGGTGCAGGGCTGGGTGCCGCTGCTGCTCGACACCCTGAGCATCGATACGCCGCGCGCCAGCTCGCGCCTGGCCGCCCTGCTGGCGCGCATCGAGGCCGCACCCGGGAGCGCCTGGGCCACTGAATCGATGGCGCGCGCCGCAAACCTGAGCGTGAGCCGCCTGCATGCACTGTTTCGCGAAGAGCTCGACAGCACGCCGCATGGCTGGCTGCTGCACTGCCGCCTCGATTGCGCGCGCAGCCTGCTGGCCGGCAGCAGCCGCAGCATCGCCGACATCGCGCTGGCCTGCGGTTTTTCGGATCAGACGAGCCTGACGCGCGCCATGCGCCGCGCTTTCGACAGCACACCGGCCGCCTATCGGCGTGCAAGTCAGGAGAGCCTGTCAAAGGCGCAGTAGACCCGGCCAAGACGGTCGCCCTTGCATACGCGAGAATCTCCATTCATCGAAGGAGATTCACATGTTCATCGCTACCGCCACGGGCGGCCTGCCCCGTTCCACCCTGCTCGGCATCGGCGCCGGGATCGCCGCCGGCGCGCTCTGGGGCCTGGTCTTCCTGGCGCCCAAACTGGCGCCCGAATTCCTGCCGCTCCAGCTCTCGGCCGGGCGTTATCTTGCGTACGGATTGATTGCCGCCGCCCTCATCTACCCGGCCTGGGGCCGCCTGCGCCGCCACCTCGGCTGGCAAGCCTGGCGCGCCTTGATCGGCCTCAGCCTCACCGGCAACATCATCTATTACCTGTTCCTGGCCAATGCGGTGCAGTTGGGCGGCGTCGCCATGGCGTCGATCGTGATCGGGCTGCTGCCGATCGCGGTCACCCTGGTGGGTTCGCGCGACCGCCATGCGGTGCCGCTGCGCCGCCTGCTCCCTTCGCTGCTGCTGAGCGGCGCCGGCCTGGCCTGCATCGGTTGGGAATCGCTGTCGGCGTCCGGCGCCGGCTCGCTCACCGGCCTGGCCTGCGCCTTCGGCGCGCTGGTGTCGTGGACGATCTTCGCGGTGCACAACAGCCGCTGGCTGGCGCGCATCGAGGGCGTGTCGTCGCATGAGTGGAACCTGCTGGTGGGTGTGGTGACCGGCCTGATGGCGCTGGTGCTGGCGCTGCCGGCCTTCGTGCTGGCGCCGGGCCAGCACGGCCTGCCGGCGTGGCTGCAGTTCGGCGCACTGGTCACTGCGGTCGCGGTCCTGTGCTCGGTGGTGGGCAACGCGCTGTGGAACCACGCCAGCCGCGCCCTGCCCTTGAGCCTGATGGGGCAGATGATCGTGTTCGAGACCGTGTTCGCGGCGCTGTACGGATTCCTGTGGGAGGCGCGCTGGCCGACCGGGTTCGAGACGGCGGCCCTGGTGCTGCTGGTGGCGGGCGTGATTTCGTGTGCGTCGGCGCATCGCGCAGCGCAGTAGGAGGCGCTGGCAAACCCTTCCAACAGCATGCCGGTCGAGCGAGCCGAAGAACAAAAAAACACGTGTCGCTTGCTGCTCAACCTGAAGCGGCTACGCCAGCATGCTGGCAGCGGCAAACGGGACTGCTTGAAGCTGGCGCCCCCGCTTATGGCCTGCTTGAATACATTTTTTCGCCGTTCGCTTTAGCCCGGAACGCGAACTTTTGTCAATACCGCAATGAAAGAAACGTATGGCTTGGAATCCGGTCGCACATGCAGACTACGCATTGTGTGCGTAGTCGAAGCGACGCCAGCGTGATCGCCCAAGCGCATTTTACTGACATATGCACCAAGTCGCTTCCGCGCACGTGGTCACACATCATTCAAAGCAAGAATTTGCTGACCTGCTGCGATCGGCGCAATCCTTGAGATAAGGTTATCTATGCATAAGCGTGGATGATTTGTGATCACGTGAAAAAATAAATTGTGCGCGCAACAAATTCTTATCCTCAGCATGTGCCTTGATTATGTCGTGCTCTGGCTCGGCCTGTCCGACCGTGGTCAGAGCGCCTGGAATCAACCGCGTATCCAGAAAAAATTCGCTCCCGCGCAGGAATATGCATCCACCCTCGGCGGCAATCTTGCCGGTCACGGTGAAACGCCCGATGGAACGCCAGTCGCTTTCGTCGGCGGAGCCTGCTTCGCTCAGTCGGGCATGACATCACCTTCAGCAATGGCAAGTTCATCCTGCTGTATTTAAACGACGACCGGATTTCGCCAACTACCGTCGCCTCCACCACCTGTTCTGGCGCAATCGACGGCGGCTGAGCGGTACCGAAGACGTCCCCAAAGGCGCTGGTACGATTGGGTTGTCGGGTCGTGTTTACTACAAGCTGAAGTGATGGCTGAAACAGCGCCAGGCTGCGCAAATACTGCGTGTAGCGCCCCCAGAAAAAAGGGTGGCCTGTATCCGCTCTATTTCATGCCGCTCTTTTCCTTAGCGGTTTCTACTAGCGTGTCATCGACGTCTCAGGTCGGCAACTTCATACTTGCCTTGATACGCGACGGTGACGGCGCGCAAATCAGGGCCAAGGATTCTGCCTGGCGCACTCCCATCGACAGTTGCATGGCCTGTTTGTTTTCGGGCGCCGTAAAGGTCACGGCATGGATAGCCGCATTGCGACCACGGTTGGCAGGCCGTCCAAAGTCGACAATCCAGGGCATCTGGTCTGCTCGGCTATTACTTTAGCCAGACATTTGAGTGAAATAATGGCTTAGGAAAGATTTTAAAGTTGCTATTTTATAATTTTCTAGTTATGCTCGTAAACCTTCGCTCAAATGCGCAGGCACGACAATAAACCGCCATTGTTATCGACATCAATTTCATACTCCTGCAATATTGCGATGGCTAAATCCTTCTCTAACAGATTGCGCCAAGCCATCCGTTTTTACCTCCCATTAAACCAACATTATCGGATCTAAAATGCCATTAACAAACCGTCTAGCCGCTGAGTTTTTCGGCACCATGTGGCTTGTCCTGGGAGGGTGCGGCAGCGCCGTTCTGGCTGCTGCCTTCCCGGAGTCAGGAATCGGCTTTGTCGGCGTGTCGCTCGCCTTCGGTCTCACCGTTCTCACAATGGCCTACGCGATCGGTCATGTCTCCGGCTGCCACCTCAACCCAGCCGTATCGGTGGGACTGGTGATCGGCGGGCGCTTCAGGGCTAAAGACCTGTTGCCATACGTCGTCGCGCAGGTGGCTGGCGCAATCGTTGCAGCTGGCGTGCTGTATTTGATCGCTTCGGGCAAGACAGGATTCGACGTGACGGCCGGCTTCGCCTCGAATGGCTACGGCGAGAATTCCCCTGGCGGCTACTCGCTCACTGCTGCTTTGGTATGTGAGTTCGTGATGACGTTTTTCTTCTTGATGATCATCCTCGGTGCGACCGATGAGCGGGCGCCGTCAGGCTTTGCACCGATCGCCATTGGCCTGGCTCTCACATTGATTCACTTGATCAGCATTCCAGTGACCAACACATCGGTCAATCCCGCTCGCAGCACCGGG
>Ga0308157_10007545_pt1 | contig 12646 bp, 10 predicted proteins | sample PhyBR1_FD_201035 | JGI IMG/M metagenome (GOLD analysis project Ga0308157, IMG submission 201035) | Phyllosphere microbial communities from UC Gill Tract Community Farm, Albany, California, United States - DLSLB.R1 | ecosystem: Host-associated > Plants > Phyllosphere > Unclassified | place: USA...
TTCGGCGTGGTCGTCTCGTCATGGTATCTCCTGTTCCCGGCATCTAAGCCGAACTCAGGCAGAAATTCCACTTATCCTAGCTGTGCAGATTTCCCGAGCCACCTCTATGATCGTTTGCTATTTCTGCAAGTCCACGCAGTACCGACTTCTGAATAACTTCACGATTGGTCAGATACTTCAGCGCCTCAGCAACGCCAGCCTTATCGCCTGGCGTCAGATCAAGACGAACATTAAGGTTGGTGTAAGTACCAAGCTTGGAAATAAAAAGCTTCGCAGCCGGATTGTTTTCCAGAACGCGAAGCGAGCGTGGATTAAGGTTTGCACCCAGCTGAATATCACCGGAAAGCACCGCATTCATACGCGCGCTTTCATCAGAGATTGCAATGAACTCAAACGAGTCGAGGTGTGGGCCGTTGTTCTTCCAGTAGTTTTCGTTGCGCGCAGCCATCGAGCGGACGCCTGGCTGGAATTCCTTACAAACGAATGGTCCCGTGCCATTGCCCTTGGAAAAATCGGTAGTGCCATCTGCAACGATCATAAAATGATGCATCGCGAGAATGGTTGGCAAGTCTGCATTAGCGCTTTCCAGCGTAATTTCAGCCGTGGTGTCATCGATCTTCTTGACACCTGTGATCTGCTTCGCAATCGCATTCACTTTCGACCCAACAGCTGGATCAAGGTGACGATTAAGCGAGAAAACGATGTCATCCGCAGTCAGCGACTTGCCATCATGGAAAGTCACGCCCTTGCGAAGCTTGACAGTCCAGACCTTGGCGTCAACGCTTTCCACACTTTCAGCTAGTTCCATCTGTGTTTCACCCTGACCGTCAAGAAATGTCAGGCGATTATAGAATGCGCAGCAGCGCACATAATCGGTCGCGTTGGAAGCTTTAGCCGGATCAAGGGTATCGGCAGTGGAGGCGCTGAAACCAGCAGCCTTGATGAAACCGCCTTTGACAGGTGTGGCAGCATATGCAGCTGTCGCACGACCAAGAATGGTCGTACCGGCTGCAGCGGCGACGCCACCCAACAGCATCATCTGCAACAATTCACGCCGGGTTGCCCCGCGACGAATTGCATTCTCAATCATCCGGTCGTCGGAAGAAGTCCAGTTGATTATCTTCTCGCTCATTGCAGTTCCCCTTGTTAAAGTTGCAACTGGTGCGCCGGTTTATAGTCACCGATTTCACCGCAGTTTAGAAATTCAGTTATTAACAACACCTCGTTGCAATGTGAGCCGAAACAGGCTTGGGGAGAGCGATTTGACCCATTACATGGCGGGCATTTATTCGAGATCCCAATTTAATCCGGTGGATTTGCCTTGAACCCTCACCTTTGGTGGCCATGACAGTTTGTTATGGCGATGCACGTAAATTGCGCTGAATTGGTGAAGAGCAGCAGCATAATATTGCGAATCTCATGAGTTTACGAAATTCCTGCGCGCAATTCTGCTGCTGTTCGTCAAACTTAGCCCTTCATCGCCGCACGCACGTCTTCATCAGCAAGCGTCTGATCAAGTGTCTTGCGCGTGCGTTCGATAATCGCGTCCACATCTTCGTCGGTGCAGCAAAGAGGTGGGGCATAACCAAGAACACCATTCGCAAAAGCACGGATTACCAAGCCGTTATCCCATGCACGGTCGAAGATGCGGCGTGCCGGATCAGCCGCAGCAGGAAGTGGTGTCTTGCTTTCCTTGTCAGTTACAAGCTCAATTGCAGCCAACATACCGCGACCACGCACATCGCCGACTAGCGGATGATCAGCAAGTGATTGCAGCCCTGCCAGGAGGCGCTGACCAGCTTTACGACCATTTTCTAGCAGACCATTTTCATAAAGGCGCAGGCATTCAAGGCCAACCGCTGCGCTGACGGGATGCGCAGAATAAGTATAGCCGTGGCCGACTGCCGCCTTGCCTGCACCATCAGCAATGGTGTTGTAGACATGCTCACACATAAACACGGCGCCCATCGGTACATAGCCCGATGTCAGACCCTTAGCGGTCGTGATGAAATCCGGCACAACATCATCTTCCGAACAGGCAAATAGTGGGCCTGTTCGTCCAAACCCGGTGATCACTTCATCGGCGATGAATAGAACATCATATTCCTTGCAAAGCGCATGCATTGCACTGAGCCAGCCAGTCGGCGGTACGAGTACCCCACCCGATCCCTGGATGGGCTCAACATAAAATGCTGCTACGCGCTCTGCGCCCAACTCTTCGATCTTGGCACGAAGCGCTGCAACCGATGCATCGATGATTGCTTGCGGATCAGAGCCCACCGGATTTCGATAAGCATAATGCGATGGAATTTTATGTTGCCAGTCATAAGGCACACCAAAGCCCGCATGAAATACTGGAAGAGCTGTCAGACCGGAACCCGCAGCCGAAGAGCCGTGATAACCATATTCCACCGAAATGAACTGGTCTTTCTGCGGGGTGCCCTTGGCATGATAGTAATAGCGAATGAAACGGATTGTACTATCGATCGCATCGGACCCGCCAAGCGTGAAATAGACGTGATTAAGATCACCCGGCGCACGATCTGCGAGTTCAGCGGCCAGACGAATGGCAGATTCTGAACCAAGGCCGAAATAGCCGGTTGCATAGGGAAGCTCTTGCAACTGCTTTGTTGCCGCTTCGACGATACTGTCCTGGCCGTAGCCAACATTGACACACCAAAGGCCCGCAAAACCGTCCAGCAGTTTATGGCCGGATGCGTCGGTCAGAGTCGCGCCCTTGCCCGACTTCAGGACACGCACACCTGCGGCTTCGTGACTGCGGAATGATGAGACCGGATGCACCAGATGGGCGCGATCAAGTTCGATCAGCGAATTGCTCAGCATAATATTCTCCAAATCAACCTAAAGCCTGATTTACAAGCGCATATGTGCGATAGCCCGTATCGCGATGTTCTTCATTGGTGCGCTCCGCACGGCGCATCGTGATCCCGCCTCCAACATGAACAAGTCCGCGCTCTGTGAGCCAGATGCCCAGATCTGTTGAGATACTCGTATCGATGCGGACAAACTGGCCAATACAATCGGAGAGCAGAAAATCGATCAGCGAACGCGCGTCATCATCGTTCTTTGCAACAATTGGCCCAATGACCTGCCCGCGGCCAAACTCACGAATAGCTGCGAATGCTTCAATCTGATCAGCCTTTTGAATAACGGCAAACTTCGCGCACTTACTCAAAAGCTGCATAAGCGTCGTACGATCAATTCCTGTGGCTTGATGATCCAGCGAAACGAGACGCGGGAAATCGTCAGCACGAGCCCAAACGACATGTTCCGGCGAGTCAACTTTTTCAATAACACCTTGATGTTGAATGATTTCACCATTTGCCACAAAACCAAGCTTTTCATAAAGCGGCAAGCCATCTTGCGTGGCAACAAGCAGGCATGTGCGCCCGCTTGCAGCATCAAGCGCCGCCTGCATCAATTTGCGTCCAAGCCCGCGCCCGCGCATCGCTTCATCGACAATAACCATATTGATAGTTGCAACATCATCCCCCAATGGCGTTGCCATGGCAGTTCCGACAACCAGTCCGTCTTCAAGAGCTACAAAACCATTACTCAGCGCCAGCACCAATGCCCAATCGTCACGACGATGCGGCCACCCTGCCTGCTTTGACAGCACAACAGCGCCATCAAGATGATCCGGCGTCATCGTTTCAAGTATGATTTGCGACATGGTCATAGTGTTTATCCGGCAAAGTTCTTCTTGCCTTCAAATTAAAATGCCATGCGCAGCAGTTCATCCCGACCAACATCCAAATGCGATGCGTTTTCACTTTCCTTGTAGGCCCCCGCCGCATCTTATGCCGCGATACCATCCCCGTGGGCCCGTTATCATTTAAAAATTCGGCTCTAGAGCCAGTCGATCAATCAGCTTTACGCAACACTCTGCCATAGCTCTGGCCAGATACGAAACAATCTGCTTCGTACCTACATGAATGCAGTGATTAGTCTATTCGCCGCTCATTATGATGTATGACAACGGCGCAGTAGTGCCCGCAAGCCTCGTAAGGATCAAATCATGGCCCAGTTCAGACCAAAATACATCACCTTTGATTGCTACGGCACACTGACCAACTTTCAGATGGCAGAAGCTGCACGCGAGCTTTATTGCGAACAGCTTGATGAAGAGAAGATGCAGCAGTTCATCAAGAATTTTGCGGCCTATCGTCTTGATGAAATCCTGGGCAATTGGAAGCCCTATAATGAAGTCGTTCATAATGCGATTGAACGCACCTGCAAGAAGAACAATATCACCTTCAAAGCAGAAGACGCGCGCACCGTCTATGAACGGGTTCCAACTTGGGGCCCGCATGCGGACGTGCCAGCTGGTCTTTCCAAAGTTGCTAAAGAAATCCCGCTCGTCATTCTTTCAAACGCGATGAACGAGCAGATCCACCACAATGTCGATAAGCTCGGCGCGCCATTCCATGCTGTTTACACAGCACAGCAGGCACAGGCTTACAAGCCACGCTTCAAGGCGTTTGAATACATGCTCGACCAGCTCAACGCCAACCCGGCAGACATACTGCATGTCTCGTCATCGTTCCGCTACGACCTGATGTCAGCACATGATCTTGGCATCAAAAACAAGGTTTGGGTCAATCGCGGACATGAGCCAGCAAATCCTTATTACGGCTATACCGAAATCAAGGATATTTCCGGTCTCGCCGGTGTCGTTGGACTGTAAATAAGGTTTAGCAAGATGCAATTTAAACCCTACTGGCACGATACGACACCGCCATTCACAGCTGGCGAGAAGAACCCGCCAGAAGGGCATTATGATGTTGCCATTATCGGCGGTGGTTTCACCGGAGTTTCGGCTGCATTGCATCTTGCCAAAGCAGGCAGCCGCGTCGCGGTCTTTGAAACTGGGCTTGTCGGCTCCGGCGCTTCAGGACGCAATGGCGGGCATCTCAACAACGGCCTAGCGCATAGCTTTATCGCGGCAAAACAACACCTTGGCGCAGAACGCGCCAAGGCTCTTTACAAAGCCTTCGACGATTCCGTGGATACTATCGAAGGTATCGTCGCCGAAGAAAATATCGATTGCTCTTTCCGGCGCGCTGGCAAATTGAAACTTGCTTCAAAGCCTGCACATTATGATGATCTTGCGAGCAATTTTGAAGCCATTCACGCGGAAGTCGATCCTGACATTGTCTTACTGCGCCGCGATCAGCTTTCAGGCGAAGTCGGCTCAAATGATTTTCACGGTGCCATGCTTTCCAAGAAAAGCGCCATGATGCATATGGGGCGCTATGTGACTGGCTTGGCGGCGGCAGCAGCGCGTCATAGTGCAATCATTTTTGAACACACAACGGTTCAAGAGCGCAAAAAGCTTGGCAGCCAGCACCAGATCGTGACATCGCGCGGCACGGTAACTGCCGACAATGTCATTCTGGCAACCGGCGCCTATACGACCGACAGCTTTTCCTATTTCCGCAAGCGTATCATCCCGGTTGGCAGTTTTATCATTGCAACCCGGCCGCTGACACAAAGCGAAATTGCCGCGACCATGCCCGGCAATCGCACCTATGTCACGTCGATGAATATCGGTAATTACTTCCGCCTTGCACCCGATAATCGTATGATTTTCGGCGGTCGCGCACGTTTCTCAACCACTTCCGACCAGCGCTCAGATAGCAAAAGTGGTGCAATTTTGCGCGAAAGCCTCGTCAAGATTTTTCCGCATCTCGCCAATGTGGAAATTGATTATTGCTGGGGCGGTCTCGTCGACATGACTCAGGACCGCTATCCGCGCGCAGGTTTTGCGGATGGTGTCTGGTATGCGATGGGCTATTCCGGCCACGGCGCACAGATGTCTACACAGATGGGAATTTATCTGGCCGATGCTATCCTTGGACGAGGCGACAAGAATCCTATTTCCGGCCTCGAATGGCCAACCATTCCAGGCTACTCCGGCAAACCGTGGTTTCTGCCACTGGTCGGCTTCTATTACAAAATGCTCGATAAGTTTCAGTAACTTGAGAAGCAAAAAGGGCGGTTTAACCGCCCTTTTCTCGTTGTTTAAAGTCCGCCGACATGCAACGTTTTAACTTCCAGATATTCCTCGATACCCATTTTTGAGCCTTCGCGACCAAGCCCCGACTGTTTCACACCGCCAAACGGTGCAACTTCGGTCGAAATGAGTCCTGTGTTCAGGCCAACCATGCCGAACTCCAGCGCTTCCGCAACACGCCATGAGCGTTTTAGGTTCTCGGTAAAGAAATATGCAGCCAGACCAAATGGCGTTCCATTGGCAATTTCAATTGCTTCCTCTTCCGTCTCAAATCGGAAAAGCGGCGCGACAGGCCCGAAGGTTTCTTCCGATGCAAGCAGCATATCGGTTGTGGCGTCACCCAGCACAATCGGACGTGCATATTGACGGCCTTCCGGTATGCTTTCGCTTTGTGCAAGAATTTTTGCACCGCGTCCAAGAGCATCACTCACATGTCGTTCGATCTTTTCAATCGCCGTGTGATTGATCATGGGACCAATCGCAACACCGTCTTCCGTACCAATACCGACTTTCATTTTCGCAACGCGTGCTGAAAGCTTAGCTGCAAAAGTATCGTAAATGCCTGCCTGCACCAGAATGCGATTTGAGCAAACGCAGGTCTGACCACCATTGCGGAATTTTGAGGCAATAGCACCTTCCACAGCCTGATCGAGATCAGCATCGTCAAAAACGATAAACGGCGCATTACCGCCCAATTCGAGGCTCAAACGCTTGATGCTATCGGCGCCCCCCTTCATTAACAGCGAACCAACACGCGTCGAACCCGTGAATGAGATTTTACGCACGGTTTCATTGGCCATCAGCTCATTGCCAATTTCACTCGGCATGCCGGTAACGATGTTGATGACACCAGCAGGAATCCCTGCCCGCTCAGCGAGAACGGCAAGTGCGAGTGCTGAAAATGGCGTAAACTCCGAAGGCTTGATGACAACCGTGCAGCCAGCAGCCAATGCAGGTGCTACCTTTCGCGTAATCATCGCATTCGGGAAATTCCATGGTGTGATGATCGCACAAACGCCGACTGCTTCCTTCAACACTAGAATACGACGATCTGCCGTTGGCGAAGGAATGCTGCCGCCATCAATGCGGCGCGCTTCTTCAGCGAACCATTTAACAAATGACGCACCATAGCGGATTTCGCCCAATGCTTCATTGAGCGGCTTTCCTTGCTCCAGTGTCAGCAGAAGAGCGAGATCCTGCTCATGCTCGATCATCAGCGCAAACCAGCGTTCGAGCAGAGCTGCACGTTCGGCGTGGGTTTTCTTTTTCCAAGACTTGAAAGCTTCCGCAGCTGCATGGATTGCCGCGCGGGTTTCCTTTCCACTCATATCTGGGATCGTGCCCAAAGTGCTTAGGCTTGCAGGATTGGTAACATCAACAGTCGCGCCGGACGCTGCCTCCTGCCAGACGCCACCAATGAGACCCTGTTGGCGAAAAAGCGATTGATCTTTTAAAGTGTGCATGACGACCTCTTATACCAGAGCTGAAAGCACGGCCTGCGTAATCGCATCCGTCTTGTCTTTGCGAGCGACAGTTCCGATTCCCTGAGCCGTCGCTGTTTCAATTGCAGCCATCACATCTTTTGCAGCCTGATACTCGCCAAGATGCTCAAGCATCATCGCGCCCGACCAGATCGCGGCAATCGGATTGGCAATGCCTAGATGCGCAATGTCAGGCGCAGAGCCATGAACCGGCTCAAACATGGAAGGTGCTGAGCGATCGGGATTAATGTTGGCAGACGCCGCATAGCCAAGACCGCCCTGAATGGCGGCTCCCAAATCAGTCAAAATATCGCCAAAGAGGTTGGAAGCTACGATCACATCGAGGCTTTCCGGTGCCATAACCAAGCGAGCCGCCATGGCGTCAATATGGTAGTGCGAGACTTCCACATCGGGATATTCCTTGGCGACATCCTTCGTCACCTCGTCCCAGAAAACCATGGAATATTTCTGAGCATTGGATTTTGTCACTGATGCCAGTTTCTTACGACGCGCACGTGCCTGTTCAAAGCCAAAGCGGATAATGCGCTCTACGCCGGTGCGTGTGAAAATCGCAGTTTCGACTGCCACTTCATCTTTCGTCCCCGAATGCACCCGTCCACCAGCGCCCGAATATTCGCCTTCCGTATTTTCACGAATGCAAAGAATATCAAAGCCTTCAGACCGCAGCGGGCCTGTCACCCCGGGTAGCAAGCGATGTGGACGAATATTGGCATATTGCACAAACGCCTTACGGATCGGCAGCAGCAGTCCGTGCAGAGACACAGAATCCGGCACTTTCGCAGGCCAGCCAACGGCACCTAGATATATCGCATCGAACTTACGCAGCGTCTCGATACCATCTTCTGGCATCATGGCCCCAGTTTCACGATAATATTCGCAGGACCAGGGGAAACTTGTGCCTTCCAGCAAAAATCCATCGCGCTTCGCTGCTTGTTGCAGAACCTGCCACGTTGCATCGGTAACATTCTTACCGATGCCGTCACCCGGGATAAGTGCAATCGAATAGTTTTTCATTGTTCGTTCCCCGAAGAGCGCATCCCAAAGAGCCTGAAGCGGTTTTCGGGCAAAATACGCGTTAAAACAAATGTCTAGAGATCAATAAGTACGCTTTTGGATTTGCGATTTGCGAGATAGGCCTCGCGTCCGAGATCTTTGCCAATGCCTGAGCTTTTATAACCGCCGGTCGGCAAGATATGATCACGCGAACGGCCATAGCGATTGACCCAGATAGTACCTGCCTGCAAAGACTTGGTGACGCGCATTGCACGCGATAAATTGCGTGTGAACAAACCTGCTGCCAATCCGTAAGTCGGATGATCTGCAAGTGCTAAAGCTTCGTCTTCCTCGCTGAATGTCTGGATCGTGAGAACAGGACCGAAGATTTCTTCCGTAACCGCTGGAGAGCTTTCATCGACACCGCGAAGCAATGTTGGCTCATAAAAATAGCCTTCTCGGTCCATCCGCTTTCCACCCACAACACTTTGTGCGCCAAGCCTGACAGCCTTCTGCACAATCTCATCAATACGACAAATCTGGCGTTCGGAAATAATCGGCGAATATTGCGTGTTCTCGTCCCACGTCACACCTGGTTTGATATTACCCATATAACGGGCGATCGCTTCGCTCAATGCATCGGCAATTTCTTCTGCTACAATCAGGCGCGAACCGGCGACACAGGCCTGCCCGGCATTGCTGAGAATTCCACGCGTGATAGCAGAAGCAGCCAGTTCGAGATCAGCATCGGCAAACACCACTTGCGGACTTTTTCCACCAAGCTCCAACGTCATCGGCTTGACAGCGGAACGAGCGATGTTTTCCATAATGGCCGCACCCGCCACCGTCGACCCGGTAAAGCTTACCTTGGAAATATCCGGATGACCGGTAATCGCATTGCCGGTAGTTGGTCCATCACCCAGCACAATATTGATAAGACCTGCGGGAATGCCAGCCTTAACCGCAAGTTCTGCGATATAAAGCGTGGTAAAAGGCGTTATCTCTGAAGGCTTTAGAACAACGGCATTGCCTGCCGCGAGCGCCGGTCCAAGCTTCCAGCCAGCCATAGAGATCGGAAAATTCCACGGTGTAATCGCGCCAATAACACCGTAAGGCTCGCTTAACGTCATGCCAAATGTGTTGTTGCTGGTTGGGACAACCTCACTACCTTCCTTATCAGCAAATTCGGCAAAGAAGCGAATTTGCTCAGCCGTGACAGCGATGTCGCCTTCAATAAGCTGTGCAATCGGACGTGTTGAGGAAACCGCTTCCATGCGCGCCAGTGTCAGCGCGTCTTGCTCGATAAGGTCTGCCCAGCGGTGCATTGCGTTAAGTCGTTCACGCGGGCGACTGTCGGCCCATCCGCTTGCTTTCAAAGTGGCCTTAGCAGTCTGTACAGCGCGATCAACTATCACATCATCGGCAATAGGGCAGTCGCCATAGGCTTTACCGTCCGAGGGCCTGTGCATTCCCATCTCGCCAGTAGCATCGATACGTTCTCCGGCGATATAATGATAAAACGGCAGATTAAGCGTTTCAGGATCAAAGCTTAATGTCATGGCGCACCTCGCACTTTCTCTCATCAAACGATAGTGCTGAACGCGCCGCATTTTTGATTGAGAATAACCCGCCTGACGGTTTTGAATCGCGTCAGACGAGTTTAAAGCGGCGGATTATTCTGGATAGGAAATGCTTATTCGTAAACGCAGACGTAAATCTTGCGTACGGTTTCAATCGTGCGCCATACGCCGACAAAGCCCGGCTTCATGACAAAGCTGTCACCTGCACGATAGGTCTTGGTTTCGCCGCCCTTCTCTTCAATTTCGACCAGACCCGACAAGATATGACAAAACTCAAGCATGTTGCCCTTGATTGAGTGGGTTTCACCCGGTGTTGCTTCCCAAACACCTGTCAGAACCTTATCATTCTTCGATGCATCCTGCGCCCAGGTTTTAAACGATGGCGCACCAGAGATCAGGCGATCCTCAGTTGGCAAAGCCTCTTTTGGGGCAAAATCAGGATCGGGATCAATTGTAATCAGAAGTGACATAGCATTCCCCTTTTAGGTTAATAACCAAGTGTGCGATCGATCAGGCCGATCAGTTCTTCTCCAGCTAAATGACGCTGAATATTTTCAATGACGGATTTAGCCGCGGTATGCGGTTGCGTGACCGATGCAATGTGCGGTGTAATCAGCACTTTCGGATGCGACCAAAGCGGATGTCCAGATGGAAGTGGCTCGGGATCGGTCACATCAAGCATGGCCGCAGCAAGATGACCGCTATCAAGTGCCTCTATAAGCGCATTTTGATTAAGTTGCGGTCCGCGTCCCGCATGCAGCAAACGTGCGCCTTTCGGCAGCAAGGCAAACCGATCGCCGTTCAAAATATCGCGCGTTTCATCCGTCAACGGCAGTAAACAGATCAGAATATCCGACTGACGAAGGAAGCTCGCAAACTGGTCTTCACCATAAAAACATACGACACCATCAATATCTTTTCGGCTACGACTCCAACCAGAAAGTGGAAACTGGAATGGCTTTAGACGCTCGATTGCGGCCTGCGCCAGCATACCCAGCCCTAAAAAACCTATTCTTCGTTCCGATACTTGCGGCGTGGCAATCGCTCGCCACGTTTCCGTCTGTTGCTGTTGCCGATATGCTATTGCTTCGCGATGCAGGGTTAGTACCCCAAGCACCACATATTCCTGCATCATGCGAATAATACCATCTTCCACCATGCGCACGAGCTTAACATGCTCAGGCACGCTGTCGGGCTTGAACTGATCAACGCCTGCCCCAATAGAAAACAGGATTTCAAGATTGCGATAGCGTGCGACGTCATCAGGCGCGACCCAGCTAATCAAATAGCGAATTTTTTCAGGATCGATAATGTCGCCGACCTGAAAAAACTCGATATCAGGAAGGGTTTTCGAAAACGCTTCACGGAAAACGGTGCCACGGGCTGTGTCGGAATTGAAGAAAAATGCCATGAGATTATATCGCTTTCCGAATTCAGGTCGTGAGACGCGCGGCAAGATTTTCGATCATCTTCTGACACGCATTTAATTCTTCAATTTCGATATATTCATTTGGACGATGCGCACGGCTGATATCGCCGGGGCCACAGATGATTGCATCAACGCCTGCCTGCTGAAAAAGGCCAGCTTCCGTACCATAGCTGACAGCGGCCATAGTTTCCTGCCCAGTTAACTTGACCATCAACTGAGAGAGTGCGCTCTCATCTGAGAGCGAAAGAGCCGGGTAAGCACTCAATTCATGCCACAGAACTTCAAATCCTCTATGGCGCAGAGCGAATAATTCTGCCTTTACGGGTTCAAGCAATGCGGTGGGGGATATATCAGAGATTGCACGCACCTCAATATCGGCCGTGCAACGATCAGGAATGATATTAACCGCCTGTCCGCCAGTGATGACACCAAACTGCAAGGAAGAGTAAGGCGGCTCAAAATTCGTATCGAAAGACCCGGTTGCCAGCGTTTGCCCATAGGCGGCAGCTTTTGCAATCACCCCTGCCATCGCATGAACCGCGTTCAGTCCCAAATCCGGTCGCGACGAATGACCCGAACGTCCAATGACTATGAGGCGGGCAGCAGCCTTGCCTTTGTGCGCACGGACAGCCTGCATTAGGCTTGGCTCGCCAATGATGGCTCCAAGCGGCTTTGCACAAAGATCAGGAAGCGCTTTGAGCAAATGTGGCACGCCACGACAACCCGCTTCTTCGTCATAAGAGAAGGCCAGATGGACAGGCCGTTTCAGCGAGCGTGAGGCGAGCAGAGGCAGCGCAGCAAGCGCGCAGGCCAGAAAGCCTTTCATGTCAGTGGTGCCGCGTCCATAAAGCCTGTTGCCATCCTTATGCAGCTTAAACGGATCAGTAGACCACTCCGCTTCTCCAGCTGGAACAACATCCGTGTGGCCAGAAAGAATATAGCCCGATAAATCACGAGGACCAACGGTAATGAAAAGATTGTCGTAAGCACATGATTTGTCCGGTTTAGGTAGCAGATGAGTTGTCCGGTATTCTTCCCGTTTTGGAGGCGGGAATGAAGGGCCGTTCAGCTTGGCTACAGGACCGAAGAATGCAGAAGTTTCGAG
>Ga0308157_10007546_pt1 | contig 12643 bp, 11 predicted proteins | sample PhyBR1_FD_201035 | JGI IMG/M metagenome (GOLD analysis project Ga0308157, IMG submission 201035) | Phyllosphere microbial communities from UC Gill Tract Community Farm, Albany, California, United States - DLSLB.R1 | ecosystem: Host-associated > Plants > Phyllosphere > Unclassified | place: USA...
TGCCGTTTGGAACTGGGGTATAAACTTCGCCACCACGAACCATGAACACATTTGATGTTGCAGTTTCTGCAACATTGCCCAGAACGTCGGTCACCAGTGCGTTATGAAAGCCCTTAGCTTTGGCTTCACGCAGCATACGACCATTGTTTGGATAAAGACATGCAGCCTTGGCATTAACAGGCATGACCTGCAGGTAAGGGCGATGGAACGAAGTTGTCGTAACGGTAAAGCCCTTTGGCTCAACCATTGGGATTTCTTCGAGACAAAGCGCGAAGTCGGTTGATTCCGGCGCTGCTGCAACAGCGGTGCTATCGCCGTCTTCGGCCCAATACATCGGGCGAATATAAACATCTGTTCCCGGCGCGAACTTTTTCAAACCTTCGCGGGCGAGGGTTTCAATGTCATTGCCGCTGAGCATAGGTGCCAGTCCAAGCGCGCGTGCAGAGTCGTTGGCTCGTGCGGAGTGCCGATCAAGGTCAGGTGTTACACCCTCAAAGAGACGCGCACCGTCGAACACGAGAGAACCAAGCCAGGTCGCATGCGAAGCTGCACCAAGAATGCGCACATCGCCCTGATGCCATTCGCCTTTGTAATAGGTCCAAGTTGCTCGCTTCTCAGCCATCGTCTTCATCCTTGATCAATTACGTTTCGTGTCAAATCCCACGCGAAGCGCTTTCAGTTTTAAATAGAATTGCTGGAAAGAGCTGGGGGCGGGATATGAATATGGGCTTTTATAGCATCAAACCCGAAACTGGAAACCAGTTTCGGGTTTGATATATTCTTATAGTGATCAAGCTTACGAGAGAACTGGTCTACTTTTCTTCAGCCAAAGCCGGTGACGGATCGGATGTTGCCACAGCTGCTGGTCCCGGAACGCCACGCTGACGCTCACGCACGAAAGTGAAGAGGCCAGAAATCGTTATCAGAACGATGCCAATAAGCATTGGAAGATCAATGTGATCATGGAAAACGAAATATCCGAACAGAATAGCCCAGATCATCTGGCTATATTGTGGGGAAGCGATGGCACTCGCGGGCGCACGCTGCGCTGCAAGCATGAGAAGAATGTTAGCAAGAGCTGCAAGCAGACCGTAACCCGCAAGGTAACTCCATTGCATAGCGGAAGGTGTCTGATAGCTCGGAATCATCAAGGCACCGCAGATGAGGATTGGGCCAATAAGCCCCGCAGTGTAAAGCGAGATACGCTTTTCTTTTTTACCCATTGCGCGAAAGATCACGATGCTGAAAGCTCCGCCTAGTCCGCCGCCAAGTGCGCCAAGGTGACCGATCGATAATTCACGAAAGCCGGGGCGCAGCACAACAAGCACGCCAATAAAGCCGATGATAACTGCCGACCACCGACGCCAGCCGACTTGCTCTTTAAGGAACAGCACGGAAAGGATGGTCACAAATGCCGGAAGCAGGAATATCAGCGCAAATGCTTCAGCCATTGATAGATGCGTGAAGGCGACAACACTACCAATCACACCCATCGCCGCGGTCAGTGTGCGAAGTAACCAGAGTTTTATATTTGTGGTTCGAAACATATCGAGCCACTGATCTTCCGGCTTCTTCGTGAATGGGATGGCAAGAATACCGAGCACGGCACCAAAAAATGCGATCTCATAGGGGGATAATGTGCCGTCAAGAAACTTGACGCACGCATCGCTGACAGCGAATGCAGCATAGGACGCAAACGCGAGGAAAATACCGTAAAGCATAGTGGTTTCCGCAAAAGGCTAGAGATAAACTCCTCCGCCGACCGGATTAATCGATTAAGACCGGTTTGGCAAAAGGCAAATGCCCTAAAAATCAAAAAAATGAACTTGCTCTATCCCCTATGGGGTAGGCGGTTGCGGCATTTTCAAGAGTGCGAGCTCTAGCGAAAACGCATGCCTCATTTGCAATCATATCCGTGGTGGAATTTTGTGCAAAAGATTAAATATAGGGCATCCAACGAGGAGAAAAGAAATGAACATTCGTCAGAAATTCAACCAGTATGTTTCCCGTCGTCGCGCTATCCGTGAACTCGGTGCAATGGACGACCATCTTCTTGCCGATATCGGCGTATCGCGTTCGCAGATCCAGAGCGCAGTGTTCGGTAAGTAATCACTGATGGTGCGGCTGATAATTAATCGCCCCGTAAGTGAAACAGAAGTAATATAACAAAGCGTCGGTGCTCCAGTCCCGGCGCTTTTGTTTTATAAATTTAATTTTAAATACCGATAGTAACATATTTTATTATATTTCATTGATTTCTGCTGATTGCGTAATCATTGTTTTCGCTTAGTTTTGAGACATTTCGCGTGTATTTTTGAGACGTGTCGCGGTTGTAAGATCTACGCCGTCTTGTATTATTTACCTTTCAGTGCCCGTGACAAATAGATGGTCATCCGGATATCCGACTTGATGTGCAATTTTCGTCGCCGCCAGATTGCTGATTTCATTCCGTAAATATGTTCTTCTCATGCTATATTTAGTGATCAAGCAATTAATATATTGCGGGGCATTTGCCCGATAGGTTATTAGATCTTGCTTATTGGGTAGTCACAAGCGTATGTGGCTACCCAATACTTTTAGGATCATAAAATGCTTGAGCTCATCATTAAAGGAACCATGATTGGAGTTGGTGCTACAGTCGTCATGGACCTATGGGCATTGATTCTTGCTCAGTTTCCCGGCCAGTCGCGCCCGGATTGGGGCCTTGTTGGGCGCTGGTTCTGGCATTTGCGCCATGGTCAAATATTTCACGACGATATTGCTGCAACCAAACCTTATCGACATGAAGTCGTATTAGGCTGGATTGGTCATTATGTTGTCGGCATTCTTTATGGCGTGGTTTTTGCGCTTTATGGTGGTTCGGCGTGGTTTGCGAATCCCATTTTTCTTCCGGCTTGGATATTTGGCATAATGACCGTGGCTGCAGGATGGTTTTTGTTACAGCCTGGATTGGGAATCGGGTGGGCAGCTTCGCGTTTACCGAATGCGGCGAACGTTCGCGTGCTCAACCTTGTGGCCCATACATTTTTTGCGTTCGGTTTGTATGGTACGGCCGTTTTACTTAAAAACCTATATTAATCATTATGTTAGCTGAAGAGGCCCGAAGTTAGCCTATTGCCGTTTTTGAAGCACTTTCAAAAATATACCGCTGAATAGCTGACTAGCGTTATCGATTGAGTCAGACCAAACTAAATCACGTTAATAAACAGACATTCTTGCGGCAGAACTGTGTTTTTTGTCGACTTGGGTGTATGGGGAACAAATCCGCTCGCTAATAAGCGGCTGCGGCTAACAAATACGGCAATCGCAATAGATTGCACCGATTTTCAACGTCCAATCGCAAGCAATTGCTTTTGGCGGTTTATGGGTGCCTTTGAACGCGCGCTTTTTGCCCTGGAGGGATCATGCTGGAAAAGCTGTTCAAATTGCAGGAACACGGAACATCGGTGAGAACGGAAGTGATCGCTGGTCTGACAACCTTCCTGACTATGTCTTATATCATCTTCGTCAATCCTGATATTCTGTCCAGCACGGGCATGGATCGAAACGCGGTTTTCGTCGCAACCTGTCTTGCGGCGGCGCTCGGTTCGATCGTTATGGCGCTCGTCGCCAATTGGCCGATCGGTATGGCTCCGGGCATGGGCCTGAATGCCTTCTTCGCCTTCACCGTTGTCGGCGCTATGGGCTTTTCATGGCAGCAGGCGCTCGGTGCGGTGTTTATCTCCGGCATTATCTTCCTGTTTTTGACTGTCACAGGTATTCGGCGCTGGCTGATCGAAGGTATTCCGCATTCGCTTAGAAGCGCGATTGCTGCTGGTATCGGCATGTTCTTGGCGCTTATCGGCCTCAAGACCGCAGGAATCGTCGTCGATAATCCAGCAACGCTCGTCGGCCTTGGTGATCTGCGTGAAGCAGGTCCGCTTTTGGCGATTGCTGGCTTCTTCATCATCGCGGCTCTGGATGCACTTAAGGTTCGCGGTGCGATCCTTATCGGTATTCTCGTTGTGACTGTTGCCTCGATTTCGCTCGGTATCACACAGTTTAATGGTGTGTTTTCTGCGCCTCCAAGCTTGATGCCAACGTTTATGCAGCTCGATATCATGGGTGCGTTGCATACAGGCATTCTGCATGTCATTCTGGTGTTCGTACTGGTTGAAGTGTTCGACGCAACTGGCACGTTGATTGGCGTTGCCAAGCGTGGTGGACTTATCGAACCAGGCAAGCCAAATCGCCTTGGTAAAGCTTTGTTTGCAGACAGCACCGCAATTCTCGGTGGCTCACTGCTCGGCACGTCTTCAACAACAGCTTATGTTGAAAGCGCTTCCGGCGTTCAGGCTGGCGGTCGTACAGGTCTTACAGCACTCGTTGTTGCTCTGCTGTTCCTTGCCGCGCTCTTCATTTCGCCTTTGGCTGGCTCGGTGCCTGCTGTCGCAACAGCGCCAGCGCTGGTCTATGTCGCGTGCTTAATGATGCGCGAACTGTCCGAAATCAAGTGGGACGAAATCACAGAAGCTGCACCTGCTGCACTCACTGCACTTGCAATTCCGTTCACCTACTCGATTGCTAACGGTCTGGCTTTTGGTTTCATCAGCTATGTCGTTTTGAAGACTGTGACCGGTAAGGTTCGTGAGGTTCACTTGGCGACATGGATCGTGGCCGCGCTCTTCGTGATCCGCTTCGCATTCTTCCCAGAATAAAATTTGAACGCCGGGGCAAAACCCCGGCGTTTTTCTTTTGCACTAAAGGAGTCGAGTTATGTCATCGGATGAATTGAAGCTGCTTGAGAAACTGATTGATGTCATTGAACAAGACGTCATACCTTTGACTGAGCAGGGCGTTGCTGACGGCAACAAGGTTTTTGGTGCGGCATTGCTCAACAAGTCCGATTTATCGCTGGTGCTTGCCGAGACCAACAATGAAATAGAGAATCCGCTCTGGCATGGTGAAGTTCACACCATCAAGCGTTTCTACGAGATGTCTGAAAAAGGGCGTCCTGAAACCAAGGACATGATTTTCCTCTCTACACATGAGCCATGCTCAATGTGCCTTTCGGCAATTACGTGGAGCGGTTTTGATAATTTCTATTACCTGTTCAGCCATGAAGATTCACGCGATGCGTTTTCGATCCCGCATGATCTGAAGATTCTCAAGGAAGTATTCACGCTTGAGCCGGGTGGCTACAACCACGACAATAGTTTCTGGCATAGCCATTCAATTCCAAAAATGGTGGCGGCTCTGCCTGAGCCAGATCGGGCTCGTCTCGAAAAGCGGCTTGATGCCATCCGCGCCAAATATGACGCGATGTCGAATGCTTATCAGAGTTCCAAAGATGGAAATGCTATTCCACTGAACTAATATAAAAGGCCGCATATCCAATAATATGCGGCCTTTCAGTTTTAAATCTTGTCGAGCAGATTGCGCTTTTGCAAGTTTTGGATCAGCGCACGAATACCGAACGTCCATTCGGCGCAATTATCAGTACGATCAACCCAGTTGACGAGACGTCCGAGCTTGGGCGTTGAAATTTCCACTTTGTCGCCGATTTCATGCGTGAAGCCCTGACCTGCGCCGCGACGATCCTTGACTGGCGCAAACATTGTGCCGAGGAAAAGAACCGCTCCATCCGGGTATTGGTGATTACGGTTCATCATCTGGCCAGCAAGGTTTTCCGGATCGCGGCTGATCGCTTCCATCGGGCTTTCACCGGTCATTTCAAAGCCATCAGTTCCGGTAACATGCAACGAAAGCTTAAGCTTGCGCAAAACATCCATTGTGAACTCACCGTCGAAGAGACGGATGAACGGGCCAATGGCGCAGGATGCATTGTTGTCCTTGGCTTTGCCGAGCAGAAGCGCCGAGCGACCTTCTACGTCACGCAGATTAACGTCATTGCCAAGTGTGGCGCCGACAATGCGGCCATCAGAGGCGACAGCAAGCACAACTTCCGGTTCTGGGTTGTTCCACTGCGAAATTGGCAGGATACCAACCGTTGCACCACAACCCATTGACGACATTGGCTGCGATTTTGTGAAAATTTCCGCATCGGGTCCAATGCCGACTTCGAGATATTGCGACCAGAGGCCCATATCCTGAAGCAGAGCTTTAACCTGTGCGGCTTTTTCAGAGCCAGCAGCGACGCCGCGCAGGCTGTCGCCGATAACAGGTGCCAGACGCTTGCGTACTTCCAATGCACGGGTCGGGTCACCCTTTGCCTGTTCTTCAATTACACGTTCAAGCATACTGTCGGCAAAGGTAACGCCAGCTGCCTTGATCGACTGAAGATCAATCGGTGCAAGCAACTCACCCTTTTCGCCGGAAAGATAATCATCAAGCGCGCCAAGATCAGCAAAGCGGCTTGCATCTTTCAACTCGGCTACCAGATCCTTGCGCTCGAGAAGCCCTGAAACGGTTGCCGAAATGCTGGATAGATCATGAACATGACCGTTGGCGACGAGTACAGGGCAGGGGCCGTTTTCGGCCTTGGACCATACGCGTCCTATAAGTACTGCGGAAGCGCTGTCTTCTGGCAGAATGATGGACGAGTTCAGAGTATGCTTGTCTTGCACGGATATTCCTCCCGGTGTGTTCAGTTCAAGATGCGGATATCAAAGTGTGGTGCGGAGGTCGAACGACGCCAAGTTTCGTATCTTATGGGCTTTCGGCCCTGCAAACGGCATCACAATTTAACTCCTCCAAATTATATTGTTGGGTTGTCTGATAACTGTATAATCGGCATTTGAAAACTACTTTTATGCGTAGCTTGTTTGAAACATGGCGATTTTTGGAGATGCGTTCCCGCAATTTAACGCATGAACGGGTTATAAAAATTGGGCTGTTAGCTTTCGCTTGACTTGATAAAAAACTCACTACAAATCAATGCGAGAGGATACAGGGGAGCAGCATACGATGTTCGGTGAAATCAGGCGTAACGAACAGCTACCCGCTCGTATTGCTTCTGAAATTGTCCGCCAGATCAGTGAAGGCAGTTGGCTGCCTGGGCATAAATTACCGACAGAGCATAGTCTCGCGCAAAGCTTTGGTGTTAGTCGTTCCGTCATCCGGGAGGCGATTGCCCAATTGCGAAATGAAGGGCTTATCGAAACCCGGCAAGGTGTCGGTGCCTTCGTGACCGAGCCTGATCGCCGCCATGCTATTCGCATTGAGCCTGAAACGCTTGCCGACCGCGATCATTTCCGCAGTCTTTTTCAATTGCGTATGGCACTGGAAATTGAGGCCGCAGGACTCGCTGCTGTGCATCATACCGCAGACGATTTGCGCAAGCTAGATGAAGCCTTAGCTGAGATGACTGGCGGTGAAAAATGGTCTGATGATGGGATTGCCGCTGACCTCACATTCCATCGTGCGCTTGCGAGCGCTACACACAATGAATATTTCCCTCTGGTGCTAGGCTTTATTGCGGAACGTATCAGTCAGGCCATTCGCGCGGCGCGTGCGCGTGCAGTTCTGGAAGAAATTGTCGAGATCACCATCGCCGAGCATGTTGCCATTCGTGATGCGATTGCTGCGCGTGATCCGCTGAAAGCGCGTGACGTTATGCGCAACCATGTCGTGGGCGCAGCAAACCGCGTTAATCTTCAGCTCGAAACATTTTAAGGATCTAGAGCGTGCATATTATTGTGATGGGTGTTTCCGGATCTGGAAAGTCAACTGTTGGCGAAAAGCTCGCAGAGGCGCTCAACTTGCCATTTCTGGAAGGTGATAGCCTGCATCCACTATCCAATGTCGATAAAATGGTGGCTGGAATTCCGTTGCAGGATGAAGATCGCTGGCCTTGGCTGGATCAGATCGGTGAACGCCTCGCCGCTGCGCATGATGGTATCGTGGTATCTTGCTCATCGTTGAAAAAGAGCTATCGCGACCGGATGCGTGCGGCTTCTGGCGGTTCGCTGATGTTTGTCTTTCTTGATGGTAGTTTTGACGTTTTACATCAGCATATGGGGCAAAGGTCTGGCCACTTCATGCCGGTTAAAATGCTTGAAAGCCAGCTTGCAACGCTTGAAAGTCCGGTTGGTGAAGTTTTGGTTTTCCGTGCAGATGTTGCTGACCCAATCGAGAAAATCGTTGCGGAAAGTCTCGACTGGGTTCGTTCTCTAAAGGACGAGCTATTGTAAAGGCCAGAAGAACATCAGTGCAGGTACAGTCACGAGTGCGATGATGATCGACAGGGGCAGTCCAAGCCTTGGATAGTCGCTGAACTTATAGCCCCCCGGTCCCATCACCAGCGTATTGCATTGATGCCCGATTGGAGTGAGGAAATCACATCCCGCACCGATAGCTACAGCCATTAAGAAGGCTTCCGGTTTGAAGCCAAGTCCGGAGGCAAAGCTTGTGGCAATAGGTGCCATGACAAGCACGGTTGCGGCATTGTTGAGAAACGGCGTCACCATCATGGCTGTGATGAGAATAAGCGCCAGTGCGCCATATGGCGGCAATTCATGACCGATGCTGGAAAGCCATTGCGCAATGAGTTCTGTTCCGCCTGTGGTGCGCAGCGCGTCTGATACGGGTATCAGCGCTGCAAGCATGACCAGAATTGGCCCATCGATTTCGTCATAGACCTCGTTGATCGGAATAACTTTAAACAGCAGCATGGCGACCGCCGCCGCGAAGAACGCTATTGCGACCGGCACAAGACTGAAAGCGGTCGCTCCAATTGCAGCGATGAGAATGCAAAGCGGAATAAGTGCACGCCGCACATTACCGAGCATCAGCTTGCGCCGTGCAAGTGGCAACAGTTCATATTCTGTCAGAAAGCTCGATAGATTGGCTTGTCTGCCTTGCAGAACCACGACATCGCCAAAGCTTAATCGTACTTCGCTGAGCCGTTCTGAAATGCGCTGGCCGGGACGACTAACAGCCAGTAAGTTGATTTCGTAACGCGCATAAAGATCAAGCTGTTGTGCATTGAGGCCGACAAGACGGGAATTGGTTCCGATAACGGCTTCAACAGTTTCAATCTCAGTCGAGCCGCTTGTATCCGATGGATTGCGGTTTTTGGACAGCGTGAGCTTGCCCGAACTGACAACGGTATCCAGCGCCTTTGGGTCACCTTCAAGAAGCACGATATCATTTTCGGCAAGCATCGTATCGGGCAGCGGAGTGATGCGGCTGTTCTTGCGAATGATCGACGTCACCATAGCCTCGCCTTCGGCTGGCTTTATGAGGTCGCTGATGCGCTTTCCCAAAACCGAAGAATTTGCAGAAACGCTTGCTTCCGAGGCATAGTTCTTAATCTTGATGGCATCGTCCAGCGATACGCTTTCGCGCGTGCGCTGCGGCACAAGCCAATAGAACGTGACCAGATAAATAAGGCCAACAACTGCCAGAACGGCACCAACTGGGGTGAAATCGAACATCGTGAACGGTTCGCCAACCATTTCACCACGAATGCGCGACACAACGATGTTCGGTGAAGTGCCGACCTGTGTCATTAATCCACCAAGCAGCGCACCAAATGCCATCGGCATGAGAAAGGTAGAAGGCGACACATTTGATCGCCGCGCAAACTGAAAAGCGACCGGAATCATGATGGCGAGTGCGCCAACATTTTTAACAAAGGCGGATAACACTGTGACGATAGCGACAAGCACTGCAAGCTGTAATCGCACGCTATTCAGATCGGGGAGAAAACGCTGAACTGCTTCCTGCATTAGGCCCGAACGCGCCACACCAGCGCTTACGATTAGTGCGCTACCGACAATTATGACAATGTCATCGCTGAAGCCTGTAAAGGCTTGATCAAATGGGACGACGCCGACAGCGACAGCCAATAGTAGCGAACACAGAGCGACAATATCATAGCGAAATTTGCCCCAGATAAATGCCCCCATCATGAGAATAATCACTGCGAAGGACAGTATCTGCTGGTGGGTCATTCTATGCGCATTCCTCAAAAAGAGAAAAATATTCTACTGTTGTGTAGCGCATAAAATCCAAAACGAAAACGGCTAATAAAAGGGATTCATTATGTTTCGGGCGCTCAGTTTCCTGAACGCCCGACATTGAAATTAGTTGCTTACACGGCGACCGTCAGCACCAAAAATATGTATATTTTTTGCCGATGCGCCGATTTTGACAACTTCATCCACTGAATGCTCGGAGCGGCCGGGAACGCGGAAGATCAACGGCTTGCCATCAGTGAGCGAGCTATGGATATAGCTTTCTGCACCGACCAACTCGATCGCCTCAATACGAACTTCGGTATTAAAACCATCAGCTTCCGCTTCACCGTTCTCGATGATGCGAATATCTTCCGGACGTACACCGAAGGTATATTTGTCTGAAGGAAGCGTCACAGCCTTACCAGGCTGCCAGACATTGTTCTCCCCGCTTTCCAGCAGGTTCATCGATGGTGATCCGATGAAGGTCGCAACGAAGGTCGAAGCTGGCTTTTCGTAAAGCTCGATTGGTGTGCCGACTTGCTCGATATTACCGGCATTCAACACCACAAGACGATCCGCCATGGTCATGGCTTCCATCTGGTCATGTGTCACGTAAACGCTGGTTGTGCCAAGCGAGCGCTGCAGGCGCTTAATTTCAACGCGCATCTGCACACGCAATTTTGCGTCGAGGTTCGACAGTGGCTCATCGAAAAGAAATGCGGATGGTTCACGAACAATCGCACGCCCCATTGCAACGCGCTGACGCTGACCGCCGGAAAGCTGACGTGGCTTGCGATCAAGGAACTGCTCGATTTCAAGCGCTTTCGCAGCCTTTGCAATGCGGCGTTCGATTTCGTCTTTCGGTGTTTTACGATTTTTCAGGCCATAGGCGAGGTTATCGCGTACGGACATATGCGGATAAAGCGCATAGTTCTGAAACACCATTGCGATGTCGCGTTCGGCTGGTTCCACATCGTTGACAACGCGGTCACCGATGGAAATCGTGCCACCGCTAATGCCTTCAAGGCCTGCAATCATGCGCAGAAGAGTGGACTTTCCGCAGCCCGATGGGCCGACGAGAACGACGAATTCGCCGTCCTGAATATCCAGAGAAACGCCTTTGATGACTTCAACACCGCCGCCATAGCTCTTGCGGACATTATCAAGAATGATCTTGCTCATTATTTTTCCGTTTCCACGAGACCTTTGACGAACCAACGCTGCATGAGAACAACAACGAGGATCGGCGGTATAATAGCCAGAATGGCCGTTACCATGACGTAATTCCACGGTGTGGAAGCATCGGCGAAATCGACCATGCGGCGCAGGCCGATGATGATCGTGTTCATTTTCGCATCATTGGTGACGAGCAGGGGCCATAGATACTGGGTCCAGCCATAAATGAAGAGAATGACGAAGAGGGCAGCAATGTTTGTCTTCGACAGTGGCAGCAGAATATCACGCATAAAGCGGAACGGTCCTGCATTATCAATGCGTGCGGCTTCCACCAATTCGCCGGGGATGGTCAGGAAGAACTGTCGGAACAGGAACGTTGCCGTTGCAGACGCCATAAGCGGCAGTGTTAGACCTGCATAGGTATCGATCATGCCAAGATCGACAATGACCTTATAGGTTGGCAGGATACGTACCTCGACCGGCAACATCAGTGTGACGAAGATCATCCAGAAGAAAAACATGCGGAATGGAAAGCGAAAGAACACAATCGCGAATGCCGACATGAACGAGATGATGATTTTGCCAACTGCGATGAGCATTGCCACCACAAATGAGTTCCAAAGAAGACGCTCTAAGCTGACACCAACCACACGCTCGACGCCACCGAAAATGGCTTCATTGTAGTTTTCCAGCATATGCCCACCGGGAACAAGCTGGATTGGTGGCCGAAGAATGTCACCTGAAGTGAGTGTCGACGCGACAAATGTATAATAAATCGGAAAGGCAACAACGATGATCCCGATAATCAGGATCAGATGGCCTAACAGATTTGAGACTGGGCGTTTTTCTATCATGTTCGCCTCACTCACGAATAATGCACGCGCTTCTCAATGAAGCGGAACTGGAATGCGGTCAGGGCGATTACGATAATCATCAGAATAACCGACTGCGCCGAAGAGGAGCCGAGGTTAAGATTGACGAAGCCGTCGTTATAAACCTTGTAGACCAGGGTTTCGGTGGCTTTGGCTGGGCCGCCGCCGGTTACAGCATGAATGATGCCGAATGTGTCGAAGAAGGCGTAAACCGTGTTGACCACCAACAGGAAGAAGGTCGTCGGTGCCAAAAGCGGGAAAACAATCGACCAGAAACGCCGTGCACCACGTGCGCCATCAATGGCCGCAGCTTCAATCAGCGATTTTGGGATTGCCTGAAGGCCCGCAACAAAGAACAGGAAATTATAGGAAATCTGCTTCCATGCGGCAGCACCCACAATCATCGCCATTGCCTGATTGCCGTTCAGCAGCGGGTCCCATGCGAAACCTGCGCTACGCAGCATATAAGCCAGCGTACCCATGGCAGGGTTAAACATGAACAGCCAGAGCATACCGGCGACGGCAGGCGCTACAGCATAAGGCCAGATCAAAAGTGTGCGATAAAATGTCTTGCCGCGAATAACTTTGTCGGCAGCGGTTGCAAGCAACAAGGCTGCACCCATCGCAACGAATGCGGTCAAGAGATTGAAAACGATCGTCACTTGAACAGAATGAAGGTAATTTGGATCAGAC
>Ga0308157_10007548_pt1 | contig 12641 bp, 11 predicted proteins | sample PhyBR1_FD_201035 | JGI IMG/M metagenome (GOLD analysis project Ga0308157, IMG submission 201035) | Phyllosphere microbial communities from UC Gill Tract Community Farm, Albany, California, United States - DLSLB.R1 | ecosystem: Host-associated > Plants > Phyllosphere > Unclassified | place: USA...
ATCTCTGGAAGAGGGAATCGAGTACCGCAGGTTGGTGGAAGTGAAGCTGAATGCCTTGGGCGTGCAACCCCAACTCGTGGCATCGGCCTCTGCGGCGGGAGAAGCCAAATGAGTCGGGTTTTGATGCGTTTTTCAACTACCAGCTTGAGTGCGCCGCGTGCTTTGGCGGTTGCTGCAGCAATCGCCTGCTCGCTTTTAACCGGTTGCTCCCTCTGGAGCGGTCCGTCAAAACCCAAGCCGGCCGAATTGGGCGCGAATGTGCCAGTGCTTGGTGTGCGCCAGGCGTGGACATCCAAGGTTGGCAATATTGGTCGGTTGCCATTGGACGTTCATGTGAATGGCAGTACGGTGACTCTGGCGTCAGCGGATGGTGTCGTCGCTGCAGTGGATGCGCGCACCGGCGGTGATGTCTGGCGCACGAGTCTGGGAACTCCTTTGTCTGCCGGAGTCGGTAGCGACGGTAAATGGGCTGCAGTGGTCTCGGTCGACAACCAGTTGATCGCCTTGTCCGACGGTCGCGAAATCTGGCGCAAGCCGCTCTCGGCGCAGGCTTACACAGCGCCTTTGGTGGCGGGAAACCGAATATTCGTACTGGCTGCAGATCGTTCTGTCTCCGCTTTCGATGCCGCAACGGGACTTCGGTTGTGGAATCAGCCTCGCCCAGGTGAACCGCTGGTGTTGCGCCAGTCAGGGGTGTTGACGGCAGTGGGCGATACCCTGGTGGCAGGCTTGTCGGGACGGATGGTGGGTTTCAATCCCGACAATGGAACAGTTCGGTGGGAGGCACCACTGGCCAGTCCTAGAGGAACCAACGATGTCGAGCGCCTGGTCGAATTGGTAGGGCGCACGAGCCGCGAGGGTGAGAATGTTTGCGCCCGCGCTTTCGTATCGACTGTGGGCTGCGTGAACACGGTCCGCGGCTCTGTGGCATGGACGCAGCCGGCCAACGGAACCGAGGGCATCCATGGCGATGACACGACCATTTTTGGTACTGAAAGCAATGGAGTGGTTATGGCCTGGCGCCGTACCGACGGCTCTCGTGCCTGGTCGTCGGACCGCTTGCAATACCGCAGGTTGACGGCGCCGTTGCTGCTGGGCCGCTCTGTCGCCGTGGGCGACGATACTGGCTTGGTCCACTTGCTTTCACGAGAGGACGGGGCTCCGTTGAATCGCATGGCGACTGACGGTTCTGGTATTGCTGCAGCCCCTGTGGCTGCGGGAGATACCTTGGTGGTCGTAACGCGCAATGGCGGCGTGTACGGCTTCCGTCCGGATTAATGGGTCGATCTGGATGAAACCTGTCATTGCTTTGGTTGGCCGCCCGAATGTGGGCAAGTCCACGCTCTTCAACCGGCTCACGAAATCGAGAGATGCGATCGTTGCCGACTTCGCCGGATTGACGCGGGATCGGCACTACGGAAACGGGAAACAGGGTAAGCACGAGTACATCGTGATCGACACTGGAGGGTTTGAGCCGGATGCCGCTAGCGGGATTTACCGCGAAATGGCCAAACAGACGCAACAAGCAGTCGCTGAGGCCGACGTTGTCATATTTGTGGTCGACGCCCGAGCAGGGCTCTCTGCACAGGACCACGACATCGCCAATTACTTGCGGCGTCTAGGCAAGCCTTGCCTTCTGGTCGGCAATAAAGCCGAAGGAATGCGTGAAGGCGTGCAGTTGGTCGAGTTCTACGAGTTGGGGCTCGGTGAGATTTACCCCATTTCGGCGGCACACGGACAGGGTATTCGCAGCTTGGTCGAATTGGCGTTGGAGCCGCTGAACCTGCCCGATCCCGACGAAGATGCTGATGCCGAAGACAAGAGCGTCATCAAATTGGCAGTCGCTGGACGGCCCAATGTCGGCAAGTCCACGCTCATCAACACTTGGCTGGGTGAAGAGCGCCTCGTAGCGTTCGACATGCCGGGAACTACGCGTGACGCCATCTCTGTGCCGTTTGAACGCAATGGTCAGCGCTTCGAATTGGTCGACACGGCAGGTCTGCGCCGCAAAGGCAAAGTATTTGAAGCCATCGAGAAGTTCTCGGTGGTCAAGACGCTGCAGGCCATTGAATCCGCCAATGTCGTATTGCTTCTCTTGGATGCCACGCAAGGCGTGACCGATCAAGATGCGCACATTGCGGGGTACATCCTTGAAAGCGGCCGTGCTGTTGTCTTGGCGATCAATAAATGGGACGCTATTGATGACTACGGACGTCAGCTGTTGGAGCGCTCTATCGAAACGCGCTTGTCGTTCCTTAAATTTGCGTCCCTGCACTTCATTTCCGCAAAAAAACGCCAAGGCTTGGGGCCTCTTTGGAGCTCTATCGTTCAAGCGCACAAAGCGGCAATGTGCAAAATGTCTACGCCTGTGTTGACACGATTGCTGCTGGAAGCGGTTCAGTTCCAGACGCCAAAGCGTTCGGGCATGTTCAGGCCCAAATTGCGGTACGCGCACCAGGGGGGCATGAATCCTCCTGTCATCGTGATCCATGGCAATTCCCTGGAGCACGTCACGGAATCGTACAAGCGGTTCCTGGAAGGTCGGTTCCGCAAGGAGTTCGATCTGGTTGGAACGCCTCTTCGCATCGAACTGAAGACGTCTCACAATCCCTTTTCGGACAAGAGCGATCACTAGCCTGCCTTGGCAGGGCTTTCCTGGGTTTTATGTCGGTACCACTGCAGCCTGTGGTAAGGTGCAGCTTTACAACAATATTCCTGAACACGGAGAATATCGTGAGCAACAAAGGCCAACTTCTTCAAGATCCGTTCCTGAACGCGCTTCGTCGCGAGCATGTACCCGTATCGATTTATCTCGTAAACGGCATCAAGCTTCAGGGGCAAATTGAGTCCTTCGACCAGTACGTGGTTCTCTTGCGCAACACGGTCACTCAGATGGTCTACAAACACGCCATCTCTACTATTGTTCCAGGCCGTGCGGTCAATTTTTCTACAGCTGAAGCCCCAGAAGCTGAGGCCGGCAATTCTTGATCACGGGTGAAGTGCCTTTTGGGCATGTTCATTACATGCCATTAGGCAGCCTGTCTTGAGAACGCATGATACGGCCGGGCTGCCTGCAACACCTGTGATCTTGGTGGGTGTTGATTTTGGATTGCCGCATTTCGATGCAGAGTTGGAAGAACTCGGTTTGCTTGCGCAGAGTGCTGGGTTAAACCCCGTTGCTCGAATCACTTGCAAACGCAAGGCTCCGGACGCTGCTCTGTTCGTGGGGAGCGGTAAGGCTGATGAAATCCGTACTCTGGCGCAAATGCACCATGCAGTCGAGGTTTTGTTCGACCAAGCCTTAAGTCCCGCTCAGCAGCGCAACTTAGAGCGGCATTTGGATTTGCCCGTCAACGACCGCACACTTCTAATTCTTGAAATTTTCGCGCAACGCGCGAGAAGTCATGAAGGTAAGCTGCAGGTTGAATTGGCAAGACTGCAGTACCTGAGTACACGCCTTGTACGAAGGTGGTCTCACTTGGAGCGGCAGCGTGGCGGGATCGGTGCCCGCGGGGGGCCTGGTGAAACTCAGATCGAGCTTGACCGCCGAATGATTGGCGAGTCTATCAAGCGTACCCGTGAGAGGCTCACGAAGGTCAAGCGTCAAAGGTCCACGCAGCGAAGGCAACGCGAGCGGCGCGATACTTTCAATATCTCGTTGGTGGGATACACCAATGCCGGAAAATCTACCCTGTTCAACGCCTTGGTTAAGGCGAGGGCTTATGCTGCAGATCAGTTGTTTGCGACATTGGATACGACGACGCGGCAGCTTTATCTGGCTGAAGCGGGGAGGTCTGTTTCCCTGTCAGATACCGTAGGCTTCATCCGCGATCTTCCTCACGGATTGATCGATGCTTTTCAAGCGACGCTGCAAGAGGCTGTAGATGCGGATTTACTGCTACACGTGGTGGATGCCTCGAACCCCAATTTTCCCGAGCAAATTGCAGAGGTCCAGCGAGTTCTTGCAGAAATTGGCGCTTCCGATGTGCCGCAACTATTGGTTTTCAATAAGCTGGATATGGTGGCGTCAGAGCAGCGGCCTCTCGTTCTGCAGGACATTTACGATCTCGCCGGCACTCCCGTTCAACGATTCTTTCTGAGTGCTAGATCTGGCGAAGGTTTGGCATCTCTGCGGCAAGCTTTATCAAGCTTAGTGCCGAGGGTACAGTCATCATCCATGCCCCTAGCGGACGATGCTGAATTGCCGTCGGACGGTGTCTGATTGGGCACAATGCCGCTTCGTCCACGTATTCAGAGAAACAGAGATTTTGCGAATGAATCCTCACAGTCGTACCTCGCGCTGGGCCGCGTTGCCTGAGCGCATCCGGGGAATGTTCAATCTGAATGACCCTCGCTGGGGCCGCGGCGAAGACAAAAGCGACGGGTCTGGTTCAGAGCCTGACCGACCCTCTGCCACCCCTCCTTCAGGCAATCGGGGCCGCGACAAAAATGCCTCTGGGCAACCTCCGGATTTGGATGAACTTTGGCGTGATCTCAACCGTAAGCTGGGGGGACTGTTTGGGGGAAAGCAGGGAGGGGGACGTCCGCCTGCGGGTGGCGGTTTCCAGCCGGACATGAAGAATGCCGGTTTTGGCGTTGGACTCATCGCTGCTATCGCGGTGCTGATCTGGTTGGGTACAGGATTTTTCATCGTCCAAGAAGGACAGCAAGCCGTCATCACTCAATTCGGCAAGTACAAGAGTACGGTGAATGCTGGTTTCAACTGGCGTTTGCCTTATCCGATACAGCGCCATGAGCTAGTTTTTGTCACGCAGATCCGATCCGCCGATGTGGGGCGTGATGTCGTGATCAAGAGCACTGGCCTGCGCGAGTCGGCGATGCTGACTGAAGACGAAAATATTGTAGAAATCAAATTCGCTGTGCAATATCGTCTCAATGATGCGCGAGCGTGGTTGTTTGAGAGCAGAAATCCTGCAGATGCAGTGGTTCAGGCTGCGGAAACTGCCGTCAGGGAAATTGTTGGCAAGATGCGTATGGACACCGCTCTGGCTGAAGAGCGTGATCAGATTGCACCGAGGGTGCGCACCTTGATGCAGACAATCCTCGACCGCTATAAGGTTGGTGTTGAAGTGGTCGGCATCAACCTGCAACAAGGAGGAGTACGGCCTCCTGAGCAGGTTCAATCGGCTTTTGATGATGTTTTGAAAGCTGGTCAGGAGCGCGAGCGCGCAAAGAACGAAGCTCAAGCCTACGCCAATGATGTTATTCCCCGGGCAGTGGGCTCTGCATCCCGTCTTGCCGAGGAGGCAGCCGCCTACAAGTCGAGAATTGTTGCGCAGTCGCAAGGTGATGCTCAGCGCTTCAACTCGTTACTTGCTGAGTACCAGAAGGCACCTCAAGTGACCCGCGATCGCTTGTATATCGAATCTATGCAGCAGATCTACACCAGCGTTACCAAGGTGCTCGTGGAGTCACGGCAGGGCTCGAATCTGCTGTATTTGCCATTGGACAAGATCATGCAAGGGGTTGCGCAGGGCGGCGCATCTACTGGACCAGACGCATTGGCTCCTACCACATCCTCCGCTGTTCCTCCAGTTGGAACCGCTTCGACATTTCCTGCTGATTCCCGCGCTAGGGATTCCAGCCGTACGCGTGAGCGCGAGTCGCGCTAGGAGACCTTTGTGAATAGAGTTGGATTTATTGTTTCCACCGTATTGGTGGTGCTTGCATTGTTGAGTTCGACATTGTTTGTGGTGGACCAACGTCAGTTTGGTGTGGTGTATCAGTTGGGGCAAATCAAAGATGTGATCACCGAACCTGGGTTGAACTTCAAGATGCCGCCTCCATTCCAGAACGTGCGTTACATCGATAAGCGCTTGCTCACTCTGGACAGTACAGATACCGAGTCCATGCTCACTGCAGAGAAACAGCGCGTTGTGATCGACTGGTACGTGCGCTGGAGGATTTCTGACCCATCGGCATACATCCGCAACGTTGGTCTTGATGAGAATGCTGGGGCGTTGCAGTTGAACCGCGTTGTCCGCAATGCTTTTCAAGAAGAAGTCAACAAAAGGACTGTGAAGGAGCTTCTCTCTCTCAAACGTGACGCCCTGATGTCTGATGTCAAGCGGGAGGTCTTGGAGGTTGTCCAAGGCGGTAAGCCGTGGGGCGTTGATGTTGTTGACGTCCGCATCACCCGAGTCGACTATGTAGAAGCCATCACCGAATCGGTTTATCGGCGTATGGAGGCTGAACGTAAGCGGGTCGCGAATGAGTTGCGCTCGACCGGCGCTGCCGAAGGCGAAAAGATCCGCGCGGATGCTGATCGCCAGCGTGAAGTAGCGATTGCCAATGCGTACCGCGATGCCCAGAAGATCAAGGGTGAAGGAGATGCCGAAGCTGCTCGAATTTACGCAGAGGCCTTCGGAAGAGATCCTCAGTTTGCCCAGTTTTATCGCAGTCTTGAGGCTTACAAGGCAAGTTTCAATAAGAAGAGTGATGTGATGGTGGTTGATCCATCGACCACTGAGTTTTTCAAAGCTTTCCGCGGTGGTAGCGGTAGCAGCTCTACGATTGCTCCTCCCTCTACAGCTCGCAAGTAACATGAGTGCTTGAACGACTTTGCTTGCATAAGCAGGGAAGTTCCAACTTAAGAAGGCTGTGCTAGCGGGCGAGAGGTGCTCAGTCTCGATTGTTTGTCTTTTCAATGAGTCCCTCTTCCCTCCTTCACGTTCAATGGCTCTGTGCAAGACAGCCGTGCCGGTAGAATCGCGTTTTTAACAGCCTCCCACTTTCTCATGTCTGCCTGGGTCCTGCCGGATCACATTGCCGATGTCTTGCCCTCTGAGGCTCGGCATATCGAAGAATTGCGTCGTAGGCTGATCGACAAGGCTCAGAGCTACGGCTATGAGCTTGTGATGCCTCCCTTGATGGAGCATTTGGAGTCTTTGTTGACAGGCGCTGGAGAAGCGCTTGATCTGCAAACTTTCAAACTAGTCGATCAATTGTCGGGACGGTCGATGGGACTTCGCGCTGACATGACTCAGCAAGTCGCTCGAATTGATGCCCATCTTTTAAACCGCAAAGGGGTTACTCGGCTTTGCTATTGCGGTCCTGTTCTCCATACGAAACCAGACCGACCTCACGCCACGCGAGAGCCTCTTCAATTCGGCGCGGAGATCTATGGTCACGCGGGCATTGAGGCAGATTTGGAGGCGGCTTTGTTGGCGCTGCAATGCTTAGATGTGTCGGAGGTTCATGACATCAGTGTGGACTTGACTGATGTGCGTATCGTGCGTCGTCTTCTCGCCGGCTTGCCTCTAGATCTGCAGACCACTCGTAAAGTGAATGCCGCGCTAGCTGCAAAAGATGCCAGCGAATTGGCGCGTGTCACCCATTCATTTCCTAAGCCTTCCCGCGAAGGCTTGCAAGCGCTGCTGCAGCTATATGGTGACGTTTCCGTACTGGACGAAGCGCGCAAAGTGCTGAGTGATGTGCCAGGCGTAGAAGAAATATTGTCGAATCTGCGGCTTTTAGCGTCGCATTTATCAGAGGCCAAGGCGACCTTTGATCTTGCAGACTTGAGAGGGTATGCGTACTACAGCGGTGCTCGATTCACGATTTATGTGAAGGGGGCCAGCGATGCTGTGGTTCGTGGAGGACGGTATGACGAAGTCGGAGCTGTTTTTGGGCGTAATCGTCCAGCCGCTGGCTTTAGTCTAGACATCAAACAGCTGGTCGGCTTAGCCTCGCCCCGGGTTTTGAAGGCGGCTATTCGGGCACCTTGGCAACAAGATCCTGAGGTTAGTACCGCTATTGCAACTTTGCGGAGTCAGGGTGAGACGGTTATTTGTGTACTGCCTGGTCATGAGAGCGAAGTCGATGAATTTCGTTGTGATCGTGAATTGACCAAGGTTGCCGGCCGTTGGGTCGTACAAGCAATCTGAACCATTAGATACATTGAATCGGGTTTGAAATGAAAGCAACTAAAGGTCGAAACGTTGTCGTTGTGGGAACCCAGTGGGGTGACGAAGGTAAGGGCAAGCTGGTGGATTGGCTTACCGAGAGCGCCCAGGGGGTTGTCAGGTTTCAAGGTGGACACAATGCAGGTCATACACTAGTCATTAATGGAGTGAAAACGGCATTGCATCTGATTCCTAGCGGAATAATGCGCCCCGGGGTTAAGTGCTATATCGGCAATGGGGTTGTATTGTCAGTTGCTAAGCTCTTCGAAGAAATTGAAGGCTTGGAAAAAGCAGGCGTTGAAGTGAGATCGCGTCTGCGCGTCAGCGAAGCATGCCCACTTATTTTGCCCTTTCATGTCGCACTTGATGTGGCGCGAGAAGCAGCCAGACAGGATAAAGGTAGCGAAAAAATTGGAACGACCGGTCGTGGTATCGGACCGGCCTATGAAGACAAAATCGCTCGGCGGGCGCTTCGTGTTCAGGATTTGAAATATCCAGAGAGATTCGCCGAAAAACTGCAAGAGTTATTGTCTCTGCATAACCATGTTCTAAAAACATTTTTGGGGTCCGATAGTTTTGTGTTTGGTGAATTGCTTGCTCCTTATTTGGTTAATGGAGAAGTGCAGTTTGATAAAGTATATGACGAAGCAATGAACCATGCGAAATTGCTTCTGCCCATGATTGCTGATGTGTCGAGTGAATTGAATTTGGCGCATCAGGAGGGTTTGAATTTACTTTTTGAAGGTGCACAAGGCACGCTTCTGGATGTCGATCATGGAACTTATCCCTATGTCACATCCAGTAATTGTGTAGCTGGGAACGCCGCTGCTGGATCTGGCGTTGGCCCAGGATTGCTTCACTATATTTTAGGAATCACAAAGGCTTACTGTACACGTGTTGGAGGGGGCCCATTTCCCACGGAACTGGATTGGGAGGTCCCGAATACACCGGGCTATCACATGAGTACGGTTGGTGCTGAGAAGGGCGTTACTACTGGTCGCAGCAGACGCTGCGGCTGGTTTGACGCAGCTTTACTAAAGCGGAGCGCGCAGGTCAATGGATTGTCTGGACTTTGCATAACAAAGCTTGACGTACTGGATGGCCTTTCAGAATTGCTCCTGTGTACGGGATATGAACTCGATGGCGCAAAAATTGATATTCTGCCAATGGGGGCTGAAGAGATTGCTCGATGCGTTCCAATCTATGAATCAATCCCAGGATGGTCTGATACTACGGTTGGTATAACAAGTTATGAAAAATTGCCAATCAACGCAAGAAAATATTTAGAGCGAATTGAAGAAGTGACTGGGGTTCCGATAGCTATGATTTCAACTAGCCCTGATCGTGATCACACGATAACCATAAGGCATCCTTATTTGGCGTAGATTTTTACGTTTCTTTTTGTGGGGCGTTGTTTGGTATCAGGAGCTTTGTATGCTGACGGAAGACGGTAAACATTTATATGTGAGTTATGATGAGTATCATAGTCTCATTGAGAAGCTGGCCCTGAAAATCCATCAGTCAGGTTGGGAATTTGATACTATTCTTTGCTTGGCTCGTGGAGGGTTGCGTCCGGGAGATATTCTAAGCAGAATTTTTGGTAAGCCGCTTGCAATAATGTCGACTAGTTCCTACCGGGCAGAGGCAGGGACGGTGCAGGGGCATTTGGATATAGCTCGATTTATTACTACTCCAAAGGGAGAGATTGCTGGGAGGGTGCTTTTGGTCGATGATTTGGCGGATTCCGGTCATACACTAAATGCTGTTATTTCGTTGTTGAAGAGTCAATACGCCCCTATCACGGAATTGCGTAGTGCTGTAATTTGGACAAAAGCAATTTCCCAATTCACGTGTGATTATTCTGTTGAATTCTTGGCTACGAATCCTTGGATTCATCAGCCTTTTGAAGGCTATGACAACTTGAGTCCTGAGAAATTAATGGATAAGTGGCGTTTGTAGTTTGCTATTGTCTAGGTTCAAAAAAGTGCAGCGACGCTCGTTCAAAGGGCTGCTGTTAGCTTGTTCGGGATCCATGCACTAGCAGACGGGGTAAGTATTGCAAGTCTGCGTCAGCACCGCTTCGGCATCTGAGTGATCACACTTCAGTGTTGCTCTTGCCTTAAAGGGCGGTTAACTTCCCGCTTTAGGCAGCACTCGGGCGACTGCTTGCAGTATGAGTATGGCAAGACTGGGAAATTGCAAGTCGCTCAGTACGTCGGGCAGATGCTAGTAGTCTCGCGATACTCGGTGAAATCTCGCCAACCACCCCAAGCTTCGCGCAACAACCCCGCGCCGAAGCAGCAGTGCGGATCCCTTTTTGCCGGGCAGCTTACGATTTGCGGGTCAATTCCGCTGCTCTTGGCTGCTTTTCGCGCTTGCTCTCGTTATAGCCTTGGTCTATTGAGGCCGTCTCCATCTAATGGCCCGTAGTCTGTTGTATTACTTTTACAAAGCGGTCGCGCTAAGCTCGCTTCAGCTCATCGGCTGAAGTGGTGTGCATTGCAAGAAGATAGCCCGCGTTATCAACTGCCATGCGGACCTTGCTGTGCTTGCGCTTCTAGCCTTCACAGCTTGCGCGTGGCCATTTTCGAAACTCGATCAACGTACGGCCATCCGTCATCACGGAACTGGGCTGGCCTTGACGTCTCGAGCCACGCGAATGATGGTGCGCAAGTCTGGCGCCATCTCGAAGAAATTCTCATCCGGCCCAGCGACGTCTTTGCTGTAGACCGCCTCCCACCATGACAGGTCATGGGTAGCAAGCGCCGCTGCGCTTCTGGCCGAACCGGCCAGCGCAATGCGTCGAAGACTTCGCGCAGTACTCTATTCGTCATCGCTGAAATTTGTAGGGTAGGGCTTGCGGGCATCGTGAACTCTACCTGCGACGACATCTTCAAACGTGGAAATTCATAACATGCTCTATGACAGCTCGATAAACCGTTCCTAGCGTGCTCGGCGAACTGACAAGCTAGTGTGGGAGTCTGAGCTATGAAGTAAGCCGACAGTTGTCTGAATCTGACAACGACACAGTGCACGCGCAAATGCGAGTCCAGACAGAGATAGAGCGCGGCGTGCCATGGACGGCGCTGGTTAACCTGATTACGCCGTACGCTCGGGAGGTCGACTTGGACGGCCCCCTTTGCTGTGGAACGATGCTGCGAACCACTTTATTCAGCGGCAGTGGTCCATGTTGAGCGATCAGGCGATGGAGGAGGCACTGCACGATATGCCGCTGCTCTGTGAATTTGCATGAGATGACTATTCCGCGGTTCCGCCGGCTGGAGGAAGAGCACAAGCTAGCCCCGTAGATACTGGCTGTGTTTAACGAACTGTTGGTGGCCAAGAGCTTGTTCCTACATGCGGCACCGTAGTCGATATCATGCTGACGGTAGTGGGCTGCTGCCGGTTTCAAAGACACCTTGTTAAGGTGTGAAATGAAACCGGAGGTGGTTCATGGGAACGAGAAGGCAATTCAGCCGAGAGTTCAAGCTTGAGGCTGTCAAGCTGGTGAAGGAACGAGGCGTGTGGGTGGCGCAGGCTGCACGCGACCTCGATGTGCACGAGAACGTGCTGCGCAAATGGGTACGTGAGGCGACTGCGGACCCGCAGCAGGCGTTCCCTGGTCAGGGCGTGATGAATCCCGAACAGGCTGAGCTGGAGCGTTTGAGGAAGGAGAACGCCAAGCTGCGCATGGAGCGTGACCTGTCGAAAAAAGCGGCCTACTTCGCCAAGGAGTCGACGAGAAGTTCGGCTTCGTTGCGAAACACCGAGGAACGTGGCCGTTGGCAATGATGTGCGAGGCGCTCGGTGTCTCGCGAAGCGGCTTCTATGCGTGGCGCAGCAGGCCCCGAAGCCAACGCAGTCTGGAAGACGAGTTGCTCGGAACCAGGTGCGCCAGAGCTTCCTGGGCAGCGACCGCACCTATGGCGCCCGGCGCGTGTGGCATGACGTGCTGGCACTGGGTCAAAGATGCGGATTGCATCGCGTTGAACGGCTCATGCGTGAACAGGCCCTGCGTGCGAGGCCACGACACCGAGGCTTGCCGCAAGACCGAGGCCAGCGTAGCGCTATCGCCGACAACGTGTTGGACCGCCAGCTCCAGGCTGATGCGCCCAACCAGAAGTGGGTGGCCGACTTCACGTACATCTGGACGGCCGAGGGCTGGCTGTATGCCGCTGCGGTGCTCGACCTGTACTCACGTCGCATCGTGGCTGGTCGATGCAGGACAGCATGACCTCGTAACTCGTGGCCGATGCGTTGATGATGGCCGTGTGGCGCCGGGGCAAGCCGGTCGCGTTGCTGCATCACTCTGACCAAGGAAGCCAATACATCAGCGAGCACTTCCAGGAGCTGCTCAAGGAGCAAGGCATCACCTGCAGCATGAGTCGCGCGGGCGAGGTCTGTGTTCGCCTACATAGAGCGGTTCTACAACCAGACGCGTCGTCATTCGACGCTCGGCTACGTCAGTCCGATAGAGTTCGAAAAAGCTCCAAAAAGCTTAGGTCGGAGTCCACAAAACCGGCAGCAGCCCACAGCGCCCAGTTCGACCATGAGCGCCTTTGGTGGGCTTGATCCAGAGATGATGCAAATTTCTGTCATCAAATTCCTACGGGTGGCGGATTTGTGGTCTATACTAGCGGGCTTGGCAGGAGGGAAGGGCGATGCGAGTTGCCTGGAGGGTCTGACAAAAAGGTTGGTTTTGAGTTGTGGCCGGGT
>Ga0308157_10007550_pt1 | contig 12637 bp, 9 predicted proteins | sample PhyBR1_FD_201035 | JGI IMG/M metagenome (GOLD analysis project Ga0308157, IMG submission 201035) | Phyllosphere microbial communities from UC Gill Tract Community Farm, Albany, California, United States - DLSLB.R1 | ecosystem: Host-associated > Plants > Phyllosphere > Unclassified | place: USA...
ATTTCAGCTGGCAGATGTCGAGCACATTCATGTCGGTGTAGTCGAGGTTCTCGCCGCCCATGGCCCAGATGAAGGCGTAATTGGCGGTGCCTGACCCCATGTGGATTGACCATGGCGGCGACAATACGGCTTGCTCGTTCTCGACCACGATGTGACGCGCGGCGTCGGGCTGGCCCATGAAATGGAAGATGCGCTGATCCGGCGCCACGTTGAAGTAGAAGTACACCTCCGAGCGGCGCTCGTGCAGGTGGGGCGGCATGGTGTTCCACACGCTGCCGGTCTTCAGTTCGGTGAGGCCCAGCAGCAGCTGTGCCGACTGGCACACGCCGGGTATCACGTACTGATAGATGGTGCGTGCGTTGGCGGTTTCCAGGCTGCCGCGCTCCAGCGGCACAGCGGTGGCATGGTCTATCTTCTTCAGTTCATAGCGGGCGTGCGCCGGCGTCGAGGCGAGGTAGTAGCGGGCCGGATTGGTTGCGTCGTTCGAGCTGAATTCCACCGACTGGCAGCCCATTGGCACATACAGGCCGTCACGCGCTGCCAGTGCGGTGACAATCCCATCGACCGTCACGCGGCCGCTGCCTGCGCCGACGTTGATGATGCCCAGTTCGCGCCGCGCCAGGAAGGGCGCGGCGCCGTCGCCTGGCGTAGCTGGCTGCGGCGGCAAGGCCAGCGCGGTATCCAGCGGCAGCGCGCCGCCGATGATGAAACGTTCGTCGTGACTGTAGTTCAGCGCGATGGCCCCAGGGCGGAAAAGATCGGCGATCAGGTAGCGCTGGCGCAGGTCTTCATTGCTGGCCTGCGCCATCATGTCCGGATGGGTGGCGTAGTAGGTCTTGTCAAACATGGTGCTTGTCTCCTGCATGTTCATAAATTTGTTATCGATCACATTCTAGCAGAAGTTTTTTGAGAAATGCAAAGCACATTCGTAACCGGCGATCCGGCCTAGGCACCTACATAGCGGGCGATGTAGCAAAACTTCAGGTTTTTTTGCGGAGAATGGCCATCTGCGGTAGGATGACGAAAATTTGATCGATAACATGAGCTAGCAAAATGCCACGTGCCCCAAAGAGCCCAGCCGCCAAAGAAGAGCCGGTGCGTCCCGCCACCAACGTCACCCTGTACGATGTCGCCGAGCGCGCCCGCGTATCAGGCATGACAGTGTCGCGCGTCATCAACGGCAATGCCCACGTCAGCGAGAAGACGCGCGAGAAGGTGATGAAGGCGATCGGGGAACTGGGTTACACGGTCAACGTGGCGGCGCGCGCGGCCCGCGTCGGCACGCTGCGTGTGGGTTTGCTCTACAGTAATCCGAGCGCGGCCTTCCTCAGCGCCTTCCTGGTTGGTGCCATGGGACAGTGCAACCGCAGCGGCGCGGAGCTGATCCTCGAACACTGCGAAGACCTGAAGACCCAGCGCAAGGCCATCGAGCGGCTGATCGCCATGGGCGCCGACGGCATCCTGGTGCCGCCGCCGCTGTGCGACTCACGTTCGGCGCTGAAGCACCTGAAGGAAATCGGCATGCCGACCGTGGCGGTGGCCACCGCCAAGCCGTCGCCGCAGGCTTCGGCCGTGCGCATCGACGACTATGATGGCGCGCGTTCGATGACCAAATACCTGCTGTCGGCCGGCCACAAGGACATCGCCTTCATCAAGGGCGATCCGGAGCACACGCCGGCGCAACTGCGCTACCAGGCGTTTATCGATACTATGCGCGAGGAAGGCTTGCCGGTGCCGGCCGAGCGCATCGCGCAGGGGATGTTCACCTACCGTTCCGGCCTGGTGGCGGCGCGTGAGCTACTGTCGCAGAAAGTGCGGCCGACAGCGATCTTTGCCAGTAACGACGATATGGCGGCGGCGGCGATCGCGGTGGCGCATGGCATGCATTTGCAGGTGCCGGAAGATATCGCCATCGCCGGTTTCGATGATACGCCGGTGGCAGTGACGGTGTGGCCGGAACTGACCACCATTCACCAGCCGATTGGCGACATGGGCCGCGCTGCGGTCGAGATGATCGTCGATCATGTGCGCGAGCGCCGCGCCGGCCATGAGGTGGTGCCGCGCCACCAGCTGATGCCGTACACGCTGGAAGTGCGCGAGTCGACCGCGCCGGCAGAGGGCTAAGCCGGCTCAGTCGCGAGGTGCCGCAGTTCCTCGTAGCGTTCCAGGAACAGGCGGTAGGCCTGCTCCGGCCCGACCGGTACGATGCGTTCGGCGGCTGGCGGCGGCAAATGTCCCCATTCCATCCATGCCGGCGGCAGCAGGTCGCGCAGTTCGGTGGCCATGCAGACCAGGTCTGCGTGCTTGATCTCAGGGAGGTCGTCCTGGAAGCCGAAGCGGCGGCGTAGCGCTTCCTTCACCGGGTGCACGCGCTGCTTGACGTAGGCGCGGCCCAGCATGACCTTCACCGGTGATGGCCAGTCGCCGAGGAATTCTTCACAGTCGTGCATCAGCGCCGCGTAAGCCAGCTCTGGTCGCACAATCCTTGACACCATGATGCAGTGCTCCGCCACCGAATACCACGGCCGCGCGGCGCCACCCCAGCGCGGCTGCGACGACAGGCATAGCGCGATGTCGCTGATCGGCATGCCGCTGGCGTCCGGCGTCATCAGGTCGAGTACAAAACCGGAAGGCAGCAGGATGGCGGTGCGGCCGTCGGGCTTGTGGGTGGGATGGTCCATGCGTGGCATTCTACACCGGGCAGGTCGATTTATTTTTGGCAACAGTGCTGGAACTGAAATACACTAAGAGGATTCTCCACTTCTTCTTTGTGAGGCCATGGCGACCAGACCTTCGTATATCTATCAGGGTGGCTCGGTGATGATGCATTCACCGCTGCAGTTGAAAAACTCCGATATGTACGGCTTTTTCGTCAAGGGCGAGACGGCCAGGCTGCAGGCGACAATCGACGCCACGCTGAATGCGGTGGCTGGCGCGCGCATGACCTTCAAGGCGATCTCGCCGTATGTGCTGATGACGTTCACGCAGGTGAACCATGCCGATTCGGCGGCGCCGGTCGATCATGCCAAGGGCTGGATCACCGAGGTCGACATCGTCACCTGGATCATGGTGGGGGCGATGGATGACGAGGGCGAGCTGGCCCATATCTATTACTACCCTGCGCATATCTTTGTCGACGATGCGATGGCGCTGATTAACGGGCGTGAGCTGTTCGGCTATCCAAAGTATTTATGCGAGCATGAGATTTCGGAAAAGCGCTGCGCCTTGTCGGCCAAGGGCTTCCATCCGTTCGGGCCGGACACCAGGATCGCCATGCATCCGCTGCTGGAGGTGAATGCGACTCACCAGTCGGGCGAGGAAACGCCGCTGGAAAACTGGGTGGACCTGATCGAGGAGGCGATCAAGCTGTTCCTGTCGATTCCCGATTTCTTCAATATGGATGTCGCTGGATGGAAGGATATCCTGTCCCTGCTGCGCAATCCGCGTATTGACCAGATCTTCCTCAAGCAGTTCCCGGACAGCGCTGGCCTCAAGGCGGTGTACCAGGCCATCCTGGCGGCGCCGGCCACCATCGAGAAAATCCATGGTGGCAAGCTGCTGGCTTATGAGTATGAGGCGGTGCTGCACGCCTTCGACAGCTTCCCGCTGAACGAGACGCTGGGCCTGAAGCTGGGACCGCAGCAGGCCATCCTGCCGTATTACCTGAACTTCGATTTCACCGCGCAGCCGGGCGAGGAGCTGGTCGACAATTCGGCGATCTCCCCGCAGAAGATCGCGGTGCTTGGCGGCGGCGTCAGCGCCATGACCACGGCTTATTATCTGACCGAGCAGCCGGGCTGGCAGAATAACTACGATATCACCGTCTACCAGCAGGGCTGGCGCCTGGGCGGCAAAGGCGCCAGCGGGCGCAATGCCAAACTGGGACAGCGCATCGAGGAACACGGCCTGCATATCTGGTTCGGCTTCTATTCGAATGCGTTCAAGATGATCAAGGAGGCGTATGCGAGCCTGGACCGGCCAGCCGGCTCGCCGCTGGCGACCTGGCGCGACGCTTTCAAGCAGCATGATTACGTGGCCTTGTCCGAGCTGGTCGGCGACCAGTGGCATAACTGGTCCATCGTGTTCCCGACCTTGCCGGGTGAGCCGGGCGAGGGCGACCAGAAGATCACGCTGTGGCAGATGGCGGTGGCGATGGTCGGCTGGATCGAGCAGTGGATACGCAGCCTGGATAAGCTGACCAAGGAAATGGCGCTGCCGCCGCATCCGCATCACACGGGCGTCATTCCGGACTGGCTGTATCACCTGGCGGAGGGCGTAACCTCGTCGGTGGAGGAGCTGATTGATGATGTGTCGCTGCTGGCTGGTGCGCTGACTGGCATGGTGTTCAATATGGCGGAGGATGCGGACGAGGGCCAGCACCTGGCGCTGGCCGGCGCCATGGCGGGCGTGCGCGGCAAGCTGCATGCGCGTTACGATAAGTTGATCGCCCGCGCCGAGGGCGATGTGGCGGACGATGTGCGCCGCCTGTTCATTTGCCTGGATCTGGGCATTACGGTGATGAAGGGCGTGTTTGCGGATGGCGTTATCAAGCATGGCTTTGATGTCATCAATGACCTCGACTTTCGTGACTGGCTGCGCAAGCACGGTGGCGACGAGCAGTTGTGTGTGCAGTCGGCGCCGGTGCGCGGCTTCTATGATCTGATCTTTGCTTACGAGGACGGCGATTTCGACAAGCCGAACGCGGAGGCGGGCACCATGCTGCGGGCGATGGCGCGCATTGGGCTGGCCTACAAGGGCGGCATCATGTTCAAGATGCAGGCGGGGATGGGCGATACCATCTTTACGCCGATGTATCAGGCGTTGTTGAAGCGCGGCGTGAAGTTCAAGTTTTTCCACAAGGTGGAGGAACTGGTGCCGGACGGTGCGCAGATCGGCAGTATCCGCATGACGCAACAGGTGCAGCTGGCCGGTGCGGATTATGATCCGCTGGTGCCGGTGAAGGGGCTGGATTGCTGGCCGAGCGAGCCGCTGTATGGTCAGATTGATGCGGCGCAGGCGGCGCTGCTGCAGGAGAAGGGCATCAATCTGGAGTCGCATTGGACGGATTGGCCGGAGGTGTATCGCGAGGCGTTCGGCAAGGAGTTGCCGCAGCTGACGTTGAAGCGTGGTGTCGATTTCGATCAGGTGGTGTTCGGCATTTCGATTGGTTCGCTGCCGGTATTGTGCCCACAGTTGCTGGCGCAAAGCCCGGCGCTGCTGGCGACTTCCGAGAAGGTGAAGACGGTGGCAACGCAGGCTTACCAAGTCTGGCTGGACAAGGATCTGACGCAGATGGGCTGGGCCTATCAGCCGGATGGCCAGCAGCCGGTGCTGAGTGGCTTCACCGAGCCTTACGATACCTGGGCGCCGATGGATCAGTTGCTGGTGCGCGAGGACTGGCCGGCGCCGCTGGACCCGCGCAATGTGTCGTACTTCTGTAGCGCGCTGCCGGTGGCGAGTTATCCGCCGGTCAGCGATCATGATTTCCCGCGCAGGATGACTGAGGTGGCGAAGCAGGGGGCGATCAATCAGTTGAGCAAGGAGATTGCGTCACTCTGGTCGGCGGCCGGGCCTGCGGGGGCGTTTCCGTGGAACTGGCTGGTGGATGGCAGTGAGGCTACTGGCGTGCAGCGCTTTGATGCGCAGTATTGGCGTGCCAATGTCGATCCGTCCGAGCGGTATGTGATGTCAGTGGCGGGCAGCACGCGTTACCGGCTGCGTACCGATCAATCGGGCTTCTCTAACCTGTTCCTGACTGGTGATTGGATCAAGACCGGTATCAACGCCGGTTGCGTGGAGGCGGCGGTGATGGCGGGCATGCAGACCTCGCGCGCGATCAGCGGGTATCCGGTGGTGATCGAAGGCGAGACCGACTTTTAAAGCTGCTTGTAGAGGAAGGTGGTGCCGCAGAAGGCGCCGTCAGGCATCAGGGCGTAATTCGGCACCATACCCGCGATCTGCCAGCCGGCGCGCTGATACAGGCGTTCGGCGTCGCTGCCGGTGACGGTGTCCAGTACCAGTACGGTCTTGCCCTCGTCGCGGGCGGTCTGGTCGACGGCGGCCAGCAGCATCGCGGCGACGCCTTGCCGGCGGGCGTCGCGGTGGACCAGCATCTTGGCGATGTCGGCGCGGTGCGGCTGGTTGTCCGGCAGGGCGGTGATCAGCTGAACGGTGCCGATGATGCGGCCGATGGCGGTTTCGGCCACCAGCAGCACGCGCTCCTGGCGGGCGGCGCCGGCAAGCACGCCGCGCCAGAACGTCAGCGCCTTGTCGCGTGACAGCGGCAGCATGAAGCTGACCGACGCGCCGCCCTCGACGCAATCGATAAGCACATCCGCCAGCGCCTCCGCCAAAGCAGACTCGCGCAAGCGCGCTTCATCCGCACCCACACGCCGCACCGCGATCACCGGCCGCACAGTTCCGCCATCCGCGTGGCCGGCCTCGACCACCGGCCGCACAGTTCCGCCATCCGCATGGTCGGCCGCTATGGCTGGCCGCGCCGCTTCCTCGGCAGTCGGCCCGGCCGCGACTGTCGGTCGCGCGACCTCCGCAGCCGTGGTGCTCCGCTGGCGGGCGATCATGCTGCTCTCCGGCCGGTTGGCTGTGTGGTCAGGGCGACGAGATAGCGGGCTGGCTTGGTGGTGGGATTGTGGTAGACGATGTGGCGGTCGAGCCGCATGGCTAGCGTGTCGCCAGCCTCCAGCCGCCATTGCTGCTCGCCGACGCTGATCTGCATGGCGCCATCGATCATCCATACCTGCTGGTGGATGTCGGCGTCGTGCGGCACGCTGTCGTAGGCGACGCGCTGGCCGGCTGGGAATATGACATCCACCAGTTGTAGCGGCGACGGCGCTGCCGGTGACAGCGCGCGGCGCATGTAGCCGGAGCCGGGATCGGTCCATACCGGCTGCTCGGCCACGCGCGCTACTGGCGATGGTTCGGGCACGTCACCGTCAGCCTTGTCCTCAAATAGCGCGGCCAGCGCTACGCCCAGCGCACTGGCCAGCTTGTCCAGCACCGCAGCTGTCGGGCTGCTTTCACCACGCTCGATGAGCGAAATGGTGGAACGGCTTACGCCGCTGCGGCTTGCCAGCGCGTCCAGTGACAAGCCATGGGCGTCGCGTAACTCCCGCACGCGGCGGGCGATTAAAAGATTGATATCCATGGATTTCCATTTTACAGGAAATCCATGTCCAGTAAACTGGAATGTTAGCCGCGACCGGAACGGTTGTTGTCGGTGCCAGTGTCGGCGCGCGCACCGGCAGTGCGATCACGGTGGGTAGCCGTCTTGGCGGCAGATGATGCGCTCTGCTGGTTGCCGTGCGGCGTATCGTTGCCAGGATGGCCGGTGGCGTGGTTGCCACTCTCCGACATGCCCTGGGTTTTCGGATCGTAGTCGTCCTTCGGCATATTGGCGCCGGGCTTGAAGCCACGTGGGTCTGGTTTGTTAGGTTGGCTCATGATGCATCTCCTTTTTGAAAACACAGATATATGCTAAGCCCGTCCGGCCTTAGCTGGAGTAGGTGCACACGCCGTTGGCCTGTAGGAGCGTGCGTCAGCGCACGGAGGTCGACTCGACGGCGTGCCAAGCTCCGTGCATAGAGGAGGCCACCATGGCAGAAGTCAGAAAAGGACAGGCGCCGCAGCCGCTGGAGCGCCAGGAATTTCATATGCAGTTCATGCGGTCTTTCAAGGACCCGAAATTTGAGGCAGTGCACGACGCGCTGGCGCAGGTGGAGGAAATCGCCTGGCAAAACTACCACGAGGGCCGCAAGGCGCCGGTGACGCAGAAGGCCGGTAGCGAATTCGCTGATCCGGACTATGACTTGTCGGTGGAGTGGAAGGAAACGCGCGATCGTCTGCTGGCGGCGGAGCGACGGCAGCGGGATCCAAAGACGCGTTCCCGCGTGCTGCTGATTAATGGCGCCGCGCGCAACGATGGCACATGTCCGGGCGAAATTTCAAAAACTTATCGCATGACGCTGTGGGCACAGGAGGTGTTGCAGGCAGCCGGCATCGAGACGGATGTGCTGGACCTCAGCCTGCTGACTTCCAGCTACGACTTGCACATCCATCCCTGCAAGGGCTGTGTGTCGACCGCCATGCCGCTCTGCCACTGGCCGTGCAGCTGCTATCCGAACCACGCCGAGCGCCAGACCAATGACTGGATGGCGGAGATTTACGAGAAGTGGGTAGCGGCGCACGGCGTCATCATCCTCACACCGACCTATTGGTATCAGGCGCCGTCCGTGCTGAAGCTGATGATCGACCGGCTGGTGTGCGCCGATGGCGGCAATCCCGATCCCACCAGCACCCACGGCAAGAAGGCCAATGAGGCCAAGGACATCGAGCTTCAAGGCTGGGACTATCCCAAGCACCTGGCTGGCCGCGCGTATGGGCTGGTGGTGCATGGCGACGTCGCTGGCATAGAAAGCCTGCGCCGCAACCTGGCCGACTGGCTGGACTGGATGGGTTTGATCGACGCCGGCCAGCAGTCGGCGCTGGATCGTTACGTCGGCTATTACGAATCCTATGCCGACAGCCATGCTACGCTGGACCAGGACGAGAAGTTCCAGCAGGAGGTGCGCAACGTGGCGCACGCGGTAGCGGCTGCGGTACAGCAGTTGCGCATGGGGCGGCTCGTCAAGCCGGATGCGGCGGTACGGCCGGCGCGGCCGAAGTAGAAGTAGATCCCGGCCTAGCGCTTGCGCGCCAGCGTCACGCCGTCGCTGATCGGCAGCATCGAGAGGTCGATGCGCTGATCCTCGCGCAGCTTGATGTTGAGTGCCTGCAGCGCGGCGGTATCGTCGCTGTCGGCGCGCTCAAGCACTTTACCGTCGCGCAGCGTGTTGTCGAAGACGATCAGGCCGCCCCGGCGCACCAGTTGCAAGCAGGCTTCGTAGTAGCCGTCGTAGCCGACCTTGTCGGCGTCGATGAAGGCAAAATCGTACAGGCCTGCCTCGCCATCGCGCAGCAGCGTTTGCAGCGTCTCCAGCGCTGGTGCTATGCGCAAGTCGATCTTGTCGGCGACGCCGGCTTCGCGCCAGTAGGGCTGGGCTACGCTGGTGTATTCCTCGCTGATGTCGCAGGCCACCAGCCGGCCCTCCGGCGGCAATGCCAGTGCCACCGACATCGCGCTATAGCCGGTGAAGACTCCCACTTCGATCGCATTGCGTGCCCCCATCAGCTTCACCAGCAGCGCCATGAACTGGCCCTGTTCCGGCGAGATCTGCATGCTGGCGCGTTCATGGTCGCGCGTGGCATTGCGCAGCGCGGTCTGCGCCGGATGTTCGCGCAACGAATGCGCCAGCACGTAGTCGTAGAGCGCGTCGGTCAGGTTAAGCGTGCGGTTGGACATGCTGCCATCTCCTAAGGTGGTTTGCAGGAAGTGTAACAGCGTCCGCGCAAACGCGGCTCACGCTTGCTGGCGCACGATCAAACGCGAGAAACTGGCGACGCAGGCCACGGCGGCAAACGCCGCGCCCAGCATCAGCGCATAGCTGGTGCCGCGCGTGGCCGACAGTGTGAAGCAATAAGCCACCAGCGCGGCACCGGTGGCCTGGCCGATCAGCCTTGACGTGGCAACCACGCCGCTGGCGCCGCCGGCGCGCGACGCTGGTGCGCTGCCCATGATGGCTTTCAGGTTGGGCGCCTGGAAGAAGCCGAAGCCGATGCCGCACCATGCCATGCGCCAGCCGATGTCGAACGCGGTCGGCTGCTCCGGCAGCATCAGCAACGACACCATGCCGGACGACAGCAGCGCCAGGCCGATGCCACCCAGTGCGCCCGGCGGATAGCGGTCACTGAGCTTGCCGGCGATTGGCGCCATCACCGCCACCAGCACCGCCCATGGCGTCATCAGGAAGCCGGTTTCCACCGGCGAGCGGCCCAGCGTATGCTCGAAATAAAACGGCAGCGAGACGAAGGCCAGGCCCTGCGTGGCAAAGGTGCACACGGCGGTCAGCGAGGACAGCGCGAACAGCGGCCGCTTGAACAGGTCGACCGGCAGCATTGGCGCCGCGTGGCCGGCCTGGCGGCGCAGCAGCAGCGCGAAGAATAGCGCCGTGGCGATCAGCTCCGGCAGCAGCCGGCGCCAGCTTTCCTGGTGCGCGGCGTCGCCAAAGGTCAGGATCAGCAGGCCGAAGGCCAGTACATTCAGGATGGCGGTGGGTGTATCGATCTTGTGGCTGGCGCGCGGATTGTGCGGCAGCGCGCGGCGCGCCAGCAGCACGGCGGCCACACCCAGCGGCACGTTGATAGCGAACAGCCATTCCCACGGCGCTACAGCGAGTATCAGCGAGGCGGCCGTGGGGCCTACCGCAAACGCCACCGCCACCACCAGCGAATTCAGGCCGAAGCCGTGGCCGTGCAGCCGGGCCGGGAAGATGGTGCGTATCATCGCCGTGTTCACGCCCATCATGGCGGCGCCGCCTATGCCTTGCAGCAGCCGGGCGATGACCAGCGACGGCAGCGACCACGCCAGCGCGCAGGCCAGCGAGGCGGCGGTGAACAGCACCAGGCCAAACAGGCACACGCGCCGGTAGCCGATCACTTCGCCCATCGCGGCAAACGGCAGCAGCGTGGCGACCATGGCCAATTGGTAAATATTGACGATCCAGATCGAGGCGGCCGGCGTGGTGTGCAACTGGTCGGCGATGGCCGGCAGGGCGGTGTTGGCGATGGCGGTATCGAGCGAGGCCATGCCGACGCCGATGGCGACCGACAGCATGGCGAGCCGCCTCGCATCGGGCGGCAGACCGTCGCGCGCATCCAGCGCGCTATCTGGGTGGTTCATGGAAGGTCCGATGCAATAGGTGCTGAGCCTGACATTGTCGCGGAAAATGCGAAACTTTGCTTACGCCGCAGCGGCATTGCGCAAATCGGTGCAAGCCTTGTCCAGAGCCGCTTCGACGTCCGGCAGCATGTCGATCACTTCGACCAGGTCGCCGGCGCTGGCGGCGCGCTCCATCTCCTGGCAGAGCGAGTGCAAATGCGTCGAGTTCAGGTAGCCGGCGCTGCCTTTCAGTGCGTGGATCGCCGCCGCCGCCGCATGGCTGTTGCCGGCGACGACCGCCGCGCGCGCGCTTTCGAGGCGGCGCGGCGCTTCGTCGAGGAAGGCTTGGGTGATGCGCTGGATATGCTTGTGCGACAGGCCTGCCAGCGGCATGATCTGCACCGTGTCCGGCTTGGCCTCCGGCGTCACGCCGAACTGCTCGTCCAGCGCGGTGACGCGGTCGGCGGCCAGCCGCACGGCGTCGGTCGGGCGCAACTGGCGGCCACGGCTCAGGTGCTGGGCGATGACTTTTTCCACCTGGTCGTACAGCAGGCGTTCGTCCACCGGCTTGCTGAGGAAGCCGTCCATGCCAACCGCCAGGTAGCGCGCGCGGTCATGGTCGCTGGCGTTGGCGGTCAGCGCGATGATCGGGATCGATGGATCGAGCACGCGATAGTCTTCGCTGCCGCCGGCGCGGATCAGGCGCGCCGCCTGTTCGCCGTCCATCATCGGCATGCGGCCGTCCATCAGCACCAGGTCGTAGGCGGCGGTGCTCAGCGCGTGCAAGGCCTGCAGGCCGTTTTCGACGATGCGGATGTCATGCCCCATGCCTTCCAGCAGCGTGCTGACGATGATCTGGTTGGTGCGCACGTCTTCCGCGCACAGCACGCGCAGGCGGTAGGCATGGTGTTCCTTGCGCGGCAGCGCCAGGGCGTCGGCGGCCGGCGCCGCGCCCAGTTCCAGCGGCAGCGTGAAGCTGAAGGTGGAGCCGGCGCCGACCCGGCTTTCAACCGCGATCGAGCCGCCCATCAGTTCCACCAGTTCCTTGCAGATCGCCAGCCCCAGGCCGGTGCCGCCGTAGCGGCGCGTGGTTGAATGGTCGGCCTGCTCGAACTTCTGGAACAGGCGTGGCAGCGTGTCCGGCGGGATGCCTGGGCCGGTGTCGCTGACGTCAAAGCTGACGGCGGTGCGGCCTTCGGCGGTCAGCAGCGCCGAGACGTCCAGCCGTACTTCGCCGCGGTCGGTGAACTTGATGGCGTTGCCCAAGAGGTTAAGCAGGATCTGGCGCAGCCGTGTCGGGTCGCCGCGCACGTAGCGTGGCAGGTCCAAAGCCAGCTCGCTGCGCAGCAGCAGGCTCTTGGCGTCGGCCTGGCCTTGCAGGATGCCGAGGGCGTCATCGATCAGCGCGATCAGGTCAAAGTCCACGGTTTCGATGGACAGGCGGCCGGCGTCGATCTTGGAAAAGTCGAGGATGTCGTTGAGGATGGCCAGCAGCGACTCGCTGTTTTGCAGGCCGATGCGCAGGTATTCCTCGGTCCTGCCGCGCACTGTCTGGTCGCGCATGGCGAACTTGATCATGCCGATCACGCCGGCCAGCGGCGTGCGGATATCGTGGCTCATCGCCGACAGGAAGTCGATGCGGTGACGGCTGACCACCTCGGCGTGCTCCTTTGCCTCGGTCAGCTCGGCAGTGCGTTCCTTGACGCGTTGTTCCAGGTTGTTGCGCAGCAGGCGGATCTGGTCGGCCAGCGCGAACGCCAGCAGCACGCCGTCCAGCGTGCCGCCGAGTAGCGTGAACAACTGCGCATTGGTCACCACCGCCGGGATCAGGCCGACGTTGGCCGGCAGGATGAACAGGCCGGG
>Ga0308157_10007552_pt1 | contig 12636 bp, 11 predicted proteins | sample PhyBR1_FD_201035 | JGI IMG/M metagenome (GOLD analysis project Ga0308157, IMG submission 201035) | Phyllosphere microbial communities from UC Gill Tract Community Farm, Albany, California, United States - DLSLB.R1 | ecosystem: Host-associated > Plants > Phyllosphere > Unclassified | place: USA...
GGTATTCGAGCTCCAGGGGGTAGATCCCCTGCCACGCCTTCTTGTATTCGGCGCAGATCACATCCACCAGGCGGTTGATGACGCGTTGCTCCGTGGGCGAGAAATCCCGCCCCTCGATCCGAGTCTGGAACTTGCCCACGCCGCCGTACAGCGTGTCGATGATGCCGAACACGAGCGAGGGTTCGCACACGATCAGCCCGCTGCCGCGCAGCGGACGGATGGCCACGATGTTGAAATTCGTCGGGACCGCAAGCTCCCGCAGGAAAGCGCTGTAGCGCTGCACGGACACGGTGCCCACCGAGATCTCGGGGCTGCGGCGGATGAAATTGAACAGACCGATGCGGAAGTTGCGCGCGAACCGCTCGTTGACGATTTCCATCGTCGGCATCCGTCCACGGACGATGCGCTCCTGGCTGGAAATGTCGTAGTTGCGTACGGAACCCGCCTCCGCCACTTCCTCGACCGATTTCTGGCTCTCGCCAGTAACCCCTTCGAGAAGGGCGTCGACCTCTTCCTGCGAAAGAAATGAATCACTCATGACTGGTCCTTGCCCGGGTCACTGGATGATGAAGCTGGAGAAAAGCACCCGGTGCACCGGGTTGCGCTCCGTGCGCCGGCGCGCGGGGCGTTCATCTTCGTCGCCGTCCTTGTCGGCCGCCGCGGCACGCGCGCGGTCGCGCTCCGTGGCCACCGGATAGCCCAGGGGACGCGAGACTTCGCGCAGGATATCGGAGGCCAGTTTTTCCTTGCCTTCCCTTTGCAGCAATTCGGCGGAGGTCCGCTGGGAAATCAGCATCAGGATGCCACTGCGGATGGTGGGCAGGTACAGCTTCACCTGTTCCGCCGTCTTGGCATCGTCCAGTTCCAGGGTAATGCCGATCTGTGCAAACCGGTCGCCGCCGGGGTCCGCCAGGTTCACCACCATGTTCTCCATGGGCAGGAAGGTGGGCGCCACCTTGGCGGCCTCCTTGCGGGCCGGCGCGGCCCCTTCCTCGTCATCGGCGTGGGAGCGGCTGGAAATCAGCCAGGCCGCCACCCCGCCGCCAATCACCAGCACCGCCACAACGCCGATGATGATGACGAGCATCTTCTTGCTTTTGGCCGGGGCCGCTGCGGGGGTATTGGCTGACACGATGCGGATTCCTTGCGGTGGGAGACGGGCCGTGCCCGCGCAATCAATGGGCGGACAAGACCGGATGGCCCATTATTGGGCGATGCTGCAACCAATAATAGCCAGAATAAAAGCCCAAAACCATGGCAGTCGCAGCGCTATCCCGGCTGCGGTCACCCGCCAGGCGCCGTGAGCCGGCAGTGCGCCCGCGGGGTGGCGCATGCGGGGCGGGCCGAAGGCCCCCGCCGCCATGCGCACTCACACAAAGATGTCCACGGCGCGGTCTGGCGCGCCGCCGCCGCGCAGCGGCGAGGCCGTGCCCACAGGGGCGGCGGCCACCACCTGCGCCTGGCGCGATCCATCGCGGCGGCCCTGCCGTCCGGGGTCGGCCGCATTGTCGCGTTGTTGTCCGGCCGACGTGCCGACCGACATGCCCGAAAGCACGAGCCCCTCACCGCGCAGCAATTCGCTCAATTGCGCCATGCTCCGGTCCAGCATGTCGCGGGTCTGGGGCTGGTCGCTGCGGAAAGTCACATGGGCTTCGTTGCCCGACAGTGACACCGACACCTCGACGGGCTGCCCGTCGCGGTTGAGCGTCAGCTCCGCATTCTGGGTCTTCTGGTTGATCCAGTAGGTCACCTGCTCGGCGACCTGGTCCTCCATGCCGGCCTGTGCAGGGTCGCCAAACGCCGCGGGGCCATCCATGGCTGCCCCCGGCTCCACGGGCGCCACGCCCCCGCCGTTGTCGAACCATGCTCCGGCATCCCCCCGCCCTTCGCCAGGACGGCCGCCATTGCCCGCGGCATCCCCACCCCGTGCGGGCGCTGCAGCCGCCAGCAGGTCGCCCGCCATCGCCGCGCCGTTGGCCACCGGGTCGCCGGCCCCCCCAGCCGCGCTCCGATCGACGGCGCCCGCAACCGGCAGGCCCGCCGCCATGCGCTCGCTGGCGGCCTGCACCGCCGCCACGGCAGCCGCTTGGTGCCCCTGCGCCGACAGCGCCACATCGCCGGCCCGGGCGCGTCCCAGGGACATTTCTGTGGAATCCGCCCTTTGGGCCAATGCACTTTGCATGCGCGAGAAGGCCCGGCCGTTCGCTGCGGCACCGGCCTGCGGCGCCCCGCCCTTGAGGTCCGCGGAAGCGTCGAGCATGGCCGTTTCGGCCACCATGCCCTGTGGCAGGCCGTCCACGCCGGGCAAAGCAGCCGCCAGCGGGTTCGCCCCCGACTGCGCGCCCGCGCCGGGCATCCCCGAGCCCGCCGCCGTTCCATCCTGCACCGCGATGCGAAGGCCGGCGCCCTGCCCCGGCGCCGCCCCGGCGGCATCGCTCCGCACGGCGGCGCCGGGCGCCAGCAATCCCTGCCATGCCGCCAGGGCCGAAGCATCCAGGGCCTCCTTCGCGGCATCGGCGGACAGCCCATCGGCGGGCGCCGCGCCGGCGGCCGGCAAGTCCAGCGGCCCCGCCTCCCCCGGGGCAGCACCATCCCCGAGCGCTGCCAGCAGGGCCAGAAAACCGCTGGGGGCGGCACCCTGGGCATCCGGAGCCTGCGCCGTGGACCGGGACCGCGCGGCGTGTGCCGGCTGGGTGCCCTGAGGAGAAGAAATTCTTGCTTGTTCCATTGTCACTACTCCCGGCCCGCAGAGCCTTGCATCGCACTTCGGTACTGCAGGGCAGCCCGCTCATCGGTTTGTTTCTGATCTCTTCGCATTTCGGCCCGCTCCAGGTCGTGGCGCCGCTTCTCCACGACCTTGCGCAGGCTGGCCAGCCGCAGTTCCGCCTCCAGCAGGCTGCGCCGGGCCGCCTCGACCCGGCCGGCATGGTCACCCACCACCCCGGTCTGGACACCCGCCGCATGTCCCAGACGGTCCATGAACTGGTAGTGGTGGTACATGACCTCGGGCTTCATCGTGGTGTCGGCCTTCATGCCCCACCGCGCTTGCGTTTCACGGGCATAGTCTTCGAGCTGGTCGAGCTGGGCGCGTGCCGCCTGCTGCGCCGCCTGCGTGTCCTGCAGCACCTTGCGCGCGTCGTCCCGCTTGCGGGACGCCACCTCGACGGCGACGGAGAGGGAATGGAGGCTGGACATGGCTGGCGACCCACCGTGTTCAGTGGTCCAGCACCGCCGCCATGCCCGCGACGCTCTGGTCCATGGAGGCCGCCTCGAACATGTCCTGCTGCAGGAACCCCGCCATCTGCGGCTGCAGGCGGATGGCCTCGTCCAGCGCCGGATCGGAGCCGCTCATATAGGCGCCCACCTGCACCAGATCGCGGCTTTTCTGGTAGCGCGAATACACCGCCCGAAAGCGCTGCGCCAGATCGAAATGCCCGCGCGACACCACGTTGTGCATCACGCGCGATGCGGATTGCTCGATGTCGATGGCGGGAAAATGGCCCGTCTCGGCCAGTGCGCGCGAGAGCACGATGTGGCCATCCAGGATGGCGCGCGCCGCGTCGGCGATGGGATCCTGCTGGTCGTCCCCTTCCGAGAGCACGGTATAGAAGGCCGTGATGGACCCGACACCATGCAGCCCGTTGCCGCTGCGCTCCACGAGCTGGGGGAGCTTGGCGAAACAGGAGGGCGGATAGCCCTTGGTGGCAGGAGGCTCGCCAATGGCCAGCGCGATTTCGCGCTGGGCCATCGCATAGCGGGTCAACGAATCCATGAGCAGCAGCACATGCTTGCCCTTGTCGCGGAAATGCTCGGCCACGGCCGTGGCATAGGCCGCGCCCTGCATGCGCAGCAGGGGGGGCGCGTCGGCCGGCGCAGCCACCACGACGGAGCGCGCACGCCCCTCCTCGCCGAGGATGTCTTCCACGAATTCCTTGACTTCGCGCCCCCGCTCGCCAATGAGCCCCACCACGATCACATCCGCCCGGGTGTAGCGGGCCATCATGCCCAGCAGGACGCTCTTGCCCACCCCAGAGCCTGCGAACAGGCCCAGGCGCTGGCCGCGCCCCACCGTGAGCAGGGCGTTGATGGCGCGCACGCCGGTGTCCAGCGATTCGCGCACGGGATCGCGGTCCATGGCATTGATCTGGCGGCGGCCCATGGGCTCGGACACCACGTCCTGCACCGGCCCGCCATGGTCCAGCGGCAGGCCCTGCGCATCCACCACCCGTCCGAGCAGGCCCTCGCCCATGGGCAAGCGCAGCACACCGGCGCGCTGGATGGCCCGCGCGGGCTCGCCCAGCCGCGGCATGGGAATGTAGGGCGCCGCCGGCACCACGCTCGCGCCGCTGGACAGCCCGTGGATGTCCCCCGCGGGCATCAGAAACGCGCGATCGGCGGAGAACCCCACCACCTCGGCCAGCACCAGGGCGTGGCCCGGCATCTGGACCATGCACTGCGAACCCACCGGCACGCGGATGCCCACGGCCTCCAGCACCAGGCCTGTCAGCCGCGTCAGGGTACCGCGTGTCTCCAGCGGAGCGCCCTCGGCAACACGCTCGCGTGCATCCTCGATGAGGCGTATCCAGGCGGCGGGGGCCTCAACGCTCATCGCCGCCCTCCTCCTGCCAGGGCGACTGGAGGCCCAGCGCCGCGATGGCGCGCTGCCAGCGCTTGTCCAGGCTGCCATCCACCACGGTGCCCGCAGACTCGACCAGGCAGCCGCCCGGCGGTACGGCGGCATCGGCCATCCATTGCACCCCCGGCGCATCCATCTCCTCGCGCAGGGGCTGGGCCATCGCGTCCATGTCGGCGGGGTTCAACCGGACCGTCGCGGGCCGGCCTTCGGTCACCAGCATGCCCACGGCCTCCCGCACCACGAGCTGCAGGGCATTGGGGTTGACGGACAGTTCCTGGCGCACCACCTGGCGCGCGATGTCGCACGCCAGTTCCAGCAGCTGCTGGGCCATCTGCTGCTGCATGTCGATCAGGCTCGCGTCCAGCGTCTGCATCACACCCTGAAGGCGCAGGGCGGCTTCGTGCCCCTGCTGTGCGATGTAGTCATCCATGCGGCGCTGCCACTCCAGCGCCGTCTGGGCCTGGCCCTGGGCAAAGCCCTCGGCATACGCGTCGTCACACGCCTGCTGGACCAGCGCCTGCTGCGCGGCCTCGTCTATTTCGACCGGGATCTCGGCCACGGGCTCTGGTTCTGGCTCGACGAGGTCGGAGCCATCCACGGCGCCAAATTTCCATTGTGTGAAATCGCCGACTTCCTCGCTGGGGATGAAGCGCGAGTACGAACGCTGGCTAGACGAAGGCATCATCACCGCCCGATCCAATCACGATCTGACCCTCGTCGGACAGGCGACGCACGGTCTTGAGAATTTCCTTCTGCTGGGCCTCGACCTCGGACAGCCGCATCGGGCCGCGCGATTCGAGGTCTTCGCGCAGCGCTTCGGAAGCACGCGAGGACATGTTCGACAGGAACTTCTCGCGCAGTTCCGGCACCGCTCCCTTGAGCGCAACGATGAGCGTTTCGGAAGCCACTTCCTTGAGCACGGTCTGGATCGCCTTGTCGTCGAGCTTGAGCACGTCCTCGAACACGAACATCTTGTCCATGATCTTCTGGGCCAGGTCGGGGTCGTAGCCGCGGATGGACTCCAGCACCACGGCATCCATGTTGCCGCCCAGCAGGTTGATGATCTCGGCCGCGGCCTTGACGCCGCCGAGCGAGCTCTTGCGGATCTTGTCGCCGCCGGCCAGCACCTTGAACAGCACCTCGTTGAGGTCCTTGAGCGCCGTCGGCTGTATGCCTTCCAGCGTGGCCACGCGCAACAGAATTTCACTGCGCTGGCGGTCCGTGAGGTGCATCAGAATGCCCGATGCCTGGTCGCTGTCCAGGTGCACCAGGATGGCCGCGACGATCTGCGGATGCTCGTTGCGCAGCAACTCGGCCACCGACAGCGGGTCCATCCACTTCAGGCTTTCGATGCCCGAGACGTCGCCGCCCTGCAGGATGCGGTCGATCAGCAGCCCGGCCTTGTCATCCCCCAGCGCACGCCGCAGCACGGCGCGCACGTAGTTGCCGGTGTCCGACACCAGAAGGCTCTGCGCCGCGGCCGCGTTGGAGAACCTGTTGATGACCTCGTCCACCTTGTCGCGCGACACCGAGCGCATGCGCGCAATGGTCTCGCCGAGCTTCTGCACTTCCTTGGGCGAGAAATGCTTGAACACTTCGGCCGCCTCTTCCTCGCCGAGGGACATCAGCATGATGGCTGCGTCGTTGAGTCCTTGGTCGTCCATGGTGGTCGTCGTCCGTGATGTCGGCGGTCAGACTGGCTCGCCGTTGAGCCAGGTCTTCAGGATATTGGCCACGGCCACGGGGTTCTCCTTGGCCAGCACCCGCGCCTCTTCCAGGCGCAGCTGCTCCGGCGTGGCGGGAAGCACTTCGTTCTTTGTGGCGGGCGCAGGCAGCGCGGGGCGCTCGGGTGTTTCGGACTCCACGGCGTCGAGCTGGCCGCCGGCCACCGGGATGGCGCGGGGCTTGGCGGCGGCACCGCCCTTGAGCGCCGGCCGCACCAGGCCCAGCAGCACCAGGGCCGCGAAAAGAACCGCACCCACGGGCCAGGCGAAGGTCTTGGCCAGTTCGATCACTTCAGGCTGCTTCCACAGTGGAACGTCGTTGGCAGGCGTGGCATCCACCTGGAACGGGGTGTTCATGAGGTTCACCGAGTCGCCACGGTCCCGGTTGAAGCCAATGGTTTCGCGCACCAGCGCGGTCATCTGCTCCAGCTGCTCTGGCGTGAGCGCCTTGGATACCGTCTTGCCCTTGTCCTCGGCGGACTGGTAGTTCACGACCACCGCCGCACTCACCCGCTTGAGCGCGCCGCTGCCGCCACGCGTCACGCGCACGGTCTTGTCCACTTCGTAATTGGTGATGGATTCGCGCTTGCTAGCCGCTGCCTGCGCGCCCTGGGCCTGCTGGCCCGCCGCCGTGGGTGCCGGATTGGCGCCGTTGATGGGCGCCGCGGCAGCGGCGGGGGGCTGGTTGGTCGTGGCGCCAGGCACCCCCGTGGGCAGCGGATTGCCCTGCGGACCGGAGCTTTCCACGATCTGCTGGCTGCGGATGGCGCTGGCATCGGTGGCGAGATTGGGGCGGTGCTGCTCGGATGTGGATTCGGTCTGGCTGAAGTCCACCTCGGCCGTCACCTGCGCCTTGACGTTGTTGCGGCCCACCACGGGCTCCAGGATGTCCAGGATCCGGCGGGTGTACTGCTGCTCGATCTGCTGCACATACAGCAGTTGCTGCGCGTCGACCCCGGTTCCGGCGGCGCCATCGGGCGACTGGGACAGCAGCTTGCCCGTGTCGTCCAGCACGCTCACGGCGGAGGGCGCCAGTTCCGGCACGCTGGAGGCGACCAGGTGCACGATGCCGGCCAGCTGGGCACGGTCGAGCACGCGGCCGGGATGCAGGCTCACCAGCACGGAGGCCGAGGGTTTTTGCTGCTCCCGGAAAAAGCCGTTCTGATTGGGAAGCGCCAGGTGCACGCGCGCGCCCTGCACGGACGAGAGCGCCTGGATGGAGCGCGTGAGTTCGCCTTCCAGGCCCCGCTGGAAGTTCAGGCGTTCCTGAAACTGCGTCATTCCGAATTTGCTGGACTCCATCAGCTCGAAGCCCGCCACGGAACCCTTGGGCAGGCCCTGCGTGGCCAGGCGCAGGCGCACGTCATGCACGCGGTCGGCGGGGATCAGGATGGCACCGCCGCCGTCGGCATGCTTGTAGGGCACGTTCATCTGCGACAGCTGCGCGACGATGGCACCGCCATCCTTGTCGTTCAGGTTGGCGAACAGCACCCGGTAGTCGGGCTGGCGCCCGAGCACGATGGCCGCAATGGCCGCCGCCACCAGGAGCGCCGCACCCACGCCCAGCCGCATGCGCTGCGCCCGGTCCAGGGCAGACAGCCGCTGCAGCCAGTTCGGGCCGGCAGGGGGAGTGAGAGGAACTTCAGCAACTGCAGACATCTTGCTTTCCAGTAGGGCAGGCCCGACAAGGACCAAAGCGTGGGGTCGATTATTCGGCCGCGCCTTCAAAATGTTCGCTGGATAAGCCGCGCGTTTGGCCATCAATTCAGAGCGATGGGCCGGGGCGCGATGGCTAGGATACGCAGCATACCCCCATTCCCACGGACACCGCCATGGACCTTCGCATCTCAAGCTCTACCGCCCCGCTCACGGGCGCTGGCGTGGCGCGCCGTGCTGCGGCGCCGCAAAACGACGCCAATGAAGTGGGTTTTTCAGGGGCGCTCAAGGGCGCGCTGCAGTCGGTCAGTGCGGCCCAGAACCGTGCCAGCGACCTGCAGACGGAAGTCCAGATGGAGAACCCCTCCGTCAGCCTCGAGGAAACCATGGTGGCGATCCAGAAGGCTCAGATCGGATTCCAGGCCACGCTGCACGTGCGCAACCGGATGGTGCAGGCCTATACCGACATCATGAACATGCAGGTATAGCAGGGGCACTCCCCTGAGGCGCTGCGCTCCTTCCCCTCGCTCTCACAGCGCTGCGCGCTGTGGGCAAGGGGACGATGCCCTCGCTGCGGGGCGGCCCTTGCTGGGCATCCCTCGCGGGGGGCGCGCCGGTATCTGGCAGCGCAGGTCTGCGCTTACTCCTGATTTTGTAGCTGCTTGCGCTTTATGGATAAGCGCTACAGGCACTTTTTATTCCGTAAAAGACACGCCACACTCTCAGCACAGGGAGCTCCGCGACGCATCGCTGGCCGTGGCAGCTTCGTGACAAGCGTCAGGAATCAGTCGCTCTCAATTTAATAGCTGCTTACGCCTGATGGACAAGCGGTAGCGCCGTATTTCATCCATGAAAAAGCCGACCTCGCGGGGTCGGCTTTGTCTGGGGCTTGGCACATGCCTCAATGCATCATCTGCGGCTGGCCTTCGAACAGATGTTCGAACTGCGCCAGCCAGGGCTCGGCCAGGCAGCGGATCTGGGCATCGTTGCGCAGGATGCGCTGCATGATGCGGGTCTTTTCGCGCCGGTGCTCCGGCAGCAGTTCGTGCTCCTGCGACTTGAAGCGCAGTTGCTCGATCAGCACCGCGCAGGCCCCTTCATAGCGCACCACGCCATCCCAGTCCTTGAGCCTGGCGGCCTCCAGCATCTTGGCGCTGCTGTCTTCGATCGCCTTGTAGTAGTCAATCAGCATGTGGGACATGGTTCAGGCCTCCACAAGCGCTGGCTGACCCGGCGTGGCGGACTCCGCGATGGCGCCCGATTGCTTGATCTGGCTCCAGCCCTGCGCCACTGGCTCGATCAGGCGCATGACCTCCTGCATCATGGCATCGTCGTTGCGGGCATTCGCCAGGATCAGGCGATGCAGGCAGTAGTCATACAGGGCCCCCAGGTTCTGGGCCAGCTCCCCGCCATCCACCTTGTCGAGCGCCGTGCTCAGCCCCTCTTCAATGATGCGGACGGCCTTGGAGATATTGTTGACCTTGCCCAGCACATCGCCGCGCGCCATGGCGCCCCGCGCCGTGGCGATGGAGTTCAGGACACCTTCATACAGCAGGCTGACCAGCTGGTGCTGGTCCATCGTGTGCATGCTGGTTTCTACATTGATACGCTGATAAGCGTTGGCTGCACGGGGGCTATAGGCGCTGAACATGCTGGCAATCCTTGCGATGTATTACTTTAGTTATCGGCTACAGCCAGAAAAACTGAAGCGGTCAGCCCGAGGATTTATTCCAGGTGGTCACCTGCTGCGAGATATACGCATTGAGCGCATTCAGGCTCGACATTTTCGTATCCAGGGCGGTGTAGCGCGCCGTCAGGTTCTTTTCCAGGCGGTCCGCACGATCGTTGATCGTCTCCACATCCTTGGCATTGAGCTTGAGCGACTGCTCATAGATCTTTGCCTTGCTCGCAAAGAACCCGTCGTTGGCGAGCAGCTTGGTCGTGACCGCCTTGAATTTTCCGGCGAACCCCTCCTCCACGCTGCCGCCCTCCGGCCCCCGGAAGAACGCCTTGACGTCGTCAGCGTTTTCCATGGCCTTGTTGAACTTGGTCGCGTCCAGCGTCAGGTTGCCGGTGGGAGCCACGTTGCCGAGCCCGCCCTCCGAGACCACCCCCACGGCAGACAGATTGCGCAGCGCACCCGAGCCGTTCACGGACTGAAGCGCCATGCGCAAGGTATTTTGCAGCGTCACCGCCGCGCTATCCCCCTGCAGCAATCCAGCCGTCTTGGTGCCCTGGTCGTACTTGGTCACCTCATTCAACGCCTGATTGATCGCGTTGTATGCGCTCACGAAGGCCTCGATGTTCTTCTTCACGGCAGAGTTGTCCTTGGCCACCGTCACCGCCACGTCGCCCGTGGTGACCTGCAGTGCCGTGAACGTCACGCCGGACACGGTATTGGCAAAGGAATTCGTTGCCGAAGTGACGGCTATGCCGTTGACGGTCGCGTTCGCGTTCACCGCATACTCCGTCACGCCGCCCACCAGCCGCGACAAGCCGGCGCCGTCCGCCAGGTTGCCGTCGGCATCCGCCGCGCTCATCCGGTAGCCGGCGTCCTCGCCCGTTGTCTTGCTGCGCAGCATCAGGCGCTCGCCGGAGGCGTCGCTCAGCACGGTGGCCGTCACGCCGGCTTTCGAGCCGTTGATCTTGCTGGCGACGTCCGCCAGCGTATCCGTGGCGCTGACTTCGACATTGACCGCCCCCGCGCTGCCCATCGTGAAGACCTTGGGCTCGCCGGACCACTTGCCGGCTTCAAAGGTCAGGGTGCCCGCCCCGACGGCCTGCTTGACGGGCGACAACGCCACCGAAATGGAGGACTGCGCCTTGGCCAGGTTCTGCACCTGCACATTGAATGACGTCGCCGCGGCCCCGCCCACGGCGGAGACCGACACGGCTTCCGGCTTGGCGGAGGTCGCGCTCACCCCGTTCCAGCCCGTGACGCTGGCGAGCTTGCTGGCGGCGTCGGCCAGCGTGGAGACCAGGGATTTGAACTGGCCGAAGGCAGACACCTTCGCATTCGTGATGGCCGCCTGCTGGTTCAGGCCGTTGGTCTTGGTGATGGGGATCTTCACGGCGTCGACCGAAGCCTTGATCAGCCCATTGACGTCCACATTGCCGCCCAGGCCGATGCCTATCGATGAAAAGCTAGCCATATCCCACCTCCTGAATCCGTGTCGGGTTGAATCGCCAGAAATTATCAAGGCCTTTGGCTTGTTGCATCCAGCCGATAAGCACCCTAGAAAGCCACCAATCTACCGCGTTGCAGCGCAATTGGCAAAAAGCGGAAAGCGGCGGCGACCAGGTCGCCTCCGCCTTGTGAGGAGCGGGCTTGTTTCACAAACCCGCCCCGCCTGTTCAACCCTCCGCCAAGGACGATCAGCGCAGCAGGGCCAGAACACCCTGTGGCAGCTGGTTGGCCTGGGCCACCATGGCGGTGCCGGCCTGTTGCAGGATCTGGGCGCGCGACAGGTTGGCGGTTTCCGCCGCAAAGTCGGCGTCCTGGATGCGGCCACGCGAGGCGGACATGTTTTCGGACGTGCTTTGCAGGTTGTTCACCGTGGTCTCGAAGCGCGACTGCAGGGCACCGAAGCTGGCGCGCTGGCCGTTGACGGCGGACAGTGCCGAATCGATGATCTTCAGGGCCTTGGTCGAACCGTCGACAGTCGACACGTCGATGGTGTTGACGGAATTCAGGGTCGAAGCACCGGCTGCCACGTACGCGGAGGTTCCGCCCAGAGAGAAGCCCTTGTCGGAGCTGAACTCCACCGTGCCACGCGAGTTGGCCGTGCCGCCAGCGACTGCCATCGACTGCGCGGCAGAGAAGGTCAGCGTGGCGGCCGTTGCATTTTGCGATGCCAGTGTGGTCACGGCCACCGTCGAGTTGTTGACGATATTGATGTCCGAACCCGCATCATTGGTCAGCAGGATGCCATCGCCGGCGCTGTTGAGCTTGGCGGTGATGCCGGTCTGCGACGCCACGTCATTGAATGCCTTGACGGCTTCGCCCAAGTCGGTTGCCGAGGTCGCGCTGAAGGTGATGTTGGCGGCGGTCGTGGTGTTGTCGCCCTTGATCGCGAGGGACACGGCACCTGCCGTGGTGATCTTGAACTCGGACAGATTGCGCGCGGAAGCCGTCACGCCGGTGGTCTCGGCCGCTGCGTTGACCGCCGCGGCAATTTTCGAAGCCGTGTCGGCCGCGTCGACGTTCACCGTCTTGCTTTGCAGGCCGTTCACGATCACGGTCGCGGCGGCGGCGGCGGGGGCGGTGGCGGCCGCAGGAACGCTGGCCGAGGCCTTCAGCTGCGCACCATAGGTGGTCGTGCGGAAGTTGCCGGTCGTGGCCGTGATGGTCTGGTTGGCGTTGGCGCCCACCTGGAAGGTGGCGGAGCCGAACGAGCCGTCCAGCAGCTTCTGGCCGTTGAATTCGGTCGTGGTGGAGATGCGGTCCAGTTCGGACAGCAGCTGGCCCACTTCAGCCTGGATGGCCTTGCGGTCGCCGGCGGAGTTGGTGGCATTGGCGGACTGCACGGACAGTTCACGCACACGCTGCAGGATGTCGCCAGAGGCCTTGAGCGCGCCTTCAGCGGTTTGCGCCAGCGAAATGCCGTCGTTGGCATTGCG
>Ga0308157_10007555_pt1 | contig 12632 bp, 10 predicted proteins | sample PhyBR1_FD_201035 | JGI IMG/M metagenome (GOLD analysis project Ga0308157, IMG submission 201035) | Phyllosphere microbial communities from UC Gill Tract Community Farm, Albany, California, United States - DLSLB.R1 | ecosystem: Host-associated > Plants > Phyllosphere > Unclassified | place: USA...
GTACAAAAGCGGTGTTGCGTTTGGCGATGCGCTCCATCATGCCAGTTACAGCAACTGCGACAGCATGGCGTCTTTTGATGATCGCAAGTTCGCGCGGCGGGTAGCGGCTTTGGGATTGCTGCCACCGGTGACCGTGCTGCGCTGAGGACGTAAAAAAACCGGGATCGCGTCCCGGTTTTCAGTACTGCCAACTGCTTAGCGCTTGCGCGGTGGTGGCAGGTCGGTGCAGACGCCTTCGTAGACTTCGGCCGCCATGCCGATCGATTCACCCAGCGTTGGGTGCGGGTGGATGGTCTTGCCGATGTCGGTGCCGTCGGCGCCCATTTCGATCGCCAGCGCGATTTCACCAATCATGTCGCCGGCGTGCGTGCCGACCATGGTGCCGCCGATGATGCGGTGCGTCTCAGCATCAAACAGCAGCTTGGTGAAGCCTTCGGCGCGGCCATTGGCCACGGCGCGGCCGCTCGCGGCCCAAGGGAAGTGACCCTTCTCGATCTTGATGCCCTTGGCTTTGGCTTCGTCTTCGGTCACGCCAACCCATGCCACTTCCGGATCGGTGTAAGCCACCGATGGAATCACCTTGACGTCGAAGTGCGACTTCTGGCCGGCAGCAGCTTCCGCCGCCACGTGGCCTTCGTGCACCGCCTTGTGTGCCAGCATCGGCTGGCCCACCAGGTCGCCGATGGCGAAGATGTTAGGCACGTTGGTGCGCATCTGGCTGTCGACCGGGATGAAGCCGCGATCGGTGACGATCACGCCAGCCTTGTCAGCAGCGATCTTCTTGCCGTTCGGGCTGCGGCCGACGGCCACCAGCACCAGATCGTAGACTTGCGGCGCAGGCGCTGGCGCGCCGGCTTCTGCAGCTTCAAACGTAACCTTGATACCTTCCGGCAGCGCTTCAACGCCAACGGTTTTGGTCTTGGTCATGATGTTGTCGAAGCGCGCTTCGTTATACTTCTGCCAGACCTTGACCGCATCGCGATCCGCGCCTTGCATCAGGCCGTCCATCATTTCGACCACGTCGATGCGCGCGCCGAAAGTCGAATAGACGGTCGCCATTTCCAGGCCGATGATACCGCCGCCGATGACCAGCATGCGTTTCGGGATCTGGCGTAGTTCCAGCGCGCCGGTCGAATCGACGATGCGCGGATCTTCCGGCACGAACGGCAGCTTCACCACCGACGAACCAGCAGCGATGATCGCCTGCTTGAACTGCACCACTTTTTTCGAGCCGTCACTGGCGGTGACTTCGATGTGGTTAGCGCTCAGGAACTGGCCGACGCCGGTGACCACCTGCGTCTTGCGTGCCTTGGCCATGCCGGCCAGACCGTTGGTCATGTTCTTGATGACGCTTTCCTTGTGCTTGCGCACTTGGTCGATGTCGATGGTCGGCTTGGCGAAGGTCACCCCGGTCTTGGCCATGTGCGAGGTCTCGTCGATCACGGCAGCGACGTGCAGCAGCGCTTTCGACGGGATGCAGCCGACGTTCAGGCAAACGCCGCCCAGCACATCGTAACGTTCGACCAGCACCGTGTTCAGGCCCAAGTCGGACGCGCGGAAGGCAGCCGAGTAGCCGCCAGGGCCGGAGCCCAGCACCATCATGTCGCAGTCGATGTCGACCTGGCCGGTGTAGCTGCTACCGGCTGGCGCGGCGATCGGTGCGGCTGGAGCCGCAGCGGGTGCCGGTGCCGGCGCTGCGGCGGCGGACGCCGAAGCAGCAGGCGCCGGCGCGGCAGCGGCAGGAGCGGCGGCGGCTCCGTCGGTGGCTTCCACCACCAGCAGCGCCACGCCTTCCTTGACCTTGTCGCCAACCTTGACGCGCACTTCCTTCACCACGCCGCTATGCGACGACGGGATTTCCATGCTGGCCTTGTCCGATTCAACGGTAATCAGCGACTGATCGACCTTGATCGTATCGCCCACCTTGACCATCACCTCGATCACTTCTACTTCTGCGAAGTCGCCGATATTCGGCACTTTCACTTCTGTGCTCATCGTAGCTCCTTACAGCAGAATTTTGCGCATGTCGCCGAGCACTTCGCTCAGATACACGGAGAAGCGGGCGCCCATCGCACCATCGACCACGCGGTGATCGTAGGACAGCGAAGTACCCATCAGCAGGCGAGGCTGGAAGGCCTTGCCATCCCAGACCGGCTTCAGCGATGCCTTGGACAGGCCCAGGATCGCCACTTCCGGCGCATTCACGATCGGCGTGAAGTGCGTGCCGCCGATACCGCCCAGCGACGAAATGGTGAAGGTCGCGCCCTGCATGTCGGCCGGTTTCAGCTTGCCTTCGCGTGCTTGCAGCGACAGCTCGGTCATTTCCTTGGCGATCTGCGTCACCGATTTCTGGTCGGCGTTTTTGATCACTGGCACCACCAGGCCGTTTGGCGTATCCGCCGCGAAGCCAATGTTGTAGTACTTCTTCAGTATCAGGTTCTCGCCCTTCGCGTCCAGCGACGAATTGAAGGTCGGGAATTTCTTCAGCGCGGCCACCGATGCCTTGATGACGAAGGCCAGCATGGTCAGCTTGGTCGCGTCCTTGTTCTTGGCGGTAGCGGCGTTGGATTCAACGCGGAAGGCTTCCAGGTCGGTGATGTCCGCGTCATCGAATTGCGTGACGTGCGGGATCTGCACCCAGTTGCGGTGCAGGTTAGGACCGGAGATCTTCTTGATGCGCGACAGCGGCAGCAGTTCGGTTTCACCGAATTTGCTGAAGTCCAGCGACGGCCATGGCAGCACGCTGAAGTTGCCGCCGCCACCGACCGCGCCACCAGCAGCAGCTGGCGAGGCGACGGTGCCGGCGATCACGCCCTTGACGTAGTTCTGCACGTCGATCTGGGTGATGCGGCCTTTCGCACCGGAGCCTGGCACTTTGCCCAGATCCACGCCCAGTTCGCGGGCGAACTTGCGGATCGATGGCGAAGCGTGCGCCAGCTTGCCGGTTTGGACCGAGCCTTGCGAGGCAGCCGGCGCAGCAGCGGCAGGCGCTGGCGACGGTGCTGCGGCAGGCGCAGGCGCCGGGGCGGCAGCAGTGGCTGGCGATGGCGCAGCCGATGCCGGTGCGGCAGCAGCGCTCACCGGACCACCGGTAGCTTCAACCACGAACACGATCGAGCCCATGGCAACCTTGTCGCCAACCTTGACTTTGACTTCCTTGACCACGCCGGCGTGCGACGATGGAATCTCCATAGAAGCCTTGTCCGATTCAACGGTCAGCAGCGACTGGTCGACCTTGATGGTGTCGCCCACCTTGACCATGACTTCGATGACTTCCACTTCCTTGAAGTCGCCGATGTCCGGCACCTTGATTTCAACCGGGCCGACCGAGGCAGCTGGCGCAGCGGCAGCAGCAGCAGCAGCAGGTGCCGCTGCGGGTGCAGATGCAGCGGCTGGCGCAGGCGCCGGTGCAGCGGCGGCCGGCGCAGCAGCAGGGGCAGCAGCAGCGCCGTCAGCCTCCACCAGCAGCACCAGCGAACCCATGGCAACCTTCTCACCAACCTTCACCTTGATCTCTTTCACCACGCCGGGGGCGGACGAAGGGATCTCCATGCTGGCCTTATCCGATTCAACGGTGATCAGCGACTGGTCCACCTTGATGGTGTCGCCGACCTTGACCATCACCTCGATGATCTCAACTTCCTTGAAATCGCCGATATCCGGGACTTTAACTTCCACAATGCTCATAGCGTTTGCTCCGTATTTTTTCTAAGCGGATTATTGGGTCACCGGATTTGGTTTGTTCGGATCGAGGTTGTACTTGGCGATCGCCTGTTCCACGATCTTCACATCGATCTTGCCTTCTTCCGACAGCGACTTCAGTGCGGCAACCGTGATGTAGTAACGGTTCACCTCAAAGAACTCGCGCAGCTTGGCGCGGCTGTCCGAACGGCCGAAGCCATCGGTACCCAGCACGCGGTAGGTGCGGTCTTTCGGAATGAAAGCGCGGATCTGCTCAGCAAACGCACGCATGTAGTCGGTGGTCGCGACGATCGGGCCCTTGGTGTCCTTCAGCAGCTGAGCGACGTAAGGCACGCGCTGTGGCTGGGTAGGATTGACCAGGTTCCAGCGCTCGGCGTCCTGGCCGTCGCGCGCTACCAGCGTCAGCGACGGAGCGGACCACACGTCGGCAGCGATGCCCCAATCGTTCAGCAGCAGTTCCTGGGCGAAGATCGATTCGCGCAGGATGGTGCCGGAACCGATCAGCTGCACGCGCTGCTTGGCTTTCTTGTCGCCCTCTTGCAGTAGGTACATGCCCTTCAGGATGCCCTCTTCCTGGCCTGGCTTGATGCCCGGGTGCGGATAGTTCTCGTTCATGATGGTGATGTAGTAGAACACGCCTTCCTGTTCTTCCACCATGCGGCGCATACCGTCCTGGATGATGACTGCCAGCTCGTGACCGAAGGTCGGGTCGTACGGCATGCAGTTTGGCACAGCGGCTGCGAACAGATGGCTATGACCATCTTCGTGCTGCAGGCCTTCGCCGTTCAGCGTGGTACGGCCGGCGGTGCCGCCCATCAGGAAGCCACGGGCGCGCATGTCGGCAGCAGCCCACACCAGATCGCCGATACGCTGCATACCGAACATCGAGTAGTAGGTATAGAACGGGATCATCACGCGGTTGTTGGTCGAGTACGAAGTCGCCGCAGCGATCCACGAGCTCATGCCACCCGCTTCATTGATACCTTCCTGCAGAATCTGGCCGGCCTTGTCTTCGCGGTAGTACATCACCTGGTCCTTGTCGACCGGCTCGTACAACTGGCCTTGCTGGTTGAAGATACCGACCTGGCGGAACAGGCCTTCCATACCGAAGGTACGCGATTCATCGACCAGCACTGGCACGATACGCGGGCCGACGCTCTGGTCTTTCAGCAGCGTGGTCAGGATACGCACGTAAGCCTGGGTCGACGACACTTCGCGGCCTTCGGCGGTGGCGTCCAGCACGTTCTGGAATGCCGTCAGTGGCGGCACGGTCAGCTTCTCGTCAGCCTGCTGGCGACGGGCCGGCAGGTAGCCGCCCAGCGCGGCGCGGCGCTCGTGCAGGTACTTGATCTCAGGCGCGTCATCGGCTGGCTTGTAGAACGGGATATCGGCCAGTTGATCGTCCGGAATCGGGATCGAGTAGCGGTCGCGCATTTCGCGCACGGCTTCGTCGGTCAGTTTCTTGGTGTTGTGCGCGGTGTTGCGTGCTTCGCCGTGCTTGCCCATGCCGAAGCCCTTGATGGTTTTCACCAGCAGCACGGTCGGTTGGCCTTTGTGTTCCTGTGCGACCTTGAAGGCGGCGTAAATTTTGTGCGGATCGTGACCGCCACGGGTCAAGCGCCAGATGTCGTCGTCGGTCATGTTGGCAACCATCTCCAGCAGCTTCGGATGCTTGCCGAAGAAGTGCTTGCGCACGTACGCGCCGTCTTTGGCCTTGTAGTTCTGGTATTCGCCGTCGACGGTTTCCATCATCACTTTGCGCAGGATGCCTTCTTTATCCTGTTGCAGCAGCGCGTCCCAGCCTGGGCCCCAGATGACCTTGACCACGTTCCAGCCGGCGCCACGGAATTCGCCTTCCAGTTCCTGGATGATCTTGCCGTTGCCGCGCACCGGACCGTCCAGGCGTTGCAGGTTGCAGTTGACCACGATGACCAGGTTGTCCAGCTTCTCGCGTGCGGCCATGCCGATCGCGCCCAGCGATTCCGGCTCGTCCATCTCGCCATCGCCGCAGAATGCCCAGACCTTGCGGTCGGTGGTGTCGGCGATCGAGCGTGCGTGCAGGTACTTCAGGAAGCGCGCCTGATAGATGGCCATCAGCGGGCCCAGGCCCATCGACACGGTCGGGAACTGCCAGAAGTTCGGCATCAGTTTCGGGTGCGGGTACGACGACAGGCCGCCACCGTCAACTTCGCGACGGAAGTGCAGCAGCTGGTCTTCGCTCAGGCGGCCTTCCAGGAAGGCGCGTGCGTAGACGCCAGGCGACGAGTGGCCCTGGATGTACAGCAGGTCGCCGCCATGGTTTTCGCTTGGCGCTTTCCAGAAGTGGTTGAAGCCGATGCCCAGCATATTGGCCAGCGAGGCGAACGAGGACAGGTGACCACCCAGGTCGCCGTCCACGCGGTTGGCCTTGACCACCATCGCCATGGCATTCCAACGCATCCACGAGCGCAGTTTTTCTTCGTATTCCAGATTGCCTGGGCAGTGTTGCTCCTGCGACAATGGAATCGTGTTGACGTAAGCGGTATTCGCCGAGAACGGGATGTCCGAGCCGCTTTGGCGGGCCAGGTCAATCAGACGCTCCAGCAGGTAGTGAGCACGCTCAGGACCCTCTTGTTCCAGCACTGAGGCCAGGGAATCCAACCATTCTTTAGTTTCTTGCGAATCCGGGTCGGTGTTTGCCGTTACCTGGTCAAGTTGAGCTGACATTTATTAAGTCTCCTGAGTTGAGATTGTGCCCCGAACCATGCGGCTTCCGGGTTGAGAGTTTGCTGATTATTTACTATTACTTTGATGACGTGTGGGGATTCTAGCAGCCTATTTTGGCTTTTTCAAATTGCGATAAGGCATTTCGTATTGTGAAATTTCCCTATGAAAACCTTGTGCAGTGCAGCATGCGGCCGATGTGGAAAACGCGGCGGGATGGGCTGGACGGCCTTATAATGCTGTTCTCCCTCTACCACCCTGGTTAAATCATGTCTGCACAACTGATCGACGGAATCGCCCTCTCCAAAAAACTGCGCGCGGAAATTGCTGCACGTGCTGAAAAACTCACCGCCGCCGGCAAGCAGCCGGGCCTGGCCGTGATCATCGTCGGCGACGACCCGGCCAGCCATGTGTACGTGCGCAACAAGGTCAAGGCGTGCGAGGACGCCGGTTTCTACTCGCTGAAGGATCAATACCCTGCCGAGTTGAGCGAAGCCGCGCTGCTGGCGCGCATCGACGAGCTGAACGCCGATCCGGCGATCCACGGCATCCTGGTGCAAATGCCGCTGCCGAAGCACATTGATCCGCACAAGGTCATCGAAGCGATTTCGGTCAAGAAAGACGTGGACGGCTATGCGGTGCTGAGCGCCGGCGAGCTGATGACCGGCCTGGAAGGTTTCCGTCCATGCACGCCGTATGGCTGCATGAAGCTGATCGAAAGCACCGGCGTGGACCTGCGCGGCAAGCATGCGGTGGTGATCGGCCGTTCCAACACGGTCGGCAAACCGATGGCGCTGCTGCTCTTGCAAGCCAACGCCACCGTCACCATCTGCCATAGTGCGACCCCGGACATCGGCGTGTACACCCGCCAGGCGGACGTGGTCGTGGCCGCAACCGGCCGCCGCAATACCCTGACTGCTGATATGGTCAAGCCAGGCGCGATCGTGATCGACGTCGGCATCAACCGTAACGACGAGGGCAAGCTGTGCGGCGACGTCGACTTCGACGGCATCAAGGAAGTGGCATCGCATATCACGCCCGTCCCAGGCGGCGTGGGCCCGATGACCATCACCATGCTGTTGATGAACACGGTGGAAGCGGCCGAGCGCACCTAACCAATACAGGAAACAAAGATGACTGACAAAAATCCCCTGCTCGACTTCAGCGGCCTGCCGCGTTTTGACGCCATCCAACCGGAACACGTCACCCCGGCCATCGACGAACTGCTGGCCAAAAGCCGCGCCGTGGTCGAGCAGCTGCAAGCGCCATCCGACCACGTCAGCTGGGACAGCTTCGTCACCCCGCTGGAAAACGTCACCGAGCTGCTGGGCCGCGCCTGGGGCATCGTCAGTCATCTGAATAACGTGGTGGACACGCCCGAACTGCGCGCCGTCTACAACGAGAACCAACCGAAACTGACCGAATTCTGGACCGAAGTCAGCCAGAACGAAGCGCTGTTCGCCAAATACAAGGCGCTGCGCGCCTCGGCCGAATTCGACACGCTGTCGCCAGCCCGCAAGCGCATCATTGAAAACGCCATCCGCGACTTCCGCATGGGCGGTGCCGAGCTGCCGGAAGATAAAAAGCCGCGCTTTGCCGCCATCCAGGAAGAACACGCGATGACCTCCACGCGCTTCTCGGAAAACGTGCTGGACGCCACCAACGACTACAAGCTGCTGGTGACCGACGAAGCCGACCTGGCCGGCCTGCCGGACGACGTCAAGGCCGCCGCCCGCGCCGCCGCCGAGAAAGCCGAAAAACAAGGCTGGGAATTCTCGCTGCACTTCCCGTCCTACTACCCGATCCTGCAATTCGCCGACAAGCGCGAACTGCGCGAAACCATCTACCGCGCCAACGCCACCAAAGCCTCCGAGCAAGGCGACGTGTTCAGCAAGAAGGAAGACTGGGACAACACGCAAAACATTGTCACCCTGCTCAAGCTGCGCGACGAAGAAGCCAAGCTGCTCGGCTATAACAACTTCGCCGAAGTTTCGCTGGTGCCGAAGATGGCCAAGTCGCCAGACGAAGTGATCGCCTTCCTTGAGGATCTGGCCAAGCGCGCCCGCCCGTTCGCCGAGAAAGACCTGGAAGAGCTGCGCAGCTTCGCCAAGGACGAACTTGGCATCGATGACCTGAAAGCCTGGGACATTGCCTACGCCTCGGAAAAACTGCAGGAAGCGCGCTACGCCTTCTCGGCACAGGAAGTGAAGCAATACTTCCCGGAACACAAAGTGGTCGACGGCCTGTTCCGCCAGATCCAGAACCTGTTCAACGTCGAGATCAAGCCGGACGACGCCCCGGTATGGCACAAGGACGTGCGCTTCTTCCGCATCGAACGCGACGGCAAGCTGATCGGCCAGTTCTACCTCGATCTGTACGCCCGTGCCGGCAAGTCCGGCGGCGCCTGGATGGACGACGCCCGTGGCCGCCGCGCCGATGCCAGGGGTGAGGCAACGGAGGTGCAAACGCCAGTCGCCTACCTGACCTGCAATTTCACCGAACCTGCAGTGGAAGACGGCGTCACCAAGCCATCGCTGTTCACCCACGATGAAGTGATCACGCTGTTCCACGAATTCGGCCACGGCCTGCACCACATGCTGACGCAGGTGGACGAGCTGGGCGTCTCCGGCATCTCCGGCGTTGAATGGGACGCGGTCGAGCTGCCATCGCAGTTCATGGAAAACTTCTGCTGGGAATGGGAAGTGCTGCAGCACATGACCTCGCACGCCGTCACCGGCGAGCCGCTGCCACGCGCGCTGTACGACAAGATGCTGGCTGCCAAGAACTTCCAGTCCGGCCTGCAAACGCTGCGCCAGGTCGAGTTCTCGCTGCTGGACATGCACTTGCACTACGACTACGACGCCAGCACCGGCCAGACCGTGCAGCAGCTGATCGACGACGTGCGCCGCCAGTTCTCGCTGGTGATACCGCCATCGTTCAACCGCTTCCAGAACTCGTTCGGCCACATCTTCGCCGGCGGCTACGCAGCGGGCTACTACAGCTACAAGTGGGCAGAGGTATTGTCGGCCGACGCCTATGCCGCCTTCGAGGAAGCGCAAAAGCTGGGCCCGGCCGCCGTGTCGGAAACCGGCAAACGCTACCTGGCGGAAATCCTGTCGGTCGGCGGTTCGCGTCCGGCGCTGGAATCGTTCACCGCCTTCCGCGGCCGCGAGCCGAGCATCGACGCATTGCTGCGCCACAGCGGCATGGCCGCGTAACAAGTCACACTTCTCCCGACGCCGGGAACCGTTCGGTAGCAACATCGATGCCAGCGGTTTCCGGCGTTTTCGCCTACACTGGATTTACCATGACACGCATCGACTTCCACACCAACGTCCCGGACAAAGTAGCCTACGCCTGCCGCCTCGTGCGCAAGGCCTGGGCCGCCAACAACCGCGTGGTGCTGATGACCGACGATGCGGCGCAACTGGCGGAACTTGACGCGGCGATGTGGACTTTTTCCGCCACCGACTTCCTGCCGCACGTGTTGGCGGACGATGCGCTGGCGGCGCACACGCCGATCCTGCTGACGGACAATGATGAGGCGGAATTACCACACACGCACAAAGAATTATTGGTTAATCTGTCGCGCCGCGCACCCTCGCAGATGACGCAGTTTGCGCGCATGATCGAAGTGATTTCTTCTGAAGAAGATGATGCGGCTGCCGGCCGCAAGCGTTACGTCGCATACAAGCAGCAAGACTATCCACTTACCCACTTTGTCGCAGGTAAATCATGAGCCAAGCATCGTTTGACGCAAGCATCCCTGTACTGACGGAAGTATTGAAGGCGGAACCGCTGGGCGACGAGGGAGCGCCGCCACCGCCGCTCGCCGCCGCCGCCCAGCTCGAAGCCGAGGCCATCGACGGCTGGACCGACGCCGAATGGGCGGTCATGGAGCACCGCCTGTCGGTGCGCATCATGCACCAGCTGCAATCGCGCGTCGACTTCGTGCTGGAGCAGCGCATCAAGGACAGCATGGCTGAAGTGCTGAGCCATGCGCTGCATGACCTGACCAACGAAATCCGCATCGGCCTGCATGACACGATCGAGAAGATCGTCTCGCGCGCCGTCACGCAGGAACTCACCCATCTGCAAGCGCAGAAGAAGTAAGCCTCCCCCCGGTCCGCGCACCCATCGTGTGCACGGACCGCACTCTCCTGAAGCAGCCTTGCATCAAATCAGGGAAACGCTCCAAAAAAGTTCAAAACCACCTGTTTGCCGCTTTGCGCGGCGATTTTTTTGTTGTACCTTGGTGGCCTTGCATATAACTTTTGGAGATGGCACATGCGGTTCAAATTCATTCCTCTGGCCCTGGCCCTGGCGTTTGCCGGCAGCGCCGGCGCGCAAGAAGTGATCAAGATCGGCCACGTCGGCCCCGTCTCCGGTCCATCGGCGCACCTGGGCAAGGACAACGAAAATGGCGCCAAGATGGCGGTGGAAGATTTGAACGCCAAGGGCTTCACCATCGACGGCAAACCGGTCAAATTTGTGCTGCAACTGGAAGACGACGGCAGCGATCCGAAGCAAGGCACGGCGGTCGCGCAGAAGCTGGTCGACGCCAAGGTCAACGGCGTGATCGGCCACCTGAACTCCGGCACCTCCATCCCTGCCTCCAAGATTTACCACGACGCCGGCATCCCGCAAATTTCGCCAGCCACCACCCAGACCAAGTACACGCAACAAGGCTTCAAGTCGGCCTTCCGCGTGGTCGCCAATGACGCCAAGCTCGGCGGTTCGCTGGGCAGCTACGCCATCAGCAAACTGGGCGCCAAAAATATCGCGGTGATCGACGACCGCACCGCCTACGGCCAGGGCGTGGCGGACGAGTTCGTCAAGGGCGCCAAGAAAGCCTCGCCAGGCGTGCAGATCGTCGCCAAGGAATTCACCAACGACAAGGCCACCGACTTCAACGCCATCCTGACCAAGATCAAGGCCAAGAATCCGGACCTGGTGTTCTTCGGTGGCATGGATTCGGTCGGCGGCCCGCTGCTGCGCCAGATGAAAGCGCTGGGCATCAACGCCAAGTACATGGGCGGCGACGGCATCTGCACCGAATCGATGCCTAAGCTGGCCGGTGCAGCCAACGCCAACGGCATCGTCACCTGCGCGGAAGCCGGCGGCGTCAGCGCCGAGCAGCAGAAGGGCATGGACGACTTCGTCGCCCGCTACAAGAAGAAGTACAACGCCGATGTGCAGATCTACTCGCCGTATGTGTACGACGCGGTCATGACGCTGGCCACCGCGATGCAGGAAGCCAAGTCCTCTCAGCCGGCCAAGTACCTGCCCTTCCTGCAGAAGATCAAGTATCAGGGCGTGACCGGCCTGATCACGTTTGACGCCAAGGGCGACATCAAGGACGGCGCGCTAACCTTGTTCACCTACAAGGACGGCAAGAAGACCAAGATCGAAGTGATCCACTAATGAAAAAGCCCCGTCAGCCTGAACGCGCTCAAGATCGCGCTCAGTGCCGACGGGGCTTTTTTCAAGCCAGCGCACAGGTCATTTCTGTGCCAATACCCATTTCACCAGCGTCTTGGCCTCGGCCTCGCTCACCTGTGGATTGGCTGGCATCGGGATCGCGCCCCAGGTGCCCGAACCGCCCTTCATCACTTTGGTGACCAGTTTCGCTTCAGCGTCTTTCTGGCCAGCATATTTGGCGGCCACGTCCTTGTAGGCAGGACCGACCAGCTTGGTGGCAACGGCGTGGCAAGCCATGCAATTTTTTGCCTTGGCCAGATCCGAGCCTGCGTCCGCCATGGCGGCTTGCGAGGCGAAGGCCGAGGCGACTACAACACCAACCATCATCAAATTGCGTTTCATTGTCTGTTCTCCAGGTAAATGCGACTAAATGCTGCTTGGGCATTCTACCGCGTTTTGCCCTTATGCATTTAACGCTTAAGTCAAGTTAAAGGTTGACTACGTGAGGTAAGATAACGCCAAAGGAGAACATCATGCCGCTGATCCTGTTGATCGTTGCGCTGGTTGCGCTGCGCTACTTTGAAGTGTGGAAGTTTGCCGAGCTGTCATGGTGGGCGATCGGCGCTCTGATGGTGATCGCGTTCCTGTGGTTTGAATTCCTCGAACCGATGCTGGGCTTTGACAAGCGCAAAGCCCACAACGAAGACGAGAAACGCCGCAAGGAACGCGTCAAGCAGACCTTCGACAAGAAATAATCTGACCCGCAAAGCGGCCAGGGCGGTCTGACACCGTACAGTGTCAGACCG
>Ga0308157_10007556_pt1 | contig 12628 bp, 12 predicted proteins | sample PhyBR1_FD_201035 | JGI IMG/M metagenome (GOLD analysis project Ga0308157, IMG submission 201035) | Phyllosphere microbial communities from UC Gill Tract Community Farm, Albany, California, United States - DLSLB.R1 | ecosystem: Host-associated > Plants > Phyllosphere > Unclassified | place: USA...
GAGGCCGCCATGACGATGCCTGCCGCTTCCCATCGCTCCGCGCCCTTCCGCTCACGCCGCCACTGGCTGGCCGGACTGTCCGCCCTGGGCGCCGCTGGCGTGCTGGCGGCCCTGCCCCGGCCCGCCCGCGCGCAATCCGGCTACCCGGCCCGGCCGGTGCGGCTCATCGTCGGCTATTCGGCCGGCGGCGCGGTCGATGCGGTGGCGCGCAGCGTGGGCCAGGCGCTGTCGGCCAGCCTGGGCCAGCCCTTCGTGGTGGAGAACAAGCCGGGCGCGGGCACCAACATCGCCGTCAAGGCCACCATCGACGCGCCGGCCGACGGCTACACGCTGATGGTGACGGCCAACGCGCTGGCCGCCAACATGGCGCTCTACCAGCCCGCGCCGTTCGATGCCGAGCGCGACCTGGTGGCGGTGTCGCTGATCGGCCGCGTGCCGGTGGTGATCGCGGCGAACGCCGGCACGCCCTACGCCGGCATCCGCGATCTCATCGCCGCCGCGAAGGCACAGCCGCGCGGCATCGCCTTCGCCTCGCCGGGCAACGGCTCCACGCCGCACATGGCGGTGGAATTCTTCGAGCGGGCCGCCGGCATCGAACTGCAGCACGTGCCCTACCGCGGCGGCGCGCAGGCGCTCACCGACGTGATCGGCGGGCAGCTGCCGCTGATCGCCGTGAACGCGCTGGAAGTGCAGCCGCACGTCAAGAGCGGCAAGCTCAAGGTGCTGGCAGTGCTGAGCCCGCAGCGCAGCGCCGTGTTTCCCGACGTGCCCACCATCGCCGAATCGGGCTTTCCCGGCTTCGAGGCCTCGGTCTGGTATGGCGTGGTGGCGCCCGCGGCCACGCCGATGCCGCTGGTCGAGCGCCTGCATGCCGAAGTGCAGAAGGCGCTGCAGACGCCGGCCGTGCGCGAACGCATGGCCCAGGTGGGCGGCGAGGTGCTGCCCGGCCCGCGCGATGCGTTCGTGCAGCTGATCCGCTCGGAACGCGCGCGCTACGACAAGCTGGTGCGCGACGCGCAGATCAAGCCCGACTGACGCCGCTGCGCCACCGCCCGACCCCCTTCGATCCCTTCCGATCCCCTTCCGTTTGTCCCACCGATCCGCACCACCATGAGCAAACCGACTTCCGGCCCCTTCGAGAAAACCCCTGGCTGGCTGGACTGGTACACCGGCCCGTCCCAACCCCGCTTCCAGGTGCCCGCGGGCAGCGTGGACGCGCACTGCCACGTGTTCGGCCCCGGCGCCGAATTCCCCTATGCGCCCGAGCGCAAGTACACGCCGTGCGACGCCAGCAAGGCGCAGCTCTTCGCCCTGCGCGACCAGCTGGGCTTTTCGCGCAACGTGATCGTGCAGGCCACCTGCCACGGCGCCGACAACCGCGCCATGGTCGATGCCTGCCAGGCGGCGGGCGGCAAGGCGCGTGGCGTGGCCACGGTGCGCCGCAGCATCAGCGATGCCGAGCTGCAGGCGCTGCACGATGCCGGCGTGCGCGGCGTGCGCTTCAACTTCGTCAAGCGGCTGGTGGACTTCACGCCCAAGGACGAGCTGATGGAGATCGCCGGCCGCATCGCCCAGCTGGGCTGGCATGTGGTGATCTACTTCGAGGCGGTGGACCTGTCCGAGCTGTGGGACTTCTTCACCCAGCTGCCGACCACCGTCGTAGTGGACCACATGGGCCGGCCCGACGTGACGAAACCCGTCGACGGCCCCGAGTTCGAGCTGTTCCTGAAGTTCATGCGCCAGCACCCGAACGTGTGGAGCAAGGTCAGCTGCCCCGAGCGCCTGTCCACCGCCGGCCCCGAGGCGCTGCATGGCGAGCAGAACGCCTACCGCGACGTGGTGCCGTTCGCCCGCCGCGTGGTGGAGGAGTTCCCCGACCGCGTGCTCTGGGGCACCGACTGGCCCCACCCCAACCTGAAGGGCCACATGCCCGACGACGGCCTGCTGGTGGACTTCATCCCGCACATCGCGCCCACGGCCGAGCTGCAGAGGAAGCTGCTGGTGGACAACCCCATGCGCCTCTACTGGCCCGAGGAGCAATGACCCCCACGCTCCGCCGCTTGGCGGGCCGCTGCCCCCCGAGGGGCCGCGAATCGCCTTGCGGCGGCCCGGCGGCGATTCATCAGTAAGGAGGAACCACCATGGCACTCGACAAACCCTACATGGACGTGCCCGGCACGATCATCTTCGACGCCGAGCAGAGCCGCAAAGGCTACTGGCTCAACCAGTTCTGCATGAGCCTGATGAAGGCCGAGAACCGCCAACGCTTCAAGGCCGACGAACGCGCCTACCTCGACGCATGGCCGATGACCGAGGAGCAGAAGCAGGCCGTGCTGGCGCGCGACCTGAACTGGTGCATGCGCACGGGCGGCAACATCTACTTCCTGGCCAAGATCGGCGCCACCGACGGCCGCAGCTTCCAGCAGATGGCCGGCAGCATGACCGGCATGACCGAGCAGGAATACCGCGACATGATGATCGGCGGCGGCCGCAGCGTGGAAGGCAACCGCTACCTGGGCGAGGACGGCACCGCGCAGCCGCACCGCCAGCCGCAGGGCGCATCGCACCCCGCCGCCGCACCGCAGCAGCCACCCGCCACCAGCAAGGGAGCCTGAACCATGGCCCGCATCACCGCATCCGTCTTCACATCGCACGTACCGGCCATCGGCGCCGCGCTGGACCTGGGAAAAACCCAGGAGCCGTACTGGCAGCCGCTCTTCGCAGGGTATGACTTCTCCAAGCAATGGATGAAGGACAACCAACCCGACGTGGTCTTCCTGGTCTTCAACGACCATGCGACGGCCTTCAGCCTGGACATGATCCCGACCTTCGCCATCGGCACCGCCGCCGAGTACCTGCCCGCCGACGAGGGCTGGGGCCCGCGCCCGGTGCCCAAGGTGGTGGGCCACCCCGAACTGGCCAGCCACATCGCGCAGAGCGTGATCCAGCAGGACTTCGACCTCACCATCGTCAACAAGATGGACGTGGACCACGGCCTGACGGTCCCGCTGTCGCTGATGTGCGGCGAAAAAGACCCGCGCCGGGACGCCTGGCCCTGCCCCGTCATCCCCTTCGCCGTGAACGTGGTGCAGTACCCCGCGCCCAGCGGCCAGCGCTGCTTCAACCTGGGCCGTGCCATCCGCCGCGCCGTCGAATCGTTCGACGAAGACCTGAACGTGCACATCTGGGGCACGGGCGGCATGAGCCACCAGCTGCAGGGCGCGCGCGCCGGCCTCATCAACGCCGAGTGGGACAACCGCTTCATGGACCGCCTGATCGCCGAGCCCGCCGCGCTGGCGCAGGTGCCGCACATCGAATACGTGCGCGAAGCCGGCTCCGAAGGCATCGAGCTGGTGATGTGGCTGATAGCCCGCGGCGCCATGGCCGACGTGAACGACGCCGGCCCCGCGCCGCGCGTGGCGCACCGGTTCTTCCATGTGCCGGCGTCGAACACGGCCGTAGGGCACCTGATCCTCGAAGAGGCCCCGGCCGGCCGCTGAGGCGCACCGGCTGGAGCCCTACACCCCGCTCAACCTCCATCGCTCACAAGGAACCCACCGCATGACCATCAAAGTCGCACTCGCCGGCGCCGGCGCCTTCGGCATCAAGCACCTGGACGGCATCCAGAACATCGAGGGCGTCGAAGTCGTCTCCCTCATCAGCCGCGACCTGGACAAGACCCGCGAAGTGGCCGAGAAGTACGGCATCGCGCACGTCACCACCGACCTGGCCGACAGCCTGGCCATCAAGGAAGTGGACGCCGTGATTCTGTGCACCCCCACGCAGATGCACGCCGCCCAGACCCGCGCCTGCCTGCAGGCCGGCAAGCACGTGCAGGTCGAGATCCCGCTGTGCGACGTGCTCAAGGAAGGCCAGGAAGTGCTGGCGCTGCAGCGGCAGACCGGCAAGGTCGCCATGGTGGGCCACACCCGCCGCTTCAACCCCAGCCACCAGTACGTGCACCGAAAGATCCAGGCCGGCGAATTCAACATCCAGCAGATGGACGTGCAGACGTATTTCTTCCGCCGCACGAACATGAACGCCCTGGGCCAGCCCCGCAGCTGGACCGACCACCTGCTGTGGCACCACGCCGCCCACACGGTCGATCTGTTCGCCTACCAGGCCGGCAGCCCCATCGTGCGCGCCAACGCCATCCAGGGCCCGATCCACAAGGACCTGGGCATCGCCATGGACATGAGCATCCAGCTGCAGGCCGCCAACGGCGCCATCTGCACGCTGTCCTTGAGCTTCAACAACGACGGCCCGCTGGGCACCTTCTTCCGCTACATCGGGGACACCGCGACCTACATCGCGCGCTACGACGACCTGGTGCAGTCGCACAGCAAGGGCGCCGAAGAGGCCGTGGACGTGAGCCGCGTGGACGTGTCGATGAACGGCATCGAGCTGCAGGACCGCGAATTCTTCGCCGCCATCCGCGAAGGGCGGGAGCCGAACAGCAGCATCGCGCAGGTGCTGCCGTGCTATGAGGTGCTGCACCAGCTGGAGCAGCAGCTGAACGGCTGATCCGGGCGCCCATCGCGAGCCGGATAAGATCGCGGGTAGGTGCTGAGGGGCGCCTACCCGCACAAGAGGCACTCACCCTCCTCACCTTTCTCCCTGATGGACAGACCAAGGTCATCGTTCGAGCCCCACGCGGGACCGGCTCGCATTCGATGGCCTGGAGTACTGCCATGACCGATTCCCTTTCCCCGCAGGCGCGCCGCGAACTCACGCGCCAGTACAAGCAAGCCTTTCCCTGCATGGGCGTCTATGCCGTGCGCTGCGAGGCCGCAGGCCTGCTGCGCCTGGGCCGAAGCCGCAATGCCGAGGGCATGCTCAACCGGGTGCGGTTCGAGCTTGCGCGCGGCGGCCACCACGACAAGGCCGTCCAGGCGGCCTGGAATGCGCACGGCGCCGAGGCCTTCCGTTTCGAGGTGATCGATCGCTTGAGGGAGCGCGATGACCCCGCTTACGACTACGACGCCGAGCTGGAGGCGATGCTGATCCTGTGGACGGCTGAGCTGCAGCCCTCAATGCCACCCGCGGCCTCGCAGGCCCCCCGGCAGAACGGCGGTGCAGCGTGAGGCCCGCCCGCTGCGAAGAAGCGCTGCATCTGGGCCTGGCTCTGGCGCATGCCCATGCCCGCCAGAAGCAATGCCTGGACGAACGCCTGGGCCTGTGGCATGGCCTGGACATGGCCGACCTGTTGCTGCTGCAGGTGCTGGCGCAAGCGCCGGAGGGCCGGCTCGCCACGATGCCGCTGGCCCGGGCCCTGTCGCTGGCGCCGTCGGCACTCGTACGGCAGTCGCTGCCGTTGGAGAAAACCGGGTGGCTTGCCCGCGAGGCCGGAGCCATCCGGCTCAAGCCTGCCGGCAGGCAGTTGCATGGCGAGGCGATGCAGACGTTCGGGGCGGCCTGTGCCCAGGCGTGGCGCAGCGTCCCCTTGACCGATGACCTCATCGCCGCATTGCACGCGCAGCTCGACGCGGTGGCCTGCAGCGCAGCGGCTGCGACGCCCTCGGCGCCTTCGGCTTCACCCAGGAGCGAACGATGACGGTGCAGGCCCCGATGGAGGAACTCAAGGTCCGTGCGCGCGTGCGGTTGAATCGTGCCCGCCGCGAAGATCCCGGCACTGCGCAGACCCTGGGCGCGCACTTGCAGACGGTGGCACGCGAAGTCGGCTTCCTGCATTGGGAGCATGCCCGCCGCGTGCTGGGCGGAGCGGCTGCACCGGACACCGACATGGGCGATTTCTGGCACGTACCCCGCACGGGGTTGCTGCTGCACAGCTGGTTCGCCCGCCATGGCGAAGCGGCGGCGGCGCTTACCGGTCAGCCGGACGGGTTCCTGCTGCCCTACCGCCGCCAGTGTCTCATCGTGAGTGCGCCTTTCATCGAGGCCCTTGGCCTCGCAGCCGCCGATCCCGCGTGGCAGGCGCTGGGTCGCGACATGGTGGCAGGCTACGGAACCCCCGCCTGGCGGCACCTGGCCTGGCAGAGAATCCGCGCACCGCTGCCTACGTTTCAACCCCGACCAAGCTCTTTCCATGCTCACACGACGTATCGCGAACTTTGAAGTCTCGGCCATCGGCCTGGGCTGCATGAACCTCTCCCACGCCTACGGCGCGCCGGTCCCCCCCGAACAGGGCGAGCGCGTGCTGCTCACCGCGCTGGATGCCGGCGTGACGCTGTTCGACACGGCCGCGCTCTACGGCTTCGGCGCCAACGAGACGCTGGTGGGCCGCGTGATGAAGCCGCACCGCCACCGCTTCACGCTGGCCAGCAAGTGCGGCATGCAGGGCGTGGACGTGAACGGCGACGGCAAGCCGGTGCGCGTGATCGATGGGCGGCCCGACACGCTGCGGCAGACCTGCGAGGACAGCCTGCGCCGGCTGCAGACCGACGTGATCGACCTCTACTACCTGCACCGCTGGGACCAGCGTGTGCCCATCGAGGACAGCGTGGGCGCGCTGGCCGACCTGGTGCGGGCGGGCAAGATCCGCAGCATCGGCCTGTCGGAGGTGTCGGCCGCCACGCTGCGCCGCGCGGCTGCGGTGCATCCCATCGCCGCGCTGCAGACCGAGTATTCGCTGTGGACGCGCAACCCCGAGATCGCCGTGCTGGACGCCTGCCGCGAGCTGGGCACCGCCTTCGTGGCATTCAGCCCGGTGGCGCGCGGCTTTCTGTGCGGGCCGATGGATGTGAATGCGCTGGACGCCAAGGACATCCGCCGCGCCATGCCGCGCTTTTCGCCCGACCACTACGCCGCCAATGCGCGCCTGCTGCCCGCCTACCAGGCGCTGGCGGCCGAGGCCGGCTGCACGCCCGCGCAGCTGGCGATCGCCTGGCTGCTGCAGCGCGGCGAGCACATCATTCCCATCCCGGGCACGACGAGCGTCGATCACCTGCTGGAAGACCTGGGTGCTGCCAAGGTGCAGCTGTCGGCCGATGTGGTGGCGCGGGTGGAGGCGCTGATCAACCAGCAGACGGTGAGCGGCCCGCGCTACAACCCGCAGGGCACGGGCGAGGTCGATACCGAATCGTTCTGAACGTTCGGGCCGCGCGCGGCGCCTGGTGCACCCGCACGGCCATGTGCTGGGTGCCGCGTTGGACTTGCTATTGATTGCATAGCAAGGTGCGCAGACCAATCAAGGGCTGCAGGGCAAAAAGGCATTGAAACGGAGGGAAGGCATGGCGCATGGGCCGCGCCGTTTCCCCTGCTTCCTACTCTCCCTGTGTTCGTCCTGCGATCCCTTTGCGCTCACAGCATGGGCCGCAGCTCCCGCGCTGCGTCCTGCAGCAGCGGCAGCAGGTCGCGTTTCAGGCGCTCGGGCGATAGCCGGTCCGGCGCGGTGACCACGTTCAGCGCGGCCACGGCCTGGCCCTGCAGGTCGCGCAGCGGCACGGCCAGGGCCAGCACGCCCAGTTCGTGCTCTTCGCTGGCAAGGCAGCAGTCGTCGGCGCGGGCCTGGTCGATGGCGGCGCGCAGCGCGGGGGCGTCGGTCTGCGTGTAGGCCGTCAGGCGCGGCAGGGGGTGGCCGCGCAGCCAGTCGCGCACGGCGCTCTTGGGGCGGGTGGCCAGCAGCATGCGGCCGGTGGAGGTGGCGTGCGCGGGCAGCCGGCTGCCCAGGTGCAGGCCATAAGCAAGGACGCGATCGACCGAAGGACCGCCGCCTGCGTGGCCGGACTGGGCGGTGCTGCGCGCCACGATGACCACCTCGCGCCCTTCCAGCACCACGGCGGAGAACGGCAGCTGCGTCTGCGCGGCCAGGCGGTTGAGCGTAGGCTGCACCACGCGCGGCAGCCGGGCCGACGCCAGGTAGCTGCCCGCCAGCCGCAGCACTTTGGGCGCCAGCCAGAAGTACTGGCCATCGCTTTCCAGATAGCCCAGATAGGCCAGCGTGAGCAGATGGCGCCGCGCCGCCGCGCGCGTGAGGCCGGCACGCTCGGCCGCCAGCGTGGCGTTGAGTCGCTGGCGCTCGGTGTCGAAGCTTTCCAGCACGGCCAGGCCCTTGGCCATGCCGGCGATGAAGTCGGCATGGGCGATGCCGGCGGGCGCCGTTGACCTGGCTGCTGCTGCTGGTTTTGTCGTTGCTGTTGATGTCGCTGTAGCTCTAGCGGTTGCCGTGGCTGTTGCCTTGCGGGCGTCGGCCCGGCTTGCTGTGCGTGATGCCATGAAGGGCGCCTGATCGGATGGATGTGCGTTCGCGGGCGCGGGTGTGCGGGTGCGCCGGCCAGATTCTTTCTTGCGCGATGATCGCATCATTTGCGCGGTGATCGCGCAACGCTTGCAGGCGGGCCCTGGCGGGCTGGGAGCGGCGCTTCTACGCTGCGGGCATCGGTGGCGTTCTGGCCCACGTCGACCACCGCAAGCCACACAGCAGACCGCCGCATGCCGGCGGCAGGAGACACGCCGCCATGACCGCCAGCACCGCATCCGCAGCGCCCATTCCCGCCACCACCCAGGTCGCCATCATCGGCGCCGGCCCCTCGGGGCTGCTGCTGGGCCAGTTGCTGCACAAGGCGGGCATCGACGCGGTCATCATCGAGCGCCAGTCGCCCGACTACGTGCTGGGCCGCATCCGTGCCGGCGTGCTGGAGCAGGTGACCATCGACCTGCTGGATGAGGCCGGCGTGGGTGCGCGCATGCACCAGGAAGGCCTGGTGCATGGCGGGTTCGATCTGCTGCTGGACGGGCAGCGGCACCGCATCGACCTGGAGGCGCTGGCCGGCGGCAGGCATGTGATGGTCTACGGCCAGACCGAGGTCACGCGCGACCTGATGCAGGCGCGTGCCGCCGCCGGCCTGCCCACCGCCTACGGCGCGGCCCACGTGCAGGTGCAGGGCTTCGACACCGCCCGCCCCAGCGTCACCTTCGAGAGGGACGGCGCCACGCACACGCTGCAGTGCGACTTCATCGCCGGCTGCGACGGCTTCCACGGCGTGTGCCGCGCCAGCGTGCCGCAGGGCGCGCTGCGCAACTACGAGAAGGTCTACCCGTTCGGCTGGCTGGGCCTCCTGTCGGACACGCCGCCCGTGCACCACGAGCTGATCTACGCCAACACGCCGCGTGGCTTCGCGCTCTGCTCGCAGCGCAGCGCCACGCGCAGCCGCTACTACCTGCAGGTGCCGCTGACCGACAAGGTGGAGGCCTGGAGCGACGAGGCCTTCTGGGACGAGTTGCGCCTGCGGCTGGACCCCGAGGCGCGCGAGCATCTGGTGACCGGCCCCAGCCTCGAAAAGAGCATCGCCCCGCTGCGCAGCTTCGTCACCGAGCCGCTGCGCTTCGGGCGCATGTTCCTGGCGGGCGACGCGGGCCACATCGTGCCGCCCACGGGCGCCAAGGGGCTGAACCTGGCGGCGACGGACGTGAAGTACCTGTCGGCCGCGCTGATCGAGTTCTACGCCGAACGCAGCGAGGCCGGCATCGACGGCTATTCGGCCCGGTGCCTGAAGCGCATCTGGCGCGCGGAGCGGTTCTCATGGTGGTTCACGCAGCTGATGCACAACTTCCCTGGCGACGACGCGGCCATCGCCGCCAGGTTCCAGGCGGCGGAGATCGACTACCTGCTGCATTCCGAGGCGGGCTCGCGCACCATCGCCGAGAACTACGTGGGCCTGCCGCTGGACTTCGGACAGTGAAAGGCGGCGAATGGCGGTGAATGGCAGCGATGGCGCCGGCGGCGGTTTGCCGGTGGATGCATTCCCCAGGCCGGGCGTCGCACCACGTTCTGCATGAAATGAGCCGTTTGCGCCCTATGTATAAGGACTTTTAGCTATTTATTTGATAGCAATTGCAGGCCTGCGCCAATGCCGGTATGGTGCCTTCGCATGAACGCACCCAACTCACCTTCCGCCGGCGTGGGCAACGACGACGCCCGTTTCCACAGCTACCAGCCGCGCCAGGGCCATGGCCTGCCGCACGACCCGTTCAACGCCATCGTCGGCCCGCGCCCCATCGGCTGGATCAGCACGCAGAGCGCGGCGGGCGTGCGCAACCTGGCGCCCTACAGCTTCTTCAACGCCTTCAACTACGTGCCGCCCATCGTGGGCTTCGCCAGCATCGGCGCCAAGGACACGCTGGCCAACGTGCAGGCCACCGGCGAATTCGTGTGGAACCTGGCCACCCGCGACCTGGCCGAGGCCATGAACGCCAGCTGCGCGGCCGTGCCGCCCGAGGTGGACGAATTCACGCTGGCCGGCCTCACGCCCCTGGCCTCGTCGCAGGTGGCCCCGCCCCGCGTGGCGGAGAGCCCGGTGAGCTTCGAATGCCGCAGCACGCAGATCGTGCAGCTGCAGGGCGCCGACGGCGTGCAGGTGCCGACCTGGCTGGTGCTGGGCGAGGTTGTCGCTATCCACATCGACCGGGCGCTGCTGAAGGACGGCGTGTACGACACCGCGCGTGCCGGGCACATCCTGCGCGCGGGCGGGCCGGCCGACTACTTCACGGTGGGGCCGGAACAGCTGTTCAAGATGTTCCGCCCGCGTTGACGCGGCGCGCCCACCGCACCGGCCGCATCGCCCACGCTGCCGCCACGGCGGCCAGCAAGGCGATGGCGGCGCCCACGAACGCCACGCTGCCCACGCCCCACAGGGGAATGCTGGCGCCACCCAGCACGGCGCCCAGCGCAATCCCGCCGTTGGCCGCCGACACGTTGATGGTCCCCGCCAGCGCCTGCGCCTGTGGCGCCGATTGCATCACGCGGATCTGGCAGACGGGATAGAGCGCCGTGTTGGCCACGCCCCAGACCGCCAGCGCCACGGCGAGGCCGAGCGTCCAAGGCGCCAGCAGGACCGACGCCACCATGCCGGCCGCCAGCAGTGCGCTGAACCCCGCCGTGGCCGCCAGCGGCCTGCGGTCCACCCAGCGGCCGCCCAGCCAGTTGCCCAGCAGGCCCACCGCACCGAAGCCCATCAGCCACCAGCCGACGTGCGCGGGCGGAATGAGCGCCACCCGCTCCAGCAACTCGGCCAGGTAGGTGTAGCCCGTGAACATGGCGGTGAACACCACCACCGACAGCGCCACCTGTGCCAGGAACACGCGGCTGCGAAGGCTGCGCGCCTGTTCGGCGAACCCCACGCGCGCCGCCGCCGGCAGGGTGGGCATGACCAGGGCCAGCACCACCGCCACCAGCAACGACAGCGCTGCCAGCATCCAGAACGCCCCGCGCCAGCCGATGGCATCGCCCGCCAGCGTGCCGAGTGGAATGCCGAACAGCAGGGCTCCGGAGATGCCCAGGTAGACCGTCGCCACCGCCCGCCCCGCGCGCTGCGGGCCGGCCAGTTGCGCGGCCGTGTCGCTGGCAGTGCCCCAGAACACCGGCAGCGCCAGTGCCGGGATCACCCGGGCGACCGCCAGCGTCCACAGCTGGGGCGCCAGGGCCGCCAGCGCATTGGACACGGCGAACAGCACCAGCACCGCGAGAAACAGCCGCTTGCGTTCGATGTGCGCGAGCGAAGCCGTCAGCACCGGGCCGCACAGCATCACCACCACCGCGAACAGCGTGACCAGTTGGCCTGCTTCGGAAACCGAGACGCCGAGGTCGCGCGCCAGCGCGGGCAGCAGGCCGACCATCAGGAATTCGGTGGTGACGATGACGAAGGCGGCGACCGCCAGCACGACGATGGAGGCGGTGCCACCGCCGGCGTGTGGCGCCGTGGCGGACGGGCGGGTCGGGGACGCGGTGTGGGAGCGGGTGGACATGACGGCAGCAGCAGGAGGCAGGGGAGGCAGTGGATGGCAGTGGGAGCAGGACATGAGGTTATTCAAGAGCAGGCATCCGCAGTGCGATGCTTTTTCCTGATTCAATGGAACCTGTTTCCCGAATCACCGCTTGCGGCAGCCACCCGCCCGTCGCAAGCCCGCACCCTTTTTTGTTCATGCACAGCTCAGAACGGCTCAAGGGCATCGACGTGTTCGTCGCCGCCGTCGCATCAGGCAGTTTCACGGCGGCGGCCGACCGGCTGAACCTCACTGCGTCGGCGGTCGGCAAGTCCATCGCGCGGCTGGAGGCGCGTTTGAATACGCGGCTGTTAGAGCGCACCACGCGCCGGCTGCGGCTGACCGATGCCGGCGTCGCCTTCCACCGCGTCTGCGTGCGTGTGCTGGACGACATCGAATCGGCCGAGCGGGTGCTGGCGGAAGACGCGACGGAGCCCTCCGGACGCCTGCGCATCGACCTGCCCGCCACCTTCGGCCGCCGCCAGGTGATGGGCCTGCTGCTGGCCTTCGTGGCGGAGCACCCGGCCGTGCAGCCGAATATTTCTTTCACCGACCGCTTCGTCGATGTGATCGACGAGGGCATCGACGTGGCCGTGCGCATCGGCGGCCCGGACACCTGGCCCGATGCACTGGGGCACCGGTTCCTGGGCCGGGAGCGGCTGATTTTCTGCGCCGCGCCGGCCTATCTGGCGCGCCGGGGCACGCCCGGAACGTTGGCCGACCTGGCGCACCACGATGCCGTGACCTATGGCCGTGCCGACGGCACCACCAGCCCCTGGCTGGTCGCGGCCGGCGGTGGGCCGACCGAGCGGCGCGCCGTGGAAAGCCGGGCCGTCGTCGGCCATGGAGAGGCGCAACTCGACGCCGTCGTCGCCGGGCTCGGCGTGGCGCAGATGGCGACCTGGCT
>Ga0308157_10007558_pt1 | contig 12627 bp, 9 predicted proteins | sample PhyBR1_FD_201035 | JGI IMG/M metagenome (GOLD analysis project Ga0308157, IMG submission 201035) | Phyllosphere microbial communities from UC Gill Tract Community Farm, Albany, California, United States - DLSLB.R1 | ecosystem: Host-associated > Plants > Phyllosphere > Unclassified | place: USA...
ACGCAAAAAATTACAGCCGCAGAGTTATTGTTGAAAAATTTATTACCGGATTTGATTTTCGTGTGTTGATTATCGATCATAAACTCGTTGCTGCTGCAAAAAGAGAGCCTGCCCATGTAAAAGGCGACGGTACACAAACCATTCAACAATTAATCGACGAAACCAATAAAGATCCACGACGCGGTTACGGACATGAAAATGTTTTGACTCAAATCGATGTTGACAGAGACACGACCGATCTATTAGAAAAATTAGGTTATACGTTAGAAACTGTTCCGAACAGAGGCGAAATCGTTTATTTAAAATCGACCGCTAATTTAAGTACCGGCGGAACATCTGTTGATGTTACCGATATGATGCATCCTGAAAACATTTTTCTTTGCGAACGTATTTCACGCGTTATTGGTTTAGATGTTTGCGGGGTTGATATTATGGCAGAAAATTTAACTCAGCCTTTAAAAGAAAACGGCGGCTGTATTTTAGAAGTAAACGCAGCTCCCGGCTTTAGAATGCATTTGGCACCAAGCGAAGGTTTACCAAGAAACGTGGCTGCACCGGTAATAGATATGCTGTATCCACCAGGAAAACCAAGTCGTATTCCTATTATTGCAGTAACCGGAACCAATGGAAAAACCACTACTACCCGATTAATCGCTCATATTGTAAAAAACAATGGTTATAAAGTTGGTTTTACAACATCAGACGGAATTTATATTCAGAATCACATGATGGAAAAAGGTGACACCACCGGACCAATTTCTGCAGAATATATTTTGAAAGATCCAACGGTAGAATTTGCCGTTTTAGAAACTGCGCGCGGAGGAATTTTAAGATCAGGTCTTGGCTTCAGCCGATGTGATATCGGAATTATCACCAACATACAGGAAGATCATTTAGGTATAAGCGATATTGATACGTTAGCCGACTTGGCGCGTGTAAAAGCAACGGTTGTGCAGAGTGTGAAGAAAGACGGCTGGGCAATTTTAAATGCCGATGATGAATACTGTATGAAACTGGCAAATGATTTAAGTTGTAACATTGCTTATTTCAGTATGGACGAAGATTCTACAATTGTAAAACAATTAAGCAAAGAAGGAAAAATTGTAGCAGTTTACGAAAACGGTTTCATCACCATAAAAAAAGGCGAATGGAAAATAAGGGTAGACAGAGCCACACAAGTTCCGTTGACATTAGGCGGAAAAGCAAAATTCATGATCGCCAACGTATTGGCAGCAACGTTAGCAGCTTACTTACAAGGATTTAAAATTGAAGACATCAGCCTATCGTTACAAACATTTATTCCAAGTGCAGCACAAACTCCGGGAAGAATGAACATTTTCGATTTCAAGAAATTCAAAGTATTGATTGATTTTGCTCACAATCCGTCGGGATACAAAGGTGTAGAAGAATATTTAAGCACGGTTGAAGCTATCAAAAAAATCGGAATTATCGCTGGTGTGGGCGATCGTAGAGATGAAGATATTAAAGAATGCGCCATGATTGCGGCAAGAATGTTCGATCATATCATTATTCGTCAGGAAAAACATTTGCGCGGAAGAACCGAACAAGAAATAATCGATTTAATTATGGAAGGAATTTCGGCTTCAGAACGAACGGTTACCTACGAAATAATTTCTAAAGAAATCGATGCCATAAAACACGCCATAAACAGTGCAGAAGATGGAACTTTTATTACAGCTTTAAGCGATGTAGTTACCAACGCCATTGACATTGTTCAGGAATATTTGGATAAAGAAAATGAAGAAGTTATTTAAATTCGTTATCAAAATATATTGAAAAAATTCAAAATTATAATAAAAATGCTCCAATTAATTTTGGAGCATTTTTTATTTCATTCAAAGCCAATCACCAATATAATTCGTTAATTTAGTATGCGTATGCTTAAAAAAATCATTCCTTTGCAGTATGAAATTTCTGTCGCCCCAACTTAAAAAATTCCTTTTACTTCTACTTAAATTACTAGTTGTGGGCGGTGCTTTTTACTTTATTAAAAATCAGCTTACCGAAAAAGATTTTAACTGGGATATTATTTCGCAAACCTTACAAAAACCGAATGCCTGGCTTTTAGTATCAATACTTTTACTACTATCATTTTTTAACCGTTTTTTAGAGATTTTAAAATGGCAGAATTTAGCTAAAGTTGTAAAACCTATAAGTATTTGGGAAAGTACCAAACAAGTTTTAATTGGTATTACCTTTGGCATTGTTACACCTAACGGCATTGGTGAATATGCAGGAAAAGCTTGGTTTTACGACAAAAAAGACGCTTTTAAAATTGTTTTCTTAAACGCGGTATGCAACGGAATTCAGGTAATTTTCTCCGTCGCTTTTGGGTTAATCGGTACACTTTACATAAATTCTCTGCATCAATTTATTGACGCAAAATATATTTTACTTTTTTTCGGGATTTTAATTGCCGTTATTTTAGCGATACTTCTGGTTAAAAACATCAGAATTAAAGGATATTCACTACAAACACTATTTAAAAGTTTAAACGAAATTCCTAAAGAAATCCATAGAAAAAACATTGTTTTGGCGTTGTTAAGATACTTGGTTTTAATACATCAGTACTTTATTCTGTACACGATTTTCAGTGTTGAAATCTCGTATTTTGTATTGTTGGCGGTTGTTACAAGCATTTATTTACTGGCATCGAGCTTACCGAACTTTCAAGCGGTAGATTTTGCGTTGAAAGGAAGCGTGGCTATTTATTTATTCAGTTTTTTTGGTGTTGACGGATGGATCGTAACACTTGTTGCTGCTTTAATCTGGCTGTTGAATCTGGTAATTCCTATTTCGATTGGAAGTATCTTTCTGCTGATTTTTAATCCGAAGAAGGATCGAACTTTACATTCAGCAAAAACTGGGTTGTAACTGGAATTCCGCGTTTTGTTGCCGGCTGAATTTTAGAGAAATTATTCTTGTGTTTTTTCATTACACTGTCTAACATAAACTTCGGCATTAATTTTTCGTTCACAGCTTCGGTCTTAAAATCAATTTCGCTGTTTGATGAAATACTAACTTTAAACTGAACCGAATCGATCGTAGAAATCTTAACCAGAGAATCGGTTTTTAAAACTCGAACCACTTCAAAATTTAATCGATCAAAAAAACATTCCTTATTTTCAGTAACGTCGGTCAGTTTTTCACATGAATCGTACGAAGGATATGTATCAACCTTACTCCAGTCAATTGCATGCAATTCACGTCTTAACAACTCTTGCGAATTGGGTATTTCTTTCTGAACAAAATTGCAGGAAGTAAGCAGAAAAGTAAAAAAAACAAATGCCCAATAATTTTTCATGAAAAATTAAATCGTAAATTTAAAAGCAAAAATACGAAAATAACTATGGAAATCTTAATACTAATTGTAAGTTTATTGTTTGTGCTTGTGGGAATTGCAGGAAGTGTGCTGCCCGCTTTACCCGGACCGCCTTTAAGTTGGATTGGTTTGCTGATTTTGTATACCATGCCAAACATTAAATTTGATTACTGGACATTGGGAATTACCTTTGTTTTTACGCTTGCTATTGTGATTTTAGATTACGTGATTCCGGCACAAGGAACCAAACGTTTTGGCGGAAGTAAGTACGGAATTTGGGGAACAAACATTGGATTGATTGTGGGTATCTTGGCTCCGATCCCTTTCGGCTTTATTATAGGACCATTTGTTGGCGCTTTTATTGGCGAACTGATCTACGATCAAAACGATTCTAAACGTGCGTTAAAAGCCGCAACCGGATCCTTTTTAGGCTTTTTGGCTTCTACCTTTATAAAGTTTGTATTCTGTATGGTTTTATTTGGAATTTACATTCACACCGTTTGGAAGTATTGGAGTGTTTGGTTTTAATCGAGCTTTATTTTTATTGGTAATGTAAAGTGCATTCTAACAATTTTATTTTCAAATTCAGCTGGTTTCCATTTGGGTTTCATTCTTATAATATTAAACATATCATTTGCCAAATCAAATTTATCCTCTACAATTGTCATGTTAGTTAAAGTACCATCTTTCTCAACAACAAATCTAATTTTAATTACAATATACTTTAAGGTTAAAGGACGTTTAACTTTATCTTCTAATTCCTCTTTAACATTAACAGTTAAATCTTTAAAAAACAAATCAAAACCTTCTTGTGGTTGCGCTTTCTTATGAACTAATTTATAAATATAATTTTCATCTCTAATTAAATCTTCTTGTTTTGTTTGATAATTGTATGAAGGATCACCACATGCTTGAATAGTTACATCTTTTTCTTGTGCGATTGATTGAAACCTCGCCAAAACAAAAAACATAATTATTATTAGACTCTTCATTCTTTATCTATTTTTAGCTTAAACGTTTGTTTTAAATCGGCAAAATTAAACTTTGCAATTTGTTCATTTGTTGAAATCACTGTGATGTTTATTAAATAATTTCCAGCGACAAAATGTATTGTATTGTTATAAAAAGTGCTTTCATTACTATTAATAGAAAAATTACTTTCTAAAGCCTTGTAATTTTTATAATCAACCGCAGTAATTGTTGCTTTCTGCTTTTCCGCATCGGCTTTAATCAAATCAAAATGATTTTCTATATTGGACAACAATATTTCTTTTAAAGTAATTGAGTAGAAAACATTGTTATCTGCTGTGTTATACGCAAATTCTTTAACCTTATTGTATTGGTTTGTATTGCTGTTAATCAACTTACAATTACACTCAAACTCAAAATACTCTGTACTAACCGTTCTTTCTAAAATTGCCTTTTCCAGTAATACTTTATCAACATTCCTCATAGGAAACCTTAATTTAACAGGAACAACATAAGCAGATCGTACTACTTTTCCTTTAATTTCGGCTGGCTTCCAAGCTGGTGCTTTTTTTAAAACTCTGATTATTTCTTCAATGTAAGCATACGCATGTTCATTTTCTTCTATTTCGATATTAGAAAGTGTACCGTTTTTCTCAATGATGAATTTCAATTTAAAAGAAATCTCATCAAATTTCGGCGGAATAACTAAAGAATTGAATTCACTTGTAAAGGCTTGCAAAAACTTGAAAATTCCTTGCTTTGGTTCTGCCTTTTTTTTAACAAACTTATACACTTTATCATCTTCAATCTCATTTACTTCTTGAGCTTGAATTTCAGCTAAAGAAAACAGAATACAAAAGATGATAAAGAAAGTTTTCATAATATCTTTTTAAATTTTCAACTTAAAATTCTTTAAGAAATGATTAAACGACAATCTGGTTAATTGTTTGTTTTCAGATTGCAATGCCACCACTACCAAATAATCTTTTGTAGGAATAATTAGGGTTTGAAACTGACTTTCATAATTGGCATCTTTTTTATAAAAGCCAATTGCCAAGGCATTGTAACCTAAAAACTTTAATTCTTTAAATTCGGCTTTTCGTTCTTGGGCTTCTTTTTTTATTTTCTGAAGTTCTGCAACTCCATTTTCTTGTGTAATTTGTCTAAAAATAACATTGTAGATAACTTTATCGTCTTGTGATGCTATAAAAAATTCTTCACTTTTTAAATCTTCTTTTGTCGATGTTTTTACAATAGAACAATTACAGGTTAAGTCAAAATAAGTAGTTTCAATTGTGTTACCGTTTAACGTTTCCAGATAACTGTTAATTTGGCTTTCATTGAAAAATATATCTTTTTCTGATGATAAATTAGATTGATCGTAATTAACCGTTACCGGCATTGTAAAAGAAGATCTAACCGATTTACCTTCGTGAATAGCAGCATTCCAAATAGGCATTAAATCTAAAACCCGCTTAACTTCTCTTTCAAATTTATACTCATCATCAACAATATTAATATCACTAAAACTACCATCTTTTTCAACGATAAATTTTACTCTTAACTTAATCTGATTAACCGATTTTGGAATTGCTTTGCCATTATTTGCATTAAACTCTTCTGCAAATTGTTTCATAAAAGTTTGCAAACCTTCTTTTGGATGTGCTTTTACCTGTGGAATTATAGGTTTTTCTTGAGCAAAAGAAAAACTGTTGATGAATAAAATTAAAAGTAGTAAAAGTATTTTTTTCATGTTTATGTATTGTAAAATACAAAACTATGGTTTTATTAGGTAAGATAAAAATCAAAAAAGCCCTCCGATTTGGAAAGCTTTTCATTGGTCTAACTACTAAACCAGGTACTTGCGTACCTAAACAACACAACTATTTTTGATTCTAAAGCGAGAATCTCGCGGTCTGGACGGGACTCGAACCCGCGACCCCATGCGTGACAGGCATGTATTCTAACCAACTGAACTACCAAACCAAAACATTAAAGGGCACAAAAGCCCCTCGTAACCGAAGGGCTATTGTATCTTGGCGGTCTGGACGGGACTCGAACCCGCGACCCCATGCGTGACAGGCATGTATTCTAACCAACTGAACTACCAAACCAAGATAATGTTTTATGTCAAAGAAATTTTACTTTCGCAAAATTGTAAAGAACCGTGTTCTTTGTTTTGCGGTCTGGACGGGACTCGAACCCGCGACCCCATGCGTGACAGGCATGTATTCTAACCAACTGAACTACCAAACCGTTTGTTAACTTAATGTTGCGTTTGCTTCATCATTTCAACGGTGCAAATATACGACCATTTACTAATGGTGCAAACATTTTTTAAAAAAAATGAGATACTGTTTTAAATATTTTTTTCACACTGCTACTTTTCAGTGATTTACAAAAAAAATACCAGAACTAATTCTGGTACTTTTATTACTATATTTTGTATTTATTACAACAATTTGGTAAGTGCATCAACGTAAGTTTGCTTTGGTGCTACACCAACTTGGCGACCTACAACTTCTCCGTTTTGGAAAATTAATACTGTTGGTATGTTTCTTACGCCGTATTGTGAAGCAAAATCTTGGTTTGCATCTACGTCTACTTTCCCTACAACTACTTTTCCGTCAAAATCTCCGGCTAATTCTTCGATTGTTGGACCTAACATTTTACAAGGACCACACCATTCTGCCCAAAAATCTACTACTACCGGTTGAGCTGATTTTAATACTACTTCTTCAAATGTTGCATCTGTTATTTCTAAAGCCATAATTTTAGTTTTTATAAATCTATATATACAAATTTAGTTATTTTTTTAATTGCTACAAGTTAACAACTATAACTAATATCTATAACCGCATAAAGGTTTTTAATTTAAACGGAACGAAACCTGCATACGCTCTAACTCTTCCAACAAATCTGATGATATTTCAATGCGCATATTTTTACTTGGCATTTCTAACAGATTTTTTTTAAGATACTGAACCTCTGGCACTTCTATTTCTGGTGATTTTTCATCTACTTCTTCCAAAGCATCGTCTGGAACTTCTTCTTGTGTATCTTCCAACAATTTATGAACTACCTGTATTTGCAGTCGGTTTTGAACTTCTTCTAATTCAAAAACTTCGAAAACAACCGCTTTTGTACCTGGATTTTTATCCATAATAACCCTTATTTTATCAACCTGCATTTCTTTCAGCTTGCGAACATCGATCTGAATGATCAATTTTTTTGCAAACGTTGGTATTACTTCGTTCAGCAGTTTTAATTCTACAAACTGCATACGGGCTTCTGATCGTTCGTTGGTATCTTTTTTAATCCAACCTTCTTTTATATAGACTTTAAAATACACAAAAGTATTGTTCAGCAGAAAATGTCGATTTTTTAAATAATCTTCGTTGAACATGCGCATTTCAATGCTTTCGTCGTAACCTTCTACCGTAAACATTGCCCAATCTTTTCCTTTAGACGATGTTTTAAACTGCACGTTAGAAATCATTCCGCCAAAAGTTACGGTTCTGCCTACCAAAGGATCCAAATGCTTCAATTGTTCCATTCTTACATTACAGAAATATTTCAGTTCGAACTTAAAATCATCTAACGGATGTCCCGAAATATAAATTCCTACAACATCTTTTTCTTTCGCCAGTTTTTCCATGGTAGTCCATTCTTCGCAACTTGGAATTACAGGCTCGGGAATCTGAACTTCGCTCGATTCTCCAAACAGACTAACCTGCGCAGAATTCTCGTTATCTTGATACTTTCCACCATACTTCATAGCCTTTTCTAAAAAAGTAATTCCGTCGCCTTCGGTATAAAAATACTGACCGCGATGTGTATCGGTAAAACAATCGAAACCGCCTGCCAATGCCAGATTTTCGAATGCTTTTTTATTGGCTGATCTTAAATCGATTCGTTTTGCCAAATCGAAAATTGATTTATAATTTCCGTCTTTTCTATGTTCGATAATGGTATTTACCGCACCCTCGCCCACTCCTTTTATCGCACCCATTCCAAAACGGATCTGATAACTCTCGTTCACCGCAAATTTATAGTGTGATTCATTTACATCGGGACCTAAAACATCTAATCCCATTCTACGGCATTCTTCCATAAAAAATGTAACCGATTTAATATCGTTCATGTTGTTTGAAAGCACCGCAGCCATATATTCTGCCGGATAATGCGCCTTGAAATAAGCAGTTTGATACGCTATCCACGCATAACAGGTTGAGTGTGATTTGTTGAAGGCATACGAAGCAAAAGCTTCCCAGTCTTTCCAGATCTTCTCCAATGTTTTAGGATCGTGCCCTTTTGCAGCTGCTTGTTCTACAAATTTAGGCTTCATTTTATCCAAAACATCTTTTTGTTTTTTACCCATTGCCTTACGCAAAACATCGGCTTCACCTTTGGTAAAATCGGCTAATTTTTGCGACAAAAGCATTACCTGTTCCTGATAAACGGTAATTCCGTAGGTTTCTTTTAGATATTCTTCGCACGCATCTAAATCGTACGTAATTTCCTCTTCGCCGTTTTTTCTTTTAACGAACGACGGAATATATTCTAAAGGTCCCGGGCGATACAAAGCATTCATGGCAATTAAATCGCCAAAAACCGTAGGTTTCAGCTCACGCATGTATTTCTGCATCCCAGGCGATTCATACTGAAAAACACCCACCGTTTCTCCACGTTGGAACAGTTCGTAAGTTTTAACATCGTCAATAGGAATTTCTTCCGGATCGATCTCTAAACCAATACGTTGTTTTATAATTGCAACAGTATCTTTTATTAATGTCAGGGTTTTTAGGCCCAAGAAATCCATCTTCAACAAACCGGCACTTTCGGCAACCGAGTTATCAAACTGGGTTACATATAAAGCGGAATCTTTTGCGGTTTGCACAGGAACGAAATTGGTAATATCGTCGGGCGTAATGATTACTCCACAGGCATGGATTCCCGTGTTACGCATTGATCCTTCGATAATTTTTGCCTGCTGAATGGTTTCTGAAAGCAAATCGTTCTGGTTGGCAATACTTATCAGTTCTTTAACCGCTTCAAACTCATCAGATCGCAAGGCTTTTTTAATAACATCTTCGGGTTCGGTTAAAAATCGACGCAAATTCCACTTACTCGGCATCATTGTTGGAATCATTTTGGCAATTCGTTCTGATTCATATAAAGGTAGATCCAACACACGCGCCGCATCTTTAATTGCCGATTTGGTTGCCATTTTACCGTACGTGATGATTTGCGCCACCTGATTAGATCCGTATTTATTGATTACGTAATCCATTACGCGACCACGACCTTCGTCATCAAAATCGATATCGATATCGGGCATAGACACACGATCAGGGTTCAAGAAACGCTCAAAAAGCAAATCGTATTTTATAGGATCTAAATTGGTAATACCTAAACAATAAGCCACCGCAGACCCCGCAGCAGATCCACGACCCGGACCAACCGATACATTCATTTTACGGGCTTCGGCAATGAAATCCTGAACAATTAAGAAATATCCCGGATAACCGGAATTTTCTACAGTTTTTAATTCGAAATCTAGTCGTTCGGTAATAACATCGTCGATTTCTTTGTATCTGCGCTTCGCACCTTCATACGTTAAATATCTTAAATAGGCATTTTCACCGCGTTTACCTCCATCTTCAGCATCTTCAGCATGGATAAATTCAGAAGGAATATCAAACTTTGGAAGTAAAATATCTCGATATAATGAATACACTTCTATTTTATCAACAATTTCCTGAATATTGATAATAGCTTCGGGCAGATCTTTAAAAAGCGCCTTCATTTCGTCTTGAGTCTTATAAAAATACTCTTGATTTGGTAAGCCGTAACGATATCCGCGACCACGACCAATCGGCGTTGCCTGTTTTTCGCCATCTTTTACACACAGTAAAATATCATGTGCATTGGCATCGGATTTTTCTAAATAATAGGTATTGTTTGTCGCGATTAGTTTTACGTTATGCTTTTTAGAAAACGCGATCAATGTTTTATTGACACGATCTTCATCTTCCTGATTATGACGCATGATCTCCAGATAAAAATCATCTTTAAAATGTTCTTTCCACCACAAAAGTGCATCTTCTGCCTGCTTTTCACCAATATTCAAAATCTTACTTGGCACTTCGCCATACAAATTCCCGGAAAGCACAATAATATCTTCTTTATATTGCAAAAGAACCTGTTTATCGATACGCGGAACGTAGTAAAAACCGTTGATCGACGCTATTGACGATAATTTTGCAAGGTTGTGATATCCCTTTTTATTTTTTGCTAGAAGAACAACTTGGTATCCATTGTCTTTTTTCGATTTATCGGTATGATTTTCGCATACAAAAAACTCGCAACCAACAATTGGTTTTAGCTCTGTTTCTGTAGGATCTTCTCCATTTTCAATCGCAGCTTCGTTGGCTTTCTTTGCGTTTTTATTATGATCTAAAACCGCACTTACAAACTTGAAAGCGCCCATCATGTTCCCGTGATCGGTCATTGACAAAGCCGACATTTTTTCTTTTGCCGATTTTTTGATCATTGCACCAATATCGATAGTCGATTGCAAAACCGAAAACTGTGTATGATTGTGCAGATGCGCAAAAACAGCCTCATCATACGCTTTTTTTACATCATCTGTAATGGTAGTTTTTTCAGCTTCACCTTTAATAACACCGGCAGCCTCTAACTGCTTACGAATTTCTTCAGATGCTTTTTTAAGATTGACATGCTTTAACCCGATTAACTGAAAAGGCTGCGGATTTACTTCTTTAAAATGCTGTAAATATCCGGCAGGTTGCTGTAATTCGTTTTCGTTAAAAACATTTCTACGAATCAATTCAAAAAAACATCTTGTTGTAGCTTCCACATCGGCAGTTGCGTTGTGCGCTTCGCCAAAAGGCACATCAAATAAATATTCATGCAGCTCGGTCAAGGTAGGCAATTTAAATCGACCACCTCGACCACCGGGAAGTTTCAATAAACTCGCAGTAACTTCGGTACACGTATCCAAAACCGCCATAGAATTTAAAGGCGTTGCTTTAGACGAACGATGAAATTCGGCACCCATAATATTCAAATCAAAACCAACATTTTGTCCTACAACAAACTTCGCTTTACCTAAAGCAGTATTAAACTTGGCAAGAACCGTATTTATATCAATCCCTTTTTCGGTTGCTAATAACGTAGAGATTCCGTGAATTCGTTCAGAATCATATGGAATATCAAAACCTTCGGGCTTAATTAAATAATCCTCATGCTCAACCAAATTTCCCATTTCATCATGCAACTGCCAGGCAATCTGTATACAGCGCGGCCAGTTATCAACATCGGTAATAGGTGCATTCCAATCTTTAGGTAAACCAGTTGTTTCAGTATCAAAAATTATATACATGGGTAAAATTCAGCTTGATTTTATACAAAGTTACAATAAAAAAAGTCGCTCTTAAAAAAGAACGACTTAAGTATGTGTTAAACAAATTTTTAAAATTTATTACGGATTCGGTGTTTCTGCTACTGGTGGAGTAACTAAAGGAATTCTAAAAAACACTCCTTTATTTAAATTCACCAACGGTGTGTCTGGTAAAACCAATGTAGGATCAACCGGCACCATTTCTGCCATAAACGTTCCTGAAATTGTACCTGGAACTTGTTTTTCTACCGGATCTAACTTAATATAACCTTTTCCTGTTGATGATGAAGTACTATATAAGTAAACTACATCTTTTTCTGTCTTAGAATAGGTAGCAACATGATGGTTGGTTGTACCTAATTCATATTCTTTTCCTGATTCGTAATTATGAATAAATAAAGTAACGTTTTCTGAATCGGTTGCGCCAACAATTACTAAATTACCGCTGTTATCAACATTTGCCGTTAATTTTGTAGCACGCCAAAAGTCATAACTTTTCATGGCTTCAAAGGTTGGTGTGTTTACAGTTAGTTCTTCTTCGCAAGACACTAGTGAAACTGCCATTAATGCAAATAAAAAGTATTTTTTCATATTCTATTTAGATTCTGAATTCAATGTTACCAAACAAAAATAGAATTTTTTCTTTAACACCAAATGTTTTTTTTTAATAATTATTTAACTTTTTTAAAATTTAACAACTTAAGGTTAATTTTTACGGGTTAATAATCAATCATTACGAAAAAATAATTACTTTTGCACTTGAATTTTAATAATTAAGAGGTCGGGAACCTCAATTAAATCATTTAAAGATTATGTCTGTAAAAATTAGATTACAAAGACACGGTAAAAAAGGAAAACCTTTTTACTGGGTAGTAGCTGCTGATGCACG
>Ga0308157_10007559_pt1 | contig 12627 bp, 11 predicted proteins | sample PhyBR1_FD_201035 | JGI IMG/M metagenome (GOLD analysis project Ga0308157, IMG submission 201035) | Phyllosphere microbial communities from UC Gill Tract Community Farm, Albany, California, United States - DLSLB.R1 | ecosystem: Host-associated > Plants > Phyllosphere > Unclassified | place: USA...
CATTTTTTACAATTTCTTGATTCTTAGTGTTGTCAGTTGAAATAAGTGTCATATCCGGCAAAGATAATTTTTTATTTTTAATGAATAAAAGTTTCGGGTTTAAAGTTTCGTTACAAAATTCTTATAGTTTCCCTAAAAAGTTAGGTTCTGTACTCTCTAGTAACCTTATCGACCCCGTCAATTTTCTTAATTGCGCTAATCATTTTTTTCAAAATCGTATTGTTTTTAACAATTACAGCAACTTGTCCGTGGAAAATTCCAGCATCCGTACTTAACGAAATACTCTGAATGTTTACGCTCATATTGTTTGAAATTACCTTTGTCAGCTGGTTGGTAAGTCCTAAAACATCCATTCCTGTAATATTGATAATGGCTTTGAATTCTTCTTGAGAAGAGTCAATCCATTTGGCACTCATAATTCTGTAGGCGTAATTAGACTGCATTCCAATAGCGTTTGGACAATCTTTTTTATGCACTTTTATTCCTTCATTAATGGTAACAAAACCAAAAACATCGTCACCAGGAATCGGGTTACAGCATTGCGAAAGTTTATAGTCTAACTTGTCATGTTCGGTTCCAAAAACCAACATGTCATAATTGCTGCTGATGACTGGTTTGTGAATGTCCTCGTCTGCAGTGTCTTTTGTTCGCTTAATTTTATTTTTAAAGAAATTGATAAACGAATTGCTTTTCTGCGCAGCATAATCTTTTAACTGCTGATTTTCGATTGCACCAATTCCAACTCTATAAAATAAATCTAAACTTGTTTTTAATTTGAAGAAATTAACCAACTCGTTTGTTACTTGTTCATTAAAAGTAACTTTTAAGTGTTTTAATTTTCTAACAAGTAATTCTTTTCCTTCTTCTGCAATTTTTTTGGTGTTCTCGTTAAGAACGTTTTTAATTTTATTTTTAGCTCTTGAAGTTGTTACATATTCCAACCAGTTTACAGTTGGTTTCTGGTTTGGAGATGTAATTACTTCAACTTGATCACCGCTTTTTAGTTCGTAATTCAACGGAACCAAACGTCCATTTACACGAGTTCCGCGAGTTTTAATTCCGATTTCTGAGTGAATGCTAAACGCAAAATCTAATGAAGTTGCACCTTTTGGCAACGATTTGATTTCTCCTTTTGGAGTAAAGACGAAGATTTCTTTAGAATACAGATTCATTTTAAAATCTTCCACAAAATCAACCGCATTGGTTTCTGGATTCTCCAAAGCTTCGCGAAGAAGATTCAGCCATGTATCCAGACCACTTTCTTCTGTTGCGCCGTTTTTGTATTTATAATGAGCCGCATAACCTTTTTCGGCAATTTCGTCCATACGTTCGCTTCGAACCTGAACTTCAACCCAACGTCCTTTTGGTCCCATTACGGTAATGTGAAGCGCTTCATAACCAGTGGATTTTGGAGATGAAATCCAGTCACGCAAACGGCTCGGGCTCGGTCTATAATGATCTGTTACGATAGAATATATTTTCCAGGCAATAAATTTTTCTTCGTGCGGATCGGCTTTGTAAACAATTCTAAGCGCGAATTTGTCGTAGACTTCATCAAAGGTTACGTTTTGCGCACGCATTTTTCGACGAATAGAATAAATCGATTTTGGTCTGCCTTTAATAATATAATCTATGCCTTCGTTGTCTAAAGATTTTTTCAAAACATCAGAAATGTCTTTGATATAAGCATCTTGCTGCTCTTTAGTCTCACGAATTTTGCTTACAATATCATCGTAAACTGCAGGTTCAGTATATTTCAAACCTAAATCCTCAAGTTTGGTTTTAATGTTGTAAAGACCCAAACGGTGGGCTAGAGGAGCATAAATGTATAAAGTTTCAGATGCGATTTTGGTTTGTTTGTATTCCGCCATCGAATCCATGGTTTGCATGTTATGAAGACGATCGGCCAGTTTAATTAAAATTACACGAACATCATCATTTAGAGTCAGAATCATTTTTCTGAAGTTCTCCGCTTGCATTGAAGCATTCAAATCTTTTTGAACCAATGAGATTTTCGTAAGCCCCTCAACTAGCTGAGCTACTTTCGGATTGAATAAACGCTCAATGTCTTCAACTGTCATTGGGGTATCTTCGACAACATCGTGCATTAAAGCCGCAGCGATAGAGGTCGCGCCCAGACCAATTTCTGAGGCAACAATTTTTGCAACTGCAATAGGATGAAAGATATAAGCTTCGCCAGATTTACGTCTCTGATCTTTATGAGCATCAACGGCAACATCAAAAGCTTTTCTAATTAATTTCTTGTCAGTAGGGCTTAAAGTTTGGTAACTTATTCGAAGTAATTCCTTGTATTCCTGCGCAATAGCTTTGTTTTCTTTTTCTATATCTATTTCTGTCATAACGGCATAGTTCAAGTACTAAAAATAAGAATTAGTTTGAACATACACAAGATTTTAGATTGTTGATTTTAGAGTGCAGATTTTAGATTTTTCCATGTAGGAATAAGGCTTCGACTCCGCTCAGCCTGACATTGAAGCAGTCATTTTTTTAAACTAAAAATCGAAGATTAAAAATTAAAAGTTGAAGACTTTTAATTTGAACCTCAGAACCTTTGTCCCTTTGAGCCTTTAAAACTAAAACCCTCTCTGTCTTTTTGCTTCAAAAATTAAAATGGCAGCTGCGACAGAAACATTCATACTGTCGATTTCTCCCTGCATTGGGATAATGATGTTTTGAGTTGCTTCATCTCGCCATTGCTGAGTTAAACCAGTTGCTTCTGTGCCTACGACCAAAGCGGTTGGAGTGGTGAAATTTTGTGTATGATATGAAGTTGAATTCTGTAAAGTGGCACTATAGAAATTGATCTTTTTTTCTTTCAAAAAAGCAATAATTTCTTCTGTTGTTCCAGTTGCGATTTGATTGGTAAAAAGGCATCCAACACTAGAACGAACAATATTCGGATTGTATAAATCGCTTTTTGGATTAGCGATTAAAACGGCGTCTAAATTGGCCGCATCTGCAGTGCGTAAAACAGCACCGATATTACCTGGTTTTTCTAAAGATTCAACAACCAGAATTAATGGATTATCAGATAATTTTAAATCAGATAATTTTAAAGATTTGGTTTTTGCTACAGCTAAAATACCTTCTGTAGTATCGCGATACGCCAGTTTTTGGTAAACTTCTTTATTGATTTCGATAATCTGAAACGGATTCTGAATCAGTTTATTGATTTCTGATTCTGAAACTAATTCTGGTAAGAATAAAACAGTTTCGATTTCGTAACCGCCTTTTATGGCTAATGAAATTTCTCTTAAACCTTCAATTAAAAATGTTCCGGTTTGTTTTCTTGCTTTGGATTTTTCCTGAAGTAAAACCAAAGATTTAATAAACGGATTTTGAACTGAAGTAATTTGTTTCATTTTTTTTTAAGGCTCAAAGTTGCAGAGTGGCAAAGGTACAGAGTTTTTTTCTTCCTGCAAGGTTTTCAAAACCTTGTAGGTATAGTAATAAAGTTTTTTTAGCCACCAATTACACGAATTTACACGAATTATAATTGAACGTAATCAAAAGAAATTAGTGAAAGTTCGTGTAATTGGTGGCTAAAAATTATTTCTCGAAAATTTCTTTAATCTCAGTTTCTACAGGATGATCGGTTTTGAAATTATATCCCATCAATTTTGCCAAAGTTTGAGCAAACTGTTTTTGATAAAATTGAGAATTTGTTTTGATTTCACCTTTTGGAGCAATTTCTGGTCCCATTGCAGCAAACCAAATTTCTGAAGCGCCAGGAACATCAGAACCGTGATCTGTCCATTGAGATTTTACTTTGTCTCCGCGTCCGTGATCGACTGTTATGAAAAGAGTTGTTTTGTTTTTGTATTGAGGATCGTTTTGAACAAAATTCCAAATTTCCTGAATCCATTTATCGACTTGATTGGCTGCGTCTAAATACGAACGATATTGTGCGTGATGCGCCCATTCGTCAGTTTCGCCATAAGCGATATAGAGTACCTTTGGTTTTTTATTTTTTAGTTCGTCTAAAGCTTGATAATGCGTAAAAACATCCAAACATTCATCCATGTGAAACGGTTTATATGAGTTATCTCGCATCTCATTTAATAAGTTCTGAGCTGCTGTTGGTTTATTTCCGCCCACTTTGTCAAAGGCAGAAATGACTGGAAACCCGCTTCTTTCTTCATTTAAAATTCTGTCGAAAGCATCCCATGCGCCAAAAGCTGCAACTTTTCCTTTCAGATTAGACTGTTTATTTAAAAACTCCAAAACATTTACGTTTGGATTGGCTTTATAACCGTTTGAGTTCACCTTTACATCTACATTTCCAGTCATGATTTCGCTATAGCCAGGATAGCTAAACCAATAAGGATTGGCGACATCGACTTTGTTTCCTAAATCGCGATTTCCATAAATCTGACCTTTTGAAGCAATTTCAGACCAGAAAAAAGGCATTAATTTTTTGCGTGCTTCTTTGACATCAGCACTGCTATATTTTTTATAAATGTAAGCGCTGTCTCCCTGATTGAATTTTTTATCGTTGGCAATCGCAGGATCAATTCCTTTAAAAACTTCTTGCCATCTAAAACCGTCTGTAGTAATGATAATGATGTTTTCTGTTTTTTGGGCTTGAGATTTAATGCCTAATAAAACGAACAGAATTAGAATTGCTTTTTTCATTGTATATAAATTTGAAATACGATTCAAAACTAAGTAATTTAATAAAACGATTTTTGCTAGATAAGAGAATGTAACTATAAATTAATAAAGAATAAAAATTATATAAAAACAAAGTACCGTTTTCATTCTTAATTTTTTGAATAATAAATATTAAAATTTTCATAGTCTTAAAAAGGACTATCTCATTATTTTCTTTCTTTTTATGATATAAATAATAAAAATTATTTGACCTAATAAGAATAGTATTAATGAAGTATAACAAACGATATTAAGTAAATTAATAAATTCAAGAATATTCTTTGCGTTTAGGGAAGTAGTTATTCTGACAAACATATTAAATCTCGCATATAATACAAAAGGGAAACTTAAAATGAAATGCGTTAAGAAAACTTTCAGATTAATTAATTTTTCTTTTTTGATTATTCTCCAATATGTAAATAAAATTATTGTAATTAAAATCCATAGGATTATTTCTAAATAACTTGTTGATGGGATCATATTATTCCAACCGGGGTTTTGGATTATGAATCCTGATTCAAAAGGAGTTGCAATAACAAGTAATAGTAAAAAAGATAAAAACGGAAAATATTTTTTTTGCATTTATTAATTTTTAAAATTCATTCTTCTTTAACAAAAAAACATTTTACGTTACTTTACAAAATCCCTCTCGACTTAATCTCTAAATATTTATTAATCGCGTCAAGCGTAAGATTTTCAGGCTGTGTCAAAACCGAATGGATTCCATATTTCTTCAATTCATTTACAATTAAACGTTTTTCAAACATGAATTTTTCGGCAATTACTTTGTCATAAACTTCCTGAATTGTAGTTGTTTTTTTATTGATGATACCGTTTAATTCTGTATTGCTAAAGAAAACCACAACCAATAAGTGACTTTTGGCAATTCCTTTTAAATAAGGTAATTGGCGGTTTAAACCGTCCATGGTTTCAAAATTCGTGTACAGAATAATTAAACTTCTCTGATTGATGTTTTTCTTTATATCAACATACAATCGGCTGTAATCACTTTCGAAGAAATCGGTTTTTACATTGTACAGCGTTTCAAGAATTTTCTGCATTTGCGAGCCTCTTCTTTCTGCAAAAACTCTGTTTTCTACTTTTTTAGAAAAAGAAAAAAGTCCTGCTTTATCTTGTTTTTTTAGAATGACATTCGATAAAACCAAAGATGAATTAATCGCATAATCTAACAAACTTAATCCGTCAAACGGCATCTGCATCACGCGTCCTTTGTCGATTGCCATATAAACAGATTGTGATTTTTCGTCCTGAAACTGATTAACCATCAGGGAATTTCTTTTGGCTGTTGCTTTCCAGTTTAAAGTTCGTAAATCGTCGCCCTGAACATATTCTTTAATCTGCTCAAATTCCATTGTATGTCCAATTCGGCGTATTTTTTTGATTCCGTATTGAAATAAATTATTCGAAAAAGCAATCAAATCATATTTTCTTAATTGAATATAAGAAGGATATGTTGGAACCATCTGATCTTTATCAAAAGTAAATCTTCTAGAAATCAATCTTAATGGCGAAGAAACAAAAATATTCAAAGAACCAAAATGATATTCTCCACGTTCTGTTGGACGAAGATCATAGCCAATTTCTTTTTGTGTCGCCGCTTTTATTGTTTTTACAATTTTGAAGTCTCGAACTTGAAATTGAAATGGAATCTCGTCAATAATCTTAACTGAAACGGGAAAAGTATAATGGTTTTTTATGTTAATCTTTATAGGATTTAAATCTCCATTTGATAATTTTTCGGGTGTTATTCTTTCGGCCTCAAGCCCAGTTCTTGCCAAGTACAAAAGCAAAATATCAAGTCCTAAAAAAGTAATTAAACCTAAAACTAGCAACCAAACTGCGTGGTACATATTCGGAAAAATAAAAGCGCAGATAAACAATCCTATAATGCCAATGAGCACATAGAAAAAGAAATTGTTCAGATATAGACTTTTTATGAATTTCAAGTTTTCTTGGTTTTATGTTTTTCTAATAAATTTTGGTGAACTCATTAAAATCAAAGCCTTCTAAAGAAGCAATTTTCCAAGTTCCGTTTTCTTTGATGGTTTTCACTTTGTATTTAAAATCGCCTTTCCACGACCAAGTCCAATCAAAAGAAGCTTTGTCGTTTTCAATCTTCAAATGATTAATCGTCATTGTTTTCCAAAAATTTTCTGGATTGTCTTGACAATTGCACCAAGGATTAGAATCATTTCCGAAAGGAGGTAAATCTCCTTCAAACCATTCTATTTTTTTAGTTTTAAGATTAGAGTCTATTCTTAAAGCGATTTTGTTGTAATTGTCTAAAAACTGTTGCGAAAAGAAATTGGTTTTCTTCAGTTCTTCCAGTCTTTTTTTATGTGAGTTTAAATCTAGCCCAATATATTTATCTCCCTTTTTGTTTGAAATTGGATTGAAGTCATTATTGCTGTTTTTAGTTTCTACCCATTCGTACAGTTTCTTTACTAAAGTTTCAATTTCCTGTTTGTCATTTTTGAAATAAAAAGAGTCTTTTTTGTTTTTTAAAAAAGCAGCATTAGATGGCTGAAAAGCAATCAGTAATAGTAGAGAGAATGATATAAGAAGTTTAGACGGTTTCAATTTTTTATAGTTTTAAGTTTCAGGTTTCAGGTTCCAAGTTTACTCTTCTTTGTCAGGATGAGCGGAGTTGAAGTCCTTTATGTTTTCCACCATTAACAATTCACAATTAATAATTACCTCGGAATTTCTACCGTTTCAATAATCTGTTTAATAATTTCTGAGCTTGTAAGACCTTCCATTTCACGTTCTGGCGCTACGATAACTCGGTGCTGTAAAACTGGAATTGCAGCCTCTTTGATATCTTCTGGCGTTACGAAATCACGTCCGCGGATTGCAGCAAAACCTTTCGAAGCATTCAAAATAGCGATTGAAGCACGAGGCGAAGCACCTAAATATAAAAAGGCATTTTCGCGTGTGTTTACCACAATTCTAGCAATGTATTCTAATAAGTTTTGTTCTACTCTAATTTGTTTTACCAAACCTTGATATTCTTTGATTTCTTCAGCAGAAAGAATGGTTTTGATGGCATCTAGTTTTCCATGATCTTGCAACGAATGTTCTCTCTGAATGATCAAAATTTCTTCATTCAATTTTGGATAATCGATTGTGATTTTAAAAAGAAAACGGTCTAATTGCGCTTCTGGCAAACGATAAGTTCCTTCTTGTTCAACAGGGTTTTGAGTAGCAATTACTAAAAATGGCGCTTCCAATTGATAAGCAGAACCGTCAATTGTAATCTGGCGTTCTTCCATTACTTCAAAAAGTGCAGCCTGTGTTTTTGCTGGAGCACGGTTAATTTCATCAATTAAAATCAAATTAGAGAAAATAGGCCCTTTTTTGAATTCAAATTCTGAGTTTTTCAGATTAAAAATAGAAGTTCCCAAAATATCAGAAGGCATTAAATCGGGCGTAAACTGAATTCTGCTGAAACCGATATTTAAAGTTTTAGCCAATAATTTAGCTGTAATTGTTTTGGCAACTCCAGGGACACCTTCTAAAAGTACGTGACCGTTTGACAAAATAGCAACCAAAAGCTGATCTACCATTTTGTGCTGTCCTACGATTACCGTTTCAATCTCTTTTTTGATCGTGTTTACGTGATCTAAAAGAGGCCCTAAATTAATTCTTGTTTCAAAATTCACATTTTCATTTGTGATTTCGCTAGATGTTGTATTGATATCGTCCATAATTTGGTATGTTTTTTTATTTTTTTGCCACGGATTAAAGGATTAAAATGATTTTATTGAAAAACTAATCTGTGCTAATCTTTTTTAATCTGTGACTAATAAATTAATGTAAAACTTTTTCTATTGCTGTGTTTTTTTTGCTGCAGATTAAAGGATTAAAATGATTTTATTGAAAAACTAATCTGTGCTAATCTTTTTTAATCTGTGGCTAAATAAATTAATGTAAAACTTTTTCTATTGCTGTGTTTTTTTGCTGCAGATTAAGAAGATTAAAATGATTTTATAAAAAAAAATAATCTGTGGTAATCCTTTTAATCTGTAGCTAAATAAATTAATGTAAAATCTTTTCTATTGCTGCGTTTATTCTAATCAAATCTTCTTCCAGACTTCCGTGATAACTGTTTCGGTGGTCATTAATTAACTGAACTACATCGCGAATATCTTTTTCATCTTTTCCTGTTTTATAATGTAACTTGGTTATAAAATCATCATCAAGTTTGGTGGTGTCAAGTAGATAATCAGTCCTGATTTTTTCTAAAAAGTAAATGATCTTTTTATCTATAATATTGGTATGATCACCTTCCTGATAATATAAATTTCCAATCGTTTTGGTAAAATCAACTGTTAGATTCTGCAATGGTTTTATGATTGGCACGACTCGCTGTTTACGTTTAGCATTAAAAATCATAAAAATAAGAATTCCAAGTAAGCCTAAGTACCAAGCCGATTTTAAAGCGGGCTGACTCCAGATATATCGCATCGGAGAGCTTGAAATTCGCTTGTCGTTAAAAGTTTTGTTGTACCAGAAAATATTTCCTTTCGGGATATAAGAAAGAACGTTTTCAGCATACTGATAATAATCTTTTTTGAGCAGATTATAATTGGTAAAAGCCACAGGCTGGGTATGCAGATAGAGATGGCCATTTTTATATGGAACTTCAATAAAATTGACTTGCTTTTCGTTCTTACGGTTCATTTGATATCCCAGAACTTTTGTTTTTAAAGTATCTATTTTTGAAAAATAATCACTTAATCCGGTATTAAAAGTATATTTTTTTGCACTTACTTTTTTGTTTGCCATCCAAACTGAAATGCTATCATTGGGCATAAAATCGGTTTTTAATTCGATTTTTAAAGAATCTAGCAGTGCTTTTGGAAATACTTTCATACTTAAAAAAGCATTGTTTCCGTGAGAAACAAAATATAGAATTTCTCTCATTGATCCTTCGTCAATATTATCGACTTCCGAAATATTCATGAAAGAACCTTTAATTTTATATTTTTCTACATTTTCTCTAGAATCATATTGAGAGTCCAGATATTCATAAGGAGTCTGCGTAGAAATTCTTTCTATTTTCTGCTTAAAAATTCCATCAGCTTCTTGGTCGAAAACGTATAATCCGAATGGGATTTTATCTTCAACAGAATATGTCGGCGTCCAATCAATAGGTTTTGGCTGTCCTTTGTCTACGAATAACGTTATTCCGAAAATTAAAACCAGAATAGCAATGTATATTTTAACTTTATTATCCATTACCAAAGGTTTTTAATGCTTTTTTAAATCTATTTTCAGTCTTTCTGAATGTTGAATCATCAATTTCAAATTCACCATACCAAATATAATTGTATAGATAAGAAAGATATGTAAACTCTTCTTTATGAGCAGGATTATATAGTTCGTACAAATAATCGGAATTGGTTTTTTCGATATCCCATTCGATATAATGATGCTGTGCCATTACTTTCAAAAGCCATAAATAATAATATCGCACGGCAATTCTTTTTTCTCCAGCCTCGACACTTTCTTTAATAAGTTTTTCAAAATCTAAAAGATGGATGTTTTTTTCGGCATCAGAATAAAACAGCGCTCTTTTATCGGCATTCTTTCCAAAAATCCATCTTCCTTCTCGTTTGATTAATGCTTTGACGATAAAATAAATCAAGGTAATAACTACTAGAATTGCAATTATTCTAAATAGAATAGAAACAAAATCTAGAGACGTTTTTACGCTGCTAAAATTAAATAAGTTGGCAATTTGTCTAGCGATCCAATGCTTAAAATGATCCCACCAGTTTTTTTCGGGTTCTTTGTATTCGTAGACAAAGTCTTTATCAGTATATTTTCTCTTGAAGTTCTTTTCAAAATGTCTGGCTTCTACAGCTCCAGAATCTACCTTGATATCTTTTTCGGTATACTTAATTCCAACGATTTTTGGAGGATCTTCTTTAGCAAGAGTATCTTGGGCACATAATGGGCTCAGACAGAAAAGAAAATATAAAATAATAACAAACCTATTCATTTGTAGTATCTCCAATTAAATCAATTGCTTTAGATTCTTGTTTGTCTCCTGACTCTAAACTATAATAAATCATTCCCTGATTAACTATAATGATGTTGTTGAAAATGTTGCCAAGAATAATTAGCACAATTACAACAATCGTTATAAAACCGATTAACAATGGCGAGGGTTCTATAGAATTTGTATGGTCTGAAGCAGAATTTCCAATTAAATAGGCCAAAGCGATAAACATACCCACAAAGTATAAACACATTGTTATGGCAAACTGAACAAACTGCATTATCATCATAATAATAAAAGTTGTTCCAATTGAATTCCAAAAATCTAGTTTTATTAAATAGTAGGCATGTTTTAGAGATTCAAAAAAGCGTTTTTCTTCTGTCAGATAACTGTAAAAATGAAGGTTTAAAAAGGTAAATAATGCCGGCAGCGCAATCATAAGCAATGGAATCCCGATAATAATGAAGCACAGAAAAAACAAGATGATCAGTACAATTATTAAAATCGGAAAAACTAAAAATAAATATCCTATGCTAAACTTTATTAATTTAAAAAGAACTTTAAAAAAGCTTGCCGAGACATCATTCAACTCAAAATCTTCTTTGCCAGCGCCGATCATTTTTAAATATAAGACCGGATAGGCATAATTAAACAATGATGTAATAAAGAATAAAAGAATACAGATAAACATCAGTACCACTACTAATCCTTCATTATGATTGAAATATTCAAGAAGATCATTTTTTAATTGATTGTTTTCAAGACCAGAATTTTGAATATGTTCAAAATTAACTTTTAGGAGCGTGTAAATTACTATTGCAAAAAGAAGTAAAAATGCTCCATTTGTAATAAAAAAAATCTTGAAAAAGTTCTTTCCGTAATTTTTAAAAAAAGTAAAAGTGTCGCCTAGATTATCGCCTAATTGTCTTTTTCTGTAAAGCTCGAACATTATAAATGAATTGGTTTTGAAGTTATTTTTTTGTGTACAATAAAAGGGTATATCAAGTAGTAAAACGAAATTATTGCCAATGTCAATAAAATAATAAAACTGCTCAGCCAATTGGGCATATCGATAGAATATCGTGTAATAAAACCTTCTAAAAATCCTGCGCTTATGGTGAAAGGAAAAGTGCTTAAGAATATTTTAAAGCTGTTTTTAAAACCGATTTTAAAAGAATTTAATCTAGAAAAAGTTTTGGGAAATAGGATAGAAGCTCCTAAAATAAAACCCGCTGTAGTTTCAATAACAATGGCAAAAATTTCCATAGAACCGTGAATCCAGATGCCTCGCACACTTTTCCAGAAAACGCCCTGTTCGTAGAAAAAATATTGAAAAGACCCTAGCATAATACAGTTCTGAAGGAAAACATTAAAAGTTCCGATTCCTGCAAAAATGCCATAGAAATAACATCTGGCACCTACAAAAAGATTATTGACCGTAATGCCAATAAAACTTCCCCAATTGCTGCCCGAACCATAGACGGCCACCGGATTGCCTTTTTTGATGTTTTCTAGAGTCATATTTACATAATCGTCACCTAAAATGAGGCGCACAAAATCACGATCATAGCGAGCAGAAAGAACTCCGATAGAAACGGTAACAAAAAATAAGGCAAATGCATAAACCAAATACCTTCTGTATTCGTAAACCAATAAAGGGACTTCGATTTTGAAGAAATCTACAAGACGATTCTGATCGGTACGTTTGGTTTTGTAAATTTTTTGATAAATCTGAGAGGCAAGATGATTGAGATATACAACCGTTTTACTTTTAGGATAATACGTTTGAGCATACGACAAATCATTCATCATTTGAATGTACAAATTAGCTAATTCATCAGGATTTTTTTTAGCTTTACCAAAAATTGCCAGCTCAAACTCGAGCCATTTTTCTCTGTTTTGTTTTATAAAGGCGATTTCTCTCA
>Ga0308157_10007561_pt1 | contig 12625 bp, 10 predicted proteins | sample PhyBR1_FD_201035 | JGI IMG/M metagenome (GOLD analysis project Ga0308157, IMG submission 201035) | Phyllosphere microbial communities from UC Gill Tract Community Farm, Albany, California, United States - DLSLB.R1 | ecosystem: Host-associated > Plants > Phyllosphere > Unclassified | place: USA...
CTGCGTCGGGTCGGTGGGGGTCTCCGCGTCGGTGGGCTCCCACGTGGCCGTCGCAGCGTCCGAGTTCTCCGAGGCGGCGAGGGTGCCGCCGGACTGGCTGGCACACGTCACGTTGTAGGCGAAGACGACCTGCTTGCCCGCGGCGTCGGCCTGGATGGTGACCGCGGTCGACGTGGTGTCGCCGGAGTTCGCCCCCGAGGCGTCCTTGCCGTTGGACACGGTCCAGGTGTACTTCGACGGCGAGTACCCGTCGGGGCACGTGGCGGCCGACCAGCTGAAGGTGACCTGTCCCGTGTCCGACACCGTGGTCGCACTGGGGCTGTTCGGCTTGTTGGCCGTCGGCGGCGTCGTGTACTGGGTGATGGTGACGAGCGCGCCCTTGGTGACGCTCCCCGTGGGGGTGAGGTCCGCCACGGTGTTGGCCTGGTCGGCCGACGGCGCCGGGCTGCCGTCCTGGACGGTCACCTCGAAGCCGAGCTCCGACAGCGCCGCGCGGGCGTCGTCGGTCCCGCGGCCGACGTAGTCGCTCTTGTCGAGGAACAGGCGCGTGGCCGTCGGCGTCGCGCTCGGGGTCTGGCTCGGCGGGGCGGAGGTGCGCGTCGCTTCCGGCGAGGCCGATGCGGACGCCGACCGGCTCGCTGCCGGCTCGTTCGAGCCGCCGAGCGCGAACGCAGCGATGACGCCGCCGATGACCAGCAGGGCGACGATGCCGACGACCCACCAGATCCAGGCGCGCTTCTTCCGCGGCTCCTCGTCGTCCGGACCGACGGGCGATCCCGGCGTGCCGGGAGGACCGCCGACCACGCCACCGGCCCGGGTGCCGATGAGTGCCGTCGCGGCGTCGTCGCCTCCGCCCTGCGGCGGGTTGAAGGCGACCGTGCCCGCGCCGCCGACGGCGGGGACCGCCACGGTGGCGGCGGCGACGTCGCCCCGACGCAGCGCCTGCGCCGCACGGGCGAGGTTCGCCGCGGTCGCCGGCCGGTCGGCCGGCTTCTTCGCGATGCAGGAGAGCACGAGGGCGGCCACGGGCTCGGGCACGTCGCCGGGCAGCGCGGGCGGCTGCTCGTTGATGTGCGCCATCGCGATGGCGACCTGCGACTCCCCGGTGAAGGGTCGACGGCCGGCCAGTGCCTCGTACGCGACGATGCCGAGCGAGTAGATGTCCGTGGACGGCGAGGCGGGGTGGCCGCTCGCCTGCTCCGGCGACAGGTACTGCACGGTGCCCATGACCTGACCGGTGGCCGTCAGCGGGACCTGGTCGGCGATGCGGGCGATGCCGAAGTCGGTGATCTTCACCCGGCCGTCGGGCGTGATGAGCAGGTTGCCGGGCTTGATGTCGCGGTGCACCAGGCCGACCGCGTGCGCGGCCTGCAGGGCGTTCGCGGTCTGCGCGACGATGTCGAGCACCTTGTCGACCGGCAGCGTGTGCTCCCGCTCGATCATGGTGGACAGTGCCTCGCCCGGGACGAGCTCCATCACGAGGTAGGCGCTGCCGTCCTCCTCGCCGTAGTCGAAGACGTTGGCGATGCCCTCGTGGTTGACGAGGGCGGCGTGCCGGGCCTCCGCGCGGAAGCGCTCGAGGAAGCCCGGGTCACCGAGGTACTCGTCCTTGAGGATCTTGAGCGCGACGGTACGGCCGATGACCAGGTCGGTCGCCTGCCAGACCTCGCCCATGCCGCCGATCGCGACCCGGGAGGAGAGCTGGTACCGCCCACCGAAGGTGAGTCCGCTGGTGGGTCTCATTTGTTCAGCACCGCCTCCATGACCTTCTTCGCGACCGGAGCCGCGACCGTGTTGCCGACGCCGGACTGCCCGAGGCCGCCGCCGTTCCCGACGACGACCGCGACGGCCACCTCGGGGTTCTTCGCCGGGGCGAACCCGGTGAACCAGAGCGTGTACGGGTCGCCCGTACCGCCTTCAGCCGTGCCGGTCTTCCCTGCGACGTCGACACCGTCGATCTTCGCATTGGTGCCGGTCCCGCCGCTGACGACGCTCTGCATCGCCTCGGTCAGGTCCGCTGCCTCGGAGCCGGACAGCGGGTTGCTGAACTGCTTCGGCGAGAAGGACTCGACGGTCTTGAGGTCGCTCGTGGTGACCGAGTCGACGAGCGACGGCTGCATGACCTTGCCGCCGTTCGCGATGCCCGCGGAGACCATCGCCATCTGCAGCGGCGAGACGCGCACGCTGGCCTGGCCGAACGAGCTGAGCATCAGCGTCGCGGTCGAGTCGACGTCGGGGTACTGGCTGGCGGTGGCGCGCATCGGGACCTCGATCGCGTCGCCGAAGCCGTACTCGTCGGCGACGGACTTGATCGCGTCGTAGCCGAGCTTCTGGCCGAGTTCCGCGAACGGGATGTTGCACGAGTTCTGGATGGCGGTGCGCAGCTTGACGGTGTCGCCGCCGCCGCAGGAGCCGCCCTCGGCGTTGTTGATGTACGTCTGGGTCCCGGGCAGCTGCAGGCGTGACGGGTTCGGGAACTCGGAGTCGAGGTCGTACTTGCCGTCCTTGAGCGCCGCCGACGCCACGATCAGCTTGAAGACCGACCCCGGCGTGTACAGGTCGCCGCCGATCGCGCGGTTCTGCAGGGGCGTCGGACGCTGGCCGAGCAGGGCGTCGTACTGCGCCTTCACCTCGGTCGTGTCGTGCGAGGTGAGGGCGTTCGGGTCGAAGTCGGGCTTCGAGACCATCGCGAGGATCTTGCCCGTCGAGGGCTCGATCGCCACCACGGAGCCGGTGTTCGTGCCGAGGGCGTCGTACGCGGCCTGCTGCACGGCCGGGTCGATCGTCAGGTTGACGTTGTCGCCCTGGACGTCCTGACCGGTCAGGATCGCGTTGAGGTTCTGGAAGAACGATGCGTCGGAGTTGCCGGAGAGCACGGCGTTCTCGGCACTCTCGATGCCGGCGTTGCCCTGGCCGATCGTGAAGTACCCGGTCACCGCCGAGTAGAGCGGTCCGTTCGTGTACTTCCGCTGGTACTGGTACTGGTCGTCCGACGGGGTCGACTCGGCGATGGGGCTGCCGTCGACCAGGATCGCGCCGCGCTTGGTCGAGTAGCTGTCGAGGATCGTCCGCGAGTTCCGGGAGTCGGCGCGGAGCGAGTCGGAGGCGAAGAACTGGATGGACGTCGTCGACACGAAGAGCGCGACGAACATGAGCACGATGACGGTCGAGACGCCGCGGAGCTGTCGGTTCACCGGGTGCGTTCCTTCCTGGACGACCCGCGACCGCGCGCGGCCGGGATCGAGCCCTGCTGCACGCGTTGTTCGGCGGGGATGGCGTCGGTGAGCCGCAGGAGCATCGCGGCGATGATCCAGTTGGCGATGAGCGACGAACCACCGGCGGCCATGAACGGTGTGGTGAGCCCGGTGACCGGGATGATCCGGGTGATGCCGCCGACGACGACGAAGACCTGCAGCGCGATGATGAAGCCGAAGCCGACGCCGAGGAGCTTGCCGAAGTCGTCCTGCGCCATGAACGCGACCCGCAGGCCCCGCGACGCGAGGACGATGAAGAGCGCGAGGACGGCGAACACCCCGATGAGGCCGAGTTCCTCGCCGATCGACGCGATGATGTAGTCCGCGTTCGCCACCGGGGTGATGTACGGGCGGCCCTGGCCGAGGCCGGTGCCCGTGATCCCGCCGTTCGCGAAGCCGAACAGGCCCTGGACGAGCTGGTAGCTGCCCTGGGTCTGCCGGTCGTAGATCGTCTGGTCGAACGGGTCGAGCCACTGCTCGAAGCGGCCGTGCACGTAGACGAGCACCGCCTGGGCGACGAGGGCGCCCCCGACGAACAGCGTGAGCCCGATGGCCACCCAGCTGAGGCGGGCGGTCGCGACGTAGATCATCACGAGGAACAGGCCGAAGTAGAGCAGTGCGGTGCCGAGGTCGCGCTGGAACACGAGGACGGCCATGGCGGCGGCCCACATGACCAGGATCGGCCCGAGGTCACGTGCGCGGGGGAAGGTCATGCCGGCGAACTTCCGGCCGACGATCGACAGCGAGTCGCGTGCGGTCACGAGGTACCCGGCGAAGAACAGCGCCATCGTGATCTTCGCGAGCTCACCGGGCTGGAACGAGAAGGGGCCGATGCGGATCCAGACGCGCGCGCCGCCGACGTTCGACCCGATGCCGGGCAGCATCGGCAGGAGCAGCAGCGCGATGGTCGCGATCATGAAGATGTAGCGGTACCGCTGCAGGAACCGGTGGTTCCGCACGGCGAGGAGCGTGATCGTCGCCAGGACCATCGCGAGCATCGTCCAGACGATCTGCTTCACGCCGATGGCGTCCCAGCCGGTCAGGCCGTTGTGCACGTCGATGCGGTAGATCTCGGCGATGCCGATGCCGTTGAGCACCAGGGCGATCGGCAGGACGAACGGGTCCGCGTGCTTCGCGACGACCCGGAGCACCACGTGCATGACCAGCGCGAGTCCGAGGATCCCACCGCCGACCCAGAGCACACCGGTGTCGAAGACGCGGCCCTTCGTGCCGAGCTGCACGAGCACCATCGCACCGGCGCAGATCCCGCAGGCGATGACGAGCAGCACGAGCTCGAGGTTCCGGGCACGGGCCGGTTCGCGCAGCTTGATCGTGATGGCCTGCGTGAAGGACTGTGCGGTCGTGGCGCTCACCGGCGGGCTCCCGGCGAGGCGGAGGGCGACGCGGACGGCGATGCGCTGCCCGACGACGAGCCGGACGGCGTCGGCGTGGGCGACGACGATCCGCCGTCGCCACCGGTGCCGGCCTGGTCCTGCCCGGTCTCGGCGGCCTTCCGCAGACGGTCGACGATGTCGCGCGCATCCGACAGCGACTGCGCGTTGATGGTCGAGCGGACGTTCTCCCGCGTGTACTCGGGCAGCGACGAGACGGTGACGTCGGTGTCCTCGTACACGTCGGACAGCGCGAGCGGCCCGATCGACTGCTGCACGCCCTGGTAGATGGCGACGGTGCCGCGGTCGGTGCCGACGTAGTAGTGCGCCTGCGTGATGCGCCAGCCGAGGAACACGGCGCCCACGAGCGCGGCCACGGCGACGACGAGCGCGATGGTCCACGCGATCCGGCGGCGGATGCGCCGTCGGCGGTCCTCGGCGATGAGCTCGGCGAAGAACTGGTCGGACTCGGGCTCGAAGTGCGAGTCCTCGGGGGCGGCGGAGACCTTGAGCGGGTGCAGCAGGATCGTGGGGAGGCGGATCGGCTTGCGGCCGGTCGACGCCTCGAAGGTGAGCGGTGCCGCCGCGGAGCCGACGGTGGTCGCGGCCGCGTCGTCGTCGTCGGGCTCGGTGTCGGTGACGTCCATCACGACGACGGTCACGTTGTCCGGGGCGCCGTGGTCGAGGGTCTCCTTCACCAGGCGCTGCGTCACCTGGTTGGCGTCCATGGTCGACGCCAGGGCGTGCCGGATCCGTTCCTCGGCCAGGTACGACGACAGTCCGTCGGAGCAGAGCAGCCAGCGGTCGCCGGTCTGGATGTCCATGACGGCGGTGTCGACCTCGGGCGCGGCGTCCACGTCACCGAGCACGCGCATGAGCACCGAGCGCCGGGGGTGCACGGCGGCTTCCTCCGGCGTGATCCGACCGCTGTCGACCAGGCGCTGGACGAAGGTGTGGTCCGACGTGATCTGCTGCAGCTCGCCGTCGCGCATCCGGTAGATGCGCGAGTCGCCGATGTGCGCGATCGCGATCTGCTCGCCGACGCGGATGAGCGCGGACACCGTGGTGCCCATGCCGGTGAGCTCCTGGTGCTCGAACACCGTCTCGGTGATCAGCTGGTTCGCAGCGATCAGGGCCGACTGCAGGGCGAACTCGGCGTCGTGCGCGGAGGGGAACTCGCGGTCGACCTCGCGGATGCGTCGGATCGCGATCGCCGACGCGACGTCTCCACCGGCGTGTCCGCCCATGCCGTCCGCGACGGCGAACAGGTGCGTGCCGGCGTACCCGGAGTCCTGGTTGTTGGCACGGATGCGCCCCACGTGGGACACAGCGGCGCTCAGCGTGCGAGCCGTCATGTCCCGGTTACCGCCGCAGCTCGAACGTCGTCGTCCCGATGGTGATCGGCGTCCGTTCCGCGATGGTCACGGGGGCGGTCACCTTCTGACCGTCGACGAACGTGCCGTTCGTGGACTCGAGGTCTGACAGGACCCAGCCGTCGGCCCGGAGGTCGAGGCGGGCGTGGTTGGTCGACGTGTAGTCGTCACGGATGACGACGTTCGACTCGCTGGAGCGCCCGATCGTGATGGGACCGCCGCCGAGCGGCATCTCCATGCCCTCGCGCGACCCCTCGGTGATGACGAGCCGCGTGGGTGTCCCGGAGGCGGCGGTGGGCTGCTGCCCGCCGCCGGCGTGCCCGATGACCTCGGTGAACGCGCCCGGCGCGGCGGGTGCCGCTGCGGCCGGAACCGTCGGCGTGGTCGGGCCCGAGGCGCCGACCTTGGGATCGGTCGGGACGGTGCGCACGCGCTGGCCGAACAGGTCGCTCCGCAGGGCGAACACGATCACGAAGACGAACAGCCAGCGCACCGCGAGGAACGCGAAGCGCAGGACGAGCAGGGTCAGCCCTGTTGTCATCGAGCACCTCCGTCGTTCTCGGGGATCACCCGGAACACCATACGGGTACGACCGATCTCGATGGTGGAGTCCGGCTCGACGATGGCCTGGTCGAAGCGCTGCCCGTCGAGCTTCGAGCCGTTCGTGGAGCCGAGGTCGTTGGCCTGGGCGTGCTTGCCGTCCCAGATGACCTCGACGTGCTTCCGGCTCGTGCCGGTGTCCGCGACGGTGATGTCGGCGTCGGTCCCACGCCCGATGACGGTGCGGCCCCGACGGAGGCGGTGGCGCTGCGACCCGATGTCGAGCACGGCCACCCAGGCGACGTCCCGCTGGACGGTCGACGAGTCGATCTCGAGGAGCCCGGTGGACAGCGTGCCGTCCTGCTGCAGGCGGATCGAGACCGGCCCGGAGAACGAGTAGTTCTGCGCCACGGCGTGCTGCTGCACCATCTGCGACAGCTCGTCGATGAGCGGCTGGCCGACGTCGTGCATGCGCGAGTGGTCCGGCGGGGCGAGCCGCACGGTGAACTCGTTCGGCACGAGGATCCGCTCGCGGGAGACCACGGCGGCCTTCGTGTCGAGTTCCCTGCGCAGCGCACTGGAGATCTCGACGGGCTGCACGCCGGAGCGGAAGGTCTTCGCGAACGCGCCGTTCACGGCGCGCTCCAACCCACGCTCGAAGCTGTCCAAGAGGCCCATGTGTCTTCCGTGTTCGTCGGTCAGGGACCCCTCATGGTAGTGGCTGGCGCTCGGCCTCGTCTGTGCGTGGTCACGGGCACCGTTCGCTGCGTGGTACTGTTTCCGGGCTGGCGCGAGTGGCGGAATTGGTAGACGCGCACGGTTCAGGTCCGTGTGCTGGAAACGGCGTGGGGGTTCAAGTCCCCCCTCGCGCACCAGGTGAGGAACGGCCCCCGGAGGAATCCGGGGGCCGTTCCGTTTTCCCCCCTCGGCCGGGAGGCACGGCTCGCCCCCGGCAGGTCCGCGCCGCCGGGTGGGTCCCTGCTCGTCGTGCGCCGGGTCGCCCCCGGCAGACGCCCGACGTCCTCGGTGCAGCGGGCCGGTCAGTGGAACAGGTCGGTCAGCTCGCCGACGATGACGGCGACCGCGAGCACCACGAACGGCCCGAGGGCGACGACCGTGACCCAGCGGTGTTCGACGAGCAGCGCGACGAACTCGCGCAGGAACGCACTCGGCACGTAGTAGCGGGCGGTCCGGGCACCGACGACCTGTGCGTCGACGCCGAGGCGCCGGGCGAGCGAGGCGGTGCGGAGCACGTGGTAGTCGCTGGTGACGAGCAGCATCGGACCGACCCGGTCCGTCTCCCGCAGCAGCACGGCGGAGCGCTCGATGTTCTCGCGGGTGGTGGTCGACCGGTCCTCGAGCAGCAGGTCCTGCGCCGGCACGCCCTGCTCGGCGAGGTACTCGCCCATCGCCGCGGCCTCGGACCGCACCTCGTCCCCGCCCTGACCGCCGGAGGGCACGAGCACGGGCCGGTTGCCGCGGGCCAGTTCGGCACGCCACGCGAGCAGGGCCCGGTCGAGTCGCCCGCGCAGGAGCGGGGTGACCGTGCCGTCCGCACGCAGGCCCGCACCGTGCACGACGACGGCCGTCGGCGCGATCCGGTGCCGCATCCGTCCGTAGACGACGGAGTAGAGGGCGAACGACACGAAGGCCGCGCTCGCGTAGGCGGACGCGAGGGCGATGAGTCCCGCGACGGAGAGGCCCACGACGCCGAACCAGAGCGTCACGAGGACCGAGGCGATCGGCAGCGCGAAGACGAGCACGCCGGCGATGAGCGAGAGCTGGTTGCCGAGGCTCCTGCCCTCCTTCCGGAGCATCGTGACGCCGTTCACGATCAGGGCGACGCCGAAGACGACCACGCTGATCGGCAGGGCGAGCGCGAGCAGCCCGAGCACCAGGAGCGCCACGGGGGAGTGCTGCGCGGCCACCGACAGCCCACCGAGGACGCCGAAGACGACGGCGGCGGTGAGGAAGACGCCGTTGCGGAGCATCCGGGGATCGCGCGTGCGTGCGATCAGGTAGCAGACGGCGAAGACCGCGGCGACGACGAGGAGGGGCACGTCCGCAGGCTACCGGCGCCCGGACGGGGGATCCCGAGTTCGGGGGGTTGACCCTGGTCAGCAGCGGTCCGCACACTGATCGGCGGTGCTCCGGGTCCGGCCGGTGCTCGTGCTCCGGGAGGGCCATCGTGCGGACGTCGTCCGTGACCGCTGCTGCGGTCGCACTGGGGGCCGCGCTCGTCGCGGTCGTGACCACGTCCGTCGGGGTCGCCCCCGCGGACGCCGCCCCGTCCTGCGCCGGCGACCGCATCACGGTGCGCGACCTGGGACGCGGGTGCACCGTCGACGGCGGCACGGTCACGCTGCCGGACGGTCGCCGGTTCGCGGTGCCGTCGCCCGGCACCACCGTGTCGGCGCTGCCGGTCGCGGCCGCGGGGGCGGTCGACCCGGGCGACGTGTCGATCACGAACACCGGGCGCTCGGGCGTCGCGGTCGTGGTCGAGGGGGAGTGGTCCGGTGCCCCGGCGGCGATCCGGCAGGCGCGGATCCTGCACGAGCGACTGACCGGTCGCGGGCACGCGGCGCACCCGATGGCGGCCACCACGACGAAGGCCGTGCCGACCTCGAGCTGCACCACCAAGACGTACGCACTGCTCGGGTACCGGTGGCGGTCCGCCGTCCGCTGGTCGTCGAACCCCGCCGGCGCGAAGGCGACGGACGCCGCGGCGCTCCGGGCGGCCGCGAACGCCTGGACCGGCACGCTGCACAGCTGCGGTCGGACGATCGCCTCCGGTGCCCGGAACACGTACCTCGGCAGGACCACGCAGACCCCGGCGGTCACGGCCAACGGCGGCTGCGGCTCCCCGAACGGCGCGAACACGACCGGGTGGGGCGCCCTGCGCGCCGGGACGCTCGCCACCACGTGCGTCTGGTCGCGCTCGGGTGTCGCGGTGGAGGTCGACCAGCGGTACACGACGGCGACCGCGTGGTCGTCGTCCGCGACGTGCTCCGGCGCACGGTTCGACCTGCGCGGCGTCGCGACGCACGAGTGGGGGCACGCCTACGGTCTCGGGCACACGACGCAGGCCTCGGGCCTCGTGATGCGGCCGGCGTCGACGCAGTGCGACCTCGCGCAGCGGACCCTCGGGCTCGGCGACGCACTGGGCATCGACGCGGCGAGCTGACCTCAGGCGGGGGCCGGTCCGTCCTCGCGGGCACCGGCCAGCCCGTGGTCGTGCGCGTACACGACGAGCTGCACCCGGTCGCGCAGCGTGAGCTTGCCGAGGATGCTCGAGATCTGCGTCTTGACCGTCGACTCGGTGACGAACTCCTTCGCCGCGATCTCCGCGTTGGAGAGCCCCCGCGACGCCCAGCCGAACACGATGCGCTCCCGGTCGGTCAGCGTCTGGAACGCCGCGGGTTGCGGAGCCGGCGCGCGGTCGACGTCGGCGCCGAAGAGCTGGGACAGGTCGTTCGGCGCGATCACCGAGCTGCCCTCGTGCACGGCCCGCACCGCGGCGAAGAGGAACGGCGGTGTCGTGTCCTTGAGCAGGAAGCCGCTCGCGCCCAGGCGGATGGCGGTCGCCGCCGCGGGGTCGAGCCCGAACGTCGTGAGCACCACCACGCGCGGGAGCGCCCCCTCGACCTCGCCGGAGAACAACCGCCGGACGGTCTCGACCCCGTCCACGCCCGCCATCCGCATGTCGAGCAGCAGGACGTCCGGACGGAGCTCGCGGATGCGGTCGAGGGCCTCGGCGCCGTCGGACGCCTCGCCGACCACCTCCATGTCGGGTTGCGCGTCGAGCACGACGCGGAGTCCCGCGCGGAAGAGTGCCTGGTCGTCGGTGAGCAGGATGCGGATCGGGTCGGTCATCGGGTCGTCCCCCCTCGGACGTCGAACGGGATGCGGGCGCGCGCGGCGAACACGGCGTCCAGGACGGCGGCGTCGAACGACCCGCCGATGGTGGTCAGGCGGGTCTGCATGCCGGTGAGCCCGCGGCCGGACCCCCGGGTCGTCACGGTCGGCTGCTCGCCGGTGCCGGCGCGCGCGGCGAGCTCCTCGAGCCCCAGTTCGCCGCCCACCGGCAGGGCGCTCGTCGGCACGGCGTTCTCCACCTCGAGCACGAGGTCGGCCGACCGCCAGGTCTCACGGACCTCGACGGCGCCGCCGGGCAGCCCGTGGCGGAGCGCGTTCGTGAGCATCTCCTGCAGCACCCGGCGGGCCGCCGTGCCGTGCACGGCGCCGAGCGGCCGGGCGACGCCACGGACGGTGTGCTCGACGTCGACCCCGGCCTCGCGGATGCCGCGGACGATCTCCTCGAACGACGTCGGGTCCGTCGCGGCCTCGGAGCCGTCGATGTGGCCGAGCACCTGCCGGACCTCGACGAGCGAGCTGCGTGCGGTGCTCGCGATGGTGGCGCTGACCTCGCGGATGCGGGCCTCGTCGTCGAGGAACGGCACGGAGTCGGCCTGGGCGATGATGACCGCGAGCGAGTGCCCGACGACGTCGTGCACGTCGCGCGCGATGTCGGCCCGGATGCGCTCGGCCTCGGCCTCGTCGACCGCGCGGGTCGCCACGGCCTCGGCCCGGTTCGCCACCGCCTCGGCCCGACTGGCGGCGGCCTCGGCGTCGGCGCGCCGGGCTGACTCGGCCACCTGCGACCGCACGGCCCGTCCGGCGAGGCCACCGGCCCAGAACGAGAGCAGGACGAGGGTGGGGGCCGCGAGGACGAGGGCGACCTGGTCGCTCGGCCCGTTCAGCAGCAGCGCGTAGCGGTAACCGGTCGAGGAAAGGTACATGGATGCCGAGACACCCGCCACCACGGCGAGCAGACCGGCGAGCACGGCCTCGGCCCGGGTGCCGACCACGGCGACGGTGCCGATCACGACGGCGATGGCCAGGTCGACCAGGGAGGGGCGCTCGCCGCCGGTGACCTGCACGGCGCCGAGCGCGACGGTCGCGACCATCGCGCCGCTCGGCGTCAGGCGGCGCAGGGCGATCGCGGCGCAGGCGGCGACGACCGCGAGCGGACTCGCGTGCTCGAGTTCGAGGTCGACCGGCGCGGTGAAGAGGAGTGCGGCGAGGCCCGCCCAGACGACGTCGGTGACGATCGACCGGGTCCGCATCGGCCGGAGGAACGTGCGCCGGTCCGTCACGGCTCGATCATCGCACGGGGTCGGGACCGACACCGAGCCCCCGGTCGCCCGCGGTGCCCGGTCACGGGACGGGCGACATCGCGACGAGCGCGATCGCGGTCACGACGACGATGGCGGCGCAGGTGGCGAGGGTGGCGATCACGTGCTTGGTCGAGGTCTCCATGCCTCCGAGCCTCGCGGACCGGGTGGGACACGGGCATCGGGCGGAGGGACGAACGCGGTCGTCCTGCAGGACGAAGCGACCGGGGTCGGGAGCCGGGACGACGTCGGACGGGAGGCGCGTGACGGCGCCGCCACGTGCCTCCCGTCCGATGCGGGGGACGTCAGATCGTGAGCTGCCCGAGCACGCGGTGCGCGATCGACACGGACTCCCCGCTCACCGCGGAGCGCGGCGAGGAGAGGAACGCGACCAGGTCCGCGATCTGCTGCGGGCTGGACTCGCCGCCGGCGCCCCGCTGCACCGCGGCGGCGGGGTGGTCCGTCACCGAGCCGGGGTTCACGACGTTGACCGTCACCCCCGTGCCGGCGACCTGGTCGGCGAGGTTCCCCGCGATGATGCTCGTCGCCGCGTTCCGCAGCGACGTCGTGATGTTCCCGGCGAGGTAGGCGTTCTGGCCGCTGATCACGACCACGCGTCCGTGTCCGGCCGCGCGCTGGTGCGGCAGCACCGCGTTCGCGACCCGGAGGAACCCGAGCGCCTTGCCGTCGATCGCCGCCGCGACCTGCTCCGGGTCGGACGCCCGGTCGGGGTCCAGGGTGCCGGCCGCCGGCGCCGCCGTCACGACGAGGACGTCGATGCGCCCGTGCTGCTCGAGCACCCGCGCGACCCCCGCGTCGACCGACTCCTGGGAGGCGGTGTCCATCGGCACGCCGTCCTCGCCGTCGGCGCTCCGCGACGCGACCACGACCCG
>Ga0308157_10007562_pt1 | contig 12625 bp, 11 predicted proteins | sample PhyBR1_FD_201035 | JGI IMG/M metagenome (GOLD analysis project Ga0308157, IMG submission 201035) | Phyllosphere microbial communities from UC Gill Tract Community Farm, Albany, California, United States - DLSLB.R1 | ecosystem: Host-associated > Plants > Phyllosphere > Unclassified | place: USA...
AATCCAAGTATTTATATAACTACAATACCGAAAGTATGGAATCTGTTGCATCTTATGCAAGACCAAAAAACAGAATTTTAGGCTTAAATGAATGGTATGAAACTCCAAATCTTAGATTTAAATTAGTCGCCAACCCTAACCCGAGTAATCTGGGGCTTAACAATGTGATTGTTACACTTATTCCGGTTAATCAGGCTGTGAATAGCATTATAGGGAGCTTGTTTGTTGATTTTGACAAAGAGCTTTCATCGATTATGGTCATTACAAAAACAGGCTATAATCTTAATAATACAGTAAGTTTTTTAAATAATTCTGTCGATGAATTAATTATAAAAAGATTGAGAGATCAAAATATGGTAGATAAAAATACCGTAGAATATCTTAATAACAATTTGTCTCTTATCAGGAAAAAATTAGATTCCAGCGGGACAGTTCTTAATAATCTCAAAATCAACAACCGTCTTTTCGATATGGAGAATATCGATTCTAAGACTATGGCAAAACTTACAGATCTTGAGACTCAAAAAGCAGAATTGGTTACAAAAATCAATTCTCTGAATGATGTCAAATCATCTGTCAACACAAACAATATTGAAAAAATTATCAGCCTTAACATTGCCGGAATCGAGGACGGAAGCTTCAATGCTTCTGTTTCTGAACTAAAGCAACTCTACGCAAAACGTAGAGAAATGGCGCAAATATATACCCCGAATTCTGAGCCAATGCGGGAAATTAATCGTTTGATTAATGAGGCAAAATATACATCTCAGGGAGGATTGAGAAAATATTTCCAAGGTTACAATGATAAACTTGCCGATATCAATACTCAAATTGGGAAGATTGATAAGGAGCTTGTTACACTTCCGGAAAAACAAAGAATTTTCTTAGATGCGCAAAGAGGATATAACATTATTGAGAGTACTTACAATACATTGCTTACAGAGCAGGCAAAATCCCAAATGCGTGTTGCAACCAATCAAAGTAATCTCAATGTTATAGACAGAGCCAAAAATCTTGGACAAGGACCAATAGCTCCGGACGTAAACGCTACAAAAATGCAGATTATAGGAGGTTTGTTGCTGATTCCTCTTATTTTCTTACTTCTTGGAGAATTGTTGGATAACAAAATCAGAAATCTGAAAGAGCTGTTGGCGGTAACCAAAATTCCATTGTTAGGCGTAATTGGTCATAATACTTATGATAATAATTTAACGGTTTTAGAAGAACCAAAATCTTCTATTTCAGAAGCGTTCCGTGCGGTTAGAGCAAATTTGAGATTCCTCTTTAATGAGGAACAAAAAAGCAAAGTGATTTTGGTGACTTCTTCCATCAGTGGAGAAGGTAAAACATATGTTTCCATCAATATTGCTTCAGTTCTGGGACTAAGTGGAAAAAAAGCGGTTCTTTTGGGAATGGATCTTAGAAAGCCAAAGATTTTTGGTGATTTTAAAATAAATAATAAGAACGGGATTTCCAATTATCTCACAGGCCAGGTAGAACTGGAAGAAATCATCAATCATACAGGTATTCCGGGGTTAGACGTCATCACTTCAGGACCTATTCCTCCCAATCCTTCGGAGTTATTGATGAGTGATAATAATATGAAATTTATAGAAAGATTAAAGGAAATTTATGAGTATGTTATTATAGATTCTCCGCCGGTAGGTTTGGTTGCCGATTCTTTTGAACTCATCAAAAAAGCAGATACCACAATATATGTCGTTCGTCATGAGTACACAGAAAAGCATATGTTAAGGATGATTACCGAAAAATACTTCAATAAAGAAATTACTAATCTTGGATTGGTCTATAATGATTTTGTAGTGAAGCAAGGTTACGGCTATGGCTACGGTTATGGCTACGGTTACGGCTATGGTTACGGTTATGGCTATTTTGATGAAGATAAAAACTTTAAAGAACCTACAATTATCAAAATAAGGAATAAACTGAAAACGCTTTTTAGTAAAAAATAGAAGTCTTTACCAAGGCTTTTATTTTTTTGCAGACTATTTTGGGAATAAGTCCGTTTTTATAACAATAAATTATATTTTTTTGTTTTTATTTAACTAAACTTTAAGAAGTTCCCTAATCTAAAAATGTTTTATATTTGCACCAAATTTTTGAGTAATAGACGTTTCAGTATATTGAAAATGAAGAGAGAGTTCACTTATGCCTTTGTCGCTATGTTTTGTTTTTTGAGTTTCGCAAGAGCTCAAAGGCACGAGATAGGAGTCCAGTTAGGGATGAGTAATCTGGTAGGGGACATTGGTAGAACCAATTATACCCTTCAGAAACCAATTGGTAATTTGACAGATTATGGTCTGCCATTTTACGGTGGAGTGATGTATAGGATGAATTTTAATCCATATCAAACGGTTAGGTTGAATTTAGGATTCAACAATATTCAGTTTGATGACAGATATGCCAAAGAGGATTATCGGAGAATGAGAAAGTTATGGGGTACCAACTCTGTGTTCTCTGCTGATTTACTTTTTGAATACAATTTTCTACCGGTTAATGAGGAGCAGGTGAGTATGATAAGTCCCTATATTTTTGCGGGTATCTCAGGATTGTATATGAATGCGGTAAAAGCAGAACTTACGATTACCAATACCACTGTAGAGGCCAATTATAAAAAAGATAAGATTTTCACAATGGGAACGCCTTTCGGGGTAGGTCTCAAATATAAATTTAATTATAACTGGGCATTGTCTGGCGAATTCACATTCCGTCCGACGTTCTCAGATCAGGTAGATTACAGTGAGATGAAGGAAAGCGATGTAACAGTGGCAAAGACTTCTCTCAACAAAGATCAGACTAGCGCTGTGGTGCAAAGTTTTATTGATCAAAGAAATATAGGGAATCCAAATTCAAAAGATTGGGTTAATACAGCATCATTAATATTGTCTTATTCTTTTGGAAGACCACCTTGTTATTGCAAATAAAATCATGCAGGACTTAAAAAAGCTAATCAATAAAGACAAGTTACCAAAACACGTTGCTGTTATAATGGACGGAAACGGAAGGTGGGCAAAATCCAGAGGAGAAGAAAGAACCTTTGGACATAAAAATGCGATCACTGCCGTTCGTAATGTCATCAATGCATGCAACGAAGTCCATATACCATATCTTACACTTTATACATTTTCTTCGGAAAATTGGAGCCGTCCGAAAGAGGAAGTAGATACTTTGATGAGTCTGTTATCCGAAACTCTACTGCTGGAAGCGGAAGAGATTTTTAATAAAGGATTGAGAATGCATGTCGTTGGAGATACCTCTCAACTTCCGGAATTGGTAAGAGATCAATTGCTGAATGTGATTGACCTGACCAAAAATAATGATAAAGGAAATCTGATTCTAGCCCTTAATTATGGCTCGCAAAAAGAAATCCTTAAAGCGATAAAAGAAATCAGTCAGGATGTAAAAGACGGAAAGATTGATGTAGAAGATATTGATGAAAAAGTATTCGAGAGTCATCTTTATACCAAAGATTTTCCAGCGGTTGATTTGATGATCAGAACAAGTGGTGAAGTGCGCATCAGCAACTTTTTGCTTTGGCAGATTGCTTATGCAGAGCTTCAGTTTTTGGATGTGCTTTGGCCGGATTTTACCAAAGACACTTTTTTTCAGTGCATATTAGATTATCAGAATAAAGAAAGAAGATACGGAATGACCAGTGATCAGGTTTCTTCATAAATATATTAGAAAAGAGAACAACTTCAATAAGAATGAAATTAAGATTTATACCCATTATTTTGTTAACAGCTTCCGTGTATTTTCACGCTCAGGTTGTTCCACAGGGTAACAATGCAGAAAATACAGAACTTGCAGGACGCCAAAACCAAGAGTATATTCTGAAAGATATCGTTGTAGACGGTGTCAAGAGATATACGCCAGCTCAGATTTTGCGTTTCACAGGTCTTGTGAAAGGAGAGAAGTTAGAAATTCCTGGGCAGAGAGTCAGCAATGCTGTCAAGAAGCTTTGGGAAACTCAATCTTTTTCTAAAGTCGAGGTCTATATCCAGGATGTTGAAGGACAAAACGTTGTTCTGCAATTTTCTTTGCAAGATCTTAAGGAACTAGGTGAAGTGAAATTTACTGGAAAAGGAATCGGAAAATCCAAAAATGAAAAACTGATCAAGGATAATAATTTGAAGCCTGGAACTAAAATTAATAATAATTTGGTTTCTAGTTTACAAAATAAAATTCCTCAGGAATATATTGCCAAAGGATTTGCAGATGCAAAAATCAATATTCAGGAAAAAGCCAACGGAACAGATGCAAATCTTGTAGATTGGACCATCGAAGTTGAAAAAGGTAAAAAAGTTAAAATCGATAAAATCGAATTTGAAGGAAATGCCAGCGTTTCGGATAGAAAACTGAGAAAAAATGGTTTCAAAGATACCAAACAAAAGAGATTTTTACTAGGAATTCTTAAGCCGTCAAAATTTATCCAGGATAAATATGATGCAGATAAGAAAAATCTGATAAGTTACTATAACTCATTAGGTTTTAGAGATGCGGCTATCGTTTCAGATTCTGTTACAAGAAATCAGAAAGGTTACAACATCAATGTAAAACTGAATGAAGGTAAAAAATACTACATTGGTGATATCAACTTCATCGGAAATACCACTTTTACGACAGAATTTTTACAGAAAATTTTAGGTTATAAAACCGGAGATATTTATGATGCAGTAGGATTCAACAAAAAAGTTGGCGAAGATGGCGGAAAAGAAGATGATTCTGATCTTAAGTCGATCTATATGAACAACGGTTTCCTTTTCTCGAATGTGACACCGATTGAAAAATCTGTAAAAGGAGATTCTATCAACTTGGAAATCAGAATCAACGAAGGTGAAAAAGCAACTTGGAACCGTGTAACTTGGTCTGGAAATACCACGACTCACGATCACGTTATTTTGCGAGCGCTTAGAACCAAACCGGGGACTTTGTTTGCAAAATCTGATATCAAGAGAACTTATTTCGAATTGGCAGGGATGCAGTTTTTTGATCCTCAACAAATCGGAACAGACGTAAAACCAAATCCACAGGACAATACGGTTAATATGCACTGGACTTTGGTTGAAAAAGGTTCTTCTCAGGTACAGTTGCAAGCTGGTTACGGTGGAGGCTCTTTCATCGGAACTTTGGGATTAACCTTCAATAACTTCTCTTTGAGAAACTTCCTGAAATTTAAAGATTTCAAACCGGTTCCTCAGGGTGACGGACAAACTTTGTCACTTCAGGCTCAGGCAGGACAATATTTTAGGAATTATGGAGTTTCTTTTACAGAACCTTGGGTATTTGGAACAAGACCAACTGCTTTGAGCGTAGGACTGAATTATTCTAATGTGAATTATTCTTACTCCACAGGAGATCAGACAATGAACATTTTCTCCGCAACAGCAGGTCTTACAAGATTACTGAAGTGGCCGGATGATTACTTCTCACTTTACACAGGGATACAGTACCAAAGTTATAATTTCAGCAACTATCCATTCTATTTTGGAGATGCGTTGGAATATAACGGTAGTACAAAATCATTCAGTTTCAATATTGGTTTGAGTAGAAACTCCGCTGGTCTAGATCCTGTTTTCCCAACTTATGGTTCCAATATAGAAGCGTCTTTGAAGTTTACACCACCTTATTCTTGGTTTAGCAACAAAGATTATTCTACAATGAGTACTTTGGATAAGTATAAATGGATGGAATTTTATAAAGTGAAGTTAAAAGCCGATTTCTACAATGAAGTAATAGGGAAACTGGTTCTTAGAACAACTGGAGAAATGGGATTCCTGAACGGATATAGCAAAGAATTAGGGCCACCACCTTTTGAAAGATATTATGTCGGAGGTGTAGGTTTGTTTAACGGGAGATTTGATGGTAGGGAATTAGTGCCGTTGAGAGGTTATGAAAATGCTTCTTCTACAGGGTTCAGTTCATCTTCAACTTATGATATCACACCATATGGTGGTGCGACAATCTATAACAGATTTGCAGCGGAACTTAGATATCCTATCTCAATGAACCAGACAGCAAAGATTTTTGTTTTGACGTTTGCAGAGGCTGGAAATGCCTGGAACAGCTTCGGAACTTACAATCCGTTTAAATTGAAAAGATCTGCAGGTTTGGGGATCAGAGTATCAATGTCAGCATTTGGATTGATTGGATTTGATTTCGCTTATGGATTTGATAAAACATTAGGAAGCTCAGAACCATCAGGATGGCAACAACATTTCTTGATGAATCAACCATTATAAAATAAAATACTATTTTTATAGGATGAAAAAATTAGCATTAATTGTAACAATTCTTTTTACCGCCACACAAATCTATGCACAAAAGATTGGTGTTGTGGATACCAATTATGTATTAAGTAAATTGCCTCAGTACAAAGAAGCTGAAAATAGACTGAATACTCAGATTGAACAATGGCGTTCAGATTTACAAAAACTACAGTCAGAGTACGAAAGAAAAAGAGAAGCTTTCGAAAATGAAAAAGTGTTGCTTGTTGGAGATCAGCTAAAGCTAAGAGAAAAAGAAGTCGTAGATTTGGAGGCAAGTGTGCGTAACACAATTGGTGCAAGATTTGGATCCAATGGAGAAGTTAATCAGTTGCGTTCTAATCTTACAAAACCTTATCAGGATCAGATTTGGAATGCTATCAAAACGGTTTCTACAAAGAATAACTTGGGCATAGTTCTTGATAAAAGCAACAACATTAGTGTCATATTTTTGGATAAAAAATATGATTACACGGATGCCGTTTTGGCTTTGTTAGGAAAAACTTTACCTAAAGGAGAAGAAACTAAAGGTGACACTGCACCAAGAGGAAATATGAAAAATGAGAAAGGAGGAAGAACTAATCCAAAATCAAAGACTAGTAATTTGCAAAGAAAAGCAGTCTCCGAATCATCATCTAACTAGAATTAATTTATATAAACATAACTTTTTAAAATGAACAAATTAAATGTATTATTAGTAGCAGTTGTAATGGTTTTTGCAACAGGATTTGCAAACGCTCAGAAAATTGCTTCTGTAGATATCAACGCAATCTTCACTGCTATGCCGGAAATGAAAGCTCTTGACGCTCAGTTGCAAGCTTTGCAGACTGCAAAACAAGGCGAATTGGAAAAGCAAGGAAAATCTCTTCAGGATTTGATGAAAAAATATCAGGAAGAAGCTCCTAAGCAAACTGCAGCTATCAATGAGCAAAGAAGCCAGGAAGTTCAAAAACTTCAGGATAACCTTCAGCAAATGTATTCTGCAGCTCAGAAAGATATCGCAGAAAAGAGAGATGCAGGTTTACAGCCACTTGAGAAAAAAATCAACGATGCAATTGCTAAAGTATCTAAAGCAGCAGGTTACGAGTATGTATTCGATGCTTCTACACCAGCTTTAGTTTACAAAGCAGGAACAGATGCTACACCAGCAGTTAGAAAAGAATTAGGTCTTTAATTTTCAAGACAATTAATATCTAAAACCGTCTCGTTTCTTGGAACGAGACGGTTTTTTGGGAATAGTAATTATGGAAAAAGAATTTTCATCTACGGTAAAAATCCGTTTTGCAGATTGCGATCCGATTGGCCATCTCAATAATGTGAAATATTTGGAATATATGCTCAATGCAAGAGAAGATCACGTAGAGCAAAACTATGGTTTCACCTATGAGCAATACACGAGGGAAACGGGTAACACTTGGGTCACGATTCAGAATGAGATTGCGTATCTAAAAGAGGTTAGATACAATTCTACGGTTGAGATCACCAGCAAAACAATTGCTATCAATGAAATGACGTCTGTGGTTGAGTTATTGATGAAAGATCAGAATGGTACAGTTCATGCCGTTTTTTGGTTGACAGTCATTTACTTCAATATGAAAATTAGAAGGGCTGAGAAAATGTCTGAGGAAAGTTTACAGCATTTTTCGAAATTTTTGGTGGAACTTGATCAAAAGACATTCAAAGAGAGAGTTGCATTTCTGAGACTTCAAAATAAATCTAAATAGTTATGAAAAGAATACTTGTTATAGGCGGAAATGGCCAGCTGGGGCATTGTCTTCAAAAGTTAGCACCAAAATACCACGATCAATACGATTTCAATTTCACAGGATCATCTGTTGTAGATATTACGAATTATGATCAGGTAGATACAGTTTTCGCAGAATATCAACCAGACTTTGTGATTAATGCTTCTGCTTACACGGCGGTTGATCTGGCAGAAACAGAGACTGAGAAGGCTTTTGCTATTAATGCGGAAGGTGTAGGAAATTTGGCTCAAGTTTGCAAGGATAACGATGCAATTTTGATTCACGTTTCAACAGATTACGTGTTTGATGGCGAAACCAATTTGAGTTACTCAGAGGACGATTTTACAGATCCAATCGGAGCTTATGGCGCATCTAAAAGAAAAGGCGAAGAATTAGCTTTGGAAAATAATCCGCAAACAGTGATTCTAAGAACTTCTTGGTTGTATTCGGAATTCAACAAGAATTTCGTTAAGACGATGCTGCATTTATTTGAGATTAAAGACGAAATGGGAATTGTTGGCGATCAGTTTGGTCAGCCGACGAATGCGAATGATTTGGCTGAAGCGATTTTAGAAATTATCGATGCCAAAAATAAAACGTTCGGAATTTATCATTTCTCCAATTATCCTGAAACCACTTGGTTCGATTTTGCGAGCAAAATAAAAGAATTCTCAGGTTCTGACGTTACATTAAAATCAATCACAACAGCAGAATTCCCAACACCGGCAAAGCGCCCGAAGAGAAGTACAATGTCTCTGGATAAAATCGAAAAAGATTATCATATCGAACCAAAACATTGGGAAAACAGCTTGAGAGATTGTATAGAAATTTTAAAATTAACAAATGCGTAAATTATTATTTTTAATTACTGTTTTTTGTTTTCAGTTCTTTTATTTACAGACTGTTATCCTTAACAAAGTTGATAAAACGAATGATAACAAAGACAAAATCTTCTATAAAATATCGGATGTCTCCAAGTCAGAGTTTTTAGGCGAAATCTTAGTCAATGGATTTTCTAATGATGATGTAAAAATTTTTGGAGAAATTTATAAAAAAGCCAAGCAAGTCGGTGCCAACACTTTTTCTCTGAAACCTATTGAGAATGTAGATGGAACTATCCAGAAATTTGACCCGGCTTACTATATTTTGAATTTGTACTATACCAAAACTGATGATATTGCAGACGAGCAAAACGTCGCTTTCTTGGTTTCTTCAGCAGACAAATCTCAGAAAATCAATATTGATAACAAAACCACCAAAGTCCAACCAAGAAACTTTATTAAGCTAAATCTCGTAGATAATGAAGTTATGACAGTTTCTACAAGGAAATTGTTAGGTTCTACGGTAAAATTGGCAGGAAAATCAGGACAGCAATCTTTGTACTTTTCTTTGTCTAATTTCAAAATTCGTAGTAATGACAGTATCTACGGCGGTGTTAACCTGAAATCCGGCGATATTACAGGATTAGAAAAGTCGTTTGGTATGTTTTTGACTACCATATATTCTGAACAGAAAAAGGATTAATGTTAATAAATTATCATACTCAGATAGTTTATTTTCAAAATTAAATTAAGTAACTTTATAAAAGAAGATTTAAGACCGGGCAATTGTAATTCATTACAGATCTCACATTGGAAAAAATCAATCTGAGCGGAGCTGAATCTCAAATCTAAACCACACATATATTGGAAGAATTTTTTGAAAACGAACTTGCTAAAAAGTTCGAAGAAATGATAGAGAATAATGATGAATTCTATTTCGATACCGAAGAATATATAGAAATTATCATCTATTATCTGGAGCTCGGAGATTACAGCTACGCAGAAATGGCCGTAAATCATGCTCTGAAAATACACCCTAATTCTTTGGAAATCAAAACAAAACAGTTGGAGGTTTTCTTAGAGTTAGAACGTTATACGAAAGCTAAAGAACTGATTGATGAATTGCATCTGTCCTCTTTGGAAGATACAGACTTTTTGGTTTGTTGTGCGAAATATTATTCCAACCTTGGAAACCCGAAAAAGTCTATAGAATATTGTCAAAAAGCTTTGGAGCTGGAAGAAGAAGAAAATTTCCTTCACAATTTTATTGCAGATGAATATGTCAATCTGGATGATCCCTTCAATGCGCTGAAACATTATACATCAGCTTTGGAGCACGATCCATACGATGATTATTCTTTGGAAAACGTGATGGTTTGTTATAATAAACTGAACCGTCCGCAAGAAGCTTTAGATTTTCTGAATCAATACCTGGACAAATTTCCATTCTCAGAAACCGCTTGGTATGAGTATGGACAATTCCATTTCAACAAAAAAAATTATGACGAAGCCATCAAAGGTTTTGACTATATTTTAGCTATCAACTCAAGTGCTGTAGGCGTTTATGCAAACAAAGCATCTTGTTATGAGGCAATGGGTGAGTGGGACAAAGCCATTGCGGTTTATGAAGAAATGCTGGATTTGGAATATACCAAAGCTTTTACATTCTATAAAATCGGATTGTGCTACAAAGAAGCTAAGAAATTGATTCCAGCTTTGACATCGTTCCAAAAATCTCTGAGAGAAGATCCTCAGTTTTATCTGGCGATGATGGAGCAGTCCAATATCTATGAAGAGATGGGTAACATCAAAGAAGCGCTTTATTTTGCTCAGGAAGCTTCCGCTCTCAACATCGGTAATTTGGAATATCAGAAGCGTTTGGCATTCCTTTATATCACTTGTGGAGAATATGAAGAAAGTCTGAGTTGTCTCAAAAAGTTGACAGAGTCAGAACCTTCGAGATTTTACAATTGGTATGCTTATTCGGAAGTTTTGATGCTTATAGGAGAGTATGAAGAAGCGGTTGCTGTTTTGGAAAAAGCAATAAAAGCCCATCCACGCGCAGAGTTGTATTATCAACTGAGTAACTGCTACTTTCACCTGAAAAATGAATCAGATGGAGTTTTACAACTGGAAAAAGCATTGGAACTGGATCCATCACTCAGCAAAGATATGCAGCTGAAATATCCGTTCATCAAAGAACAGGTCAAAAAAATAAAGACCAAAAAAAAATAAAATAAAAGCTCAGATTTATCTGAGCTTTTTCGTTTTTGGGAACGAGTCTATTTTTAACTTCGTTGTAAAGAGATTTATAAACCGGAATCTAACACTACAAAAAGAAGTGTATTGATTATGATTGAAATAATTGAGAATGGAAAAATATAGCTCAAATAATTTGTTGATAATTTTTTTATTATTGAATGTATGCCTAGATGAGTTAGAAATAAAAATTCAAGAAAAATAAAACTACCAAAAATAAACTGCAAGAAATCGTAAGTGTCATTCAATCTTATTCTGTCATTGCTTATTGGAGTCATTAATATCAGTCCAATAAATAAGCTCAATAGAAAAATCATAATTGATAATTTTAAGACAATTTTTAAATTTATCTGTTTATTACGAAAAGTGAAAAAGTAAATATTTGATAAAATGAATGAGATAAATAAAAAGAAAACTATCATAAAGTGTTTTGAATTTGAAGTAAAATATAATAAGTTATAAGTTAACTTTAGGCTTACTTCTCAAAAATATCAACCCGGCCAAAATGACCAAAGCGCCAACAGATTGCTGCATCGTCAATTTCTCGCCATCCAGAATTCCCCAGATAATCGCCACAATCGGCATCAGCAAAGTTACTGTTGAAGCAAATAAAGGCGTCGAAATACTCAATAATTTATAATTCATCATCATCGCCAATCCCGTCCCGAAAATCGATAATATGGCCACAAAGCCCAATCCTTCCAACGTACTTTGATTCAATGTCAAGTCGTTAAAGAAACCAGAAAAAATCAAAGCAATCAACGATGGCAAAAATAAAACAAATGAAAAGATATAAGCCGACATCAGAATGGCCGGAACCTCGTGCAGTTTTGATTTTATAGTAGTTGTGCTAATCGCATACAGCAAGGTGGCGAGAAGCAAAAGTAAAATCGGATAAATTTTAATGTCACCACTTTCGCCACTTCCCAAAGCCAAGATGCACGCACCAGCAAAACTTATCAGAACGCCAAGCAATTGCCTTTTTGTAGTCGAAAATTTCCAAACCAAAGAACCCACAATAATCACAAATATCGGCATCATAGAATTGATGATTCCCGCAATGCTGCTGCTGATTTCGGTTTCCGCCATCGGGAAGAGAAACATCGGAATGAAACTTCCTGTAAAGGCAGCAATGATGAGCCATTTCAAATGTCGCTTTGGAAATAATTTTATTTTCGTGATTGCATAAGGCATCAGAACAATTCCGGAAATCAGAACCCGCAAAGCACCGACTTCATAAGGATTGAAGTGGTCAAGCGATTTTTTTATGAGTATAAATGATGAGCCCCAAATTAATGATAATGCAATCAGGAGAATCCATTTTTGTTTTTCTGCTGTCAAGAGATTTGTTGTTTTAAGATTTTTAAATAATCGATTTTAGGAATCATTTTCGCGCCCAGACTTTCCAGATGTTCAGAATGGATTTGACAATCAATGAGTTCCCATTCGTTTTGATATTTCGTCGTGAAGTGGATAAATCCAGCTTTGGAAGCATTTGAAACTTTTGAAAACA
>Ga0308157_10007563_pt1 | contig 12625 bp, 11 predicted proteins | sample PhyBR1_FD_201035 | JGI IMG/M metagenome (GOLD analysis project Ga0308157, IMG submission 201035) | Phyllosphere microbial communities from UC Gill Tract Community Farm, Albany, California, United States - DLSLB.R1 | ecosystem: Host-associated > Plants > Phyllosphere > Unclassified | place: USA...
ACCACAAGTCAGTTTATCTCCAAACCATTGATGCGCCAATTCGTGTGCAATCAAACTCTGCCCAAAACTCCCCATAGAGGTCATTGTTGCATGTTCCATCCCACCACCCCAATTGAACTGCATATGCCCATATTTTTCGTTGCGATATGGATAAAGACCAAAATGATCTTCAAATGTCTGCATACTGGAACTTGTCCAATCCAAATTGGGTTGTATATCAGAGTTAGCCCAAGCTGGATAAATGTAATTCAAAAATGGAAAAGAACTATGAGTGGTTGTAATTGTAGAATTCATTTTAACATAATTGGAAATTCCTAGGGCGAAAAGGTAAGCTGGAATTGGATAATTGGTCTGCCAATAAGTTAATTTTTTTCCATTGCCTAAAATAGTCTCAGACATTAATTTTCCATTGGAACCAACAGTGTATTGCGAAGGTGTAGAAATTTTGATATCCATCTTCTCAACTTTGTCATTCATACTTTGCTTTGTAGGCCACCATTGTTTTGCACCAAATGGTTCCGACAAAGTGGCTAATATAGGATCTCCTAATATTGGAGTAGTTGTAGCAACAAAGGCACTTTCAGCTGTAGAAGGAATTCCATTATAAGTAATTGATAAAGAATCTGTCGTCTGAGCTGTTAAAGTTGCAGGAAAGTTAATCTTGATTTCATCCGTGTTAAGTTGTTGGAAAGTCAAATTCTGTCCGTGATATTTTACATTAGAAATTGTCAAATTATCAGCAAAATCAAAATAAATATTTTGAGAATTTTGCAGCATCTTAAAATGTGAGGTCACAGTTCCTGAAATATATTGTTGAGTTGGATCTAAATCCAATTCTAATCTCACATACTGCAAATCATAATTCAAAGTATTTGGATTGACATTGACATCCAAGATTGATTTCAAATTGGTTTTCTTTTCAGATTCTATGATGCCTTTTCGGTCGATATTAAATGCCTGAGCAAAAAATAAATTAACTGAAAAAAGCATAATCAACAAAGAATAGATATTTTTCATATGGGTAATATTTCAATTCAAAGCTACAAAAAAAACTCATCCTGATGAGATGAGTTTTAATTTTATAACATATTGGTTATTACAAATCTAATGTCGGGTCGAGCAACTGTTCCATTCTGTCTTTCACTTGAGCAACAGAGCCAGAGAATTTATTGATTAACAAAGAAAAAGCAAGTGTTCTGTTATTCCTTGTTTTGATATAACCGGCCAGACATTTCACGCCATTCAAAGTTCCGGTTTTAGCAAAAATCTGTCCGTTGGAATTCACCATAAACATATGTTTCAGGGTTCCGGATTGTCCTGCGATTGGCAAAGATTCGAAATACTCTTTATAATAAGGTGATTTCATCATTTTAGCCAAAAACTTAGCCTGAGAAATCGGAGTTACAGTATGCGCTTTTGATAATCCGCTTCCGTCCATATAATTCAGTCCATTCACATCAAAACCTATCGATTGCAAATGTTCTGTCACTGCCAATCGTCCAGACTCTACAGTTTGGTCGCCAAGCTTTTGGAAACCATTAGATTTCAACAAAGCCTCAGCATAGCCATTATCACTTCTTTGATTGGTGTAATTGACGATTTCTGCCAATGTCGGTGATTTGTAAGTTGTCAGAATTTCTCTTGGTTCTGGTTCTTTGTCCACAATTTTCGGAATTACTTTTCCAGAAACAGTAATTTTATTTTTAATCAATCCTTCTCTCAGTTTATTAGCTAAGAAAGCGGGAGGTTCAGCAACTTTGGTTGTTACCCAGGCACCTTCGAACTTATCGGCATAAACCAATTTGTTGGCATAAGGCGAAACATAAAAATATTTCTTTTGCTGATTAAATGGATTATTGGATTGATTGACCAACAGTTTTTCATTTCTCGGGTCAATATCTTTGGTTGTTCCGGCAGGCAGGTAATAATTCTTCTGCTCCAGCCAAACGATATTCTGAGGTAATTCAGCGGTTTTGTTCTCTTTGAAAACTGCAGTCTGGATAATAATATCACCTGTGATTTTCTTAATTCCTTTTTGCTGAATAGCATCCAGATATTGGCTGACGATTTGTCCGTAACTCGCTGCGCCACCTCTATTTCCGCCCAAAGATGGGTCACCACTTCCGACAACATAAAGATTTCCGGTCAAAACACCTTCTGCGTCAATAGCTCCAGAATATTCCAGCTGTGTGTTCCATCTGTACTTTGTTCCCAGTAAGGAAAAAGCAGTTTCCGTGGTTAATAATTTGGTGGTAGAAGCAGGAATCAATGGTGCTGTTTCATTATAACCCGTCACCACTTTCTCCGTTTTTGGGTCGTAAACCACAAACCCCCAGTTGGCATTTCTCAGAACTGGGTCTGTAAACATCTTATTGATATTAAACTCGATTTGCTCTTTCGGAGACAACAGCGCCTTTTCCGCGGTGATATCCTTTACAAGATTTTGCTGATCAGCAACTTGTGGATATGTAGAAACTGCGACGCTCCCTTGTGAAAATACAAACGAAGAAAAACCAATTGCGATGATTGAAAAATAATTTTTGATTTTATTCATTCTCAAAACAATTACAATTTTTATTGAATTTTTATTAATTAAGATTTAAGAGTATTTAATCTTACTATCATAACTAAGTAAAGTTAGAGATTATTGCTATTGAAACTGAGCGAAATTGTAATAAAAAACCTGAAATTTTGTTAAAAACAGTTAAAAATCAACTATGAAATCTTTTTTAATAGATTTATAAGCTGTTATTTCATCAAATTCTTCCAAAGAATTCAGAACTAATTCTTTGTAGATTTTATAGTTTTTATTTTTCGGAAATTTAAGTAAAATCTGGTATTGGTAGAGATTATTAATTCTGGCAATCGGTGATTTTTCTGGACCGAGAATGCATTCGTCAGGAATATATTTTCTAAGAATAGAACCTAGGAATTGAGAAGCGCGATTGACTTTGTCTTCTTTTGTATGTTTCAGTTCAATCATTATCAATTTCACAAACGGCGGATACAGAAACTTTTTTCTTTCATCAAGGAAGTAATCATAGATTTCTTTAACATTCTGATTTTTAATCAATTCAAAAACAGAATGTGATGGACTATAAGTCTGAATCAGAATTTTCCCATTTCCGGAAACCCGTCCGGCTCTTCCGGCAACCTGCGTAATCAATTGATAAGCCCTTTCTTCTGCCCGGAAATCCTGAACGTGAATCATTGCATCTGCCTTCGGAATTGCCACCAATTCTATGTTTTCAAAATCCAGACCTTTGGAGATCATCTGTGTTCCTACCAGAATATCGGTTTCGCCGTTTTCCAGTTTTTCATAGAGTTTTTCGTAGGCAAATTTCTTACGCATCGAGTCCACATCCATTCTGTCCACTTCCGAATCAGAGAATATTTTTTTCGTTTCTTCCTCGATTTGCTCCACTCCAATTCCTCTCGTATTTAGATTGTCGCTGTTGCAACTTGGGCAGGAATTAGGTTTTCCTGCGCGATGGCCGCAGTAATGGCATTTCAGTTCATTAGAAGCTTTGTGATAAGTCATCACAACATCACAATTACTGCAATAAGTAACGTGACCGCAAGTCTCACATTCAATGACATTGGCGTAACCACGGCGGTTATGAAGTATTATGGTTTGTTTTTTTTCTTCTAGTTGAAGGTTAATTTCGTCAATCATTTTTTGACTAAAATTCCCAACGACTTTCTTTTGGTTTTGCGCTTCTTTGATGTCAATGATTTCAAATTTTGGCAAATCTACTTTCCCGAACCTTTCATTCAGCACCACATAACGCAACTTATCCTTCATCGCCAAATCATAACTTTCCAGAGAAGGAGTCGCTGAACCGAGAATCAATCGGGATTGATAAAACTCCGCCAACATCATTCCAGCATCTTTTGCATTGAAAAAGAAATTCTGGTCTCGTTGTCGGTAAGCCGAATCGTGTTCTTCATCCACAATAATCAATCCCAGATTTTCATAAGGCAAAAACAAAGAATTCCTTGTTCCAATCAATATTTGAAGTTCATTTTTCTTGATTTTCCGCCAAACTTCTACCCTCTCGAAATCCGATAATTTATTATGATAAAATCCTAGTTTTTTACCGTATTTTTTCTCAAGTCGGATTGTAATCTGTTTTGTTAAAGCAATCTCTGGCAACAGCAAAAGCACGTTTTCTCCCGCATTCACACAATCTTCGATTTTCTCAAGGTAAATATGTGTTTTACCAGATGAAGTCACACCGTGAAGCAACACATTTTTTCCTTCTTCAAAAGCTTGATTGATTTCAGAAAGTGTAGTTTTCTGAGTGTCCGTGAGTTTTTCAATCGCTTCGATTTCACCTTCATAAGATTGGATTCTGTCTTTTTCAAGATAATATTCCTGAACGAGCTTTTTTACAATCAACGATTTCACTTGAGACTGATTGAAATTCCCTTCCTCAAAAATCTCAGATTTCCGGATTGGTTTTTCAGGATTTTCAGTTTCTTTATCCAAAATCAAAAGAAATAATTCCTGTTGTTTCTTAGCATTTTTCAGACTCGAAATGATTTCCGCAAGATGAATTTTCACATTTAATTCGTCTTGATTAATTCGCAGGTAAGCAATTTCTTTCGCCTTATATTTTTCGGTAATTTTTTCATCAACCGAAATGTATCTTTCATCAATCAAAGCATTGATGGTTTTGATGATTTCTTTTTTCGGAATGAAGGCTTCAATTTCTTGTAAGTTCAACATTTGACGAACTTCCAAAGCCTGCAAAAGATACGTTTCATTCGCATACAGATTTTGCCAGTCAATTGTTCTTTCCGACAATAAACGGACGTAAGTTTCGCTTTCCAATTTCAAAGACGATGGAAATGCAAAACGGTAAATTTCGCCAAGATTACAGAGATAATAAGAACTCATCCAATTCCAGAATTCCAGTTGTTGTTTTGGAACAATTGGCTGATTATCCAATAGATTGATGATTTCTTTGGGAACAAAAGTCTCTTCAAAATCATTGAACAGTTTCGCAACAATTCCGGTGTAGATTTTTTTCCCGCGAAATGGAACTAAAACCCGCATTCCAACTTCAATTTTATCCAAAAAATCTTCCGGAACTTTGTAAGTGAAAGTTCCTTTGAGATTGAGTGGAAGGATGATTTGAGCGAAGTTCAAGTGTTGTTATTTTTAACGCAAAGTGCGCAAAGATTTTTTGAAATTATTGAAAATATTTTTAAGGTTCGCAAATTCACTTCGACAAGCTCAGCATAAACTACAAACTTAGCAAAGAATTACATAGATAAATCTTAATCAATAATCATTTATGTTTTATCAATTATGATTTATAAACCGTATAACTTTGGAAAGCTTCTTCCAGACTTCCGAATTTTCCTTTGAACTCAGAGATTGGGGAATCTTGGATAATGTTCCCCTGATGAATCAAAATCACACGCGAACAAAGCGCTTCCACTTCCTGCATAATGTGCGTGGAAAGAATCACCGTTTTTTCTTTTCCGATTTCTTTGATGACGTTCCGGATTTCGACAATTTGATTGGGGTCAAGTCCGTTGGTTGGTTCATCGAGGATTAATAAATCTGGTTCGTGAAGAATGGCTTGAGCTAAACCGACACGTTGTTTGTAACCTTTGGAAAGTTGAGAGATTTGCTTGGATTTTTCGGGCGTGATTCCTACCAATTCTATTACTTCTTCTACTCTTTCTTTTTTGATATTATGAAGATTAGCGACAAATTGCAGATATTCTTTCACATACATCTCGTTGTAAAGCGGATTGTTCTCCGGAAGGAAACCGATTTTCTTTTTGGATTCGATTTCGTTTTCTGTGATGTTTTTGTCGTTGAAGAGGATTTCGCCTTCGTCGATTTTCAGGACGCCTGTGATGGATTTCATCAGGGTGGATTTTCCTGCGCCGTTTGGGCCGAGAAGTCCGATGATTTCGTTATTTGAAATGCTTATATTGATATCGTTGAGCGCCACTTGCTCTCCGAATTTTTTTGTGAGTCCTGAAATTTTTAAAGACATCTATTATATTTATAAATGATGAGTGATGGATGATAATTGATTTACAAAATTATGAAAAATTACTGTGTTTAAAACATACAGTTTGTCATTCTGAAAGAATCTCAACAGTTTAGATTCTTTCAGAATGACAATATTGAGGTTAATTTTTGAATAGTTTCAACTACTGAGAAGATGTTAATGGATAGACAAATGTTCAAACTTTGCGAAGCGCGCCCCGACTTGAGTGGAGCTCTTTTTCTGCTGAGGGGAAAAGCTTTGGCAGAAAAAAGCGGGAACGGAAGGCGGAAAAGGCGCCCAAATCCATTTTTTTTTGTAACAAATTATTTTTATTTCTACTAACCGAATAGAGTTAAAGCAAGGATGGATTCTGAGAAAGAATTTTTAGCGAAAATCGATAAGCATAAAGGGATTATTTTCAAGATCTCCAAAATGTATATGGACAATCGTGACGACCAGAACGACCTTTTTCAGGAAATTGTTTATCAGGTCTGGAAGTCTTTTTCGAGCTTCGAAGGGAAATCTGAATTCTCAACCTGGCTTTACAGAATTGCTTTGAATACAGCGATTATTTTCTTGAAATCGGAAAAGCGACGGAGCTTTATTCAGAACGATGATATTTCGGTCTACAAAATAAAAGAGGAAGATTACAACCTGGAAGATGAGCTGAAACTGAAGCAATCCAAAAACTAAATCCAATTGACAAAGCCTTGATTTTCTATTATCTGGAAGATTTTTCAGGGAAAGAAATGGCTGAACAGATGGGAATCTCGGAGGGAAATGCACGAGTGAAACTGAATCGTGCGAAAGAGAAATTGAAGGAATTGATTTAGGATAAAAGGCAAAAGAAAAAAAGTGGATTTATAAATCCTCAATTTGACAAATTCTAACATCTAACAAAATTAAAAATATGGATTTAGATAATTTAAAATCACTTTGGAATAAGGAAGATGTTTCCGAAACGCCGGAGATTTCCAAAGAAAGACAAAAAGAAATGCATCATCCTTTAGAAAGGATCAGGAAAAATATGCGTCAAGAATTTTGGTCAACAGCTATCTTTTTACCATTAGTTTTGATTGCGATTTGGTTTTTCCCAGTTCCTTTCAGATTCAAACTTTATATAGAAGTTTTGGTTGCATCAATGGCTTTGATAACCGTTTTCTTTTTCAGCAAGTTTTTTAAACTTTACAAAGAAATCAGCAATCCGACATTGGGAACACTGGATTCCCTGAAAGATCTTTTTCATCAATTTGAACTTAATAAACAATATTATCTTTCATTTTATCTGAGTTTTGTTCCTTTCTTTGTCTGTGAAATGATAATTGTGATAGAATCCATTCCTTACACACATCAATATACCAACGAATATCTGACTCTTATTTTTCTTGGTTCTGTTTTGTCCGGCTTATTTTTTCTTTACTTTTTAGGAAATTGGTGGTTCAAATTCTTTTATGGTAAATACATCAAAAAGATTGAGATATTGGTTGAGGAGATGAAACATTAGTGAAAATTTAATACATATAAGCCACAAATCGTCAAGTTTGTGGCTTTTTATTTTCATTAATATGCATCTGATTTTCACAAGCTGAAAATTTTTGTAAATTTGCAGACTTATGGGACAAATCCTGTCAATCGACTACGGAAAAGCAAGAACTGGAATAGCAGTGACAGACGATATGCAAATCATTGCAAGCGGACTGACGACGGTGGAAACACCAAAGCTGATGGATTTTCTGAAAAAATATTTTTCCGAGAACCAAGTAGATGAAATTGTGATAGGACTTCCCACAGATTTGAAAGGAAATATGTCCGATATCGAGACTGAGATTCAGAAATTTATTTCAATCTTCGAAAAGGATTTTCCGGATAAAAAGATCAATCGTCTGGATGAGCGTTTCACTTCCAAAATGGCTTCTTTTTTTATCAGCCAAAGCGGAAAAAACAAAAAACAGAGACAGGAAAAAGGATTGATAGACAAAGTAAGTGCAACCATCATATTGCAGAATTTTTTAGAACAAAAAAGATGATTTTACCAATAAGAGCCTTTGGCGACGCGGTTTTGAGAAAAAAAGCACAGGAAATTGACAAAGATTATCCTGAGTTGAAAACGCTTATAGAAAATATGTTCGATACGATGAACGGTGCCAACGGAATTGGTTTGGCTGCGCCACAAATCGGTTTGGATATTCGTCTTTTTATCATCGATGTTTCGCCACTTGCGGAGGATGAAGATTATGAAGATATTGCGGACGAATTGAAAGATTTCAAAAAAGTGTTCATCAATGCAAAAATATTGGAAGAATCTGGCGAGGAATGGAAATTCAATGAAGGTTGTCTGAGTATTCCGGAAGTTCGTGAGGATGTGAAGCGCAAATCGACTATCAAAATAGAATATTACGACGAAAATTTCGTTAAACATACCGATACTTTTCAGGACATCAGAGCGAGAGTTATTCAGCACGAATATGATCACATCGAAGGCATTTTGTTCACAGACCACCTGAGCGCTTTGAAGAAAAAAATAGTAAAAGGAAAACTTCAAAAGATTGCAAACGGCGACGTGAGCGTGAATTACAAAATGAGGTTTCCGAAATAAAATCAGATTCTAGAAGTTAGATATTAGAATTTAGATAAAAAAATTAAATAGATTAAAGAAAACATACTAAAATGCAGTTAGAAAAAATTATTTCAATCTCCGGAAAACCGGGACTTTTCAAATTGGTTTCTCAACTTAAAAACGGTTTTATCGTTGAGGATATTACGACTAAGAAAAAAGCGAGCATCTCGAACTCAAGCCAGGTAAGTCTTCTTGATAATATCGCAATGTTCACATTTGATAAGGAAGTTCCTTTGTTTGAAGTGTTTGAAAACGTTGCAAAAAATCACGATTACAAACCAACTATTAGTCATAAATCTTCCAGCGATGAATTGAGAACTTTTATGGCAGAATCTCTTCCAAACTATGATGTGGAAAGAGTTTATGAGTCTGATATCAAAAAATTGGCTCAATGGTACAATCTGCTTCACAAAGCAGGTTACATCACTCCAGAAAGTTTCGTAAAACCAGAAGCTCCAGCTGTAGAAGTTGCTGAAGTTGAAGAAAAAACGGAAGAAAAAGCAGAGAAAAAACCAGCTGCAAAAAAAGCTCCGGCAAAAAAGGCTGCTGAAAAAACAGAAGAAACTAAGGACGAAAAACCAGCGGCGAAAAAGCCTGCAGCGAAAAAAGCGACAAAGAAAGAAGATTAATAATTGTCAATTATTAATTGTTAATGATAAAAATGCTCTCTCAGAAATGTTTATTTTTGAGAGAGTTTTTTTTATTTTTAATGTATTCTAGAGACTCAGATTGACATCCTATCAACCTAAGTTTAATATTTATTGTCATTCTGAGGCTCGAAGCACTAATTAAATAAATTCCTTATTCTATGAAAGTTATTTCACTTGTACCATCGATTACGGAAACCCTGTTTGATCTGGGTTTGACTTCTGATGAAATTATTGGAAGGACAAAGTTCTGTATTCACCCGAAAGAATTGGTAAAAGATATTGAGATCATTGGCGGAACGAAGAACCTTAATATTGAGAAAATCAAAGCTTTAAAACCTGACCTCATCATTGCTAACAAAGAGGAAAACGTGAAAGAACAGGTGGAAGAATTGATGAAGGACTTCAACGTTTTGGTAACCAATGTGGAGACTTTGGAAGATAATTATTATTTGATCAAGCAACTTGGATACCTATCTGGGAAGGAAGAAAAAGCGCAATATTTCAATATTAAAACTTACGAAGTTTTCGATATTCCGAAACCGGAGAAGAAATTAAAAGTCGCTTATTTGATTTGGAAAGATCCTTATATGACGGTTGGTGGCGATACTTTTATTTCTGAAATCTTAAACGAATTGGGATTTGAGAATTTGTTTAAAGATCAGAAACGTTATCCTGAAGTCCAACTGGAAGATCTGAAAGAAGCAGATTTGATTTTCCTTTCATCAGAGCCTTTTCCTTTTAAAGAAAAACATATTGCTGAAATCCAGATTATTTGTGTTGATCAGAAAATTATGATTGTGGATGGCGAAGCTTTTTCGTGGTACGGATCGCACTTGGCGAAGTGTGGGGAATATTATCGGGAACTTTTGAGGGATATAAATTAAGAAAATTTAATTCTAAAAAAATCGCAAAGCGAAATTTGCGATTTTTTATATTTATATTTTTTAGTTTAAAAAATGTAAAATTTAGAGTTCCAATTTTCTAATAAGAAGTCACAACCTACTAATTCTGGAAACTCTTTTGAATCAACAAGTCTAACTCTTGAATATTGTACTTCCATTGTTTTTTCAGTTGTCCAATCAAAAAAAGATATAAATCTAAAATCATTCTCTGCTGATTTTAATTGCATAGTTTTCCACTCAGTAGATTGCTGGTTAGCAGCTGCACAAATTGTTTCATATCCCAAAGGTCCATAGTCTGGAATTACTTTTAAATTTTCATAAAAATCTTGATCATTTTTTAAAATTTGCTTTTTAAAATGAATTTGATTTAAGACCGTTTTATGAAAAAGAATTTCATTAATATCGTCAAAATACTCGTCGGAATCGTACTCTGAATCTTTCCATTCAACATTTATAAAATAGTTATTATAAAGTTGCCTAATACATTCTCTATATTTTAAAATTCTTTGAGTAATATTTTCCATCAAATAGCAAACTATATTTTACAAAATACTACAAAACCTTCGCAACCTCCTCACAAAGCCACTTCAGCATTTCCTCATCTTCTTTTGTAAAAGGATCTTTTTCGTGACTGTCGATATCAATTTGACCAATATTCTCACCGTCTTTGAAGATTGGAACGACTATTTCCGCTTTTGTGTCGATGGAACAAGAAAGATAATTGTCTTGAGCGTGAACATCCGGCACAACGAAAGTCTCTCCGGAAACCGCCACCTGACCGCAAATCCCTTTTCCAAACGGAATAATCACGTGATCCGTAACCGCACCAACGTAAGGTCCGAGAGCCAACTCATCCTTGTCGCCATTTTTGAAATAGAATCCTGTCCAATTGTAATAAGAAATTTCCTTATCCAAAAGCTGACAAACTTTCAGAAGTTTCACATTTGTATCTTGTGGACTTTCCAAAATTACTGAAAGTCGTTTTTTTAGCTCTACCATTTTTTTATTTTAATCCTTCAAAAGTTAATTCTTTATATCCGAACATTCCCCTGTCTTTTATCATTTGCGCCACACTCTTCGGCAACTCATCTTCCCAACCCAAATCGTGGGCCATAATTTTTTTAAGGATCTCTCTGGAATAGATTTCCAGGAATTTCGGGTTATATTTTTCGATGTCAACAATTCTCTTGTTGAGTTTGAAATATTTGTATAATTCTTTTAGGTTATCGTGAACTTTCAGGTTTTCTGAGGTCAGCAATTCTCCATTCTCAGGGTCTTTGTAAGGATACAGATAAACGCGCATATCTTTTTTGAAGAACTTACCAAAAGCTTCCAGAATTCCGCCCGGGAGATTCTTGTAATATTCCTCATCAAAAACGTCCAAAAGGTTGTTAACACCCATTGCAACGCCGATATGCTGATTGGTAAATGATGAGAAATAATCCACCATTCTGTAATATTCCGAGAAATTGGAGATCATTACTGTGTAACCTAAAGTTCCAAGAATATCAACTCTGTCTAGGAAATCACGCTCATCGATATCACCGGCCGCTCTTAGATTCGAAATTGTAATTTCAAACAAGATTTGTGTATTCTCACTATCGCAGGCATTATCTTGATTGAATAAATCCAAGCCGTGCTCGAACATATCAATATTCACGCGTGTTACAGGACGAAAGCTTCCTCTTACCGCAAAAATATTTTTCTTGTAAAGAATGTCTGCCGGCAACATATTATTCCCTTCCGAATTGAAAATCACCGCATCTGTCATTCCCAATTTCACCAACTGAAGACTCATCAAACGATTGTCCACATATTGGAAAGCCGGTCCGCTGAAGTCGATCATATCAATCTCCAAACGGTCCAACGAGAGATCATCGTATAAAGATTCTACGAGAACTCTTGGATTATCAATGTAAAAATAAGCACCATAAATCAAGTTCACACCCAAACTCCCAAGCGTTTCCTGTTGCAAAGTAGGATTAGTCTCTTTGAATTTGACGTGGATTACGATCTCATTATATTCTTCCTGCTCAGCATTTTGGTATCTGATGCCAACCCAACCGTGTCCTTTGGAAGTTTTATCAAAATTGATAGTCGTTACCGTATTCGCGTAAGAAAAGAATTTTTTACCCGGATTTTTCTCCCTCGGAATCCTCTCTTCTATGAGTGCCATTTCGTAGCGCAACATTTTTCTGAGACGGTTTTGCGTTACGTATCGGTTTTTGTTTTCTGTACCGTAGATGGCATCACTAAAGTCCTTATCATAAGCAGACATTGCTTTTGCAATTGTTTGAGAAGCACCACCAGCTCGAAAAAAATGTCTCACAGTTTCTTGACCCGCTCCTATCTCCGCAAAAGTTCCGTAGATGGATGAATCTAAATTGATGGCTAAGGCTTTCTGCTTAGGGGTAAGTTTTGGCTTTATCACGAAGAATT
>Ga0308157_10007564_pt1 | contig 12624 bp, 15 predicted proteins | sample PhyBR1_FD_201035 | JGI IMG/M metagenome (GOLD analysis project Ga0308157, IMG submission 201035) | Phyllosphere microbial communities from UC Gill Tract Community Farm, Albany, California, United States - DLSLB.R1 | ecosystem: Host-associated > Plants > Phyllosphere > Unclassified | place: USA...
GAGGACGCGAACGGCCAGTTCGAGATGAACTGGGACTACGACGACGCGCTGATCACCGCCGACCGGCACGCCTTCTTCAAGTACATGACCCGCTCGATCGCCGAGAAGCACGGCTTCCGCGCGACCTTCATGCCCAAGCCCTTCATGGATCTCACGGGCTCGGGCTGCCACGCCCACGTCTCGCTCTGGCGCGACGGCCAGAACGTGTTCGCCGACCGCTCGGACGAGATCGGCCTGTCGCAGATCGGCTACCACTTCATCGGCGGCCTGATTCACTCCGCCGATGCGCTGGCCGCGCTGACCAATCCGTGCGTGAACTCCTACAAGCGCATCAACGCGCCGCGCACCACCTCCGGCGCGACCTGGGCGCCCAACACCGTGACCTACACGGGCAACAACCGCACCCACATGATCCGCATTCCGGACGGCGGGCGCTTCGAGTTCCGCCTCGCGGATGGGGCGGCCAACCCCTACCTGCTCCAGGCGGGCCTCCTCGCCGCCGGCCTCGACGGCATCCGGCAGCGGCGCGATCCGGGCCAGCGCCTCGACATCAACATGTACACCGACGGGCACACGGTGGAGGGCGTCAAGCGCCTGCCGCTCAACCTGCTCGATGCGCTGCGCGCCCTCAAAGCGAGCCCCGTCCTCAACGAGGCGCTCGGCGCCTTCGTGCCGAGCTACCTCAAGCTCAAGCGCCAGGAATGGGACGATTACTGCCGCCACCTCACCCAGTGGGAGCGCGACACCACGCTCGACTGCTGAGCGATCCTCCGGCATCCGGCCGATCACTTCGGCCAGCCCCCGATCCTCCGCGAGGGGCCGAACGCGCCCAGGGGACAGGGCGGCATGAGGTCGGTTGCTCGATCCGGCCCCGTCGGCCTATCGATCGCCCAGCCGCCGTCGCTCCGACGGAGCAACAGGGAGACCCGATGGCCGATGACGTGGCTCGGACGCCTCCTTCTGGCCGCCTTCGCCCTGATCGTGGCCATCCCGGCCGGCGCCCTGACACTCGGTGCCGGGGTGCTTCTCGACCCAAGCTTCCGTGAGGCGTTGGGCGAACTCGGCCTCGTCGGCCTCTTCGCCGGCCTGTCGGATCTCGCCCAAGGTGTTCCGCCGGACATGGCGGTGATGGCCGTAATCCTCTTCGCCCAGGCGCTCAGCCTCCTGCTGATCCTGCCGCCGACGCTGGCCGCGCTCGTCGGCGAGATGCTCGGGCTGCGCTCCCCGTTCTGGTACGGCGGCGCGACGGCCGTCCTCACAGCGCTTCTGCCCTGGCTCGCCCGCGGCGGCCCGCCACCGGCCGCCGGGTCGGTGGCGTCGGCCGCGGAAGCGCGGCTGGCCGCAATCCTCCTTGTGACGGGCGCCGTCTCGGGTCTGGTCTACTGTCTGATCGCCGGCCGCAGCGTCGGCAACCGGACACAGCGGCGCGGCGCCGACGCATTTTAGGGGTGGACAGGCGTCCGCCATCGCTTATGAAAATGGGGTGCTTCCGAAGCCCCGCGCTCGGAATCACCCTCCGGCTCAAGAGCGCCTCACCGCTCAGTGAGCGGCCGGATGCGGGCGTAGTTCAGTGGTAGAACGTCAGCTTCCCAAGCTGAATGTCGTCGGTTCGATCCCGATCGCCCGCTCCAACTAACCCGCTGAAGCGTCAGCCTTTTTAACGCTCTACCGCTGACCTCGCGTTCCCCATGTTCCCCGTCGCGTTCCCCAAAGCCTGTTCAGGCCCCGTTCTTCACGCCCCGATGAGCGATGCGAAGCGTCGCCACCTTGCGTGATTTCCCGACCGCGCCGCGCGAGTAGCGCGCCGTCGTCGAAGCTTGCGTGTGGGCGGCTGCGGCCCGAGCATCGTCGAGATCGGCGCCCGCATCCTCGGCTTCCGTGATGGCGCCGGCTCGGGCGTCCATGTTCCAAACGGTATCCGGGATGCCGGCCGCGCGCGCCACGACACGCCATTCGCGACCGAAGGCGTCTCCGGCGTAGGGCCGACCAGCTTTCTCATCGACGATCAGAGGTCCGATCCTGCGCTCGGCTGGGATCTGCGCGGCGACCGCCTGGACATGCGGGCAAAGCGTCAGATCGTGCGCCGCGATGGCGCCCGTCTTCGACGTCACCTTTCGCGTGATGCCGTCGAGGACCACGTCAGCCCACGTCAGGCCACCAACCCAACGATGGCCGTTGAGCACAATGCCAGTGGCAGCATGGCCAGCCGGGATCGGCTCCCACTCCCCGATCACGTCCTTCTGCCGAAGCGCCGTGTCGAACTGGAGGGCCGTAGCGAGAGCCAGCGACAGCCGATCCATCTCCGCCGCCTTCGAAATGAAGGCCTCGACATGGGCAAGATCGAGCGTGACGCGCCGCCGGGCCGGCTGCGGGAATCGCACCTCGGTCAGGACCGCCTTCACCCTAGCGCAGCCAGCTAACTCGGCCGACACGCCATAGGAGACCATTTCCCGAAGCTTCTTCATGATGCCCCAGGCCCGGCGCACTCGCTCGGGTCCGCCGGGCGACTTCGGCCGCTTGGCCGCGTTGTACCAGCGCCAGAAGTCCTCCAGCTTCAGGGCATCGAGCGCCCGGTCGCCGAAGGCCTTCTCGATGATGCGGAGGACGTGAACGTCCTTCTCCCGCGTCGTGTGCTTGAGCCGGCGGAACGGGCTCGCCTCGTCGACCTGATAGCGGCGCGAGAGGCCGCGAATCGTGCCGTCGAAGCGGTTCTTTTCGCGCCCACGTCCGGAGGACCACTCCAGCATTTCGGCTTGTAGGCGCATGCACGTCGCGGTGATGAGCGCGTGCTGCGTCGGATCGTCGAGGCTGTAGGGCAGCCGCACGGTCTCGGGCCGGTAACCAGCTTTCACGAGGTCGGCGCGGGCGACCCAGTAACCGACATCGGGGCCGTTCTTGCGCTTTCGGCGCTTGAGGCCAGGGGCGTTGAATTCAGAGGGCATCGAGGTTCTCCAATCCGTCGAGGGCGACTGCCTCGAGGTGGGAGAGACCGTACCGCCGATTCCAGTACGCCTGCACGGCGGGCCAGTATCGAGCTCCCATCAGCGGATCGATGCGGGGGAGTCCGTCACGCTCCAGCACGAGCGCCTTCGCGGCCCACGATGTTGGATCTTGGCTGAGGCGGCGAGCTACCTCTGCCTCACAAGGGAACAGTCCCTGTTCACGATGTGCGGGACGACGCGGCATGATCAGGCGCCCCTCCCATCAAGAAAATCAATGACTTGTTGAGCAAGAGCCTTGAGATCAATGACTGTCAATATTCCCTTAGTCATGGACATCGCTTCACTGAGCGAAACCGCATCATCTAGGAAAATAAAAGAGTGCGATGCCTCGGGGCGATCTTTGGTCTTTGAAATCTGGAAATTACCGCCTTCATCATAGTAGCCGGTTAGCTCGTCATTTTGGATCCCACCGATAAAAAACCCGACCAAGCAAGCATCTCTGTCGCCTGTTAATAGCGCCTCGAGAGTGCCGCGTAGATCGTCTTGAGCGAAGCGGATTGCATGACTTGCACTAAGGCCGTGGGCTGTCATCGCAACAATCACGCGAACAATACACACGTCTACGACCGTGAAGCGTTTCCACTTCCGACCGCCGGCGATCTCCGGAAACAAGCCATTCCGGTTCCGCCAGGTGCGGAAGGTCATGGGTTCGCAGCCCGCAGCGGCGGTCAGGGCAGAGGTGGTGAAGGGGCGGTCGTCGAGATACATATTAGCTCACCTGCACCACTTTTGTGGCACGATGCATAAAGTGATGCAAGCGCAATGCTTCGCGATAAAGCGAGGCGCGCACATCAACTGCACTCCCTATCTCTCCGAGGGAATTTTGCCTGATCGCGAGTTGCACGCTCGATCAGCGCGGCGAAGCGCTCGGCGATCTGACGCTTGTCGAACCGGGTCGATAGGCGCCCCAGGGCAGCGTTCACGAAGCTGGTAGCGGCGCTCGGATTGCGCCCGAGCATGCCGAGCAATTCCTCGAAGCAGGCCGCCGCGATGTCGGCTTTCTGCGGTGCTCTGACCTCCTTCAATTTCGAACGGTAGTCCGCCTGGTACCGGCGCTGCCGGCGAAGCCTGGCGCGGTATCGCCGCCCATCGTTGGCATCATGGAAATCGTCTGCCGCGGCATCCTCCAATCCTCTGAGGCGAGGATCGTGAAAGGCCATGAAAATCGCAAAGTCTTGCTCGGGAGAGGGCCGCGACGCCCGGGCACGCGAAACTCGGTGAGCTGCCGCGGTTTCCCCTTTAGCAATCTATAGGGATGGGCGCGGAGAGCTCAGGCCGAGAGTTCTCCGCGAGAGATCGTGAAAGCCGACCGGGCTCAGGAGGCATCGGCCGGGCACCGATCAAGCTCGCGATCGCGGTCACCGCCGCGCGCCCATACGATCTGCGATGGGTGCCCTTCAGGTGCGCTGAGGGATGGCTCTACGTCGCCGCTTTCTTCTAGCTCCGGATCCCCATCGACCTCGTTGAGCAGCGCAACGATCTGGTCGACGACATCAAGGGCGAGCTCGGCCAGCCGCTCAAACTCGGCTCGGGGGATGGTGGCGGCCGGGATGCGGCGGCCACCTGGGAAGCGAACAAGGTTCGTCATGGCTCACCCCCAGGCCTTCGCCGCTTCGATGAGGAGGGTGGGTGCATCCCGACGATCAATGCGGCCGTTGCATTCGATCTCGTGGAGGATCTGAGTGCTGAGGATGTGATCGCGCTCCTCGTCATCGGCCGGTTGGCGCCGGGAGAGTTCTTGCACGCACCGATCGCTCAAGAAGCCGAGCCGCTCGCATTCGAAATCCGCGAATAGGCCGAGTGTGGTCGAGCGCGGGATCCCCGCTAACTCGCTTGGCTCGTTGCATCGAGACATGTTCGTGACGTGCCGCCAGAGGTTCGCGGTGTCCCTGGCGATCTTGTAGATGAACGCCATGTCGGCGGTGGTGAACGGCGAGAAGTCGAAGCCGTCGGTATAGGCCTGCGGATCCGCGAACTGGGACGGCCCAGTCTTGCTGTGCAGATGCCGAGCAGCGCTCTCGCGTGCCGCCGCGGCCCGGCCGCCGAGGCTTGGCGCCTGAACTGCCTGTGAGGTGGTGGCTCTCTGGCCCATGATCCGCCTCCCTCACGCGATCTGGACGAAGCCGTAGGCGAGCACGCCCCCGGCGATGAGGACGAGGGAGGAGATCATCTCGCCGCCGAGGTCGAGGAAGCGCAACGCGCGGACATGCGCGGTATCCGGCCGGACGGGCGTGACGGCTTGCCAGGGCTCGATTGAGCCGGGCGGCGCCTCATCTGCCTCGAGGTGCGGAGATTGCCGCGCATAGAGCGCGGAAGGCGAGCGAGGCCGTTCACCGGCGCGCGCCGGTGCTGTACAATTGCGGATAGCCATTGGACGTCCCTCAACGACGTGCGTGGTTAGGGCCGGTCGAGTGTTGCAAGCGCTCGATCGGCCCGGTATTATTAGCGCTAGAAAATGGTGGCCGCAATAGCTAGCGCTAGAAAATCATCGCGAGGCCGACCGCGCATTGATGCGACGCCAGTGAACGTGCGCCTGCCGCCTGAGCAACTCGCCCCGCTGGACGCTTGGATAGCGGATCAGCCCGAGCCTCGGCCAAGTCGGCCAGAGGCCGTGCGCCACGCCCTGGCGGAATGGCTCGCCGGACAGGGCTACGTGCAAGACAGCGAAGATCCAGAGGGTGCGAACTGCGGCGGATCGCATGCACGATGATATTGCTGATCACGCAATGCTCAAGCACCAACTGGAGCGCCTAGAAGTGCTCTATGCCGAGACAGAGCGGGTACGTTCCAGCGCTTCTCTGGAGGCCATGCGAACCGTGTGCCGCACTGCTAGGCACATCGAGAATCCACGCTATCGCTATGCCATCGAGCAGGTGGGCTGGATCGAGAGCGCCCTCCAAGAGGCAAATTCACGCTCTGACCTGTCACCGCTGCACTCAGCGATTTCGCGCTTCCGCAATTCCCTGAGAACTCTTGCTCCACGCACTGAGCGGGAACGCGAGTGAAAGCCGAGCACCTGAAGACGAAAGGATACCTGAAATGAAGCGCGTCCTAATCGCTGCTGCGCTCACCTGTGCATCGATAGGGACGGCACAGGCGCAGCAGACGCTTCGCGTGATCGACACAGCGTCGAACGACGTCCTGAACGTGCGCGAGTATCCCACCACGGGCGCCCGCATCGTTGGGGTCATCCCCCCAGACGGCCGCGGCATTGTCCCCCTCGGCGATCGCAACGGCCCATGGGTCTTTGTCCGATATGAGAACTTTGAGGGATGGGTGTCGAGCCGCTTCGTATACCCGGAGACTCCGCCCATCAGACGGGGCCGCAAGCTGGATTGAGAGTGGACTTACCGCGCCTAAGGTCGCCGGCCAGGTCTTCATCACGGAAACCGGCGGAGGCGCGGGCGCTCGGCTGAGTAGGGAACACTGCTCAAGTATCGCAGCCAGATCGAATTTGAAGGATATCTGAAGTGAGATGGCTCGCTGTTTCCATCGTATTACTGCCCTTGACGGCACCCGCATCTGCAGCACCCACCGATACCGGCAAATTGAGAGACGCAGACTCTGCAAAGTCAGCTGGTGCCGCTTCATCGATCTCAGCGGAGCACGCCAAATGCGTTGAAAAGAGCGAAGGCGTCACATCCGACATGCTTGAATGCGACAGCGTTGAATTCAAAAAACAGGATAAAAGATTAAACGATAACTATAAAGTAGCAATGCGCACGGCACCTACGGAAGGGAAGGTGGCTCTGAAGGACGCGCAGCGCAAATGGATTGAATACCGTGACACTACTTGCAATCTTTTTGGAAAGATGAACGGCGGCACGCTGGCAACGCTTATTGATTCAAGTTGCCTGCTTAGGGAGACCGCCAAGCGCGCAGATCTCATGAAAGAACTTGCCGACCTGCAGTGAGAGCGAATTCTTTCCTGCAAGCTAAGCCGACGAGTTGAGGGAACATGGGCAGTCTTTCGCCACGAAGCCTGATCGAAATAGCTGGGTCGATCGAAAGCGCCCAGACTCATCGTTCCCACCTCCACCTATGCGAGATACGTTTAGTTCTCTTTCAGACTGCCATCATCAAGCGCACTTTCGGCAGATTTTGATTTGTTTAGTTTTGGAGCATCGCCAAGGAGAAGACGAAATTCTGCCTCAAGATCAACTACTGCAGATCGGATTTTCGTGTCGATTTCATTCGTTATTTGCAGCCATTTCGAAGCCTTGAAATTCGGACGGCCGTCAACCGACCAAAAAAATTCATTCGACAGTCTAACTATCGCAATGTTTATTTCATCAATTTTTTTGGCCGTTTCCTCAGGTATAAAAATCTGTTTCGGCGTGTAAAATTCAAGAAAAGATTTGTGAGAATCGCTGAATGCGGCGCGACGCTCCTCCCTAGATGCCCCTCCTGCGGGCTCAAACACTGCTGTATACTTTTCTAAATTGGTATTAACAGCCTTAAGCTTGGAGTATAGCTCGGCAATTACATCAGCTCTGCGCTGATGCAGATTTGAGAAAAGAACCTGACGCTCCGCCGCTGCGATACTAAGATTAGACTTCAAGCGCTCAACCTCAACATCTGCCTGCGCCTTCAAGGAAGATTTTAGGCGTTCGATCTCAGTGTCGGATTGATACTTGATCTTGTTCTTGTGAGTTTCCAATTGGCTGGCATACTCATTGCTTATTTGATTTTTAAGCACCTCAGATGCCCAGGTTTTCCAATACCAAGCGACAGCACTGACTAGGATAGTAGCAATTGTCGAAGACGCTACGGCTTGAGAAATAAACTCGCCAACAGTCATCTTTGTCCTTCTCGACGGTTGTTGCCGGCTACCTGTAGGCATGGCAGCGGCTGTTATCCACCTGGAGCTTGGGCGATGCAACCGAGTAGGCCCACACTAATTGCTGCACCGGCGCCGATGAGGGCCTTGAGCAATCAAGTGCTGGGAGGGAGGCGCCGAGCGTCGTCGTGATGCTCCTGCGCTGTGCGGGCTCGGAAGAGGTCGTATTGCGTCTTCACGTGCGCATCGACCTGCGGTTTGATGTTAGGCCCAACGTAGCCGGAAGCACCAAATGAAAGCGGCTCGTGCCCCTGCCATAGCGCTTGCGGTGACCGTTGATCGCTTTGCGAGATGCGCTGACTGGGCTGGTCGGCAATCAGCCGCTAACGGCAATCATCGTCACTTTGCTGTTCAGAGCCGGAACGGTGATTTTTGCTGGCTTGGCGCAGGGAGCATGACGTGAGCAGCCCATCGTAAGGCCGCGATAAACCGCCACTCTTAGGAGTGCAGCCACTGGATTTGATGGAATCGTTAACGCACCTGGGGTTGCCCGAGGCCACTTCAGCCTGAAACTCGAAGGGCAAAACGTCTGCCTGCAGGCAGGTCCGGCCATAATCACATCGAGGTCAACCGTCAGACAGGACCAACGCAATTTTCTGCACAGGCCGTTGCCCGGAAAGCGTTGTAGTTGGGCCGATGATCCGCTACCTCTGCAGGGGAAACCGGCCAGGATCCAGATCTTGTACACGCCCCGCCGCGCCAGCGAAGACGTTGTGTCTCTGCTCGCGCGCCGTCATGGGCTCGCGTTGGCCTCGCTGTTCCGAGCTGATGCGCCGGCCGATCACGGAAGTCATGCTGTTCTCCTTGACGGCCCTCTTGGAAGCTTCGCGGTCTCGACCAATGTCGATGTCAGCCCAGCCCGCGCCTCCTCCTGGGTCTGGTCAGCTAATTTGCCGCATCACGTTCTGATCGGTGAGGACACCGTCCACGTCACACGTTGGGACAAACCCGGTGCGCCGGTTGAGGTGAGCCGACGTCGACTCGATAGTGAGCCGGATCAATTCTTCGACTTCCTTCGGAAAGACCGCGTTCAAGACGGGCGGGATGTTGTTGCCCATGCCATGGACCTGTTCCGGCGCGTGAGGTCGGCTGTTGAGCACGCTGGTTTGCCAGACACTTGCTCCATGACGGCGTACTTGGCCCTACTAGCTGCTAGCGCTACAGGATCGCCTACCGATCCAGACTTCGACCGCATCAGCCAAGCCTACACGCTGCCTGACGATTATCGTGACATCATTCAGCGCTTGCCGTCGCGGACGGTAGAAGCGACTTTACGTCACTTCTCGGGCCTGCGGATCGCCGATCAGACTCTGCAAGCTTATCCTGCGCTCGCCATGCGGCATGCCTCAGGAGCCATCTTCCAGGAAGCGCACTACACGCTTTTGGCTGGGGGCGGTCAGCCGGACCTGTTCGGGGAAGTTGCGCCAGCTCGAGCTCGAAGCGCAAGTCGCGGGGTCGTTCACTTTACTCCGCCCTCGTTAGCGCGCGGCCTATCCGAGCAGGCCCTCTCTAGGCTCTCTGGCCTTCACCAGCGTTCCGAACTGATCGTCGCGGATATCACTTGTGGCTCCGGCGCCTTCCTGATCGAGTGCCTGCGCACTTTGGAGCGCCTCAATTACAGAGGGCGCATAACGATCTACGGGCGCGACCTCTCGCCAGCCGCAGTCGATATGGCACGCTTCGTTCTCGGCTTAGCTGCCGCCGAGTGGCCGGGACCGCAACGCTGCCAGATCGACATCGCTGTTCAGGACACGCTACGCGAAATGCTCGGCGTGCGGCCCGACGTCATCGTAATGAATCCACCATTTCTGGCATGGCCGAGCCAGGATGCGGATGCCCGCGAAGCATTGCGGGCTGTACTCGGTTCCGCCTGGGCTGGTCGGCCCGATATTAGTACGGGCTTCGTCCTAAGGGCGGTGGATGCATTGCGGTCTGATGGCGTGCTCGCCGCATTACTGCCTGCCAGCACGCTGGAGACTTCCGCTGGCACGCGTTGGCGGGAGCGTCTGACGGAGCGGCATTCGGCGTCACTCGTCGCGCGCTTCGACAACCTGTCGATCTTCTCTCACGCAACCGTGCGACTCGGCGCGCTCGTTTTAGGCGGGAATCCGACTGAACCACTTGAAGTTCGAAGCGGGCCAGCACCTGAAGCGGCCGGCGACGTACTACGCGCCCTACGCCGTGGCGAGCGTGGCGATGATGGCAACGCCGACGCCCCCGCGACTTGGAGTATCCGGCCGGGCGCACATAGCTTAAGGATGGCCCCGGGTCTGCCGACGAGCGGCGAGGCTTGGTGGGCCTGGCCGGGGACGGTACCGGTCAGCGAGCTTTTTACGGTCAGGCAGGGCATCCGTACCGGCCATAATCCAGCCTTCGTGTTCAGCCCAACACAGGTCCAGGATCTGCCGCTAGCTGAGCAAGATGCGTTCCGCGCTGCTATCACGTCTGAAGACATCGTGGGCGGTCGCGCGTCCACTCGCGTCATGATCTTCTACCCGTACGCACCGCCGTGGGATTCAATCGCCGATGAAGCGGAGCTTTTCGAGCGCCTCCCCGTCTTCGCTACGCGTTACCTGCTCCCCCTGCGTACAGAGTTACGGGCCCGCGCTCGTGCCAACGAAAAATGGTGGAGACTGAGCCTTCCACGCGGAGCCCTTACACGCGGACGCCCGCTCTTCGTGACGAAATACTTCGCCGGCCCAGGCGGCGTTGCACTTGACGCTGAACGCGCCGACCTAGTCCTCCAAGGCTTTGGCTGGATACCAACTGAGCGAGCGGCCGCGATGTTCGGCGAGGGTTGGGGCCGAACGGTACCCCGCCTCGTATTCGCCTATCTCGCGATCCTAAACTCTAACGCCTTCTTCGAGATTGTCGCTGCGCATTCGAATACCACTCGCGGTGGTCAGTTCGACATGAGCCAGCGCTATGTTGACCAGCTTCCGCTCATCGACCTGACGCAGGTCGAGCCTGAGCATCAGCAAGCCGTCGCTAGCCTCGCGACTGTAGGCCGGGCCATACATATCGGCAAAACCGCCGAGTTGCCTTCTGGTGCGATCGCGGCTGCTGAAGCTGCTATCAAATCGCTCTACCGGCGCCTTCGACCGAATGCCCAACCCGTCGTCGCTGCAGATGCAGACGCCGGCGAGAGGCCCCACTGGCTTGAGAGATTTATTGAGGCGGAGCGATCTCCCGAGGGGCGCAAACAGCGCGTGGACGTCTTGGTCGACCTGCGCCAGCGTGCAAAAGCCGGAGCGTTCGTTGAAATTGACAATGCCTTGCGTCAGGTTGATCCCAGCGATCTCAATGACTATGCGCTCAGCACGCTCCTGCGTGGCACATTCGCAATGCGGCTTCACCTACCTCACTGGACAGCCTTCCGTGACAACGCCGCGCGCGTCTTCGAAGAACGCGGCCGGAACCTCGACGTGGTGATGATCGGCCTTTATCGATGACATTTCGGTCCTGCGGCGACGCACCGGTCGATCTAGTAAACGGTGTCGGCATCGCCATTCGCGCTACGGACGTCGTACGGCAGCAGATGCATGTAGGACTGGTCTATCGCAGCTCGGATGGTGAGCAGCGTTTCCTGCACCTCGCCTTCCACCACGACCTGCGCGACGAGAGCGCACCTGTCAGCCCGCACTACTTTTGGGCAGATTGTGCTTGGCTCTCGCTTCCTGACTACGACGTCGTGGGAGAAGCTCTGGTTGCCTACATCGAGAGTGTGCGCGAGGAGACAGAACTTCCCTACGGCTTCGACGCCTCGGGTGTGCAATTCGACGGTGGGGGGCATTACGTCAGCCTGGACGCGACGAAGGGGCTGACATGTGCGACCTTTATTGCGACGGTGCTTGAGAGCGCTGGGATCCCAGTCGTTGATCTCGCGACGTGGCAATCGCGCCCCGACGATGAGGCATGGCGTGCAATCATCATGGAGGCGCTACAAGAGATTGCGCCGGCGCGAGCAGCCGAGGTTGCGCACAGCACGCTCGAGTTCCGGCTGCGGCCCGATGAGATCGCGGGCGCGTCTATCAGCACGCAGGTTCCACTGGTGTTCAGCGAGGCAATTGCCGCTGCGCAGCCGATACGCAACCAACTCTTCGCCTGAGGTTGCCACGTTAGCTTTAGGCAACGCAAGAGCAGTCTCACCGGTGGCGTCAAGTGCGCGCAGCGCTGGGCAGTTCAGCCAATCGGTTCGAAGACCGCCCAGGATCGCTGCTCGTACAATTGTTTGGCTTTGGCATAGTCGATGGTGATTTTTCCACTGTATGGGGCTACAGTCACGAACTGGCGAATCTCACTCGGCGAAAAGCTCCAGCTTTTTGGAAGGCCGAGCTTTCTCTTTGCGGTTCCGTCAGCAGTATTGCAGTCTCCACAAATGAGAGTGGTTTCGAAACGTCCATAGCCATGACAGTGATGCAGTGCGAATGCTATTGTAAAACCCATACCGTGCTCGTCAGCATACTTCGCTCGAAACCAAGTTCCGCGAATTTCCGTCCAACGGATGAGTTGTTGCGCAGATCTGCCGCAGCATGGGCAGTGCCAGCCTGAAGCCACTGCCTGCTGATATATCTTATTGCAGTGCATGCCGTCGAAGTTCGCAATTTCGAGTTCGGACGGAATGCGAGACCATTTGCGCGTCTTCACGGCTACCTCACCTAGAGCGGCATCCGAGCGCGCTGAAACGGCTGGCAGGGTGATGAGGTTAGTCGGTGAAGGAGAGCGCCGATGTCCTCAGCCTTGTCCGTCGATCTGCGAGAGCGCGTAGTCCATGCCGTCGAG
>Ga0308157_10007565_pt1 | contig 12622 bp, 15 predicted proteins | sample PhyBR1_FD_201035 | JGI IMG/M metagenome (GOLD analysis project Ga0308157, IMG submission 201035) | Phyllosphere microbial communities from UC Gill Tract Community Farm, Albany, California, United States - DLSLB.R1 | ecosystem: Host-associated > Plants > Phyllosphere > Unclassified | place: USA...
TGTGCAGGTCATGACCCGCGACCCGGACTACTTCCTGCACAACATGACGAACTATGGCGCGCTGTTCCTGGGCCCGCGCACCAATGTCAGTTTTGGCGACAAGGTGATCGGCACCAACCACACGCTGCCGACCAATCGGAACGCCCGCTACACGGGTGGGCTCTGGGTAGGGAAATTCCTGAAGACCTGCACCTATCAGCGGGTGCTGACGGATGCGGCCAGCGTCACGATGGGCGAATATTGCTCGCGCCTGTGCCACATGGAGAACTTCGCCGGCCACGGCGAACAGGCCAATATCCGCGTTCGCCGTTACGGCAGCCGGCCCGACCTGCCCTGGTACCAGCCGGTTAAGGCGCAGGCATGATTGCGCTGCCCAAAGGACCGGACTTCCGCCTGGACGGACGCCGAGCCCTGGTGACGGGCGGCAGCGGCGGTATCGGCCTGGCCGCTGCCGCCGCGCTGGGACGCGCTGGCGCGCATGTGACGGTGGCGGCCCGGCGCGAACCCGAGTTGGCGCAGGTGTGCGAAGCGCTGCGCGCCGAGGCCATCGACTGCGCCTCGCTGGTGTTGGATGTGACGAATTCCGCCGCGGTCGATCAGGCGATCGCGGCAGGCGGCCCGTTCGACATCCTGGTGAACAACGCCGGGATGAATCGTCCCAAGCCGCTGGTGGAGCAGTCCGACGAGGATATCGACGCGGTGCTCGACGTGAATGTGAAGGCGGCGTTCTACACCAGCCGCGCGGTCGCGCGACGGCTGTTGAAGGAAGGCATGTCCGGCTCGATCATCAACGTGTCCTCGCAGATGGGGCATGTGGGCAGCCCCCGGCGAACGTTGTACTGCGCAAGCAAGCACGCGCTTGAAGGCATGACGCGCGCCCTGGCATGGGAATTGGGCACGGCGGGCATCCGCGTGAACACCGTATGCCCGACCTTCATCGAAACCCCCATGACGGCCGGCATGCTGGAGCAGCCCGGATTCCGCGACTGGGTGTGCGCGCGCAATGCGCTGGGCCGTGTGGGCCGCTTGGACGAAGTGATGGGCGCCATCGTATTCCTGGCCAGCGACGCGTCCAGCCTGATGACCGGCAGCGCGTTAATGCTGGACGCCGGATGGACAGCCGCATGAAGATCGCGCCGCGCGCCCAGGACGTGGCGGATCTGGCCGGCGTCTCGCAGTCCGCCGTCAGCCGGACCTTCACCCCTGGGGCCAGCGTCTCGGAAGAGACGCGCCGCAAGGTGCTTGCCGCCGCGCAAAAGCTGGGATACCGGCCCAACGCGCTCGCCCGCAGCCTGATCACGCGGCGCAGCCGCATCGTGGCGCTGGTAATGAGCTATCTGGAGAACCAGTTCTATCCGCTGGTGATCGAAAAGCTCTCGCAAAAGCTGCAGAAAGAGGGCTACCACGTGCTGATGTTCATCGCGGAAGTCGATGAGGCGGCCGACGGCGTGCTGGCGGAAATCCTGCAATATCAAGTGGACGGAATCGTCATGGCGTCGGCCATGCTGTCCTCGAACGTGGCGCGCAGCTGCGCGGAGGTCGGCGTGCCGGTGGTGCAGTTCAACCGGGTGTCCATCCTGGGCGGGCTGGCGCGGCATGCCAGCAGCTCGGTCACGTCCGACAACTACGCGGGCGGCCAGATGGCGGCGCAATTGCTGGCCGCGCGCGGCTATCGGCGTTTTGGCTATCTGGCGGGCCTGGAAGATTCTTCGACCAGTATTGAACGCGAACGCGGCTACCGCGATGGGCTGCGCGAACTGGGCCATGCCGTGCACCGGCGTGAAGCGGGCCACTACGATTTTGACCGGGCGCAGGCCGCCGTGCGACGGATGTTCGCCGACGATGCGCCGGACGCGTTGTTTGCCGGCAATGACCACATGGCGATCGCGGCGCTGGATGTGCTGCGCCAGGAACTTGGCCTGCGCGTCCCGCAGGACGTCGCCGTCGTGGGCTTTGACGATGTGCCGCAGGCGGCGTGGGGCGCCTACCGCCTGACGACGATTCGCCAACAGGTCGAGCCGATGGTCGAGGCCACAGTCGGCTTGCTGCGCGAGCAGATGCAAGCGGAATTGCGCCCGCGCGACATCGTCGTGCCGTGCAGCCTGATTGAACGCGCCACCGTCCGGGCAGGGCCTTGAAACGATTTTTGGCAACACCTTGAAAGCGCGCGCAGACCGCGCTCATGATCAATCGCAGGAGACACACGCATGCGCAGCATTTTTGTACGTACCCTGACCGCCGTTGCGGCGGTCGGGCTGACCGCCTCCCTTGCCCACGCCCAAGGCGGGGCGCCGGCCTGGCCGGCCAAGACCATTCGTTATGTGGTGCCGTTTTCGCCGGGAGGCGTATCGGACGGCGTCGCGCGCCTGATGGCCGAGCAACTGAGCGCCCGGCTGGGGCAGTCGGTGATCGTGGAGAACAAGCCCGGCGTGTCCGGCATCGTGGGCACGCAGTTGGTGGCCCGCGCGGAGCCGGACGGCTACACGCTGGTGGGCGGCACCATCACCACGCATGCCGTCAATCCGTTCTTCATCAAATCGCTTGGCTATGATCCGGTCAAGGATTTCACGCCCGTGGCGCTGGTGGGCATGGTCAGCAATGCGTTGGTGGTACGAGCCGACAGCCCGTTCAATACGGTGCAGCAGGTTATCGATGCCGCGCGGGCGAAGCCCGACGAGCTGACTTACGGCACGGCGGGGGCGGGCACGTCGCAGCATCTGTCGGGCCAGCTTTTTCAGTCCATCTCGGGCACGCGACTGCGGCAGATCGTTTACAAGGGCGGCTCGCAGTCGATGGTGGACCTGATCGGCGGCCAGATCGACATGGTGTTTGAAACCGTGGCGGCGGCCCGCCCCATGATTGATTCCAAGCGCGTCAAAGTGCTGGGCGTGACGTCGGCGGCGCCGCTGGCGGACTTGCCCGGCGTGAAGCCGCTGGCGGAATTGGGGCTGCCGGGATTCCAGATGCAGTCCTGGCAGGGCATCTTCGCGCCCGCCTCCACGCCGGCGCCCGTGGTCGATCGCCTGGCCCGCGAAGTGGCGGCCATCGTGGCCAGCCCGGATGTGCGCGCCAAGCTGATGATGCTGGGCGTGGCGCCGGACGGGCGCGGCTCTGCGCCGTTCGCGCAATTCCAGCGCAGCGAAATCGATAAATGGGGCAAGGTGATCAAGGACGCCGGCATCCAGGCCGATTGATCCCCGCGTGTGACCTTTCCCAGGAGACTTGCATGACTGATTCCCGTTTTCCCCTGGACGGCCGTCTGCCGGATATGCTGCGCAGCGGCAAGCCGCTGCGGGGCCTGTTCAACGGTTTGCCCAGCCCGGCCATCGTCGAGATGTGCGCCTACGCCGGGTTTGACTTCATCATTCTCGACAACGAACACGGCAGCGCCGACTTTGGCGTGACCGAACACATGCTGCGCGCGGCCCGGGCGGCAGGCATCGCCGCCGTGGTGCGCTGCTTTGAACACGATTTGCCGCGCATCCTGGACATGGGGGCCGGTGCGGTGCAGGTGCCGATGGTGGAAAGCGCCGAGCAGGCGCGGCGGCTTGTTTCCCTGGTGCGCTATCCGCCGTTGGGCCGCAGGGGAAGCGCCTTCAGTACGCGGGCGGCCGGTTATGGCGCGTTTGGCGGCGCAGGCCACACGCAGCGCAGCAACGACGGCATCGCTTTCATCGCCATGATCGAAACACCCGAAGCCATCACTGCTGCCGCCGAGATTGCCGCGGTGGAGGGCGTGGACGCGGTGTTCATCGGGCCCAATGACCTGGCGCACGCGATGGGCCATGGCAGCGACTGGACGGCGGCGCCTGTGCAACGCGCCATCGAGCAGGGGCTCGACGCCATCGCCTCCGCGGGAAAGTGCCCCGGCATTATTGCGCTGACGCCCGCCGACGAGGAAAAGTACGGCGCGTTCGGCGCCCGCTATTTCGCCAACGTTTCGACCAGCATCATTACCCGCGCGCTGGCGCAGGCGGCATCCGCCGGGCGTGATACGCAGTTGCGGTATTGATCCTGGCGGCATGGCGGGAAATCCGCCTACACTTGCCGGTCTCGTTCCCGCCGACCTTCGCAAGGAAACCCCATGACCGCACGTGCCGCCTGGTTCCTGTCCTGCCTGCTTTTCGCGGGCGCCGCCCACGCCGGGTCCGCGCCGGCCGAACTGTCCTGCGTGTCGGAAAGCGGCAAAGTGGCGCTGAAGGGGGTGATTCCGTCGCCGTCATCAGAGGAGCTGAACATCAAACTCAGCTATTTCGACGCGACCTTGACGTTCACTTCGGATACCGCCTCCATCAACTACCTGGTGTCGGATTTTCCGCAATCGGTGTTCACGCTGCTGATGCCGTCCGGGGACACGGCGTTGACGCTCTATGCATTGCCGTCCAGCGTGGCGGTTGAAAAGAACGCCGCCGGAGACATCGTGGGCACGTTCCAGGCCAAGCTGACGGCGCCTCGGCCGCGTTCGACCGCCGGCGCGCAGAACGACAGCCCGTTGAAGGCCACGCTGAAATGCGACTACCGCTATTCGCTGTAGTTGCAGGCCAGGTGGCTACGAGGCGGGCGTGCCGGATAGATGCAGCGCCACCACTTCGGTGTCACCGTTGCGGAAGGCAGGATAGCGGTTGCGGACCAGCGGGTCGTGGCCCGGAATGACGTGGTCCGGGGATTCCGCGTGCTTCAGCAGCGTTTCGTAGCCGGCCAGCATGTCGGCCACGTTCAGCACGATCGGAAAGGGCGCGTCCAGCCCCATGTTGTCGTAGTAGTGGCTGGCGTCGGACGCCAGCACGATCCAGCCGCGCGCCGTGTGCACGCGCACTGACTGCAGGCCTTGCGTGTGGCCGCCGATGTGCAGCAGTTGCAGGCCCGGCGCGATCTCGTCGTGGCCGTGATAGAAAGCCACCCGCTTGTCATAGACCCCGCGCACCACGTCGACCACGTCTTCCACCGCGTAGGCGTGGCGCAGCATGTCGAAGCGCATGTTGCACCCGCAGGCGTAGTGCAGCTCGCTTTCTTGCAGATGCAGCCGGGCGTGCGGCAGCTTGCGGATATTGCCGGCGTGGTCGTAGTGCAGATGCGTGACGATCACGTCCTGGATGTCGGCCGGGGCGATGCCCAGCGTTTTCAAGGCGTCGATGGGGCAGCGCAGGAATTCGCGGCCCCGGGCGCGGGCGGCCGATTCGTTAAAGCCGGTGTCGACCAGCCAGACGCGCGCGCCGTGGCGGATGACCCAGACGAAATAGTCCATGGGCATCGGCCCGTCGTGGGGGTCGGGCGGCGTGATGAAGTTCTGCCCGCGCTGGCGGGCGACCGTGGCGTAGCGCAAGGCATAGACTTCGTGGTTGGGCAGCGTCATGCGAATCCCCCTGTGGTGCGGATGTGGTCGAGTTCGGGCCGCAGGTAGTCCAGCAGGCGTTGCGGGTTCTCGACCATCGGGAAGTGGCCCAGCTCGGGCATGGCGGTGAAGCGCGCGCCGGGGATCCGCGCAGCGACGCGACGGCTGTCTTCCGGGCTGGCGGAGTAGTCGTAGGCGCCCGTCAGCAACGACACGCCGAAGCGGTGGGCGTCCAGGCCAGCCAGGTGTTCGGCGGCGTCGAAGTCTTCGCTGTAGAACCACAGGTCATTGGCGTACACATTGAAGCCCCCTTGCGCGTAGATCCAGGCGGCGTCGCGGCGCGCTTCCAACGTGGCTGCCGGCCCCATCAGGCCGCGCACATAGGCGGGGTTGTGCGCCGCCTGGTTGACCTGTGGATGGCATAGCATCGGCGTGCGCCGTCCGGTGGCTTTCCAGGGCGCTTCCAGCGCCACCACGCCCGCCACGTCGTCTGGACTGCGGACGGCGGCAACCAGCGCCATCGCGGCGCCCATCGAGCAACCCAGCAACACGGCGGGGCGGCCAGCCAATTGGCGGATGACCGCCACGCACGTCCGCAGATAGGCGTCGCGGGTCAGTCCCGTTTCGGTCCACGCCTGGCCGGGCTGCGGCATGCTGCGCCCATGGCCGGGCATGTCGAAGGCGATCATGCGCCATTGGCCGCGCAGGCCGGGGTCCGCCATCAGCGCGTGGTACTGGCGCGAATCGGCGCCCGCGGTGTGCAGCATCAGCAGCGGCGGGCCGTCGGGCAGGCCGCTGGTCTCGTAGTACAGGGACGTGGACGCCAAGCCCAGGTCGAGCGTGGCGTAGTGGCCGGTGATGGTGCTGCGGTCCAGCAGGGCGGGCGCCGCGTGGAGCTGTCCGCGCAGGATCTCGAACAGTCGTTCCAGGGGATGCAGGGCCTGGGCGATGGCCAGTGCGTCGCCTTTCACGCGCAGGCCATGGGCCTGGCGGTGGGCGGCGGTGAAGGAGTGATAGCCGGGCGGTGGCGAGGGATCAAGCAGTTTGCGCCAGGTGTCCGGCGGGGCGCTGATGACGAGGCATTGCGAGGGGGCGGCGGGTTGGCCCGCCCAGGCAGGGACCCGGTCTTCGGGATCCGCGCCGGCCTGCAGCCAGATGGCGCATGGCAGGCCCCTGGCTGCGGCGATGAATTCGCTATCCTGCTGCGCCAGGGCCGCCGCGGCCCTCAGTTCCTGGACGATCGCCTTCACGTGTTGATGCCTCCTCTTGTTGGCGCCTGAGTACTTCCAGCGCAGTGCGTTCCGCGTTCACGATATGGCTCTGCGCGGCCGCCTGGGCGCCTTGTGGATCCCGAGCCTGGATGCGCTCGAAGATATGGTCGATTTCGGCCATGCTTTCCGGCAGCCGGTCGGCGCGCGCGAACGAGGTCGCGCGCAACAGATTGATGCGCGACAGCAGGCCGGGCAGCATGTCCTTGATCAGATCGTTATCGCAGCCCGATAGCAGCACGTCGTAGAAATCGCGTTTGGCCGCCAGCAATGCCGATTTATTGCTGCCCTTGGCCTGACGGTGCAGCGCGTCCACGGCTTTGCGCAGGCGTTCGACGTCGGGGTCGCTGGCCAGCCGCGCGAATTCGTGCGCGGCAAAGCCTTCCAGCAGGGCGCGCAGCGCATACAGGTCGCGGGCGGCTTTTTCAGTGATGCGCACCACCGTCGGGCCGCGGTGCGGCTCGATCGAGATCAGGCGTTCGGCCTCCAGCGTGCGCAGCGCTTCGCGCAGCGTGCTGCGGCTGATGTTCAGCTGTTCGCACAGCTCGGCCTCGCGCAGGCGTTCCCCGCCCTTGATGCGCCCGTCCATGATGGACGTGCGCAGGAATTCCTCAACGCGGGTGCGCAAGGTGGTGGGTTTTTCGAATACTGCGCCGGTGGGGGTGGGCATGGCTGTCTCTCGCTTAGCGTAACGGCGGGCGCGGGTGGCAGCGGGGGCTTTTGGCCCGGCTGCGGCGAACCGCCGGTTCAACGTAAAGACGCAATATATCCCGCCGGCGCGCCATCGCTATAACCCGAGGTAGGCGGCGCGCACGCGGCTGTCTTCCAGCAGCGCGCCGCTGGGGCCGGACAGCACCATCGAACCGGATTGCAGCACGTAGGCGTGTTCGGCCACCGACAGCGCCAACCGGGTGTTTTGCTCCACCAGCAGGATGGTCAGGCCGCTGCGGTGGATGTCGATCATGGCCTGGTGCATTTCCTCGACGACTTTGGGCGCCAGGCCGTGGCTGGGTTCGTCCAGCAGCAACAACCGGGGTTCCAGCATCAGTGCGCGCCCGAACGCCACCATCTGCTGTTCACCGCCGGACAGCGTGCCTGCCTGCTGCCGGCGCCGTTCATGCAGCCGCGGGAACAGGGCGTAGACACGATCGCAACTGCGCTTGAGGCCCGCCGTGTCATGGCGGCGGGTGTAGCCGCCCAGGCTCAGGTTTTCCTCGACCGTCATTTCCGGAAAGACGTGGCGGCCTTCCGGCACGTGGGCAATGCCCAATTCCGGGATGCGGTGCGGGGGCAGGCGCAGGATGTCGCGGCCGTCGAAGACGATGCGGCCGCTGACCTTGTCCAGCAGCCCCGAGATGCAGCGCAACAGCGTGCTTTTGCCCGCTGTGTTGGCGCCGACGACCGCGATGAAACCGCCTTCGGGCACGTCCAGCGAGACGTCGTGCAGCACCGGGCTGCGGTCATAAGAGGCGGTCAGCCCCTGGATCTGCAACAGGCTCATGCGGCCACCCCTGCCTGTTCCATCGACTTGCCCAGATAGACCTCGATCACGGTTGGGTCGGACGCGATGTCGGCGGGGCTGCCTTCGGCGATCTTCTGGCCGAAGGACAGCACCAGGATGCGGTTGCACAGCCGCATGATGGCACGCATGTGATGCTCGACCACGATGAAGGTGATGCCCGCTTCGTCGCGCAGCGTGCGGATCAGGTCCAGCATCGCGTCCATCTCGGATTCGTTCAGCGCCGCCATCACTTCGTCCAGCAGGAAGACCTTGGGGGCGGTGCACAGTGCGCGTGCCAGTTCCACCCGGGCTTGCTCGGGAAACGAGAGTTCGCCAGCCGGCTTGGCCGCAATGGCGGACAGGCCGACGCGGTCGAGATTGTCGCGCGCCACCTGGCGGGCATGTGGCACGTCGTGACGCAGCAGGCCGCCGACCAGCACGTTGTCCAGCACGGTCATTTCGGGAAACAACGCCACGTTCTGGAACGTCTTGGTCATGCCGCGCGCGGCGATCTGATGGGGGCGCAGGCCGCTGACGTCCTGGCCGTCCAGTTCGATGCGGCCGCCCTGGCTGGCGTACAGGCCCACCAGCAGATTGAACAAGGTGGTCTTGCCGGCGCCATTGGGGCCGATCAGGCCCAGGATGTCGCCGCGGGCCACGCTGAAAGACACGTCGTCCACGGCTTTCAGGCCGCCGAAGCGGCGCTGCACGTTGGAAACCTTCAGGATGTCAGGCATGCTGGCCCCGCCTAAGGTTGCAGAGCCGCGTCCACAGCGCCGACAGGCCGCGCGGCTCGATCAGGATGATGGCGATCAGGATCAGCCCGAACGCCAGTTGCGAAACGCCCGCCGTATGGCCGGACAGCCAGTCGTTGAACGTCTCTTCCAGCGGGATGATGACCAGGGCGCCGATCAGCGGGCCGGCCACGGTGCCCACGCCGCCGATGATGCAGATCAGCGCCACGCGCACCGAGATGCCCACCAGCGAAAACACGGTGTCCGGATCGAAGAAGTAGATGAACTGCGCGTACAGGGTGCCGCAGGCGCCCATCAGCGCGGCCGAGATCACGGCGGCCAGGATGCGCGTGCGTGCCGTGTCCACGCCGATGACCTCCGCCGCCTGCGGATTGGCCTTTACGGCGCGCAGGCGGTAGCCCAGGCGCGAACGGCTGATCAGCGCGAAAACCACCGACGTGACCAGCGCGGCCCCCAGCATCAGGTAGTAGTACGGGATGCTGGACTTGAACTGCATCTGCGCCACGCCTTCCGAAAACGGGATCGACAGGCCGACCGGCCCGCCCGTCACCGATGCCCAGGTGTTGGCGATGGCGCGCAGCACTTCGCCGAACGCCAGCGTGGCCAACGCAAAGTAGTGGCCGCGCAGCCGCATGGTGGGCAGGCTGAGCAGGGCGCCCGCCACGGCCGCTACCGCCATCGCGGCCACGATGCCCAGCCATGGCGAAATGCCGAATCGCATCAGCAGCAGTGTCGAGGTGTAGGCGCCCAGACCAAAGAAGGCCGCATGCCCCAGCGAAATCTGGTTGGCCAGGCCGCCCACGATGTTCCAGGACTGGCCCATCGCGGCAAACAGCAGCACCAGCGTCAGGACGCGGATGCCATAGCCTTGGTCTTCCATCAGCCAGGGGGCGGCCAGTGCGATGGCCAATAGCGCGGCCCACGGCAGGGATTGTCGAGTCATGGCCATCAGGCAGCCCTTTTCAAAAGACCTTCCGGGCGCACGGCCAGGACAAGGATGAAGATGGCGAACAGCACCAGGTTCTGCAACTGCATGGGCAGCACCAGCGACGACAGCGACTGGATCACACCGACCGCGACCCCGCCCACCACCGCGCCCATCACGCTGCCCAGCCCGCCCAGCACCACCGCCGTGAACATCAGCACGCTGAATTGCGCGCCGACGGTGGTCGACGCCGTGAGGTAGGGCAGGATGATGCCGCCGCCCAAGGCCGTCAGGCCCACGCCCAGTCCGAAGGCCAATTGATGGACGCGATGGGTGGAGATGCCCGACAGCCGGGCAGCCATCGGATCTTGCGCCGTCGCGCGCACCGCCATGCCCCACCAGGTTTTTTTCAGCACCCACCACAGCGTCAACCCCGCCACCGACGCCACGATGAAAGCCAGCAGATAGGGCGCGCTGAGGAGGATCGGGCCGACCGCCAGCGCCGTCATCTGATAGGGCGTCTGCACCGAGCGGAACTCGGAACCGAACAGGATCAGGGCCAGGTTCTCCATCACGATGAGCAGGCCCACCGTCAGGAAAATCTGCGCCACCGCCGGCGCCTTCAACACGCGGTCGATCAGGAACTTCTGCGTCAGCACGCCCAGCACGAAGGCCACCGCGAACGACAGCAACGACCCGAGGAGCGGGTCCAGCCCCAGCAATTTCCAGGCGAAGTACGCCACGAACATGCCCACCATCAGGAATTCGGCCTGGGCGAAGTTGACGATGGAGACCACGCCGAAGACCAGTGTCAGTCCGATCGAAATGACCGCATACACGCCGCCCAGCAAGATGCCGTCCACCAGTGCCTGCAAGAATTGCATGACCGTCCTCCGGTTCGCGCCGAGCGCTCAGTTGGCGGTGATGACGCGGCCCTTGGCCAGCGCTTGCGGCCACACCGAGACCAGCTCGTTGTTTTGCCACTGGACCATGATGGGTTGGGCCAGGGTGTTCAGGCCGTTGGCGTCGAAATGCACGCCGCCGCCCGACATCACGCCGGCCCAGCCCTGGTCGTATTTCTGCGCGCGCAACGCTTTGGATACCGCCTCGGGCTTATCGGACGCCGCCACTTCCAGGGCCTGGGCCAGCACGCCGGCGCATACCGCGTGTTCCAGGGCCTCGTGCGGCATGAAGGTACCGAAGCGCTTGCGGTAGCGCTCGGTATAGGCCGGCGCCTGGTCGTAATTGGCCGGTGCGATCGACAGGACGGCTTGGGAATAGGGGCCCAGCGCTTTTGCGAAGTCGGGAATCACATAGCCCGCCGCGCCGCCCACGATGGGCACGGTCAAGCGTTGCTGGCGCATCACCCGGATGATCAACAGGCTGTCGTTCAGGTAGGAAATCGGGAACACGATCTGGGCGTCGGATGCGCGCAGCTTGCTGATCAGCGGGGTGACGTCGGTGATGCCTAGCGGATAGGCTTCATCCAGCACGATTTGCGCACCGGCCGCCTTGGCGGCATTGCGCACGCCCACGGCTTGCGAGGTGCCGTAGGCCGTGTCTTCGTACAGCAGCGCGATTTTCTTGATGGCGGATGCGCCCGCCACGACGGACGCCGCATAGTCGTATTGCGCGCGGCCCAGCACCGAGCCCTTCGATACCACCTGGAAGATGTGTTTGAAACCGCGTTCCGTCAGCACGTCCGAAAACGACATCGTCAGCAGCGGGATGCCACGGCGTTCGGTCACTTCGGACACGGCCAGCGTCAGCGACGAGGCATAGGCGCCAATCAGCGCCACTCAACGATTCTGCGTGATCAGGCGCTGCGCCACGGTGGCCGCCGTGGTGGGCTGCGAGGTGGCATCGGCGATAACCAGCTTGAGCTTAGCGCCGCCCAGCGACTTGATGCCGCCCGCCGCGTTGATTTCGTCCGCGGCAAGTTCAAGGCCCTGCCGCGAATTGATGCCGAACTGCGCATTCGCGCCCGACAACGGCAGGATCACGCCGACGTTGATATCGGCCGGCGCCGCCAGCGCACGGCCGGGCAGGGTGGCCGCCAGCGCGACCGCGCCCAGTCCAGCGACAAATTCCCGGCGCCCGTGGCGCAGAGCCTGCGTGGGGTTGCTTTTCATGCTTGTCTCCTGGCTTTTTGTGGAATGGGGCGCACGGCAGCCAGCCCGGCGCTTTGCCGCATTATTGTGTTCATTTTTTAAGCAGTCAAGCATATTGTCAGACAATCCGACTGTTGACGGGCGGGCAAAAATTGACTGACAATCAGACAAAACAGACCGAGCACAAGCCGGTTCGACGCCCGTCATCATCACTAAACGAGGAACCTATGGCAGACATCCAATCCGAAACCCAAGCCCTGTTCGACCAAGGCCTGAACCTGCGCCGCGAAGTGCTGGGCACCGAGTACGTGGACGGGTCCCTGGCCCGCGCCAACGACTTCATGATGGCCTTCCAGCACATCACCACCGAGTGGTGCTGGGGCTACACCTGGGGCCGTCCGGGTCTGGAAAAGAAGACGCGCAGCATGCTGAACCTGGCCATGCTGACGGCGTTGAATCGCCCGGCCGAAATCAAGCTCCACGTCAAAGGGGCGCTGAACAATGGCGTGACCGTTGAAGAGATCAAGGAAATCCTGCTGCAGGCCACCGTGTATTGCGGCATCCCCGCCGGCCTGGATGCCTTCAAGGTTGCCAACCAGGTGTTGGAAGAAGAGGGCGCCTTCAAGGCGCAGCAAGCATGAACGCCCCGCAAGAACGGGTGGGGCTCGTCGGCATCGGCAGCATGGGCTGGCCGATGGCCGCGCGCCTGGTGCAGGCCGGCTATGCGGTG
>Ga0308157_10007568_pt1 | contig 12620 bp, 13 predicted proteins | sample PhyBR1_FD_201035 | JGI IMG/M metagenome (GOLD analysis project Ga0308157, IMG submission 201035) | Phyllosphere microbial communities from UC Gill Tract Community Farm, Albany, California, United States - DLSLB.R1 | ecosystem: Host-associated > Plants > Phyllosphere > Unclassified | place: USA...
GATTTGCCGCGCACCGGCACCCGTCATTCCGCCATCTCGCCTTACGGTCCGTTCAAGGCCAGCGATGGCAAGGAAGTGTTTCTGGGTATTCAGAATGAACGCGAATGGAAAAATTTCTGTGACCAGGTGTTGCTAGCACCGCAAGTCGCTACCGATCCGCGCTTCATCAACAACAGCTTGCGCGTGGTCAACCGTGATGCACTGGAAGCGCTGGTGGCGCAACATTTTCAACGCTTCGACAGCGAACAGGCGATTGCCAGACTGGAAAGCGCTGGTATCGCCAATGCCCGTTTGAACAGTATCATGGAGCTTTTATCGCATCCGCAATTCACGCAACGCGGCAGATGGCGTCAAGTCGATTCGCCGGTCGGTCCGGTCGAGATGTTGTTGCCGCCGGTTACCAGCGACGACTTCGAACCGCAACTGGGCGCAGTCCCCGCGGTCGGTCAGCATACCGATAGCGTGCTGGCCGCGCTCGGCTTCGACAGCGCCGCCATCGCTGCCTTGCGTGACAAGCACATCATTTGAGGGCACGATGAGGCGGATGCATTTTCTCTGCGGGCCGCTATGCGCTATAACCTCACATCGCTGAAAATGTTTATCGCCGTGGTAGAAACCGGCAGTCTGGCGAAAGCCGCCGAGCGCGAAAATATCGCGCCCTCGGCATTGAGCCGGCGTATTTCGGACCTCGAAGAACTGGTTGGTACCAGCCTGCTTGATCGCCACAACAATGGCGCGCGCGTCACACCGGCCGGCGAGACGCTGGAGCGTTATGCGCGCAGCGTGTTTCTGACCTTCGAACGGATGCGGGTCGAGTTGAGCGAACATGGCAAAGGTGAACGCGGCCACGTCCGACTGTTTTCCAATTCATCCGGCATCATGGATTCGCTGTCGACTTATCTGCAGGTATTTCTGAGCGCCCATCCGGCGGTAGCGATTCACCTGGAAGAATGGAGCAGCCCCTACATCGTGCGTGCCGTGCGTGAAGGTACCGCCGATCTTGGCATTATCAACGCCGCGGTGCCGCACGAAGGCTTGATGACCTTCCCCTACAACAGTTACCGGCTGGTGCTGGTAGCGCCGGCGTCGCATCCGTTGGCGCGCCGTGAACAGGTCGATTTTTCTGAAACGCTGGCCTACGATCAAGTCGGCTTTCACAATGGCAGCGCCATCTTCAGTCTGGCGTCGCGCGCTGCGCAAGCCAATGGCCAGCAACTGAAAATACGCATGCAAGTCACCAGCTTCGATGCGGTACGCGAAATGGTGCGCGCCAACATCGGCATTGCGATCTTGCCTGAATTTGCCGCCGCGCCGTATGCGCAGTCGATGGGCTATGCATGGGTGCCGTTGAGCGATAGCTGGGCTGCCATTGAATTGAAAATCTGCGTGCGCGACATCGACACCATTCCATCAGCGGCGCGCAAGCTGGTATCGCATCTGACCGATGCCGCTCACGCGGTGTGAATCGCAGCCCCCTCCTCTAAAAAATATTCTTCCTGACCTATGCCAACATCCGACAACAACAGTTTGCAACGATCGTATCTGGCAGTACCCGGCAATGCCGTACGCTTTTTCGAAAAAGCCGCAAAGTCGGCTGCCGACGCTATCTTTCTGGATCTGGAAGACGCTGTCGCGCCGCCCGATAAAGATAACGCCCGCGCCACCGTGATTGAAGCCCTGAACCATATCGACTGGGGTAACAAGGCAATGACGGTGCGCATCAATACATTGCAATCGCCGTATATGTTTCGCGACGTCATCGACTTGCTCAGTCACTGCCCGCGCCTGGATTACCTGCTGATACCGAAAGTCAATCAGGCGCAAGACTTGTACGCGGTGGAAACGCTGATCAATCAGGTTGAACTGGCCACCGACCGACCGCGCCGGATTGGGCTGGAAGCCATGATCGAAACCGCCGAAGGCTTGTGTAACGTGGAGGAAATTGCACGCGCCGGCTCACGGCTGCAGGCATTGCATTTCGGTTCCGGCGACTTCGCGGCGTCGATTGCCTCGCGCACTACCGGCATTGGTATGGCGCATCCCGGCTATCGCATTACGCAACATGGCCGCAGTCATCTGAACGATATGTGGCATTACGCACAAATGCGTATCGTGGTGGCCTGCCGCGCCTATGGCCTGCGTCCGATTGACGGCCCTTACGGCGACTATAGCGACGCCGGCGGCAGCACGGAAGCGGCCGAGCGCGCCGCGATTCTCGGTTACGAAGGCAAACAGGCAATTCATCCGAGTCAGATCGAGGCCATCAATGCCGTGTTCTCGCCGACTGCCGCCGAAATTCTGCAAGCCACCCGCATCATCGCCGCCATGCAACAAGCACAGGCCCAGCATCGTGGCGCGGTGGCATTGGATGGCAAACTGCTGGATCTGGTCAGCATCCGGTTGGCCGACAATATTCTGGGCAAGGCACGCAAGATCGGCTTGCCGATTCCTGAACTCGATCGGGATACGCCGCTGTAAAAGTTGGCGGTTGCGACCACCGGCAGAGAATGCCTGCAACTGCTGCCAGGGTCGCAGGGCAACATCAAATTCCCAGATAAGCCTCGCGCACCCGGGCGTCGTCCATCAGGCTGCCAGCGTCGCCGGACAAGACGATTTGCCCGGCTTGCAGTACCGAGGCCCGCTCCGCCACCGATAATGCGAGCCGGGTGTTTTGCTCCACCAGCAAGATGGTCAGGCCGCTCTTGTGAATCTTGACCAGCGCGTGATGCAGCTCTTCCACCACCTTCGGCGCCAACCCATGACTCGGCTCATCCAGCATCAATAGCCGTGGCTTGAGCATCAAGGCCCGGCCCAACGCGACCATTTGCTGTTCGCCGCCGGACAAGGTTCCCGCCAACTGTTGCCGCCGTTCGTGCAAACGCGGAAACAAGGCGTAGATGTCGTCGAAGCGCTGCTTCAGCACCGCGGCTTGCGAGCGGCAACTGTAGGCGCCCAGAAACAGATTTTCTTCGACCGTCATCCCCGGGAAAATGTGGCGGCCTTCCGGCACATGCGCAATGCCTTGCGCGGGAATTTGATGCGCCGGCATCTTCAGCAATTCCTTGCCGTCGAACAAAATCTGTCCCGATACTTTTGACAGCAAACCGGAGATCGCGCGCAGCATGGTGCTCTTGCCGGCGGTATTGGCGCCGATCACGGCAGTGAACGAGCCTTGCGCCACTTCCAGCGATACATCCCGCAATACCGGACTGGCGCCATACGAGGCATGCAATCCCTTGATTGATAACAGACTCATGCGCTCACCTCGGTGTCGATGGAACTGCCGAGATAGGCATCGATCACGGCTGGATCGCTGGCAATGTCGGCCGGTGTGCCTTCGGCAATTTTCTGGCCGAAGCACAATACGATAATGCGGTTGCACAAATTCATGATGGCCCGCATGTGATGTTCCACCACGATGAAGGTCAGCCCCTCGTTATCGCGTAGTGAGCGGATCAGTTCCAACAAGGCATCCATTTCGGTTTCATTCAGCGCCGCCATCACTTCATCCAGCAACAGCAATTTGGGACCGGTGCACAAGGCGCGCGCCATTTCAACGCGCGCCCGCTCCGGAAACGACAAGTCTCCCGCTTTCTTGCCGGCAATTGCGGCCAGACCGACCCGCGCCAGATTCTTTTCCGCCAATGCCCGGGCGTCTTCGACGCTATGGCGCAACAAGCCGCCGACCAACACGTTATCGAGCACGGTCATTTCCGCAAACAGCGCCACATTCTGAAAGGTCTTGGTCATGCCGGCGGTGGCAATCCGACTCGGCTTACTGCCGCCGATGCTGACGCCATCCAGCACTACCTGGCCCTGATTTGGTTTGGTCAGGCCCACCAGCAGATTGAACAAGGTGGTCTTGCCGGCGCCGTTCGGCCCGATCAAACCGATGATGTCACCGCGATTGACACTGAACGAGACATCATTGACTGCCGTCAAACCACCAAAGCGGCGCGTCACATGACTGACTTCCAGCAATTTGACGCCTCCCGCTTTTTCTTTTGTCACATCAGACATAACGTTTGCCCTTCCACATTTTCTTGCCGCGTTCCAGCAAGGCGCTGATGCCATGCGGTTCGATCAGAATGATGGCAATCAAAATCAAGCCGTAGCCCAGTTGCGACACCCCGGCGGCCTGCCCCGACAGCAAGTCGTTGAACAGCTCTTCCACCGGAATGATGAAGAACGCGCCAATGATCGGCCCGGCCGCAGTACCGATGCCACCGATGATGCAAATCAACGCCACCCGGATCGATACCCCGGTCAGTGAAAATGCGGTATCCGGATCGAAGAAGAAATTGAATTGCGCATACAAGGTGCCGCAAGCGCCCATCAATGCCGCCGAGATCACCGCGGCCATCACTTTGGTGCGCACGGTATTGACCCCGATCACTTCTGCCGCCTCCGGATTGGCTTTGACCGCACGCAAGCGATACCCCAGTTTGGAACGGCTGATCAGAATGAAAATCACGGTAGTAATCACCAGTGCGCCCAGCATGATGTAGTAGTACGGCAAGCTCGATTTGAATTGCATCAGACTCAGACTCGGTTGCGAGAATGGCACCGAGATGCCAACCGGACCGCCAGTCAAGCTGGTCCAGGTATTGGCGATGGCGCGCATCACTTCACCGAACGCCAGCGTGGCCAGTGCAAAATAATGGCCGCGCAAACGCATGGTCGGAATACTCAGAATGGCGCCGGCCAGCGCCGCCACCAACATCGCCGCCAGCATGCCCAGCCACGGCGAGATACCGAAGCGGATCAGCAAGATGGTCGAGGTGTAAGTGCCGATGCCGAAGAATGCGGCATGCCCGAGCGAAATCTGATTGGCCAGTCCGCCGACGATATTCCACGACTGCGCCATGGCGGCAAACAGCATCACCAAGATCAAGACCCGAATCGCATAGCCTTGGTCTTTCAAAAACCACGGAAATATTGCCAGTACCAGCAGCAATAACAACCAGCGGAAATAGCCCGGAAAATTTTTCGTTGTCATATCAGCTCGCCTTCTTCAGTAAGCCTTCCGGGCGGACTGCCAGCACCAGAATGAAAATCAGGAACAAGGCCAGATTCTGCAACTGGATCGGCATCACCAGTGATGAAATGGATTGGATCATGCCAACCGCCAGACCGCCCACCACCGCGCCCAGAATATTGCCCAGACCGCCCAGCACCACCACCGTAAACATCAACACGCCAAATTGATCGCCGATGGTCGGTGACACCGTCAGATACGGCAAAATGATCGACCCGCCTAATGCCGTCAGACCGACGCCGAGTCCGAATGCCATCTGATGCACCCGCGCCGGTGAAATACCGACCAGTTGCGCCGCCATGACATCTTGCGACGTGGCGCGCACAGCCCAGCCCCACCAGGTCTTTTTCAAGACCCACCAAATCAGCAAGCCAGTTACCGCAGATACTGCGAACGCCGCCACATACGGGACATTGAACATCAAACCGCCGAGTCGCCAGGCACTGGTCTGATACGCCGTCTGCACCGAACGGAACTCCGATCCGAACACGATCAGCGCCAGATTTTCCAATACGATCAAGAGTCCGACCGTCAAAAATATCTGACTGACTTCAGGCGCTTTGAGTACCCGGCTGATCAGATATTTCTGGATCAGCGCACCAAGCACAAAGACCCCGGCAAACGCCAGCACAGCACCAAACAATGGATCCAGCCCGAGAAATTTCCAGGCAAAGAAGGCAATGAACATCCCGACCATCAAGAACTGCGATTGGGCAAAATTGATAATCCCGACCACGCCAAACACCAGCGTCAGCCCAATCGAGATAACGGCGTAGACGCCACCGATCAATAGGCCGTCGATCAAGGCCTGCAATAACTGCATAGAAATCTCCCGTGAAGCGCGCCGGCGAACGCCGGCTGCGCCACCGCTGACGGCAATGTCAGCGATAATTAACGCAAACTCAAACCGCCTTGCGTTGGATGAAGTTGCCTTTGGCCAGTGCTTTCGGATAAACCGTGACCAATTCGTTTTTTCGCCACTGCACCATGACCGGTTCGGCCAGCGTATTCAAGCCGGTGTCGTCGAACTTGACTGCACCGCCCGTCATCGCCTGCGTCCAGCCACCGTTGAAACGGGTACTGCGCAAGGCTTCGCGCACACCATCGGGCGCCGTGGTCTTGGCTTTTTCCAGTGCCTGCGCCAATACATCCATACAGACCGCGTGTTCCAGCGCCTCATGCACCATGAATGCGCCAAAACGCTTGCGATAGCGCTCGGTATATTGCGGCCCCAGATCGTAATTGGCCGGGGCAATCGATAACACCCCTTCGGCGTACTCGCCCAGCGCCTTGGCGAAATCGGGAATCACATAACCGGCAGCGCCGCCGACAATCGGCATGTCGATCTTTTGTTGGCGCATGGTGCGGATGATCAACAAACTGTCATTCAGATACGACACCGGGAATACGATTTGCGCGCCGGAGTTGCGCAACTTGTTGATCAGCGGCGTGACATCGGAAATACCTAGCGGATAGGCTTCATCCATCACAATTTCCGTTTTGGCGGCCTTGGCAGCATCGCGCAGCCCGGTAGCTTGCGAAGTACCGTAGGCGGTATCTTCGTAAACGATGGCAATCTTGTTGACCTTTTGATTGCCGGAAGCCAGCGCCACGGCATAGTCGAACTGACATTTGCCGATCAGCGAACCCTTCGATACCACCTGAAATACATTCTTGAAACCACGCCCGGTAATCTGATCCGAGAACGACATGGTCAGCAACGGAACGCCGCGCCGTTCAGTCACTTCTGAAATCGCCAATGTCAGCGAAGAAGCAAATGCCCCCAGAATCGCCACGCATTCATTTTGGGTAATCAGACGCTGTGCCACCGTGGCTGCGGTAGTCGCGGCCGAGGTCGAGTCCGCCACGATCAGCTTGATCTTGGCACCACCCAACGACTTGATGCCCCCAGCCGCATTGATTTCATCGGCAACTAGTTCAATCCCCTGCCGCGAATTAATGCCGAATTGGGCATTGGCGCCAGACAACGGCAAGATCACACCGACATTGATCGTCTTTTGCTGCGCCAGCGATAAGGTAGGTAATGCGGCAGCCAGCGCCAGCATGCCTGTGCCTGCTACAAATTGCCGACGGCGCGGCGAATGCTTTGGGGGATGTCCATGAGAAGCCATACTGTCTCCAGGTTGTGTTGTAATCTTGTCTGTTTAACTGACTGTCTTACCCTTTGTAATCTGCTGCAAAGTATATAACCAGCTTTTTGTATGTCAAGCTTATTGACATATTGTATGACAATTTATAGAATGAGGACACTATGAGCACTGAAGCCCCCGCCGTACTTCGAAAACCCGACAGCTTGCGTAGCCAGGTAGAAAACTATCTGCGCGAAGCCATCATGAATGGCCGTTTCAAGCCGGGTGAGAAACTGAGCGAACGCGAATTGTGTGAATTGCTGGATGTCAGCCGGCCCTCCCTGCGTGAAGCCCTGCGCAAGCTGGAAGCGGAAAAGCTGATCACCATGGTGTTGCATCGCGGCCCGGTGGTGTCGTCGATTTCAGTCAGCGAAGCGCGCGATTTGTACGCGATTCGCGGTTTGCTGGAAAGTCACGCCGCCTCGGAATTCGCCAAACTGGCATCCGACGACACGGTCGCGGCGCTCGGCGTTGCGGTTAAGAATTTGAACCAAGAAGCCGCCAGCGGAGACCGCAAACGTCTGCTGGCAGCCAAGGCCGATTTTTACGACGTGATCCTGAATGGCTGCGGCAATCAGCTCATCAAGGAAATGCTGTTGAGTCTGCTGTCACGGATCAATTTATTGCGCTCGACGTCTTTTTCACATGCCGACCGCTTGTCTGAAAGTCTCAAGGAAATCGACCAGTTATACGCATGCATCAAAGCCAGAAACGCCACTGCCGCTGGCAAGGCGGCACGCCTGCATATTCAGAATGCTGAAAAAGCAGCACTCGATGTACTGTCTCAACAACAAACGCAACCACCCCCACCCGCTCGACCCCATAAGGAGTAATAGATGAATCAGGAACTGTTCGATACTGGCCTCAAGACCCGCCGCGAAGTCCTCGGCGCAGAATATGTTGATGCATCCATCAAGAATGCGGATGACTTCAACCTGCCGATGCAAGAACTGGTGACCCAGTATTGCTGGGGCGATATCTGGAACCGTCCCGGTCTTGACCGTCGTACCCGCAGCTTCCTCAACCTCGCCATGCTCACCGCACTGAACCGCCCGCACGAAATCAAATTGCACGTGCGCGGCGCGGTCAACAACGGTCTGTCCAAACAAGACATCCAGGAAGTATTCCTGCAAGCCGCCATCTATTGTGGCGTGCCGGCGGCGATCGACAGCTTCAAGATCGCCAAGGAAGTCTTCAAGGAAATGGGCATCTGAGGAGATCATCATGACAAAAAAAATTTGCTTCATCGGCCTCGGCATGATGGGTTATCCCATGGCTGCCTTGCTGACCAAGGCCGGTCATACGGTTCATGTCGCGGATGCCGATCCGGCCCGGGCGGCGCAGTTTGCTGCCGAATACCAGGCACAGGCATTCGATGCCGCGGCTGCGCAACTGCCGCCCGCCGATATCGTCATCACCATGCTGCCCAATTCCGACATCGTGGAATCGGTAGTACTCGGCAAGAACAAGGACGGCCTCGCCTTCCGTTTGTCGACTGCAACCTTCATCGACATGAGTTCATCCGAACCGATGCGTTCGCGTCAGCTGGCTGCCGATCTGGCAGAAATCGGCCATCACTATATCGATGCACCGGTATCCGGCGGCGTCAAAAAAGCCATCGAAGGTACCTTGGCGATCATGGTCGGTGGCGCAGCCACTACTTATGCCGCTTGTACCGAGGTCTTGCAATGTATGGGAAAAACCCTGTTCCACGTCGGCGGTCCGGGTGCCGGGCATGCCATGAAGGCGCTCAATAATTTTGTCTCCGCTGCCGGGCTGGTGGCGGCGGTTGAAGCCTTGCACGTGGGTCAGATTTTCGGTCTCGATCCGGCCGTCATGACCGATGTTCTGAATACCTCTACCGGTCGGAACAACACCACCGAAGCCAAGGTCAAACAATTCATGCTGAGCGGCAGCTTCGGTTCCGGCTTCTCGCTGCAATTGATGACCAAGGATCTGGGCGTGGCCATGAAATTGGGACAGGAACTCAATTACCCGATGCAGCTTGGTAACGAGTGTCTGAAAATCTGGAAGGACGCCGCGCAATCGCTGGACCGCGTGGCCGACCATACGGAAATGTATCGCCTGCTGGCTGACACCCGCGGCTGACCAGCAACCCGCCCCAGGTAACCGCGATGACTGCCACAGCACTGCCGCAATATGAGGTGTATGCAATACGCTACGCCACCGTCCCACGCCGCCGCGCGGAAAACTTCATGGTGCATGATCCGCATGACGGCCCCATGCCGATGGATTATTTCATTTGGGTAATCCGCGATGCGACGCGCACCATCGTGGTCGATACCGGATTCAATCAGGCCGCCGCAGTCGAACGCAAACGCACTTTTCTGCGCTGTCCGATTGCGGCCTTGTCCGGCCTTGGTGTCGCTCCGGATCAGGTCACCGATGTGATCCTGACGCATTTGCATTACGACCATGCCGGCAATATCAAATTGCTGCCGAACGCCATGATGCATTTGCAGGAAGCCGAACTGCAATACGCCACCGGCAAGTACATGCAATACGATTTGATCCGCCATGCCTACGCCGTCGATGATGTGGTCGATATCGTGCGCGGCGTGTACGACAAACGGGTGCGGTTTTATGAAGGCGATGCAGAACTGGTACCGGGCATTGAGCTGGTGCATGTCGGCGGCCATACCAAAGGCTTGCAGGCAGTGCGGGTGCATACCCAGCGCGGCTGGGTCGTGCTTGCTTCGGACGCCAGTCACTTTTACGACAACATTCATAACGAATCGCCGTTCCCGATTGTGTTCCACGTTGGTGACATGCTGAATGGCTACGTCAAATTGCAAAATCTGGCCGACAGCAAGGAACATTTGATTCCGGGGCACGATCCGCTGGTATTTACCTGCTATCCGCGCCACGGCGAGGCGCAACATGAAATCGTCAGTTTGCATTTGCCGCCGCTGCGCTGAATTGCGATTGACTTGACACCTTTCCGGCACGCTGGCTTATTTCCGGCCTGCGTGCAGGCACTTTTCCGACTACGAATTTACTTCTGCCATGACTATTGCCGAACAACTGCTGGCCCGCATCGGCCGTATTCTTGACGATCAGGAGTTTCCGCGACTGACTGCCGGACTGAACGCACAAGTCCGGCTGGTGGTCGCAGAGCGCCACATTGATTTGCGGATTGATCAGCAACGTCTTGCGCTTGGCGGCGCTGCCGCTACTGACATCAACGTCACAATTACTGCCAGCGAAGCCGCCTGGAAACAGTTGCTGCAAACACCGCCGCCGCCAACTTTCCACTCTTTCACTGCGTTGCAACTGGCCAATGATGCGTTTGAAGTCAGCGGCGATCCGCTCTGGATTGCACGCTGTCGGCCAGCACTGGAACGGTTGATTGAGCGAGTGGTTGACGCCCCGATGCGCAGCAGCGCGACACCCGCCAGAAACGTGGAACAGATTCAGGCCGGCTATCGCACGGTGCAAATCGACGATCAGCCGCATCACCTTTACGTCGAACGCGCTGGCCAAGGCATACCTGTATTGTTCTTGCACACCGCTGGCGCCGATGGCAGACAATTTCTCGGTCAGATGGCCGATAGTGGTCTGGCCGAAGCGTATGCCATGTTTGCCGTGGATATGCCATTCCACGGCAAGTCGCTGCCGCCGGTAAGCTGGGATGGTGCCAGCTATACGCTGACAGCGGCCCGTTACTTGTCGTGGTGCGTCGCCATTCTGGAACAAGTCATTCAGTCCAAGGCGATCATCGTCGGCGGTTCCATGGGTGCGGCGATTGCCATGGTGCTGGCGGCTGAACGTCCGGATCTGATTCACGGCATCATCGCGGTCGAGCCGCCATTTCGTTCCAAGGGCCGCCGCAATCCTTACCAGCATCACGCCGAAGTGCATGGCGCACTGCATAACGCCAGCTTTGTGCGCGGTCTGATGAGCCCGGAAAGTCCAGAAGCACAGCGGCGGCAGGCAGCATGGATTTATTCGCAAGGCGCACCCGGCATCTATAGCGGCGACCTCGCGTTCTATAGCGATGAATTCGACGGTGCGGTAACCGGTCCGCGCATCGATACGGCCCGCACGCCGGTCTCACTGCTGTGTGGTACTTACGATTACTCGGCCACCCCAGTCGATGGCGAGAAACTGCAACAAGTCATTGCTGGTGCGCAACTGGATGTCATGCCGGGTCTCGGACATTTTCCTATGTGTGAGAATCCTGACTACTTCAGGCCTTACTTGTTACAGGCACTGCAACGTATGAATGCCGTGTGAATAAGGTGCCGGAGAGTCCTCACCACGCTCCTCTGCGAACAGATCGCGACAAATCATTAGAGAAAAAGAAATGACTATTTTCGAGAACGCTTTCGACCCTGTGCGAGAAACCGCGCTGGTGACAGGTGCTGGGAACGGCATCGGACGTGCCATCGCCCAAGCCCTGGTGGGTGAAGGTATTCGTACTGTCTTCGCTGATATCAGCACGGAGAAGGTGGCTGCAGCGGTAGCCGCATCTCGCCGGCCTGAACTTGCCGTTCCCTGGGTCGGTGACCTTGCCAATCGAGCTGGTTGCGACGATTTGTTGGCGCATGCGCGAGCGACAGTCGGGCGTGTAACGCACTTCGTGCACAGCGCTGCTCCGCCGAGGCGCGAAGCCGACCACGCGTTAGCAGTGACGGACGAAACCTGGGAGAACATGCGTGCGGTCAACGTCGATGCTGGTTTTCATCTGGCGCGCGAACTCGCGCGTCCGTTGATCGCAGCACGCGAACCGGGCTCGTTCCTGATGTTGACATCTCTGCACGCAAGCACGCCACGAAACCTGCCGCACTATAGTACTTCCAAGGCTGCATTGTCGATGCTGGTCAAGGAACTTGCGAAGACACTTGGACGCTTCGGTATTCGTGTGAATGCCCTCGTACCGGGCGCAATTGCCGCCGGTGGATTCGTGGCCGATCCGGCGCTGACACGGCACATTCCGCTCGGCCGCTTGGGGCAAAGCGAGGATCTCGCCCCGATGGCGATGGCTGTGCTTTCGAACCGGCTATCTGCCTACGTGACTGGTGCTTCCTTTGTAGTAGACGGTGGCATGTCGTTAACGAACTGGTTTGACGCTCCGGCACTCGAAGATTTTTAACTGATTGCTCCTGATCCGCAATTGGTCATTCGGCTCTTCTGGCGCAAGGAGACATCATATCTCAGGGATGTTTAACTGACTGTCAGATGAGGATGAACTGAATTTTAGGCAAGTCCATCCAAAGAGAAAAACCGTAGTTACTGCTCCGAACGACTATTTTTCTAGCATTTCCCGACCTCTGCGTATTGGGCTAGCTGGCCGTAGTAGCGGTTCATTACTACGTGCACACGCTGACGATCGTAATCCCCCATATTACCGACGACATGTGCCAATATTAGCCCTGTTCCATCAGCCGAGGGAGTGAGAGCGACGCTTT
>Ga0308157_10007572_pt1 | contig 12619 bp, 6 predicted proteins | sample PhyBR1_FD_201035 | JGI IMG/M metagenome (GOLD analysis project Ga0308157, IMG submission 201035) | Phyllosphere microbial communities from UC Gill Tract Community Farm, Albany, California, United States - DLSLB.R1 | ecosystem: Host-associated > Plants > Phyllosphere > Unclassified | place: USA...
CGTTGGTGCCGGTGACGGCCACGATCGGGATGCGGCCATCGTCGCCGTCCTTGAACAGCGTGTCGACGATGGCTTCGCCGATCGGGCGCGGTTTGCCGAACGATGGCGCCAGGTGCATGCGCAGGCCCGGTGCAGCGTTGACTTCGACGATGCCGCCGTTCTGGTCCTCAATCGGTTTGAGGACGCTGTCGCAGACCAGGTCGACGCCGCAGATATCCAGGCCGATCATGTGGGCCGCAGCGACGGCGCGCGCCGCGACTTCGGGGTGCACGTCGTCGGTGACGTCGGTGGCCGAGCCGCCGGTGGACAGGTTCGCGTTATTGCGCAGGACGACGCGCTGGCCGATGGCGGGTACCGAGTCCGGCGTCAGGCCGTTCTGGGCCAGTGTGCCGATGGCGATGTCATCGAAGCGGATCTTGGTCAGCGACGTGCCGTGGCCATCGCCGCGGCGCGGGTCGAGGTTGACCTGTTCGACCAGTTCGCGCACGCTGCGCTCGCCATCGCCCACCACCTGTGGCGGCTCACGGCGCGCGGCGGCCACCAGCTTGTCGCCCACCACCAGCAGGCGGTAGTCGTGGCCCGGCAGGTAGCGTTCGACCAGGATGTCGTCGCGGAATTCGCTGGCGGCCTTGAAGCCGGCGTCGAGCTGTTCGCGGGTGGTGACGTTGACCGTCACGCCCTTGCCCTGGTTGCCGTCCTTCGGCTTGATCACCACGGGCAGGCCGATTTCCATCGCGGCGGCCCAGGCGTCGTCAGGGTCGCTCACGCCACGGCCCTGCGGCACCGGCACGCCGGCCGCGTCGAGCAGCTTCTTGGTCAGTTCCTTGTCCTGCGCGATCGATTCGGCAATCGCGCCGGTGGCGTCGATCTCGGCGGCCTGGATGCGGCGCGCACGGCTGCCCCAGCCGAACATGACCATGCTGCCTTCGGTCAGGCGGCGAAACGGGATGTTGCGGGCCACGGCGGCCTGCACGATCGAGCCGGTCGATGGCCCAAGACGCACGTCTTCGTCCGTCGCGCGCAGTTGCGCCAGCGCGGCGGGCACGTCGAACGGGGTGTCGTTGCGGGCCGCTTCGATCAGCTGCTGCGCGAGTTCGAGGGCCTGGCGGCCGACGTCTTCTTCGCTGTATTCGACGACCACTTGATAGGTGCCGCTTTCCAGCGTGGCGGTGGTGCGGCTGAATGTCACCGGGCAGCCGGCTTCGGCCTGCAGGTGCAGCGCGACCAGTTCGAGCACGTGGGCCAGCGGGATCGTTTCATAGTGGCCGAACGGCTGCAGGCCACCGATCTGCGGGAAGCGCACGCGCAGGCGCGATTCGAAACCGGGCAGTTCGCCGATCGATTCTTCCTCAGGCGTGCATGTCACGATCGCCTCGACCGAGGTGTGGTGGCTCCAGAGATTGGGGCCACGCAGGGCCCGTACGCGAGATACTTCCATAAACCGTCATTCCTTTCGCGGGCCGCGCACCGCGCGCACATGCGCGGGGGCGGGCGCCAGGCCCGGCAGGTTGCCGGGCAGTGTCATTCAATGTGTCGTTTGTTTTGGTGTCGCGTCGAAGGCGCGCAGGCCGCCGCACAGCAGGTCGCTCGGTACGCCGAGCGCCCACGCCGCCGCCACTGCCGCCAGCACGTTTTCGGGGTACTTCACGGTGGACGGCTTCATGGTGTCCAGCGTGTTCAGGCGCGTCTCGGCGTCGCCTTCGGCCAGCATGATGCGCCCGTCACGGACGAACACGATGCGCTCGCCGGCCGCGCGGTGCGCTGCCAGCACCGGATTTTGCTCGTCGAAGGCATAGAAGATCACGCCGCCGTCGCACAGTTCGGCCAGCGCCGCGACCTGCTCGTTGGCGGCGTTGAGTACGGCCACGCCGTCCGGCAGGATCACGTCGACCTGGGTGCGGATCACGTTGCGCAGCGCGTCGTCGTCGTGGACATGGAACTCTGCCAGGTCGGCCAGGCCCGCCATGTCGGTCACGACGCCCACGGTGCAGCGGTCGTAGGGCAGGCCGTCCTGCAGGATCGAGCGGGCGTTCGATTCGAACACCGCCGTCTGGACGTTACGGTTGATCAGGATGCGCTGGCCGGCTTCGACGCCCGTACTGTCGCGGTTCGAGATCACGCGGGCGTTCAGGTACAGGCCTTCGCCGTTGGCCACGCCGACCTCTTTGCCGGTGATGTTGACCAAACAGCCGATCAGGCGCGTGATCAGGCTGCAGCCGAGCGAGCCGGTCACGCCGACCACCGGGATGCGCGCCGTGTCGTCCGGTGCGAACAGGTGCTCGATGATGTCCTTGCCGACGTTGCGTGCGGTGCCGCTGGCCGGTTTGGTGTGGGCCAGCAGGCCCGGGCTGGCGTTCACTTCGATGATCGCGCCGCGTTGTTCGGCCAGCGGGCGGCTGATGTCTTCGCACACCAGGTCGATGCCGGCGATGTCCAGACCGACGATGCGCGCGGCCAGTGCCGCGGCGTGCGCGACCTCCGGGTGGAGCAGGTCGGTGACGTCATCGGCGACGTTGCCGTTCATCTGGATCAGCACCTTCTGGCCGGCCGGCGGCACCGTGTCGGGCGTGAGGCCCTGGCGCTTGAGCTGCAACTGGTTTTCTTCGCTCTTGCGCGGCTCGACGGGGCTGAGCGGGAATTCTTCGCTTTCGCCGCGGCGCGGGTCGATATTGATCTGGCTGTCGCACAGCTCGGCCACGTTCTGGCGGCCGTCGCCCGTCACCCACAGCGATTCGCCGCGCGCGACGGCGACCACCTTGCGGCCGACGACCAGCAGGCGGTGCTCGCTGCCCGTGATGAAGCGTTCGACCAGCACCGAGCGGCTGTCGCCTTCTTCGGATGCGATCACGTAAGCGGCGCGCACTTCGGCTTCGGTATTCAGGTTCAGCGACACGCCGCGGCCGTGATTGGCGTCGATCGGCTTGACGACCACGGGCAGGCCGATGTCGGCGGCTTCTTCCCAGGCCGCGTCGGCGCTGCGCGCGATGGCGCCTTCCGGCACCGGCACGCCACACGAGGCGAGCAGGTTTTTGGTCATGTCCTTGTCGCTGGCGATGCCTTCGGCAATCGCGCTGGTACGGTCGGTCTCGGCGGTCCAGATGCGGCGCTGCGCGGCGCCGTAACCCAGTTGCACCAGATTGCCGTCGGTCAGGCGGATCGACGGGATGCGGCGGTCGGTGGCGGCATCCACGATGTGCGCGGTCGACGGGCCCAGGCACAGGCGGTCGACCATGTCGGTCAGGCGCACAAGCGCGGCGGGCAGGTCGAACGGCTCGTCGTTGATCGCGGCCATCATCAGGCGATGGCTGACGTCGAGCGCGGCGCGGCCGACGACGTTGTCGCGCGTGCGGAAGGCCATCTTGTAGACGCCATGTTCGCCGGTGGAGCGGGTCTTGCCGAAGCCGGTCTTCATGCCGGCCAGGCTCTGCACTTCGAGCACGACGTGTTCGAGGATGTGGCCGGCCCAGGTGCCTTCGTTCAGGCGCTCGATGAAGCCGCCGTGGTAGCCGACGCCGCAGTGGTGCTCGATCAGGCCCGGCAGCCACGTGGTCAGGCGCGTCGTGAACCCGGGGAGCAGATTCGATGGATAGTCTTCCAGTTCGCCGATGTCGAGCCAGGCCTCGATCACGGGACGATAGGTCCAGATGTTTGGTCCCGCCAGATAATTGATGCGCAGGAATTTGATGTCGTTCTTTTTCGTCATGTAAATACGTTGGTCACCTGGCGCTACTCCCACACCGGCGACTTATCCTTGTATGCCTGAGGTGTCACTACGTTAGCGAAAGGCCGCCAATCGCAGCGCACATCACGCGCTGATCTGATCCAGTTGCGGCTTTTACTTAGCCGCAATATTTTCACCAAAACACATTCCGTGTCATCCAAACGCTGTCCAAAAACGTTCTAGCGCTCTGTAGAGCGTTTGATGCTTGGCATAAAAACAATAGCCACACGCTTTACCCATACCGAATCTTTGCCGAATTGAAGCCCGTTTCGGGCGCAAACCATGACAACACAACAACTTGCCAATCCGTCGTCGCTGGCAGTAGCCGCCAATTTCTTGCCTGATAACTGGCAAAATGACGTCGCGAAACAGCTTGCACCAGGGGAAAACGTTTTAAGCAGCGTTGAGGTTGACCTCGATGCGAAATTACATTTCTCAAAAGGATTAGTTCTGGTCACGGACCGGCGTTTGCTGGCGCGCGCCCCGGGCGAGACAGCGTGGCGCGACTGGCCGTACCGCGAAGGACTCGCGCTGCGCCACCACGACCACGCCGGCGTCGGGCATCTCGAACTGACCGATGCACACGGGCTGCTGGCAAGCTGGCGCTTCACGCTGGGCCAGAACCTGCACGCCGTGCGCGTGGCCGACCAGTTCCTCGACCAGATCGAGAGTGCGCTGACGGGCGTGGCCGTCCAGCCGCCCGAGCAGCACACTTGTCCAAGTTGCAAGGCGCCCCTCGACGCCGACCAGGACGATTGCCCTATTTGCGAAAAAGTCCTGCACACGCCGCCGTCGACGTGGACGCTGTTCCGCCTGTGGCGCTTCGCCAAGCCGTATCAGGGGCAGTTGTTCCTGGGCTTCCTGCTGATGCTGGGCTCGACCGGCGCGCACATGATTCCGCCATACCTGACGATGCCGCTGATGGACAATGTCCTGATCCCGTACCAGAACGGGCAGCAGATCGACACGAGCCTCGTGTATATGTATATGGGCGGCTTGCTGGCCTCGGCCGTACTGGCCTGGGCACTGGGCTGGGCCAAGACCTACGTGCTGGCGCTGGCGTCCGAGCGCATCGGCGCCGACCTGCGCTCGACCACCTACGAGCACCTGATGCGCCTGTCGCTCGAATTTTTCGGCGGCAAGCGTACGGGCGACCTGATGGCGCGCATCGGCAGCGGCTCCGACCGCATCTGCGTATTCCTGTCGCTGCACCTGCTCGATTTCCTGTCCGATGTCCTGATGATCATCATGACCGGCGTGATCCTGTTCTCGATCAATCCGTGGCTGGCGCTGGTCACGCTGGCGCCGCTGCCATTCATTGCCTGGATGATCCACCTGGTGCGCGACAAACTGCGCACCGGCTTTGAAAAGATCGACCGTGTGTGGGGCGAGGTGACCAATGTGCTGGCCGATACGATCCCGGGTATCCGCGTCGTGAAAGCATTTGCACAAGAGAAGCGCGAAGCGGCCCGTTTCCGCGAAGCCAATCGTCATAACCTGAACGTCAACGATAAGCTCAACCGCGTGTGGTCGCTGTTCTCGCCGAGCGTGTCGTTCCTGACCGAGCTGGGCCTGCTGGTGATCTGGTGCTTCGGTATCTGGCAAGTCTCGCGCGGCGACATCACGGTCGGTACGCTCACCGCCTTCATCGCCTACAGCGGGCGCTTCTATGTGCGCCTTGATTCGATGAGCCGCATCGTGTCGGTCACGCAAAAATCGGCCTCGGCCGCCAAGCGCATCTTCGACATTCTCGATCACGTCTCGAGCGTGCCCGATCCGGTCAACCCGGTGAAGGTCACCAAGGTCGAAGGCAATATCGAGCTGCGCGAAGTCGGTTTCCGCTACGGCAACCGCGCAGTCAATCGCGGCATCTCCCTGAACATCAAGGCCGGCGAGATGGTCGGCCTGGTCGGCCATAGCGGCTCGGGCAAGAGCACGCTGGTCAATCTGATCTGCCGCTTCTACGATGTGTCCGAAGGCGCCATCCTGCTCGACGGCAAGGATATCCGTTCGTTCGCTGTCGCCGATTACCGCCGCAATATCGGCCTGGTGCTGCAGGAACCGTTCCTGTTCTTCGGCACCATTGCCGAGAACATCGCCTACGGCAAGCCGGATGCGTCGCGCGAAGACATCATCGCGTCGGCCCGGGCCGCGCATGCGCACGAATTCATCCTGCGCCTGCCGCAGGGCTACGATTCGATGGTCGGCGAGCGCGGCCAGGGCCTGTCGGGCGGCGAGCGCCAGCGCATTTCGATTGCGCGCGCGCTGTTGATCGATCCACCGATCCTGATCATGGACGAGGCAACCTCGTCGGTGGACTCGGAAACCGAGAAAGAAATCCAGAAAGCGCTCGACAATCTGGTGCAAGGCCGCACGACCATTGCCATTGCCCACCGCCTGTCGACGCTGCACCGCGCCGACCGCCTGGTCGTGCTCGACCGTGGCGTGGTGGTGGAAGAAGGCAGCCACGATGACCTGATGGCGCGCGAAGGCGCTTATCACCGCCTGTACGAAGCGCAAGCGCGCAACGTGGACCAGGACCTGGACGACAAGGACGCATGATGAGTACTGTTTCGACAACCCCGTTCCAGCTGCGCCGCAACAGCTTCGGCAAGCTGGTGATCACTCTCGAGACTGGTGAAGAATACGTGGGCATCACGCCCGTGCGCGCCTTCCCGATCCAGGCGCCGACCAGGGGCATTTCGCTCGTGCGCGATGGCGGCAAGGAAGTCGCCTGGATCGACGACCTGGCCACGATGCCCGAGGATATCCGCACCCTGGTCAGCGATGAAATTGGCGGGCGCGAGTTCATCCCCGAGATCATCAATATCAAGGATGTGTCGAGCTTTGCCACGCCGTGCACCTGGTATGTGACGACCGACCGGGGCGATACCGAGTTCGTGCTCAAGCTCGACGAGGATATTCGCCGCATTGGTGAAGCGTCGCTGCTGGTGGCCGACAGCCATGGCATCAACTTTTTGGTGCGCGACATGTTCAAGATCGACAAGCACAGCCGCAAGATCCTCGACCGTTTCCTGTGACGGGCAGGGCGTCCCCGCTTTGACCCGTCAGCGGCGGCATGTGGTCCCGTACGTTCGTCGGCCCACATACCGCCGGCGCGGATGGCGTTACAGTTGTCTCATCGGCCACACGGCCTTCGCTTACAGGAGACGACCATGGATTCCATCAACCGCAACCAGCCCGAAGAAAACCGCCGCGATCTGGCAGGGCTTGACGCCATCGAACGCATCAAGGACATCATCGACGATGCCGAAACCGGCTTCTTCATCACCGGCGGCGGCACGGGCGACAGCCGCGGCGTGCGCCCGATGAGCGTGCGCGAGACTGACGACAACGGCGCCATCTGGTACCTGGGTGCAATCGACAGCCACACGAACCAGGAGCTGCAGGCCAACCCGACCGTCAAACTGTTCTTCCAGGCAGGCGAAAACGCCGGCTTCCTCGAACTCGACGGCCATGCTGAAGTCTCGCAGGACAAGGCCCGCATCAAGCAGCTGTGGGAGCCGCTGCTGAAGACCTGGTTCACCGAAGGCGAGGATGACCCGCGCATCATCGTGATCAAGGTGACCCCGAAGTCCGGTTATTATTGGGACAACAAGCACGGCGGCATCGTGGCCGGCGCGAAGATGGCGATCGGCGCCGTGATCGGCAAGACGCTGGATGATTCCATTGAAGGCACGCTGACCTTCTAAACCACGAAGGGCGGGCCCATGCATGTAATCCTGGTGACGATGGGCTCGGCCGGGGACCTGTTCCCGTTCCTGTGGATCGGGCGGGCCTTGCGCGAGCGCGGGCACCGTGTCGATTTTCTCGGCCCAGAGCAGCATGCACTGTATGTCGATGCCGCTGGCCTGACATTTCACGGGTTGCCGGCCGATCCTGCTGTGCTCGACCATCCCGACCTGTGGCATCCCACCCGTGGCCTGGCCGTGGTGTGGGACGCAACGCGACCGGCGATGGCGCAACTGCCTGCCATGGTGGCGGCGCTCGACAGCGGCAAGGACACTTTGTTGCTCGTGCACCCGCTGGCGCTGCCCGAAGCGAATTTGTGCCGCCACAACCGGCCTGGCCTGCGCATTGCCGCAACCTGGCTGGCACCGTCACACCTTCCTACCGTACACGACCCGCTGTTGCTGGGGCCCTGGCCCGTGCCGACCTGGGTGCCGCATGGCGTGCGCCGCTGGTTGTGGCGCACGCTCGCTGCACGCTTTATCGATCCGGTTGCCTTGCCCGGCCTGAACGCGGCGCGCGAAGAGCGGGGCTTGCCCCGTGTGCGCAGCCTGATCGACTACATCCAGACCATTCCCGACCTGTCGCTGGCGCTGTTTCCCGACTGGTTTGCCGCGCCCGTGCCGGACTGGCCGCAGCCGCTGTATCAGGCCGGCTTTCCGCTGTACGACCCTGATCCTGACGCCGCGCCAAGCGCAACGCTGCGGGCGTTTCTCGCCGCCGGTGCGCCGCCGGTGGTGTTCACGCCGGGCACCGGCAACCGGCAGGCAGGGCGCTATTTCGAAGCGGCGGCGCAAGCCGTCGCGCAACTGGGCCTGCGCGCGATTTTCCTGACGCCGCACCGCGAGCAGCTACCCGGCTCGCTGCCGCCGTCCATCTGCTGGCAAGACTACGTGCCGCTCAAGGCCTTGCTGCCGCATGTTGCGGCGCTGGTCCACCATGGCGGCATCGGCACGACGGCCGAAGCGCTGCGCGCCGGCACGCCGCAACTGGTGGTGCCGCTCGCGCACGATCAGTTCGATAATGCGGCAAGGGTGATGGCGCTGGGGGCGGGCGCCAGCCTGCACGCCAGGCGCGTGACACCGGCCAGGATGGCAACCGCACTGCAGCAGGTTCTGACGGGCCCAGTGGCATTGCAGGCAGCGGCGGTGGCTGCCCGATTCGACACGCCTGACAAGCTCGATGCGCTATGTCGCCAACTGGAAGACCTGGCGCACGCTTGAGCCGATTGTTGGTAAGCGCACCGACACCTTTGCCGTAAAGGCGTCCAATGGCGTATCTAGAATATGCCGGAGGGCAGATGCCCAGCAAGAAAACCACCCCCCAGAACGCTGCCGAAGACGGCTTCGTCCATGTCCGCGGCGCCCGCGAACACAATCTGAAAAACGTCAGCCTCGATATCCCGCGCGGACAACTCGTCGTATTTACCGGCGTCTCGGGCTCGGGCAAGTCGTCGCTCGCCTTCGGCACGCTGTACGCCGAAGCCCAGCGCCGCTACCTCGAATCGGTCTCGCCCTATGCGCGGCGCCTGTTCCACCAGATGCCGGTGCCCGAAGTCGACACGATCGAAGGCTTGCCGCCGGCCGTCGCCCTGCAGCAGCAGCGCGGCACGCCCACGGCCCGCTCGTCAGTTGGCAGCGTCAGCACGTTATCGAATTCGCTGCGCATGCTGTATTCGCGCGCCGGCGATTATCCAGCCGGGCAGGAGCTGCTGTACGCCGAATCGTTTTCGCCCAACACGCCGCAGGGCGCCTGCCCGCGCTGTTCGGGCATGGGGCGCGTCTTCGAGGTGACCGAGCAATCGATGGTCCCGGACGACAGCCTGACCATTCGCGAACGGGCGATTGCCGCCTGGCCACCGGCCTGGCACGGCCAGAACCTGCGCGACATTCTGGTGACGCTGGGCTACGACGTCGACACCCCGTGGCGCGACCTGCCGAAGAAAGACCGCGACTGGATTCTGTATACCGAGGAAAGCCCGAGCGTGCCCGTGTACGGCGGCCTGACGCCTGCAGAGACCCGCGCCGCACTCAAGCGCAAGGACACGCCCAGCTACCAGGGCACGTTCACCGGCGTGCGGCGCTACGTGATGCAGACCTTTGCCAATACCGAAAGCGCGTCGATGAAAAAGCGCGTCGCGCGCTACATGGTCAGCACCGCGTGTCCGGAATGCGAAGGCAAACGGCTGCGGCGCGAGTCGCTGTCGGTGACCTTTGCCGGCCTGGACATCGCCGAACTCTCGCGCCTGCCGCTGGCGCGCCTGGCCGAACTGCTGGCGCCGTACACCCACGCGACGGGCAAGGTCGAGAAAGGCTTGCACGCCGAGCAGCTGATCGTGCGCCGGCGCATTGCCGACGACCTGTCGGCGCGCATCGAGGTGCTGCTGGCGCTGGGTCTCGGCTATCTGGCGCTCGATCGCAGCACGCCGAGCCTGTCGCCCGGCGAACTGCAGCGCCTGCGCCTGGCCACGCAAGTGCGTTCCAGCCTGTTCGGCGTCGTGTACGTGCTCGATGAACCGTCGGCCGGCCTGCATCCGGCCGACGCCGAAGCGCTGCTCGACGCGCTCGCGCAACTGAAAGCCGCCGGCAACTCGCTGTTCGTCGTTGAACACGCGCTGGACGTGATCCGCCAGGCCGACTGGATCGTCGATGTCGGGCCGCTGGCGGGCGAGCGCGGTGGCCAGGTGCTCTACAGCGGTGTGCCGGACGGCTTGCGCGACGTGGAAGCATCGCAGACGCGGCGCTACCTGTTCGGCGAAGCGGCCCTGGCGCCGCGCACGCCGCGCGAGCCGACCGGCTGGCTCAAGCTCGAGGGCGTGCGCCGCAACAATCTGCAGGATCTCGCCGTCGCGTTCCCGCTGGGCGTGCTCACGAGCGTGACGGGCGTGTCGGGCTCGGGTAAATCGAGCCTCGTCAGCCAGGTGCTGGTGGAGCTGGTCGGTGCGGCCCTGGGGCAGGGAAGTGCGGTGGCCGAAGAGCAGTCCGACGAGCCGGACCTGGAGCGCGACGAAGCCTTGCCGCTCGAGGGCCGCATCGTGGCCGGCATGGAGGGCGTGCGGCGCCTGGTGCGGGTCGACCAGAAACCGATCGGGCGCACGCCGCGCTCGAACCTGGCCACCTACACGGGCCTGTTCGACCAGGTGCGCAAGCTGTTTGCGGCCACGCCGGATGCGAAGAAACGGCGTTTCGACGCCGGCCGCTTCTCGTTCAACGTCGCCAAGGGCCGCTGCGAGCACTGCGCCGGCGAAGGCTTCGTGATGGTCGAGCTGTTGTTCCTGCCAAGCGTGTACGCGCCATGCCCGACCTGCGACGGCGCGCGCTACAACGCGCAGACGCTCGAAGTGACCTACCGTGGCAAGAACATCGCCGAGGTCCTGGGCATGACGGTGGGCGAGGCGATCACCTTCTTCAAGGATGAAGCGCTGGTCGAGCGCTCGCTGGAAGTGCTGAACGAGGTCGGGCTGGATTATCTGCGCCTGGGCCAGCCGGCCACCGAGCTGTCGGGCGGCGAGGCCCAGCGCATCAAGCTGGCGTCCGAGCTGCAGCGGGCTACACGCGGCAATGCGCTGTATGTGCTGGACGAGCCGACCACTGGCCTGCATCCGGTCGATGCCGACCGCCTGATGGTGCAGCTGAACCGCCTGGTCGACGCCGGCAACACGGTGATCGTGGTCGAACACACGATGCGCGTGGTCGCGGGCAGCGACTGGGTGATCGATGTCGGCCCCGGTGCGGGTGATCTGGGCGGCAACATCGTGGTCGCCGGACCGCCGCTTGATGTCGCGCGCAACAAGAAAAGCCGCACTGCGCAGTACCTGAAGCCGCATCTGGGCGAAGCCAGGTAGCACGCGAAGCGGTGCGCCCAACGCGTATCCATTTTGCTAAGATTACGGGTGTTGTGCACGGTCGCGCTTTGGCACGACCGTGCACATTTCGTGTGGGCGCAATGTCACGTTTGCGTTACACTTGGGATATTTTTTTTCTAACAGAACAACAGGCATGCCCGGTCCAAACATCGACAACAGCGCGTTTCGCCGCATCCTTTCCCGCAATGTCGCGCTGCCGTTAGGCATGAGCATTGTCAGTGCGGTCGTGTTCGTTGGCATCATCGCGTACCTGATCAATAACCTGACGTGGGTCGAGCACTCCCAAAAGGTGATCGGCAACGCGCACGAGATCCGCAAGCTGTCGGCTGAGATGGAAGCCGGCATGCGCGGCTATCTGCTGGCGGGCGACGAAGAGTTCCTGACACCCTACCTGCTGTCGGCGCAGCGGATGGGCAGCAGCCTGGATACACTGGGCGAGCTGGTCAAGGACAATGGCGCGCAGGCCGAACGCATCACGCGCATTTCGCAGGTCCAGAAACAGTGGGAAGCATTCGCCGACGAGATGATCACGCGGCGCCGGGCCAATGACGTTACCTACATCGATGCGGTCAGGAGCGGCCGCGGCCGGTTGCTCACCGACGAAATGCGGCGCAACTTCGACCTCGTGCTGGCGGCCGAAGCCCGGCTGCTGCAAGAGCGCAGCGACAACGCGCGCAGCACGACCTTCTGGTCGGTGGCACTGTTCCTGCTGCTCTCGGCGCTGGTAGGTGGTGGCCTGGCCATCTTTGGCCGCCGTCAGCTGATGACGCTGTCCAACACCTATAACGAAGTGCTGGGCCACGAAGCCGAGCACAATGAAAAACTGCGCCACCAGGAGTGGCTGCGTACCGGCCAGAACGAACTGACCGTGCGCAGCGCAGGCATCCACCACCTCGAGCCGCTGGCCGATGCGGTGTTGCCGTACGTCGTCAAGTATCTCGACGGCGTGGTGGGTGCGATGTACGTGCGCAGCGAAGACGGCGTGCTGCGCCGTATTGGCGCGTATGGTTTCAACCATACGCCGTCCGAACGTGCCGAATTCATCCAGCCTGGCGCCTCGCTGGCCAGCCAGGCTGCACAGGAAAACCGCCTGATGGTGCTGGACGAACTGCCGCCCGGCTACATGAAGGTCGGCTCGAGCCTGGGCGAGACCGCTCCGCGCGCGCTGATCATCGCGCCGTTCTACAACCATGGCAAGGTCAAGGGCGTGTTCGAGATCGCCTTCCTGCGCCCGGTGGAGCTGCGCGACCGCGAATTCCTCGGCTTCATCGCGCAGGCGGTGG
>Ga0308157_10007573_pt1 | contig 12619 bp, 14 predicted proteins | sample PhyBR1_FD_201035 | JGI IMG/M metagenome (GOLD analysis project Ga0308157, IMG submission 201035) | Phyllosphere microbial communities from UC Gill Tract Community Farm, Albany, California, United States - DLSLB.R1 | ecosystem: Host-associated > Plants > Phyllosphere > Unclassified | place: USA...
CGTTCGACGCCCGCAGCGTGATGCTGTTCGCCGCGCTGTCCATGGGGGGCGCCGCGCTCCAGGCGCAGACGGCATCCACGCCCTCGTCCTCATCCGCCACACGACTGCAATCGGGCGTGTCCGGCGGCAGCGCGTCGGGCACGGGGCTGCGGCCGCCGTCCGGCAACGGCTCGCCCCAGGGCAGCACCACGCAAACCGCGCAGGCCACCATCCAGGCCGCCTTTCGCCGCGCCGATGCCAACCAGGACGGGCGACTGAGCCCTGCCGAAGCGGCATCTTTCCCGGCCATCGGCAACCGATTCAAGGAACTGGACAAGGACCGCGACGGCAGCCTGTCGGTTGAGGAATTCCAGGCCGGCGCGTCATCCTGACATCGCACGTTTGCTACCGAAAGGTGAGCGCCCTGCGCTTGTGCTCACTAGATAATGAAGCGTTATGTACTCAATGCCCTGATTTTCAAGCGCAGGATGCCATCATTTTCATAGCAAAGCTGTAGTGTGCGGCAGCTGACACCGCGCGACCGGTCGGGTCACGCAGCAGTCCCGTGCATCGCACGCCTCAGTCGTGCAGCGAGGACAGGAACTGCTGCAGCTCGGGCGTCTGCGGGTTGCCGAAGACCTCGGCTGGCGGACCCATCTCGTGAACGCGGCCCTGGTGCATGAAGATCACCCGGTCGCTCACCTTGCGGGCAAAGCTCATCTCGTGCGTGACCATCAGCAGCGTCATGCCTTCGTCGGCCAGGCTCTCCACCACGCGCAGCACCTCGCCCACCAGTTCGGGGTCGAGCGCGCTGGTGATCTCGTCGCACAGCAGCACGGCCGGCTCCATGGCCAGCGCACGGGCGATGGCCACGCGCTGCTGCTGCCCGCCCGACAGCTGGTCGGGCATGGCGTCGAACTTCTCGGCCAACCCCACGCGCAGCAGCAGCTTGCGCGCATGCTCGGCGGCGTCCACCTTGTCGGTCTTCTTGACCAGCGTGGGCGCCAGCATGATGTTGCGGCCCACGCTGAGGTGCGGGAACAGGTTGAAGCTCTGGAAGATCATGCCCACGCGCTGGCGCAGCTCGCGCATGGCCATGGCGCTGTCGTGCAGCAGCGGCTTGCCGTCCACCGTGAGCGCGCCGTCCTGAAATTCTTCCAGCCCGTTGATGCAGCGCAGCAGCGTGCTCTTGCCCGAGCCGCTCTTGCCGATGATGGCGATCACCTCGCCGCGCACCACTTTCAGGTCGATGCCCTTGAGCACTTCGTTCGTGCCGTAGGACTTGCGCAGCGCGGTGATGTTGACGATGGGCGCGCCCGCGTGCGTGGGTGCGGAAGCGGCAATGGGTGTTTCAGCGACGGCTGGCATGGACTTTCCTTTCCAGGAATTGGGCGTACAGACTGATGGGGTAGCACAGCGCGAAATACATGAGCGCCACGCAGGCGAACACCGTGAACGGCTGGTAGGTGACGTTGGAAATCATGTTGCCGGCGCGCGTGAGCTCGACGAAGCCCACCACCGAGGCAAGGGCCGTGCCCTTGATCACCTGCACCATGAAGCCCACGGTGGGGGCGATGGCGATGCGCAGCGCCTGCGGAATGACCACGTGGCGCAGCAGCTCGCCGAACGACAGCGCCAGGCTTTGCGCAGCCTCCCACTGGCCCTTGGGAATGGCGACCACGCAGCCGCGCCAGATCTCGGTGAGGTAGGCACTCGTGTACAGCGTGAGCGCCAGCGTGACGGAGAACCACACCGACACGTTGAAGCCGAACAGGCCGATGCCGAAGTACGCGAGAAACAGCTGCATGAGCAGCGGCGTGCCCTGAAAGACCTGCACGTAGGCGCCGACGAGGCGCTCCACCCAGCCGATGCGGGAGAGGCGCGCCAGCAGCAGCAGCGCGCCCACGAGGCCGCCACCGATGAAGGCGATGAGCGAGAGCACCACCGTCCAGCGCGCGGCCAGCAGCAGGTTGCGAAAGATGTCCCAGAAGGTGAAATCGACCATGGCGTTTACCGTCCGAAGATGAACCGGGGGCCGGCCCAGTTGAGCGCCCGCCGCAGCGCGATGGCCAGCAGCAGGTAGATACCGGTGGCGATGATGTAGGCCTCGAAGGTACGGAAGTTCTGCGCCTGGATCACGTTGGCCGCATAGCTCAGCTCTTCGGTGGAGATCTGGCCGCACACGGCCGAGCCCAGCATCACGATGATGATCTGGCTGACCATGGCCGGCCACACGCGCTTGAGCGACGGCGGCAGCACCACGCGGGTGAACACCTGCACGCGGTTCAGCGCCAGGCTCTGCGCCGCCTCGATCTGGCCGCGCGGCGTGTTCTCGATGCCGGCACGGATGATTTCGGTCGCATAGGCGCCCAGGTTCATCGTCATGGCGATGACCGACGCCACCTCGGGCCCGAGCTTCACGCCCAGCGACGGCAGCCCGAAGAAGATGAAGAACAGCTGCACGATAAAGGGCGTGTTGCGGATCAGCTCCACATAGGCGCCCACCACCACGCGCAGCGCCAGCGGCCCACTGGACCGCGCCCAGGCGCACGCAATGCCCACCACCATGCCAATCGCCATGGACACGGCCGTGAGGCCCAGCGTCCACAGCACACCGCGCAGCAGAAACGGCCACTGCACCAGCACAGCCGCGAAATCGAGTTGGATTTGCATATCAATTCATCCCGTGCGCTGCACTGCGCGCAGCACACAACCCTTTGAAACCGTCACCCCCCTCACCCATCAGATGGCCGCGGAGCAGGCCATACCAGCAGACGCCGTGGAACGGGCTTCGCCCGGCCGCTGGCGTCGTCCCCCCTCCCACGCGCAGCGTGAGAGAGGGGGTGAAGGCGCGCAGCGCCTCAGGGGGGTGCCCTTTTATTCCGTCAGAGGCAGATCGCCCGCGGGACGGCTCAGCCACTTCTTGGACATCGCATCCAGCGTGCCGTCCTTCTTCGCAGCCAGAATGATCTCGTTGACCTTCATGCGCAGCGCGTCTTCGCCCTTGGCCACGCCCACGAAGCACGGACTGTCCTTGATGAGCAGCTTGTACTCGGCGCCCAGCTGCGGGTTCTTCTGTGCCATCAGGCCGGCGTTGGACACGCTGGTGGCGATCACCTGCGTCTGGCCGGCCACGAAGGCGGACGTTGCAGCGGCCTGGTCTTCATAGCGCTTGAACTGCATGCTGGCCGGGCCGACCTTGGCCAGTTCCTGCTCTTCCATCGCGCCCTTGGCCACGGCCACGGTCTTGTTGGCCAGGTCGTCGAAGGACTTGATCTGCAGGTTCTTGGAGGCGTACACGCCCTGGAAGAACGGGGCGTAGGCGTGCGTGAAGTCGATCACTTTCAGGCGCTCTGGGTTTTTGCCCAGCGTGGAGATGACCAGATCGACCTGCTTGGTCTGCACATAGGGAATGCGGTTGGCGCTGGTGACGGGCACCATCTCCAGCTTCACGCCGAGCTTGGTGGCGATGAGCTGGGCCACGTCGATGTCCATGCCCTGGGGCTTCAGGTCTAGGCCGACGAAGCCGTAGGGCGGGTAGTCGGTGGGCACGGCGATCTTGATCGTCTTGGACTGCGTGATCTTGTCCAGCGCGCTCTGCGCGTGGGCGACGTTGCCGCCCAGCAATGCGGCAGCGGCCAGAGCCAGGGTGAGGTGGCGGCGGGAGAAGACGGCGGCGATGGTCATAGAAGCGCTCCTAGATAGGTCGAAGGGTGGTCGTCCTTGCCGGACGGGGAAGAAGAAGGGGCGGACACGTCGAGCGGCAGAGCCTTGCTGCCGCGCTTGCCAGCGGTGGAATGCAATGGCCGTGCCCGCTCCGTTGACGCGGCCTTGTCCACGGGCGCCAGGGCCCCGCGCAGCTGCGCGAGCGGGTCGGTATGGGCAGGCAGGCGCAGGTGGCTTTGCACCGAGCCAATGTGTTCGGACATGAGTGCCTCGGCGCCGGCGATGTCGCCGGCCTCCAGCGCCGCGACGATGCGCACGTGGTCGTCGCACGACTGCGCTGCGTCGTGCGACGACTGGTAGAGCATGGCGATGAGCGTGGTGCGCGCCGTGAAGTCGCGCAGCGTGTCTGCCAGCAGGTGGTTGCCCAGGCATTCGGCCAGGCACACATGGAAGTCCCCCAGCAGGAAGCTGCGCGCGCCCACGTCGCTGCCGCGCACAGCGGCCTTTTCGCGGGCCAGGTGGGCCTTGAGTGACTTGAGCGCGGCCTTGTCGAGCTTCTTCATGCCGCGGATCAGCCCCAGCTCGATCACGCGGCGGGCCTCGAAGGCCTCCCGCGCGTCGTCCTGCGAAGGCTCGATCACGTACCAGCCGCGCCGCGCACTCACCGTGACGATGCCACGCACCGACAGCCGCGTGAGCGCCTCGCGCACGATGGTGCGGCTGCAGTCGAACAGCAGGGCCAGCTGCTGCTCACCCAGGCGGGCGCCGGGGGCGAGCTTCTGCGCCATCACCGCTTCGATGATGCGGTCGCTGATATCGGTCGAAGAGAAACCCATGGCCTGCATACCAGCACGAAGCGTGCCCACTGGTATGCAAGATGGATGCACAACTCTGGTTCATCGGCAGCCCGCAGCGGCCTGCACGGCACCAAGTTGGCGAGGCGCACGCCCGCGTGCCGTGCACCGGGCGCGTCTGCAGCAGATCCCTCAGGCCGCCACCAGCCCGTCCGCCAGCCACTGCGTGCCCAGCAGGAAGTCGTCGATGTCCATCGCCTCTTGCGGGTTGTGCGAACCGTGGGCGTTGCGCACGAACAGCATCGAAGCGGGGATGCCGGCCGAGGCGAACACGGCCGCGTCGTGGCCCGCGCCACTGGGAATGCGCTCTAGCGTCTGCCCCGCGCGCGTGGCCACGGCCTCGAAGCGCTGGATCCAGGCCTCGTCCATGGTGGCGGGCGCGGTGTACAGGCGGTCGTCGAACTCGAAGCGCACGCCCCGATCGGCCGCGATGGCACGGCACTCGTCCTGCATCAGCTGGTGGAAGCGCTCCAGCGTGGCCGCGTCCTGGCTGCGCGCTTCGAAGCTGAACTGCACCTCGCCCGGAATCACCGACACCGCGTGCGACTGCGCGGGCGTGGTGCAGATGCCGCTGGTCATCACCAGATCCATGCCCATCTGCAGCAGCACGCGCCAATGTTCGTCCATGCGCGACAGCAATTGCGACACGGCCAGCACCGCATCTTTGCGCAGCCAGCGCGGCACGGCGCCCGAGTGGCCGGTCTCGCCGATGCAGCGCACGCGGTTGTGGCGCACGTTGCCGCGGATGCCGGTGACCACCGCCACCGGCCAGCCGCGCGCCACCATCACCGGGCCTTGCTCGATGTGCAGTTCCAGGTAGCCGGCCACGGGCACCGGCAGCAGCGGCGTGCCTTGCGCAATGGCCGCCACATCGGCACCGCAGCGCGCCATGGCATCGCCCAGCGTGCCGGTACCCGTGCGGTGCGGCAGCTGCAGCGCTGCGGCCGGCAGGCGCCCCAGCAGCGCCATGGAGCCCATGTAGGCGCGGCCGTACCAGGCACTCTCTTCGCCGCGCAAGGCCAGCACCCGCAAGGGCGCGGCCTGCTCATGGCGCCCGCGCAGCGAGGCCAGCACCAGCATGCCGGTGACCACGCCGGCCAGGCCGTCGTAGTTGCCGCCCTGGGGCACGGAGTCGACGTGCGAGCCGATCACGACCACAGGGCCGGTGCGCTTGTCCTCGGGCAGCCGCATCCACAGGTTGCGGGCGCGGTCGTATTCGCAGGCCAGGCCCAACACGGCGGCGTGCTGCTCCAGCACCTGCAGTGCGGCGTCTTCACCGGGGCCATAACTCTCGCGCGTGATGCCGGGGCCGTCGCGGGTGGCGTCGGCCACCTCGTTCAACAACGCCTCGGCCTGGCTGCGCCATGCGTGGACCGTCATGCTGTGACTCCTGCCGGTGCGGCACCGGTACCGCCATGCGCCAGGGACCATTGCGTAGGCGATGCGGTGAAGTCCGCCAAGGTCTTTTGCTGCTGCGCGGTCAGCCGCCCAGATTCGATCAAGGCGGCGTGCAAGTGCGCCCACGAGGCCAGTGCGTGCAGCTGCAGCGTGTGTTGCGCTAGGCGCTCGTTGGTGTCGGGGTAGATGGCGTAGTCGAACAGCACCAGCGCATCGCTGACCCGCGTTCCAGCCTGGCGCAAGGCTGTCGCTGCGGCCATCTTGGAACGACCGTCGGTGGTGACGTCATCCACCAGCAGCACGTTGCCGCCCTCTTGCGGCAGCCGCCCCTGCAGCTGCGCCTGCACGCCCCAGCCAATGGGGCGCTTGCGCAGGTACAGCATGGGCAGGCTCAGCCGATCGGCCAGCCAGGCCGCAAAGGCGATGCCGGAGCTCTCAGAGCCCACCACGGCGCTGATGCCGCGCTGGGCGACCAGCGGCGCCACTGCGCGTGCGGCGGCGTCCATGAGGTCGGTGCGCCAGGCCACGTCGCACAGCAGTGCATGCACGTCCACATAGACCGGGCTCGCCCAGCCGGAGGTATAGAAGAAAGGGGTGTCACCCGCAATGCGCACGGCATCGGTGGCGACCAGAGCGCGGGCCGTGTGCGCCGCATCGAGAGAGGAGAAGATCATGAGAGCCTGCCAAGGAAGCAAGCAATGCATCGTAGGCAAGGGGCGCCGGGCCGAGAAGTGCAAAAATGGCCGCCAGCCGTTCCATTCCGCGATGGCTCGCCTTTTGCACCTCGTGCATGAAGGCCCGCTCTCTTTCTGCGCCAACGTTCCATGCCCCGCCTTCTTTCCCCCCGCAGCTTTCTTCGCCAGCTCGATCTGGGCTCGCTCGACCTCTTCATCCTGGTGTGTGAGACCGGCAGCATCGCCCGCGCCGCCGAGCGCGGGCAACTGGCGCCGTCTGCCGTGAGCAAGCGCATCGCCGAGCTGGAGGCCCTGGCCCAGGCGCCGCTGCTGGTGCGCCATGCGCGCGGTGCACGGCCCACACCGGCCGGTGAGCAGCTGCTGCAGCACGCGCACGCCATCGTGCTGGCCGTGGAGCACCTGCATGCCGACCTGGGTGAGTTCGCCCAGGGCGTACGCGGCCATGTCACGGTGTGCGCCAGCGCCTCGGTGGTGGAGCAGTTTCTGCCCGCCGAGATCGCAGGCTTCATGCAGCGCCATGCAGACATCCGCATCGACCTGCGCCAGGCCGCCAGCCGTGCCGTGGCCCAGGCCGTGCGTGAAGGCACCGCCGACATCGGCATCTGCGGCGCCAGCGACGAGGTGCTGGGCCTCGAATCGCGCCCCTACCGGCGCGAGCGCCTGGTGCTGGTGGTGCCGCGCGGCCATGCCCTCGCGCGGCTGCGCAAGGTGGCCTATGAACGCGCCCTGGCCTTCCCGCAGATCGGCCTGCGCGACAGCAGCACCGTGCAGCAGTCACTGGCCCAGGAGGCCCGTGCCACACGCCGCGTGCTGGGCCGGCGCATGGAGGTGGACAGCCTCAGCGCCATGTGCCGCATGGTGGAGAGTGGCCTGGGCCTGGGCGTGATGCCCGAAGGCGCGTTCCGCGCGCTGGGCGAGGCGACCGACCTGCGCGCCATCGCGCTCACCGATGCCTGGGCCGACCGCGAACTCAACCTCTACGCCCTGCGCTTCGCAGACCTGCCGACAGCGGCCCAGCGCTTTGCCGACCATGTGACGCCGCAGGGCTGACGGCAGGTTCCCGCAGCGCCCCCAGAGGCGATCGCACAAGACCCTGCAGGTACGCAGTGCGGCTTCTAGAATGACCGGCTGCCCTACGCCTTCGGAGACTGCCATGAACGCCCCCACCGCCACCAACCATCTGCTGCCAGAAGCCGCGCTGCGCCCCGTGCCCCCAACGCTGATCGACGCGCTGCAGGCCCGGTTCGGCGCGCAGTGCTCGACCGCGCTGGCCGTGCGCGAACAGCACGGCCGCGATGAAGGCTCCATCCAGGCACCACCGCCCTCGGCTGTGGTGTTCGCCGAGACCACGCAGGACGTGTCCGATGCGGTCAAGCTCGCGGCGTTGCACGACGTGCCGGTCATTCCCTACGGCGCGGGCTCGTCGCTGGAAGGCCACCTGCTGGCCGTACAGGGCGGCATCAGCATCGACCTGGGCCGCATGAACCGTGTGCTGAGCGTGGACGCCGAAGACCTGACCGTGACGGTGCAGCCCGGCATCACGCGCAAGCAGCTCAACGAGGCGATCAAGGACACGGGCCTGTTCTTCCCCATCGACCCCGGCGCGGACGCCAGCATCGGCGGCATGTGCGCCACGCGTGCCAGCGGTACCAACGCCGTGCGCTACGGCACCATGCGCGAAAACGTGCTGGCCCTTGAAGTGGTGACGGCCAGCGGCGACATCATCCGCACCGGCACGCGCGCCAAGAAGAGCGCGGCCGGCTATGACCTCACACGCCTCATCGTGGGCAGCGAAGGCACGCTGGGCCTCATCACCGAAGCCACCGTGCGCCTGTACCCGCTGCCCGAGGCCGTGAGCGCCGCGATCTGCTCGTTCCCGAGCATCGAGGCCGCCGTGCGCACGGTGATCCAGACCATCCAGCTCGGCGTGCCGATCGCACGCGTGGAGCTCATCGACGCGCAGACCGTCCGCCTGGTCAACGCCCACAGCAAGCTCGGCCTGCGCGAGGAGCCTTTGCTGCTGATGGAATTCCACGGTTCGCCCGCTGGCGTGAAGGAGCAGGCCGAGACCGTGCAGGACATCGCAGGTGAATTCGGCGGCAATGCCTTCGAATGGGCGACCACGCCCGAGGAACGCACCCGCCTGTGGACGGCCCGGCACAACGCCTACTTCGCCGGCGTGCAAAGCCGCCCGGGCAGCCGCTGCATCACCACCGACACCTGCGTGCCCATCAGCCGTCTGGCCGACTGCCTGCTCGACTCCGTGGCCGAGGCCGAAGCCAGCGGCATCCCCTACTTCCTCGTCGGCCACGTGGGCGACGGCAACTTCCACTTCGGCTATCTCATCGACCCCGACAACGCGGGCGAGCGCGCCAAGGGCGAAGCGCTGAGCCACAGTCTCGTGACGCGCGCGCTCGAGATGGGCGGCACCTGCACCGGCGAGCACGGCGTGGGCATCCACAAGATGGACTTTCTGCTGCAGGAAACCGGTAACGGCGCGGTGGACATGATGCGCGCCATCAAGCGCGCGCTGGACCCGAAGAACATCCTGAATCCAGGAAAGATCTTCAATTTGTGAAGATGCGACGGCCTGCCACCGGCGCGTGATGTTTTCGTTCCGACAATGGATCTTCGTTGGCCTTTCTGTTGCACATCAAAGGGCCGTATGCAGCCTCCCACCGTTCGGGTTCTCCATCACTGGCCCCAGCCTAGCACCTGGTCTGCAGCGCGTGTGCTCGCTTCGGAGACGCAGTTGATCCTGCAGTACAGCACGCAAGATGATGAAGTCGTGCTCTTCCAGTTCCCGTTGGTAAGGGCTTTTCAGTTCGGCTCACCCAACGACGAGGCGCTCGAAGGTCACCCGCTGGTCCGGTCCGGCCTCCAGCGCTATCAGGTCCACCATGTGGAGCACTCCCCTTGGATCGCGGAACTCGAAAAGCGCAACGCCGTGCATCCACGACATGACAGAAGCGCTTTCCTGGAGCATCTCGTTCACTACATCTTCACGTTCCAGGACGCCACGCTGGAATGCATCGCATGCGAGGGGCCATTTTGGAAGTCGGAGGTACGGGTGTTTACATCAGCGGCCGACGCCCAGGCCGCGTGGGCCCAGCTGGTCGCAAAGGTGTTTCCATGACACCGCGGCGGGCGCCCCTGTTCCACTTGGCGTGGGGCCCCGTGCTGCCCTGCCGCCAATACGCAGAGCCGGACGCCACACGTTCGGGTGCCATCCCATGAAAGCTCTTGCCGTCGCCGTGTCCCTGCTCTTGGGATCGACGCTCTGCCACGCCCGCCCGCTCAGCACGGACGAGGCCCTCGCCCTCCCGACCGCCGAGGTCGAGGCCAACCTGCCGGACTCCCATCCGGCCGTGCTCTACACCTACGCCAAGCGCTTGTTCGCGCAGGAGCAGAACAGGAATGAAGCGGTGATGTGGTTTTACGCGGGCCAGCTGCGGTTCCGCTTTCTCCTCGCAGTACAGCCGGCGCGTTCCCCTGACCGCGAGGCGACCATCATGGCATCGCTCAACGCCACCCTCGGCCAGACACTGAACGAATGGGCGGGCGGCTCGCCGCAGGACTGGGCGGCATCGATCGACCAAGCGCTCACCTGGGATGCCGCGCATGGCAACGCCGTGACGTCGCAGCAGACCCATGAGAAGACGTGGCAGGACACGCGCAGCGGCCTGGCCGGGCTTCGCGACTCTATCCTGGCGAATGCGCAGGACATCCGCGACCAGCGCGACAAGCGCGGGCTTGAGAACCGGTAAGCCTCGTGGCAACGCGGTGCAGCCGGGTGGCGACGGCACGCGCAGCCTGCCTGCTGCTCGCCCTGCCGCTCAGCGCCTGCTACACGCCAGACGCCGAGCGCCTGTCCGCGCAGGCCAAGCGGCTGGCCACGGCGGGCATGCCGGTGTCCACAGCCGTCGATCGCCTGGAGCGCGATGGTTTCCGGTGCGACACCACCAGCCAGGCACCGGCGATCGACTGCAGCCGCAGCCGGCACGGCGCCGTGCTGGCGACCTGCATCGAGCGGGTACTCCTTCAGCCGGACACGGCAGGCCGCAGGGTGGTGGATGCGGTCACTGTGCCGCCCATCGCCTGCGCCGGCCTGTAGGAACGGCGGCCACCGCCGCGGGGCTTGATCCGCAGGCCGTTCGGCCGGTATCGTCGCGCCAACGACCGTCCCGAGACCGCCATGCGCCTTCTTCGCCAACTGCTTGCATCCCTGGGCTCTGCACCGGCCAAGGCCCCCACGCCCTCCGTCCAGGACACGGACCCCATCGACTACGACCAGCTCATCCCGCTTGATGCGGAGCGGCTGGCAGAGCAAGGCATTGCGGCCGCGTATGCCGAGGTGCTGCCCCAGCTCCAGCGTTACGCGGCGTCACCGCTTGCGGTGCACGAGGAGATGGATGACGACACCGGCACCTATGCCGTACGCGCCGGGCCGCACCGGTTTGCCGTGTACGGCCCGGGTCTGGACAGCGGCGAGGACTGGGCCCGTGCGGCGGTGGCACTGTTTGCGCTCGTGAACGCGATCCTGGAGGGGTCGCCGTACCGCTTCTATGCGCTGTACGGGGACAACGACCTGGCCGGTGTCTTTCTCACCGAAGAACAGTGCGCGCAGGCCCGGCGGGGGATCGCCTCGCGCTGCAGCTGGCCGTACATGCCGGTGATGCAGCCGCCGCACTATGGCTTTCCGGTGGAAGGTGGGGGGTGAAAGCCCCCCACAAGGTCGCGCCACCCGCGGATCCTCTTTTAAGCGCCTTTTAAGTCGGCGCTCCTACGCTGGCATCGCCACTGAGGCAAACCGACCTGCCCCGGCGGTCTGCATCAACGGCAAGGTACCGCGGCCGCCCGCCGTGGCGTCTTGCTCCTCGACGGATAAAGACGCCACGGCAGACCGCTTGCGGATCGCACGGCGTTTCGCCGCTTGCCAAGTCCAGGAGAAAACCATGAGAGTGCTTGCCAGCCTGTCCGCCCTGTCCCTCGCTGCCGTGACCGCCACGGCGGCCATGGCGCAAACCCCGTCCAGCCCACCCGCTGCGCCCGCCCGGCCGGCCGTGAAGACGACCTGCTCCGACTACATCGGCATGAAGGAAACCGTGAAGCCGCAGTTCATCTACTTCGCCGTGGGCCACGGCAAGAAGGGCGGCAAGGAGGCGGTGTTCGAGGAAGGCGTGGTCGAGAAGATCAAGCCCGAGTTGGACCAGTACTGCGCGGTGCATCTCACCCACTCGGCCTACGAAAAGGTGATCACCGCCAGCATGGCTTCGGAGCCCGCAGGCGCCGCTGCCGCTCGGCACACGACGGCGCATGGCAAGCATGCCACCAAGGCGGAAAAGCCCGCTGCGGCCGTGGCGGTCACACCACCAGCTTCCCCGACGAAGTAAGCGCGGGGCGTCGCAGTCCAGCACTGCACTGCGGCGCCCCCGCATGCAGCACGGTGGCTCAGGCCATGGCGGTGCGCTGGTTGCGCGCACGCGCCGCCACGCCGATGCCCACGATGCCGGCAGACGCCACGCCCAGCACCAATGCGCCAGCCGATCCGAAGAAGATGCCGCCGGTCATGCCCGCATCCAGCATCGCGCCGAACACGGGTGCCGCCACGCAAAAGCCCAGGTCCAGCCCCGAGTACACGGTGCCATAGACACGGCCCGTGGCACCGGGGGGCGCCGCGCGCTTGATGAGCATGTCGCGCGAGGGGCCGGCCAGGCCCGTGCCCACGCCCGCCAGAGCGACCAGCACCATCGCACCCATGCCGGGCAGCACGCCGGTGCCGGCGATCACCAGCAGCGCGGCCGTGGCCAGCAGGCAGACGGTGATGGTGCGCTCCAGCCGCGCCACGCGGCCGGCCAGAAAGCCGCCCACCACCATGCCGGCAGCGCCGCACAGCATGTAGCCCGTGACCACCATGGAGGTGATGGACAGCGGCAGACCGTACATCTTCTGCAGCGTGGGGCTGGCGAAGCTCTGGATCACGCTGAGCGAGCAGGTCGTCCAGAAGAAGAACGAGAAGCACAGCCA
>Ga0308157_10007574_pt1 | contig 12617 bp, 11 predicted proteins | sample PhyBR1_FD_201035 | JGI IMG/M metagenome (GOLD analysis project Ga0308157, IMG submission 201035) | Phyllosphere microbial communities from UC Gill Tract Community Farm, Albany, California, United States - DLSLB.R1 | ecosystem: Host-associated > Plants > Phyllosphere > Unclassified | place: USA...
CTGTCGAACTTCGCCATCACCAATGTCGGCGGCGAGGACGTCTATGAGCTGATGGGCGAGCTGTCGTGCAAGACGACGCTGCAAACCATCCTGATCGAGTTGCGCACCCTGGCGGAAAACGCCATCGACGCCACCGAACTGCGTGAAACCTTCGGCGCCGACGCCGCCTGATCCGGAAACCCGACCATGTCCATGCTCAGAAAACTATCCGCCCTGTTCCGCGGAACCGCCCATGACGCGGCCCAGGGCGTCGTCGACGCCAATGCGCTGAAGATCCTCGATCAGGAAATCCGCGACGCCGACAACGCCCAGGGCAAGGCCCGCGACGACCTGGCCGGTCTGGTGGCGCGTCGCCGCATGGCCGAGAACGAGATGGCCAGCTTCCACGACCAGATCGGCAAGTATGAAAGCTCGGCCCGCTCGGCCCTGGGTCAGGGCAAGACCGATCTGGCGCGCGAAGTCGCCGTCCGCATCGCCGAACTGGAGGTCGAAATCTCGACCCGCGGCCCGCTGATCGAGGACATGAAGACGGCCGAGACGCGCCTGCGCACCGCCATCGCCTCGACCGACCAGAAGATCGAGACGCTTCGTCGCGAGATCGACATCGTCAAGGTCAACGAGTCCGTGCAGCGGGCCCAGACCTCGGTCGCCATGAACTCGGCCGGCGCCAACTCGCGCATCGGCTCGGCCGCCGATAGCCTGCAGCGCATCAAGCAGCGTCAGGCCGTTCAGGAAGAAAAACTGCGCGAGAACCAGGCCCTGGAAGACCGCCGCACCGGCGCCGATCTGGACGCCAAGCTGCGCGACGCCGGCATCCTGCCCGGCCATTCCTCGGCCGACGACGTCCTGGCCCGCCTGACCCAGAAGGATGTGACCATCGTCACCCCGCGCATCGGTCAAGCAACGCCCGACAAGGACCCCGCCTGATCCATGCAACGTCTGCGCCTTGATCCCCGCCCCGACTGGGACGCCCAGGCCGACAGCCTCGGCTTCACCTGGCGACACACCGGCGGCGAGCTCTATTGGGACGAAACCGCCGCCTACGCCTTCACCATGGCCGAGGTCGAGGACGGGATCGAGGCGCCGACCGAGGAACTGCACGCCATGTGCCTGGACCTGGTCGCCGAGGCGGTCCAGTCCGAGCGTCTGATGGAGCAACTCGACATCCCCCAGCCCATGCGGGACTACGTGGCCGACAGTTGGAACCGAGGCGATCAGTCCCTCTATGGCCGTTTCGACTTCGCCTATGACGGCACAGGCCCGGCCAAGCTCTACGAATACAACGCCGACACCCCGACCAGCATCTATGAGACGGCGGTGTTCCAGTGGCTGTGGCTGGAGGATCAGATCAAGGCCGGCGTCCTGCCCGCCGACGTCGATCAGTTCAACAGCCTGCACGAGAAGCTGGTCGATCGGTTCCGCGCCATCTTCCCCAACGGCGGCTTTGTCCACTTCGCCTCGGACGCCGACTTCGTCGAGGACCGCCAGACGGTGCGCTTCCTCGAAGACCTGGCCCAGCAGGCCGGGCTGGACCCACAGTTCGTGGCCATTGACCAGATCGGCCTGAACGCGGACGGCCAGTTCGTGGACCACGAGAACTGGATCATCCAGGCGATGTTCAAGCTCTATCCGTGGGAGCAGATGCTGCGCGACGACTACGCCGCCCCCCTGCCGACTGCGAGCGTGACGGTGCTGGAACCCGCGTGGAAGAGCCTGCTGTCCAACAAGGGCATCCTGCCCCTTTTGTGGGAACGCCATGCAGGCCACCCCAACCTGCTGGAGGCCTATTTCGAGGACGACCCGGCCCATGCGGCGCTCGGCTCCTCCTACGTGCGAAAGCCCCTGTTCTCGCGCGAGGGCGCCAATGTCGAACTGATCGAACAGGGCCGCAGCGTCGCCGAGATCATCGACGGCGGCTACGGCGGCGGGCGCTGGATTCGTCAGGCCCTGTGCAACCCGCCCAGCTTTGACGGCAACCATGTCATCGTCGGCTCCTGGGTCGTCGGCGACGAGGCCGCCGGGATGAGTCTGCGCGAGGACACCAGCCTAGTCACCCGCAATACCTCGCGCTTCCTGCCCCACTTCATCCGAGACTAGAGTACGGCCTATCCGGCGACCCAGGCTGCCAAGGCCGGTTGTCGGCGCAGCCTGAGAACCGCATGGATACGATCACTCTTGGCCCCCTGGTGCTGTCGGGCGAGCGCTTTGCGATCCTGGCGGGTGTCTTTGTCTTCCTGATCGGAACCGGCCTGCTGGCCAGCCGTGTCAGCCCGCGCTTCAACCTGTGGAGCACCGTCGTCGTTCTCGGCGGCGTGGCCGTCGCCCGCCTGGCCCACGTCGCCGGCCACTGGGCCTATTTCAGCGACGATCCGCTGCGCGCCATCGCCGTCTGGCAGGGCGGGTTCAACTGGCTTTGGGTCCTGCCCGTCGTCGCCCTGTCCCTGATCTTTCTGTTGCGAACCCGATACGAGCGGGCCTGGGCGATCGCGCCGCTGGCGACCGCCGCCCTGGTTTGGACGACGGCCCATCACCTGGCCACCGCCACCGAGCCCCTGCCCCCGCCGCCCCTGACCCTGGGGGCGCTGGACGGGCCGCCGGTCGATCTGGCGCAGAGCGACGGGCGGCCGACCGTGATCAATCTGTGGGCCACATGGTGCGCCCCATGCCGCCGCGAAATGCCCGCCCTGGCCCAGGCCGAACGCGATCATCCCGAGGTGCGCTTCCTGCTCGTCAATCAGGGCGAAGGCGCAGACAAGATCAGCGCCTTCCTGCGGCGAGAGGCCCTGACCTTCGATCACCTGCTGCTCGACCCGAGCATGGCGACACAGCGTCACTACCGCACCGTCGGCATCCCCGTGACGCTGTTTCTTCACGCCGACGGCCGTCTGGCCAAGGCCCACATGGGCGAGATCGCGCCCGAGCGGATCGCTGCCGAAATCGCCCGACTGCGCTGATCGACCCGCCTATGAGCGCTCGATCCTGGTGTCCACGGGGCGATCCAATTCGATGCCCGCCAGATCATAGCCTCGGCGGAAATCCATAATGTGCCGCTCCATCCAGTCGCGCACGGCCTTGGCGTCCCTGGCGCGCATCGCTCGAATGATCTCCCGGTGCGCCTGCACCACACGGCCAGGCGATCGTTCACCCGTGGCAGGATGACTGAACAGCTTTTCAAGCGAGGGATAGAAGAGCAGCGAGACGGGTTCGCGCGACATCAACAGCACGCGATTGCCCGTCGCCTCAGCGATGAGAGCGTGGAAGGCCACGTCGAGGGCAATCACCGACCGCCCCTCCGCCAGCGCCGCCTCCATGGCTCGCAAATTGGCTTCCAGATTTTCGATCAGAGCATCGTCGATGAACGGCGCCACCAGTTCGGCGGCGCAGACCTCCAGCCTCAACGCGACTTCCCATAGCTCGCGAAACGTCACCCCCTGCATCAACAGGGCGCGCGACCCCCGCGGCGCCAGTTCTTCATGATGCGGCAGGGCCGCGTGCAGGCGGCGGCCAGCCTGGCGCCGGACCAGCCCGCTCTGCTCCAGCGCCCGCATCCCCTCGCGCACAGTATGTCGCGTGACGCCGAATTGCTCCGCCAGTTCGGTTTCGGTCGGCAGCGGCGCGCCGGTCGCGATCCGACCGCTCAGGATTTCTTCCTGCAGCGCCCGATGCACCGCCTCATAGGCGCGAGGGATCGTCAGACGCTTCAGCTGATTTGGCACCTAGACTCTCTTTGTCCAACAATCCAACAATAGGCTATCAGACGTCGCCGTTCCCACAAAACCCTGGTGAGAGTGTTCCGTGCCCATCCGCATGATGCAGAACCATCCCGCCTCGAGATCTGTGGTCGAGCTTCCGGCTGCAACGGCATCTTCAGAGAGTTGAGCGCATGACCCACCCCCTGATCGTCCGCCGCGACCTCGACTTCATGCTGCACGATTGGCTGAAGATGGAGACCCTGTTCGCCACGCCTGCCTTCGCCGACCACAACCGCGAGAGCATCGACGCCGTGCTCGACCTCTCCGAAGCCTTGGCCGCCAACCTTTTCCTGCCCCACCATAAGGCGTCCGACGAGATCGAACCTCGCCTCGAGAACGGCCAGGTCGTGATCCTGCCGGCGATCAAGCCAGCGCTGGAACAATATGCCGAGCTCGGCCTGTTCTCCGCAGGCTTCAGCGAAGACCTCGGCGGTCTGGGCCTGCCCTTCCTGGCCAGCATGGCCTCCTTCTCCTTCTTCGCCGCCGCCAATATCGCCACGTCCGCCTTTCCGATGCTGACCACGGCCAACGCGCGCCTCATCGCCACCTTCGGTTCGGCAGCCCAGGTCGAGACCTTCGCCTTGCCAGAAATCGCCGGGCGCTGGTTCGGCACCATGTGCCTGTCGGAGCCCCAGGCCGGATCGAACCTGGCCGACGTGCGCACCAAGGCCGTCGCTGACGGGGAAGACCATCTGGGGCCGCGCTATCGCCTGTCTGGCAACAAGATGTGGATCTCGGGCGGGGATCAGGACATCAGCGAAAACATCGTCCACCTGGTGCTGGCCAAGATCCCGCTCGCGGACGGCCGCCTGCCCGACGGGACCAGCGGCCTGTCACTGTTCATCGTTCCCAAGATCCTGCCCGATGGTCAGCGCAACGACGTCAGCGTCGCGGGTCTGAACCACAAGATGGGCTATCGCGGCGCCAGCAACTGCCTGTTGAACTTCGGCGAGGGCGAAGGCGCGATCGGCTGGCGCATCGGCGAGGCCGGACGCGGCCTGCAGCAGATGTTCCTGATGATGAACGAAGCGCGGATCGGCGTGGGCCTGGGCGCCGCCGCCCTTGGCTATCGCGGCTATCGTCATGCCCTGCGCTATGCCCAGGAACGCATTCAGGGTCAGAGTCCCGACGGCCGCGCGGTCGCCATTATCGAACATCCCGACGTCCGCCAGATGCTGCTGACGCAGAAAGTCTATGTCGAGGGCGCCCTCGCGCTGTGTCTCTACTGCGCCAAGCTGGTCGATCAGCCTGATGACGCTGAGGCCGTCGCGCTGTTGGGGCTGCTGACCCCTGTGGCCAAGACCTGGCCCTCCGAGCACGGCCTGGCGGCCAATGACATCGCCATCCAGATTCACGGCGGCTACGGCTACACTCGCGATTTCGACGTCGAGCAATTGTATCGTGAGAACCGGCTCAATCCGATTCATGAAGGGACCACCGGCATTCAGGGCCTCGACCTGCTGGGCCGCAAGATCTTGCGCGCCGACAGCCAGGGCATGGCGGTGCTGGAGCGCCGCATCTTGGAGACCTGTAAACGCGCGCGCGGCGTCTCCAACATGGTCGTTCTGGCCGAGGCCCTGACGGCCGCCTGGGCCGAGGTCAAACAGACCATCGATGCGATCCAGATCCTGCCCCCGACCGCGCGCCTCGACCAGGCGACAGCCTTCTTGCGCGGCTTCGGCCATGTCGTCACGGCCTGGCTCTGGCTCGAACAGGCGCTGGCCGCCGGCGCGGTCGGTTCGGACGCTTTCCTTGACGGCAAGGTCTTCGCCTGTCGCTTCTTCTACGAGTTCGAACTGCCCAAGGTCCGTCACTGGCTGGCGACGGCGGCTTCGACCAGCGGCCTGAGCACCGCCGTCGCCAACGACTGCTTCTAACCGCAGACGGGCGCTGCATTCTCGCGGTCCAACCGCTACAGTCGGCCAAATCGCCAAACGGACCGCCTATGCCTGACAACGCCCCGATCCTGATTTCCCAGCCCGTCTGCACGCCGCTGACGCCAGCGGCCCTGTTTCTGGTCCTGACTATTGCTCCCGGCGAGGCGGCAGAGACGGCCGTGCGTGAGCTGTGCGGCGACCTGTCTTCCCTGTTGCGCGGCGTCGGCTTCCGCGACCTGCAGGGTGAACTGAGCTGCGTCATGGGCTTCGGGTCAGAGGCCTGGGATCGGCTGTTCGGCGCGCCCCGCCCTAAGGATCTGCATCCCTTCCGCGAGATCAACGGCGTTCACCGCGCTGTCTCGACGCCGGGCGACATTCTGCTGCACATCCGCGCCGCGCGCCCTGACCTCTGCTTCGAGCTGGCCATGCACGTCATGGATCGCCTGGGCGACGCCGTGACCACCGAGGACGAGATCCACGGCTTCAAATTTTTCGACAACCGCGACCTTCTGGGCTTCGTCGACGGCACGGAAAACCCCGTGCCCCAGGTCGCCGGCGCCGCCGCCCTGGTCGGCGACGAGGACCCCGACTTCACCGGCGGCAGCTACGCCATCGTCCAGAAATATCTGCACGACATGAAGGGCTGGAACGCCCAGCCGGTCGAACGCCAGGAAGCCATCATCGGCCGCTTCAAGCTGTCGGACATCGAAATGAAGGACGAGGCCAAGGCTCCCTACGCCCACAACGTCCTGACCAACATCGACGACGAAAACGGCGAGCAGCTGCAGATCGTGCGCGACAACATGCCCTTCGGCGAGGTCGGCAAGGGCGAGTTCGGCACCTACTTCATGGGCTATGCCCGCGAACCCGGCCGGATGGAGCGGATGCTGGAAAACATGTTCATCGGCTCGCCGCCCGGCAACTATGATCGCCTGCTGGACTTCAGCCGCGCCGTGACGGGATCGCTGTTCTTCGTTCCCACGGTGAACTTCCTGGACGACGTCGAGGCCTGACCGAATGAGACGCGGCATGGACGACAGGTTCAGGATCGGCGATCACGTCGCCTGGAACTCGGAAGCCGGTCGCGTCTCGGGCGTCATCATCGCCGTCCACACCCAGGACTTCGACTACAAGGGGCACACCCACCACGCCACAGCGGCCGTGCCTCAATACGAGATCAGGAGCGACAGGACTGAGCACGTGGCCGCCCACAAGGGCGCGGTCCTCAGCCTGCTTCGCTGATACCGCCGCCTAAACGGCCATTTCCATCGCCTCAAGCGGTTCGATCCGCGCCGCCGCCCCGGCGAGCGCGGCGAACAGTTCGCCGACCTCGATGGGCTTCTTCAGGACCCCGTCGACGCCGGCGGCGCGATAGCGGCTGACATCTTCGGCGAAGACATTCGCGGTCAGCATGAAGATCGGCATTTCTCTGTGCAGGCCGCCAAGGGCGCGGATAGCCCGGACTGACTCGGCGCCGTCCATGCGCGGCATGTTGGCGTCCATGAGGATCAGATCGAAAGCGTTGACCTGAACGACCTCGAGCGCCGCCAGACCGTCCTCGACCAGGGTCAGTTCGACGCCCAGGGGCTCCAGCAGGACCTGCAGCACCTGCTGGTTGGCGGCGTTGTCCTCGGCGGCCAGGACCCGCAGGGGACGGTCCATCGTCTCCTCCAGAACTTCGACCGGATCGACATCCTGAACCGCAGCCCCGGCCTCTGCGGGGAATTCGAACCAGAAGCGGCAACGACCGTCAGGGGCCTCGTCCTGGCCTATGGTTCCGCCCAGGCTGGCCATGTTGCCGGCGCAGATGGCCAGGCCCAGCCCCGTGCCGCCGACCTGACGGCCAGAATCCGTCTGTTCGAAGGCCTCGAAGATCCGCGCGCGATCTTCGGGAGAAACCCCAGGCCCCTGGTCGATGATCTCAACACGGACCTGATACCGGTTTCGCATGCGCCGGGCGCCGACCCCCAGCACCAGCTCGCTGCCTTCCGGCGAGAATTTCAGGGCGTTGGACAACAGGTTGACCAGGGTCTGCTCCACCTTGCCCTTGTCCGAGACGAGCGCGCAGTCGTCGGGCAGGTCGTCGAGGTCGACGATCAGGTCCACGCCCATTTCCTTGGCGCGCGGGGTCCAGACCCGCCCCACGGCATCCATCGCGCTGCGCAGATCGAAGGTTCCCATGTGGGCCGACATCTTGCCCGCCTCGATCTGGGCCAGATCCAGAACAGCGTTAAGCAAGCGCAGCAGCATGCCGCCGGATTCTCGCACCCCGTCCACCAGCCCCTGCTGCTTGGGCGAAAGCGGCGTGCGCGCCAGGCCCTCGGTCAACCCCAGCACCGCGTTCAGCGGCGTGCGGACCTCATGGCTGGTCACGGCCAGGAAGGCGGACTTGGCGCGGTTGGCGGCCTCAGCGGCGACGCGCTGGGCCTCGGCTTCCTTGACCATGCGCTCCAGCTTGGCGTTGCGGGCCCGGGCCTCAGCTTCGGCGCGACTGCGTTCGATCACCCGCCCCAGTTGAACGCCGATCTGGGCCATGGTCCTGAGGATGGCCTCGTCCGGTTCAGCCACCTTGTAGGAGAAGAATTCCAGCACCGCCGCCACCTCCCGCCCCACCATGACGGGAAAGGCGAAGGCCGCACGCAAACCGCATCGCTCGGCGACCTCGGTGCGCAGGAAGTTGTCAGCGGCGGTGACGTCGGAAATCCAGATGGGGGACTTCCCAGCCATGACCTGGCCGGGCAGGCCGACACCGGCGGTAAAGGTGATCTCCTCGGACAAGGTGCAGAATTCGGCAGCCTCAACCCCGTCCCGCGTCCACCACAGCCCGGTCGACCCCATGACGGCCCGACGCCCGCGCTTGCGGATGAAGGCGTGGCCGACCGGCCAGCCGGTGAAGCCGCAGACCTCCTGCAGCGCGGCGTTCAATGCCGCGTCCGGGTCCTGGCTCAGATTGCAGGCGACAGCGATCGTCTCCAGCAGACGAAGGCGCTCCGCCCGCAAGAACAACTCACGAGTGCTGCCCTCGACAATGGCCTCTGCGGCGCGGCGTGCGGCGCGCTCGCGCTGCAGGCGGCGCTCCAGGCGTTCGAGGTGGTCGTGCTCCAAGTCCAATTTACACCTCGTCAGGCGGCGAGCTTCGGCCAGTGGACATGGAAGATGCAAGCCGTGTCCCCTCGGTCGATACATTGCGGGTGCTGCACATCCAGGCGCTCGTCATAGTGATCGCCTACCCCCTCCAGGAAGCCCTGGCCCAGGGCGCACAATCGGCGAGTCGAACGATAGTCCATGCTCAGGCTGCCATTTGCTTCCTCACGGATATGAAAATGGGGGCATGATGCGCCGACGTAGATCTTGCGGATCTCGAAATGGATGATGTCGTTGACCCCCAGGACGAGGGTTCGCGCCGACACGTGCTCCTCGAAAAAATTGGGGAAGAGCCTGGCCAGATGCGGCATAGCCTCCCTGCCAAACCAGCGCAGCACGTCGGCCGACGACAGACCGAGTCTGGCTGCAGCCGCGCCCACCAAGGCCGTAAGATCGTCATCGGAATAGCTGCCGGCCGACGTATAGACGCCATCGACCTGCGCCGCATCGATCAGGTCGTCCCAGGCATCATCTCCGTGGTGCTGACTGACCACGTCCTGCAACAGATTAAAGATGATACCCTTCATAGTCCTACTCCAGCCAGAGGCTCCTCTGACCGGTAGGCTTCCATCCTTTGTAATATAGTTAACAGAACGACGTTCACGCTTGAAATTCGGCGTGCTGACAGGGTCCAAAGTGTTAACGCCCCCGGCACGGCGGGGTGTCGGTCAGCCGATGGACATGACCATCCGACCAACCTCTATCTGGCCCCTGCGCGTCCCTCTAAAAGAACAGGCGCGAACCGAAGTCCGCGCCTGGATCGAGATCAGAAGAAGCCCAGCTTGTCGGGGCTGTAGCTGACCAGCAGATTTTTGGTCTGTTGATAGTGGTCCAGCATCATGCGGTGGTTCTCGCGCCCGATGCCCGACTTCTTGTAGCCGCCGAAGGCTGCGTGGGCCGGATACTGGTGGTAGCAGTTGGTCCAGACGCGGCCCGCCTGAACGGCCCGCCCCGCGCGATAGGCGGTGTTCATGTCACGCGACCAGACGCCGGCGCCCAGGCCGTATTCGGTGTCGTTGGCGATGGCGATGGCCTCTTCCAGCGTCTTGAAGGTGGTCACGGCCAGAACCGGACCGAAGATCTCCTCCTGGAAGACGCGCATGTCGTTGGTGCCCTTGAATACGGTCGGCTTGACGTAATAACCGCCGGCCAGATCATCCTTCAGCACCGCCTGATCGCCGCCAGTCAGCACCTCGGCGCCCTCGTCCTTGCCGATCTGCAGATAGGACAGGATCTTCTTGAGCTGCTGGTCAGAGGCCTGGGCGCCAACCTGGGTGGTCGGGTCCAGCGGGTCGCCCTGCTTGATGGCCTCGACGCGGGCGATCGCCTTCTCGATGAAGGCCTCATAGATGTCTTCGTGGATCAGGGCGCGGCTGGGGCAGGTGCAGACCTCGCCCTGATTGAGCGCGAACATGGCGAAGCCTTCCAGCGCCTTGTCCAGGAAGGCGTCGTCGGCGTCCATCACGTCCTTGAAGAAGATGTTCGGCGACTTGCCGCCCAGCTCCAGCGTCACCGGAATGATGTTCTGGGTGGCGTATTCCATGATCTTCTGGCCGACGGCGGTCGAGCCGGTGAAGGCGATCTTGGCGATGCGCGGATTGGTGGCCAACGGCTCGCCGACCTCGATCCCCGTGCCCGAGACGATGTTGAGCACGCCCGGCGGCAGGATGTCCTGGATCAGCTCGGCCAGCAGCAGAATGGAGGCCGGCGTCTGCTCGGCCGGCTTCAGCACGATGCAGTTGCCCGCCGCCAGGGCCGGGGCGATCTTCCACGCCGCCATCAGGATCGGGAAGTTCCACGGAATGATCTGGCCGACCACGCCCAGCGGCTCGTGGAAGTGATAGGCGACCGTGTCGTTGTCGAGTTCCGAAATGCCGCCTTCCTGCGCCCGGATGCAGCCCGCGAAATAGCGGAAATGGTCGATGGCCAGCGGAATGTCGGCGGCCAGCGTCTCGCGCACCGGCTTGCCGTTGTCCCAGGTCTCGGCCTCGGCGATGGCCTGCAGGTTCTGCTCCATGCGGTCGGCGACGCGGTTCAGGATCAGGGCGCGCTGGGCCGGGCTGGTCTTGCCCCAGGCGTCCTTGGCCGCGTGGGCGGCGTCCAGCGCCAGTTCGACGTCGGCCGCGTCCGAGCGAGCGATCTCGCACAGGACGCGGCCGTTCACCGGGGAGGTGTTCTCGAAATAGCGACCGTTGACGGGGGCGACCCAACGGCCGCCGATGAAGTTGTCGTAGCGCGCCTTGTATTTCGGCGTCACGGCGCGGATGAATTCAGGCTTGGTCACGAAAGGCCTCCTTCTGTTTTCCTCGGGCGCCGATTGTCCGGCGTCGTTTGAGACCAGTTTGGTCGGCAGAAGGCTGAACGCCAGTCGGCGCCGAAATGGTGCGCCGCAAACCTGTCGCAGGATTGCGACAGGTTAGTGCAGGTCGATCAGGCCCAGACGATGCAGCTTGCGGTGCAGGGTGGCGCGGCTGACGCCCAGGGCCCGAGCGGCCGCCGAGACATTGCCCCCGGTGCGGGCCAGGGCGCGGCGCACCGCCCCCCGTTCCGCCTCCAGCAAATCAACCTCGACCCCGCCCGGCGTCAGCAAATCCGAAGCTGGAAGTTGGGCGGCGATCCGCTCGTCCGTGATGGACAGCGACAGGCGCGCCGCGCGCGTGGCCCCGATCACCAGGTCGTGCCGATCGACGGCCAGCAGGGCCGCCGCGTTCCGCTCGCTGGAACCGCCCGCCAGGATGATCCGTGCGTCAGCGAAGGCCTGACGGAAGGTTTGGGCCTCGATGGCGCGCGCCGCATCGGCCACCGTGGCCGAGATCAGACCGAGTATGGCCTCGGTCGCGTCGGCTCGGCACGACGACACGTCCAGCGCCCCGGCCAGCCGCCCCATGTGGTCGTGGATGGGATGGGTGATGCAACTGAGGCCGGTGTTGCGGGCGTGGAAATGCTGTTCGCGGTGAATGGTCACGGCGCGATGCTCGGCCAGAGCTGTGCCGATGCCGTTGGTGCCCTCGACCGCCTCGGACCAGACGGCGCCCGGCCACAGGCCCCAGCGATGGAAGGTCTCGTCGTCGGCGACCGCCCCGCGCCGCTCGACCGGCACGCCCTCGGCATTGGTCAAAAGAACGCAACACCCCACACCGCCGACCGCCAGGAACAGGCGGTCCAGCACGCCCTCGGCGGCGCGGGTCAGCGGCTCCATCGCCTGACGCGCTTCATTCAGTTGCTGCTCGGTGACGGTCTCAACCCGACCATGATCGACAGGATCAAGGCCGTAGAGGGTCATCGACCGCCGCCATGACGCCGCCAAGGCCGAGCGCGCGCCCGCCCCTTCGTCCAGCGCCTGCCGGATCAGACTGCCGTGATCACCGCGCAACCGATCAGCCATGCTCGGTCTCCCAAGGTTCGCCTCCGCTCAATCTGGCCCTTCCCTTCGCCGGACGTCAACGCGCCGCGCGGCATGAAGATTCGCCTTCTAGCCTTTCAACGTCGCCCCGCCGTCGACGTAGAGGTCAATCATGGTGATGTGGGCGGCGCGGTCGGACAGCAGAAAGACTACCGCCTCGGCGATATCATCGGGCGTCGCCAGCTTCTGTAGCGGGATGCCCGCCTTGAACGTCTCGGGCGAGCCGGCGATGACCCGGGCGGCGCCGTCCTCGTCGGCCCAAATGCCGGTCTGCATCGGCGTCAGGGTCGAGCCGGGGGCGACGATGTTGCAGCGAACGCCCTTCGGCCCCAGCTCCAGCCCCAGACAGCGGGTGAACATGGTCGCCGCCGCCTTGGACGCGGCATAGGCCGCCATCGCATGACGCGGCACGCCCGCCGCGTTGGAGCTGACGGTGACGAA